>Ga0247841_10003126_pt1 | contig 31327 bp, 28 predicted proteins | sample LaCruzMarch2015__2_FD_192410 | JGI IMG/M metagenome (GOLD analysis project Ga0247841, IMG submission 192410) | Freshwater microbial communities from meromictic Lake La Cruz, Castile-La Mancha, Spain - LaCruzMarch2015_18m | ecosystem: Environmental > Aquatic > Freshwater > Lake | place: Spain...
TACTTCTTTGTCTCTGCCAAAAGGATGCAGACCTGCAATCCTGTCTTTTGAATATAAAATTCCCACCCAGTTTTTTATGGCAATCGAAAAATTTGCAATAGAATGAGTCTTTAATACAGGGACACTTATAACATAATCGGCATCAATTAATATTTGAGGAACGCTGTATCCGCCCGGCCAGTTTTTGGCTTCTTTGGGTTTAACCTGTACCCATTCTTCATCATCAAATGGAAAAACTTCAGCACCTGCGCTCTCTGCTGCTTCATAAATTTTACTTTTCTTCATGCAGTCGATAGTATTTAACCAGAAACCTGATCTGTCTCCGACTAAAATTCTGTAAGGATTTTGTTTCTTTACCAGATTAATTACTTCGTATACAACTTCAGGATTGGTAGATGCAGGATGTGGATCTCCCGTATTAAGATTAGGCTTTATTAAGACGGTGCTTCCCTTTTTTATAAAGCCAAGGCCGCCGGCAAGCTCAATTGCTTTTGCAACCAGCACAGAGACACTGCTTTCTCCGCCGGCTATGCCTATAATGGCTTTCTTTGCTGTTTCTTCCTTTCGTTTGGTAGATGTTGATGTCGATTCATCCAGAGGCTTCTCTTCACTATTGGATCCGTCTGTTGTTTTAGAGCTAGTGGTAGATGAGGCAGCCGCAGCAGTATTAATAATATTTATAGGATTTATTCTGTTAAAACAGGCGGTAAGTCCTGCAAGGGCCAGTCCCGCCAAAGCAGCCAGAGACAAATTTAAAAATTTTTTTCTGGTTAAATTGCTCATAATATTTTTCCTTTAAATAATTTTATACTTATGTCCTAAATTACAGCATTATTATATAGATATTATACTGCATTATGACGCAGCTATTAAAATTATAAATTATTCTTTGTTAGTAACTGTCTCTTTGATGAATTATTGATTTATATCGGAAAAAGTCAGCAATATATTGGCAATTTTAAAAAATAGCTAAAACCGTGCTCAAAAGAGAACCGTCCCCTATTTTACTATTTTAGGCCTTCCAGCCATTCTTTAATAACCGGCGCTATCTCAGGGCCAACTACTACGCCCATATGCGTTACTTCATCAAGAAGCACCACATCCGCCTTTGTATATTTTGTAATTACCGGTTCAAACTGGTATGCATAAAATGATTCATCTGCCGTACCTGCAGCAACAAGAACAGGCTGATATATTGCTCCAAGATCTTTTTGATAATTATCAGGGGCAAAAGCTGTATTCATTCTGAAAGTATATGACAGTGTCTCGGTGCCATCCCTTGCTTCCATAGGCATATTAAATTCAATAACAGTCAGATAATTAAACCAGCGTATTCCGACATTGTTAAGCATGGTAAGCCCTGCAATACGTCCGGTATAAGGTTTTGCCCAGCCGCCAGAGTCTGGACGGATAGTCGGAGCATTGTATTTAAGAAATGGAGAAAGCAGTAAATATCCGTCGACCAGATTGTTATATTTGCTTCCGGCAAAGCGAACAGCAAGGCCTCCGCCCGAAGAGTGCCCGCCTAAAATTATCCTGGTATCGGGATTTTTCAGCTTTATTGTGCTAATCAGATCAGCAATATCATCTGTCAGCTGATCGATATAATCAACATCTCCCCTTTTGTCTGGATTAAGACCGTGACCGCGAAGATCCGGAGTGTAAACGTTTGCCAGATTATTTGAGCTGATAAATTCTGCCAGAGGTAAAAAATACCGGCTGTGCCAGCCAGATCCATGTAACAGTATCAGTGTTTTATCTGAGTTGGAGGAATAATACCTGTAATTTAACTCTTTGCCATCTCTTGCCTTAAAATTCTTTAACTCAGGGAGGCCCGAATAATCAAAATATAATTCTTTAAAACCCAGACTCTGCGCAGATTCTTCAGATTTACCGGGTTTGCCGACTATTATCATTATAGAAGCTATCCCAAAATAAATAACGATCGGAATAATAAAGGCGATAATTATATTCAAAATAATTTTCTTTTGTTTTGTCATGAGAGAAATTATAACAGAATAAATATTAAATTATCATATTATTATTATATTAGAGATGAGTTTACTGCTGTATAAATGGTGATTGCTTTTGCGATACTGTTCTGTTGTTTCTTCATTGTCAGCTCATATGGTGCAGATGCCGGGGCGAGTCCTCTAACCCCGGCAATTTTAGATCTATTAGCCTGCTGTATCCGTAATCAATACTGGAATAAAGTAACACGATCCAAATTCAATAATTGGTTTTGGTAATGTGATTTTTGGCAGGATTATAAGAAAAGAGAGCTTATTCAAAAAAAATATCTTTTAATAATTTGAAAAATTTATTTATTTTTTTTGTTACCAATGATTTCAATGAATCTCTCAACCAGTATCGGATCAAACTGGGTACCGGAACATCTTTTAAATTCATCAATTACTGCTACTTTACTCATAGGTTTTTTATATATTCTGCCGGAAATCATAACATCATAGGCGTCAACAATAAATATAATTCTGGATATCAGGGGTATCGCATTTCCCTTAATTCCCAGCGGATAACCCGATCCGTCCCAGTTTTCATGACAGGCAAGAATAGCTTTTGAAATATGTGCAATTTGCTGGGATGCATTGGCAATATTAAAGCCTATCTCTGGATGCCTTTTTATAAACTCCCATTCTTTTTCTGTTAATTTTCCTTCCTTTAGCAATATTGCTTCAGGTATAGCAACTTTACCTATGTCATGAAGAGTAGCAAGCAGCGACAGTTCATCTAACTGACTGGAGAGAAGTCCAGATGCTTTCCCCAATTTTAAGGCAAGATTATAAATTCTATCGGTATGCTCCTTGGTTTCATTACTTTTTTCATAAAGAGTTTGCTCAAGTGCAAAAATAATTGAACTTGCATTGCTATCCTTTTCGACAAGTTTGTTTTTGTACATATTGTTCTCAGCTTCCATTATTACTGATTGTATATCCCTGCTCGATTCTGTTTTTGTTGCCTCTCCAATTGCCAGACTTAATGGAATCTTTTGATTGAAAGTTTTTTTACATTCTTTTTTTATTCTGCTCGCTATTTCTTCAACATTTTTAACTGAAGTCCTTGGAAGTATTATGACAAATTCATCTCCACTCCACCTGGCTAAAATATCATCTGCTCTGCATACTTTTTTTAATATTGCTGAAGCCTCTCTAATTAAATTGTCACCTTGTTCATGTCCGAAAGCATCATTTATTATTTTCAGACCATTTAAATCGCCCATTATAAAACTAAGCGGAAGCTGTCTTTCTGTATCAAGTCGCTCTATCTCTTCTTCAAAAAACCTTCGGTTATAAAGACCAGTCAGATGGTCGTGAAAACTTAAATATCTCATATTGTTTTCGGATTTCTTTCTTTCAGAGATATCATGAAAAATAATAGATTTACCCACAGCTCTTCTATAGAAATTATATATTTCAGATATGGTAATTTCAAAGGTAGACTTGACATTATTCGTGTTTATGACTACTTCTCCAGCATTATCAAATATTTCTTTTTTGCCTGTTAATTCAAATAATAAACTGTAGAAATTTTTTCCTATTAAATCTTTTTCATGATTACCAAGTATTTTTACTGCCTTGTTATTAATATCTATTAATGTGTCTTTGCTGTCCAGGATTATAAACCCGTCACTTATATTCTCAATAACACTGTCTCTTGCAAGCGGTAAAATTTCACCAATTCTTGTCCGAATTAAAAGGATGATAATTATTATCAGACAGACTCCAAGTAAAATCGGAGTTAGTTCCAGAAATGGAAAGGGATTAACATAAAACACATTTAATATTCCGATAACAATTGGTATTAAAGCTGTTATTGTAAATGCTATAGCCTGCCATTTATATATTGTAGCCTTTTTTAGAACTGACTTTAAAATAAAAAATGCCGCAAAAATACCCAGTAAGATAGAATATGGCAGGTCAACCCATGTCTGCCATATTCCGAAAGATTTGTTTATTACAAAAAAAGACTTATAGCTTAAGACTTCATAATTAGTGACTATTAAGTTATGAAATTTATTTGTAAAAATTAATATTGTAGTAGTAAGAGGTATAATTGATAATACTGCTATATTTCCTGGTTTAACCCACTTCTGATAACCGCTGTATAATAGAGAAAATATAAACCATGATATCGGTATAAGCATAATGCCGATATTTTGAAAACTGTAAAAAAATGTTTTTAAATTCTGATTAATAAATATTAATTCAAAAAAATTGCCGGCGACCCAGATAATACAGCCAAAAAGGATAATAAATATTGGCACACTCCAGACTCTTTTCTTGAAAGGTTTCTGGAAATAAATAAAAATAGTGCTTATCAGGAAAAACGATAAAACCAGGATAAGCGTATTGTTATAAACTGTAGTCTGCATAATTGTAATTTATACTTTTAATATTTATTTTTAAAATATTAATTAATTTCTGATGAATAACTGTCCAAAATGCTCTAATTTAGAATATTTTAAGCTTGATTTAAATAAATAATTCAATAAAAAATAGTTCATCACCAGTAACTAACTCGTTCCTGCTATATAATAATTAGCACAAAAGATCTGATAAAAAAAATTAAGCTTCGCCGAAGTAAATATTTTGGCAAAACATGAGTTATTATCCAGAAATTAATTAATTAATTAATTATATAATTTTATGCTGCTCTTCCCAACCAATATGTGCAATATATATACTGACCTGCTATCCCAAAATTAATGGCTGATAAATTCTTAATATAATATTTTTTTTATAATTTTGTATTCTTATAAAAGATAAGGCCTTAAAATATTTATGTACAGGGATTCTTTTATTATGCAATTAAAAGGTCAGGTATTTGGATATCAGGAGCAAGACCAATACAAAAAGCACTTCTTATTTCATTACTTAAAACAATACATATTTTAAAATATTCAGGAGCAAAGATACTTTATTATTAATCAAAATAAATTTTAATTTGAATTAATATTTCTAAAGGAGAACCGGTAATGGGTATTTCGGACAGAAAAGTAAGGCCAAAAATAGGATTAATGTATACGGGACTGAAAGTATACTGGGCGCAGTATCCACAGTTTGTGGAAATCGGCGGTAATATGTATGAAAAATATTTAAAAGAGTTTGAAAAAATCGGAGATGTGGTCCAGGCAAAATTTATTGATACGCCAGAGCTCTCCGGCCAGGCAGGTAAAATGTTTAAGGAAAATGATATAGATATATTATTTATCCTTCCCTTTGGTTATTCGACAGGAATGATTATTGTCCCCTGCGTAAAACAACTGGATGTCCCCATAAGACTCTTGGCAACTCATGAAGATGCAACTTATGATTATAAAAATGCTGATACTGCCGAGTGGCTTCATCATACCGGTATATGCTGTATACCTGAATATGCAAGCACCCTGGTCCGTATAGAAAAAAAGTTTAGAGTAATAACGGGCTGGCTAAATGACAAAAGGTTCTGGACTGAGATAGAAAAGGATTCAATTGGTGCAGCAGTTGGTAAAAAATTTAAAGATTTAAACTTTGCCATAATAGGCAATACCTATACTAATATGACAGATATGCCTGCCGATGATCACAAGTTATTAAAAGCAACAGGAAAACTGTTTTTAAGACCAGAAATTGAGGAATTTGAAGATGAATATAAAAAGGTAACAGATGAGCAGCTCCAGGATATGTATGCGCAGCTTAGAGAATTTTATGAAGTTGATGAAACTGTTACAAATGAGCACATGAAGGAATCTGCCAAGATTGCTGTAGTATTTGATAAAATAATAAACAGATATAATATTAATGCTTATGGTTATTACTGGTGGGGAGTCAAGGAACTGGTTACCCAGCTGCGTTCTCAGTCAACTCTGGCTGGCTCAAGGCTTTCTTCAATGGGAGTACCAGGTGTGACTGAAGGTGATGTCAAAACGGCAATGGCAATGAAAGCAATGGATTTAATGGGTGCCGGTGGGATGTTTTTGGAATTTAACACAATAGATTATGAAAATGAGTTTTTATTGATAAGTCATGATGGACCTGTTAATTTTAATGTATCAGATGGGAAACCCAGACTTCAACACCTTGACATACATCATGGCAAAACGGGTCACGGTTTAGGAGTTGATTTCAATCTCAAAAAAGGCGTGGTTACTTTACTAAATTTAACTCAGTCAGACCCAAAAATAGATACTTTTAAACTTATTTATACTATTGGTGAAGTAGTCGAAGGAGATGCCCTTCATGTGGGAAATCCCAATGGCAGGCTTAAGATAAGCAAGCCAATTTATAAATTTGTTGATGAATGGTGCCAGCATGGACCAATTCACCACAATTCACTTGGAATAGGAGATCTTTCAAGAGAGATAGAAGTTTTTGCAGAGGTTATGGGTTTTAAATGTGTAGGAGTTTAAATATAATTAAAAAAAGGAGACAAAATGCCAGTAAGAAAAGCGAGTGCTGTTTGGGAAGGAAATCTTTTTAAAGGAATTGGAACAGTTGAAGTTGAAAGTGGTTTATTTAAGGCTCCATATTCTTTTTTGACAAGGTTTGAAAATGAAAAAGGAACAAATCCTGAGGAATTACTGGGAGCAGCACATGCGGCCTGCTTTTCCATGGCATTTTCCGCTATGCTGGCACACAATGGTTACAATCCGGTTAAAATATCTACAGAAGCAAATGTAAGCATTGAAAAAGTTGGTGATGATTTTGCTATTACAAAAATTCTCCTTGTCACTAATGGTGAAGTTCCTGGTATAGATAAAGAGACTTTCTTAAAAATTGCTTCTGAAGCAAAGTCAGGATGTCCGATATCAAAGGCTTTGGCAGCCACTGCCATTGAACTGAAGGCAACCCTTTTATAATTTTAAGAGGCAGCTATAAATTTGGGGTCAGATTTATATGATATAAATCTTATTAAAAAATATATAATCGGCAAATATTTTAGAAAGGTTTTATAATGACAGACCTCTTTTCACCAATAACAATAAAAGGTGTTAGAATAAAAAACCGTATTGTTTTGCCGCCAATGGTTCGCTTTGGGTGGTCTGATGAAGAAGGTTTGGTGTCAGAGAGACATATAAAACATTATTCTAAAATTGCCAGAGGCGGATGCGGGCTGATAATTATAGAAGCACTGGCAATAGCCAAAGACGGAAAGCTTTCAGGAAACCAGCTTGGAATATGGTCCGATGCTCACATAGACGGTATCAGTAAAATAGCAGAGGTTTGCCATAAATACGGCGCAGCAGTCATGGCACAGATATATCATGCCGGACTGGAAACTCCCGCATCAGTCTCCGAAATAGCTTTAGCCCCATCAGATTTTAAAAGAAATGACCACTTAGTCGCAAAAGCTGCAAGCACCCAGGAAATACAAAAAATTCAGGAGCAATTTACAGATGCCGCCAAAAGAGCCAGAAAGGCAGGACTTGACGGGATAGAGCTTTTAGGTGCTCATGGTTTTTTACTTGATCAGTTTATGTCTCCAATAACAAATATAAGAGCTGATAATTATGGTGTTGATTTGGCCGGAAGATCAACTTTTGCCTGCCAGATAATTGAAATGATAAAGGACAGCACCAGGGGTGAAAATTTTATTATTGGATACAGAATGGGCGGAAATGAGCCAACACTTGACGAAGGAAGAGAAATTGCAAAAATTCTTGAAGCTTCCGGAGTTGATCTTTTGCATGTGTCATCCGGAATAGAAGGCGATACAATTCCAAAGCCTCAGCCAGATTTTGATTATAGCTGGATTGTCTATTGCGGTACAGAAATCAAAAAGCAGGTAAGAATTCCTGTCATTGCGGTAAACAGAATAAAGACCCCGGAGCAGGCCAGATACCTTATTGAAAATGGCCTGGCTGATTTTGTTGCAGTAGGAAGAGGCCATCTTTGTGACGCAGCCTGGGCAAATAAGGCGCGCGATGGTTTAAAAGTCATCATGTGCCTGGAGTGTGCAGAATGTTTTTGGTTTAATGAGTTTGAAAAATGTCCAAGATATAATGGTTCCAATTAGAGCAATAGCATTAGATGGATTTTAAAAATTTACGTCTAATTAAATCAAAAACAAATTTTTTAAACACATCGATATCTCTGTTAGTTTAATCCGCTTTTATCCTACATCATTTTCCCGCTGGAAAGAAGTGAATCAGAAGACATTCCAGCATGGCAAAGATCATGGAATACGCTTGGGGCTTTAATAGAATTACCACAAAAAAGAAAATTTTTCATAGCATTATTTTTATTAATATATAATATGTATATTAGACAAATTTTATAAAATAATTATGTTCTCAGAATAATAAAATATCAAATATTTATATGCTGTATTTATATTTAAGCTTATATATTTTTAACTTATTTAAAATCAGCTCTAACTTTATTATCAGCTATTTACTAACAACGAAAGGAGTTCCATGCAGGATGTAAAGAGAAAAGCAAGTGGCTTGTCAAAAGGATCGTTAATTTTCGGTATATGCACAATAATTCCTGTTGTCGGTGTTTTATTTAGCCTGATCGCAATAATAATGGGAATCGTTGATCTGGTTAAGATTAAAAATGGTAAATCGAGTACATCCGGTAAAAAAATGGATATAGCCGGAATAGTCTTGGGACTTGTTTTTCTACCTTTAGCTATAATTATATTAAGTCTTTTCATCGGGAGTTTCGTGATGGCAGCTGCCACTGGGGTATTTTCAGAAACGGGCGGTTTGCTTTCATCAGTTATTAAAAATTTATTCAAATTAATGATGCTAAAACTTGGTTTCTCAGGGTAAACCAGAGTTAGCATGTATTAAATAAGGTGCAAATTGAGAAATTATTTTTAAGCCTTAGATAAAACATATTTTTAGACATTTGGGCAGTGTTATTTGACACTGCCCTCATTTATTTTCCTTCCGACATTCATTAATAAATATATGGGTCCATTATTAAGCAATTGCGCAGTTTTCAAATTAAATACTATATAGTTTTAGGTTAACGGAAACAATTACTGACTTTGAAAGAGAAATAAGATTTTCACAGTTAAAGTCTGTCAAAAAATCGCTAACCAGTTTAAAATCATTGCAGCATTTATTAGTTGGATAATAAACATAGCCGTATTTCTTTATCACCTTTCGAAAGACGGTTATGAATTTATAATAAAAAATTAAATCAGGGAGAAAATAGTAATGCTTACAAGAGTTAATATTAATAACGGCGATGAGCTTTCTATATTAGGTTTTGGATGCATGCGGCTGCCAGTCAAAAACGGAGGCATTGATGAACCCAGAGCTATCAAAATGATTCATGATGCTATTGAAAAAGGTGTAAATTATTTTGACACCGCCTACGTCTACCATAAGGGAAAGAGCGAATCCCTGCTTGGAAAAGCTTTAGCAGGAGACCGTCGCGCGCAAGTAAAAATTGCTACAAAACTTCCACCCTTTGTTGTCACCAAACTAGATGGCGCAAAAAAAATATTTGCGACCCAGCTTTCAAGACTGCAGACTGATTATATTGATTATTATCTTCTTCATATGCTTACAGACAAGGCAATGTTTGACAGACTTGCTTCACTTGGCATTATGGAATGGCTTGAGGGATTAAAAGCAAAAGGCATAGTTAAAAACATCGGTTTTTCCTTTCATGGAACAAAAGCAGATTTTAATTTAATTATAAATGCGTATCCCTGGGACTTCTGTCAGATTCAGTACAACTATATGGATGAAAATAGTCAGGCTACTAAATCAGGCCTGCTTCTTGCGGCAAGTCTTGGCATTGCAGTTATAGTTATGGAGCCACTGCGCGGCGGCAAGCTTGTCACCCATTTGCCAGAACAGGTAAAGAAAGCATTTGCAGGCTATAATGCAGACTGGTCCCCTGCTGAGTGGGCATTGCGCTGGGTATGGAACCAGCCGGAGGTAAATGTTGTGCTCTCCGGTATGAGCGATGAAGCACAGGTTGCCGATAATATTCGCATCGCAGGTGATGCCAGAGCAAACTCCCTCTCAGCCGATGAATTAAATGTTTTTGATCAGGTAAAAGCCATTCTACTGGAAAAGACAAAAATACCCTGTACTGCCTGTGGTTACTGCATGCCCTGCCCTTTCGGCGTGGATATACCCGGGTGTTTTTCCTATTACAATGACAAATATCTTATGGGAGACAAATCTGCAAGATTTAAATATATGCAAAACCTGGGTGCAATGTCGGTAAAACCGGCTAATGCCTCTCAGTGCACCAGCTGCGGAGTATGTGAAATACATTGTCCTCAAAAGATAGCCATAAGAGACCAGCTCAAAATAGTGAGCCGCGAGATGGAGGGCGTGTTATATAAGCCAATTGTTAAAATTGTCCGCAAAATCTTAAAAATTAAATAGCTGGCAGCAGTTTGGCCACACGCCATGCTTTCTTAAGACATTTTGGCTAAGTAGTCTCATTCTCGATAATAAATTGTATGACAATGGCCGCCGTGTATTGCTAATATGATCGATTTAAACTGCAAGTATTACGGAATGTTTAGATGATGATAATTCCTTTACTATCAGTAAGGTGCCGACGATAATGTTTTTATTATCAGCCTGGTTTTTATTATCTGCCATCTTTTTTATCTACCGGCATAGTTTCTAAAAATGCAAAAAACCGGTCTCTGATACTTATGTCAAACTATACGTCCCTTTGACATGTTTCGAAGTTTTTATAAAATTAGCTTAATTGTTGATTTTTAACCAGTGTTCTTCAGCTATTCGTAATGCAGCCACATACTGATTATCTTTACTATTCTTTCTTTGATGTAAACTTGATAGACAACTCGATGCTGACTGTTAATCCTTCTTGAATAAGCACCAGACAAGTCACCGATCAATTTTTCACAGGGCGGATAATTTGCAAAAGGGTTTTCTTTTAATGTTTGCAAAATTTTCTCTATTTTTTTATCATAACCTGCACTAAAAGCAATCCGCTTGTCTTTTAATCCCTGCTTCGTATATAGAATTTTATATGAGTAATCCATCAGAATCCTCAATTAATTCTTCTGGTGGCACTTTTAACCCATTAATAATTTTTTCCCTCATTCCGGGTATAGACAAGAGGTAGAGCGTTTCTTGCATGGAACGAAAATCTTCCTCTGATAAAACAACCACATTACCATTTTTACCTGTAATATATGTAGGTTCATGAGTCGTTACCGTATCTTCCATTAATTTAAAAAAGTTTTTTCTTGCTGTTGTAGCATTTAAAATAGACATATTAACAACTCCATCGCGTACGTATTTTAGTACATATTTAAGTACATATTCTATATTAAAATAACGTTTTGTCAATATTTTTGAATTGATTTAAAGTAATCCATAAAATACTTCCAGTTGGTACTGCGGTAAGTCTGCGGCACCTTACGAAGCAGAGCCATCATAAAGATGCGCCTGCTCAATATTATGTCAAACTATACGTCCCCGTGACACGTCATTTATTATTATCAAGCATAAAGATAATCTGTTAAAATATCATTATCTTGGATAAAATATTTTTTAAAGCAAAATTTACATATGTTTAAAATTGTTTAGGAGGATAAATGTTAAGTAGCTATACAGCTGTTGTTTTGAAAAGTGGAAATTGGTACGCTGGGTTTGTAAAAGAATTACCCGGGGCACATTCTCAAGGAAAATCTGTTGAAGAAGTTAAAGAGAATTTAAAAGAATCGATAAAAATGATTGTCGAGTCAAATTACGCGCATATGGTTGAAGGATATAAAGATATTTTTGAAGAAAAAATAATGGTTAATCTATGAAAAGAAGGGATCTTCTGCAGTACCTGATCCAAAATGGGTGCGTGCTTGAAAGAGAAGGTAAAGAACACACTCTATTTAATAATCCAAAAACTAATTAATCTGCTACTGTTCCGCGGCATAAAGAAATTAACAATTTTACTGCACGAGCTATTTGTAAAGATTTATGTATTCCGATCATCAAGATTAAGTAAATTGTTATTTTTTGCCTTGTTTACTCGTCAATAACTTCTAAAACTGACTTATCTATTATATTTATAAATTCCTCAGCTTTTTTAAGCCATTCTCCCACATCTTGTTTTTCAAATTTCACAAAATCCTGGTAATCACCTTTTTGTCTTCTTTTAAACATGTCAGAATAAAATTCTCCCCAAGTTCTTGATATAAACCCCTTATTTACAATTTCTTTATTGAAAACTGCAAGTATTCCTGAATGTTTAGATGATGATAATTCCTTTGTTATCAGTAAGGCGCTAACGGCATAAAACATAGCGTAATAAATGCGGTTGACTGTGGATTCCAAAGTGGCGTCCTGGATATAATTTTTACTATCAGACAGGGTATTCCTGGCTTTTTCCAAGCGATACTTTGCCAAATCAGAGAATTCCTATTTCATATTTGAATACCCTCTCTGTCTATATTCCAGTGAAGAGGCATGGCATTGGCTAAAGGAGTATTCCAGAAATCTTTATTTTCTACTATTTCTCCAAAGACTACCTCATACTTTAGTTCTATCTGATAAGAGAGGTGAAAGATTTCTTCTTCTAACTTGGTATTAATGGGTGATTCTAAAAGTATTAATAAGTCGATATCAGATTCTTCATCAGAATCCCCCCTAGCCTTTGAGCCATAGAGAATAATTTCTGCATCAGGAAATCTTGCATGAATTTTTTCTTTTAGCTCCTGCAAAGCATTTTTTTCATTTTCCCTTAGATTTATTTTGTTTAATGTCTGCTGAGTCGACATTTATTAATCCTTTTATATAAAGATGTGGTTTTTACTTGTCTATAATTTTACCATAATCGCTAACTTTCATACAAAATTGTTTTTTTAGAACACATTCGAGATGGAAGTTTATATTGTTTAATCAAATACTTGGAGAAACAAAAGAAACTTCTTGATAAAAAAAGGAACGATTCTTTTCCTCTCATTACCGGCCAGGTTTTTTATCTGTCTGTACTGCTTCTAAAAATGCAAAAGAACCATCCCGCTAACAAAAATGTGCTAAAACCGTGCTCAAAAGAGAACCGTCCCCTATTTTTTATTTATAACCTCTAAAAACTTCTCACCATATGCTTCTAATTTCACTTTGCCTACGCCTGATACTTCCAAAAATTCTGCATCATTTGAAGGCATTTTACTGCACATGTCAGCCAGCGCTGCATCGGAGAAAATAATATATGCCGGGACTTTCTTTTCAGCGGCCAGTTTGAACCTCAGCTCTCTGAGTTTATTAAACAGATCGCTGTCTACGGCCTTTCCTTTTTTTGCTGTTTTTACTTCCACCTTGATGTCTTTTGCTATTTTCATCATTAGAACTTCCCCATTTTGCAGCAGTTCCCTTGCTTTGGGGGTTAATTTTACCACCGGAAACTCAGAATTAGTCAGCATCAGATAGTCACCCAGCACCAGATAATTAATAATTACCCGAATTCGCTTTTCTTTTACATCAGCCATTATTCCATATGTTTTAATTTGATCCAGACCACAATTTAATATTTTCTCAGCTTTGCTGCCACGCAGGGTATCAATTACCATTTTAATTCCAAAGCGCTGGTTCATTCTAAAAATGCAGGAAAGTATTTTGTGTGCATCTTCAGTTACATCTAATTCTTCGAAATTGGTATTACAGTTGCTGCAGTTGCCACAAAAATTTACCGTACTGTCCCCAAAATATTTCAATATGTACTCTCTGAAACAATCCATGCTATGACAGTAATATGTCATTTGCTTCAGACGTTCTCTGTCCTTTTCTTTTACCAGTTCCATAATTTCAGAATCCATATCATTGTTGTCATTAGGATTGTCTATAAGGAACTGATTGGTAACAACATCTTTTCCGCCATAGAGCAAAATGCAGTCTGCAGAAGTCCCGTCTCTTCCGGCTCTCCCTGCCTCCTGATAATAGCTTTCTATATTTTTAGGCATATTATAATGAATAACAAAAGATACATTGCTTTTATCAATACCCATACCGAAAGCATTGGTTGCAACCATTATTGTTTTTCTGTCAAATAAAAAATCATCCTGATTCTTTGTCCGTTCAATCTCAGAAAGCCCCGCATGATAACGGGTTGCGCTGTATTTATCTTTAATTAAATTTTCACAAACTTCTTCAACTGATTTTCTTGTCAGGCAGTAGATAATTCCGCTTTTATCAGGATGGCTTTTTAAATATTTTATAACAGCCCCATATTTGTCATCAGGTTTCTGCACCTCAAAATAAAGGTTTTCACGATTAAAGCCTGTTGCCATAATAAAGGGGTTATTTAATTTTAGGATCTTTATAATATCATCTTTAACTTCACTTGTTGCTGTTGCAGTAAAAGCAGCTATCACCGGTCTGCGGCTGAGCTTTTCTATAAAGTTGTTGATTTTTAAATAACTTGGCCTGAAATTTTGCCCCCATTGAGAAACGCAGTGTGCCTCATCGACTGTAACCATTGCTATGTTGGCATTTTGTGAAAACTTTACAAATTCAGCAGTATCAAGCCGCTCTGGTGCTATATAAATAATTTTATATTTGCCATTTTTTGCATTTTCTATCACTTCTATTATTTGATTATAGGTAAGTGAAGAATTAATAAAGGCCACACGAACACCATTTGTGACAAGTGCCTGAACCTGATCTTTCATAAGTGAAATTAATGGTGATACAACCAGAGTAATCCCCTCAAATATAAGTGCGGGAACCTGAAAGCAGATTGATTTACCGGCGCCTGTCGGCATAATCCCCATTACATCATTTCCCGATAAAATATTGTCAACTAATTCTTCCTGTCCCTCCCAGAATACGTCATATCCGAAATACTGCTTTAAAATTTGTTCTTTTGTCATGCATATTTTATTTTCCATAAGCTAAAATTCTGTTTCTTGTCCTCAGTTTATTTTTTTTGTATTCAATTTAATCATAATACGAACTGTTACAGTTTTAGATTAATTTTCCCCAATCCACCCACTATTGGCTGCAAACCCAGCCAACAAAATTAACAGTTCCTGATGGAAGGTAAAACCCGTGATGTTTAATAGCACTGCCCAGCCTTTTAAATGCCTTTTAAATATTATATCCAATTATATTTTAAATAGAAAATCAGACATAACTTATAATATACCGCAAAAGCATTGATTTGCTCCATGATGGTTTTGCCAGGCTGTCCGCAGACAGCAAATAAAACCCCAATTTTAATAAATTTTTATTAAAAATATTTATTTTACTATATACTCTAAATCAGGCATAAAATTTTTATATTTTAACTTTATATTTTATTGGCTGTAAAAAAAATAATGTAACTATCCGGGGTGTAGACAATGATGGGAAGCTGACGCCTGGCAGTATGGTGTTTGGGCTGACTTTATTCAGGGTTCCTTAGGTTTGAATAAGGTGTGCCTCAGCTGTTACAAAATAAACCAGATAAATAGTGGTGGAGCTATAAATGAATGAACCTTTAGGGACGGAAGGCGAATTGTATTGTCCGGAGTGCGCTGAGCCTATAAAAAAAGATTTTACAATTTGTCCGTCTTGTGGAACTGAAATAAAAAATACAGGTAAAGCGATTGAGGCAAACACTGCTTATGGTATTGGCGACACCGGTCCTGCAGGTGGTCTTGTTTTTTACATAAACACTAACTACGAAAATGATGGCTGGCGATACCTCGAAACTGCCGCAACGGACTTCCCCGGTGACTCTGATAACTACTGGATAAAATGGCGTAATGGAGTTTATATAAATACCGAAGCAACAGGAACTGCAATTGGCACCGGAATGTCAAACACACTAAAAATAGTATCCACTCAGGGTGAAGGCAGCTATGCGGCAAATCTGTGTTATGGCCTGACACAGGGAGGATACAGCGACTGGTTCTTGCCTTCAAGAGATGAGCTTAATTTAATGTATAAAAATCTTCACTTAAAGGGTATTGGTGGTTTTGAGTCTGACTACTATTGGAGTTCTTCTGAAGTTGATAAAGACCTGGCCTGGTACCAGTACTTTACCGTTGGAGTTATGGATGCCAACGGCAATAAGAGCTACAATGTCCGCGTCAGGGCTTTGAGGGCTTTTTCTTAAATATTTGTCAAATCGTCCCATCAATTCGTTCCTTCACCTTCACATTTTTATTTTGAACCTGACTTCTCTTGGAGTTCTAAAATCACCAGGCGATGTAAGGCAAATTAATGTTTCCGACTTAAAGCCTGATCAGGTACAACCGGTTCCGGGTGAAGTTTATGCTGTTGAAGTAGCAAGGTCAAATATATACGCAATAGTGAGAGTACTGTCTATTGACAGTGAGGTTAAAATTACTTTTGAATATCTTTATCCATATGAGGGACAGTTAATTCCATAAAGAAATAAGGCTATAAAGCTTTTTTATATGATATTTGACTCTGTTAAACCCAAAGTGCGGTATATTTTAGCATAAAAATATATTACCAACTATATAAAACCATTCATAAAATTTATTTATTGCTTTTAAGCTTTATAAATCTGCCATTAGGAACTACTGCGATTTTTGCATTATTATTTTTCATTAGAGTTCTGTTTATCAATTCCTGTATACCGTCTGGCTTAAAAAATCCCATATTTTCTGTATCAGTCTTAGTGAAATCAGAATAAAGATAGACATTTGTTTTTGTTAAAACCTTAGATATTGCAACAGCTTTATGTCCTCCTAGAACAAATTTTTCTTTTATTCTTTCATACAATTTATTAAAGTCTTTTGCATCATTCATCCATTCACGAAAAGTATCTTCACCGAAACCTTCCGGACAGGCTGCGACAAGTAGTATGGTGCCACCATCCTTTACAATTTCCTTGACATTGTCGAGTGCCTTTTGCGCCTGATATAAGTTTATATCCTTAGGATACCCACCTGGACTTGTTATCACCAAATCTGCTTTTGATTCTACTTCTATTTTATATAAAGAATCATATATCTTTATTCCTTCAATAAAGGCATTATTATTTGCCCCGGATACTGCAGCAATTATGTGTTTATTGTCATCTAAAATAACATTAAAAACAAAATCAATTCCTGCCATTTTGCCTGCTTCTTCCATGTCCAGCCTGACAGGATTTGTATAAAAATTACCTGCCACTGAATTATCATCTAACATCATGGAATGGTTTGCCTGAACAGAATTTCTTGAGGCTATGCCTGGCATAACAGCTTTTGCTCCTCCTGAATACCCTGCAAAATAGTGATACTCAATATTCCCTGTCACAATTAGAAGATCTGAATCTAACGCCTTGCCATAAATTTCAACCGGGGTTCCTAATTTTGTTTTTCCGATAAATCTGCATTTATCTGCTTCTGAGTCAAAAAGATTAGCAGCACCTGCAGCGTACTCTCCTACTAATTTTATTTTTTCATCAAGACTATGTTCTCTATGTATCCCAAGACCGAATATGATATTTATTTCTTTTATGCCTCCGGTTTTTAATTCATCAATAAGATAGGGTAAAAACTTATAAGATGGGGATGGTCTTGTCATATCACTGACCAGAATGCATGCATTTTTTTTATTTTTTGCTAGTTCTGATAAATTTTTAGATTTTATTGGATTCTTAAGTGCCTCTTTAATTATATCTTCTTCGCTCATATGAAGAAGAGTTTCTGACGGTTCTACAATCTTCACCAAGTTTTTATTTGGTATACTTATTCTAACTTTTTCTTTTCCATATGGTATTTTAATTTCATTAATATTGCCCACTTGTAGCCTTAAAAACTTTCTCAATATTATTCAACTTTTTTCCTTAAATTTATTTGCTGATTCTTTTAATGCTTTTACTACTGGCAGTTCCTCACCGGATAAAAATCTTACCATGGCTCCTCCACCTGTGCATATATAGGAGAAGCTGGAAGCCAGGTTATATTTATTAACAGCTGTAATTGAATCCCCTCCACCTATTACTGAAAATGCCAAAGACTTTGCAATATAGCTCCATAGCTCTTTTGTTCCGAGTTCGGTATCGAGTTTTTCAAATACACCTGCTGGTCCGTTTACAAATATTGTTTTTGCTGCTGATAACTCTTCCTCGTATAACTTTATTGTCTTTGAGCCAATATCTGATATTGCAAAGTTAAGTAATGGAAGGGACGATACGTCAACTTCAGTCCTTCCCTTATCAGAATATGCAAAATCGGATGGTAGGATTATTTTTTTATTAAAATTACTTAACAAGTCTTTTGCTTTCTCAATAAATATATCGAGCTTTTTTGCATATATTATATCTTTTGAATGAGAACCTAATTCAATTCCTTTTGCAAGAAGAAACACTTGTGCTAGGAGCCCTGTTAAAAGAATTTTATCTGCGGTGTCAGTTGACAGAACTGTAGGCATCATGTCAAAGGCATCTTCTATTTTAGCTCCGCCAAGCAAGAATATGCTAGGTTTTCCAGGAGAGCTCATTATCTTTGAAAGGACTCCATATTCTTTTTCAAAAAGCCTTCCCATTGCTGAAGGCAAAAGCTGTTCAAACCCGACAAGTGTTGGCTGGTCCCTGTGTGCTGCAGCAAATGCGTCACATACATACAGATTAGCCAAGGGGGCAAGCTTTGACACAATCAATGTTTTTGCCTGGGCAGCAGCAGATAATTTTAACTTAGCTTCAAACAGTGTCAGCTCTTCAGCCATGTACCTGACATTATCAAGCAGCAATATTTCACCTTCAGCCAGATTAGATATAGCATCTCTTGCAGCCGGCCCACATACATCGTCAATAAATTGAACAGCTTTCCCAAGCAAGTTTGATAATACAACTGAATGCAATTTGGTCGAAACATAATTCTCATATTCAAGATCTCCTCCCTGATGAGAAAGGAGTACCAGCTTTGCACCTTTATCTGATAACTCTTTTATAGTAGGGATTGCAGCTTCTATTCTTGCTGTATCTTTTAAAACATTTTTATCTCTGTCATAGGGTGAATTTAAGTCTAACCTGCAAAGTGTTACTTTCCCTTTGTAGTTAAAATCATCAAGTGTATTTATTGAGTATTCCATTATATTTATCCTTTAGTAAATTTATATATAAAATTACTAATATCTTTAACCCATACCAAGGAACTTGTTTGTAAGTTCTACAGCTTCCCTTCCATTAGTCTGAAGAGAGAGGCTTGCCCTGATACCATCTATTGTTTCAGGTATTACCACAGCTTCCTGTGGAATACTTATTGTAAAGAACAGGTTGTCACCGCTTAAGGCAACCATCTCTCTAAATAATCCTATCTCATACATGTCAGCTCTTTTATTGCCCTTATCTCTTGCATATTTAAAAAGTGCTGTATTTGAATTAAAGCCTTTTGCAATATCGACAACTTTTATCCTTGGGTGGGCTTCAAATAAAGAAATGGCCTTATCCACAGATATTTTCTTCTTAGGAGTTGCAAGTATGGTAACTATGTGTCCATGAGTTGTAGGAACATGAACAAGTGCGCCTGTTGCCTCTATGTGGGGCATAATGAGCATTAAATCCTTTGCCTGGTGATTAGGTACTTTTTCAACTTGCGCAACGTCAACAAGGCCTCTGTGTGTATCTCCAGGATCTGCTACTCTTCGAATTATTGTGACAACAACTCTTTCTACTCCAACTTCCCTGTCAATGCAGTCAACTGCTCTGATAAAACCAGTAGTATTGCAGCTTGTAAGCTTTAGGTAATCTTTCCCAATGCCTTTATCGTAATTAGCGTATCCATGAAAGAATACATCTGCCACATCATTTTTTTCTCCACCCTGAAATATTGCCTTAACCCCTGCAGCCTTATATATCTCTTTGTTTTTTGCACCTATTCCTCCAGGTGTGGCATCAAGAACAATATCAATTTTTGACAAAATATCCCTCAAATTTCCCTTAACTGGTATATTTTCTGCGTCAAATAAAGCTTTCTGGCTATCATTAAATACGTATAAATCATAAGGGTTTTTACTATCAAACAAAGCTCTAATTGATAGAGTCGGTGCTATATCTACAATTCCTACAAGTTCCATATCTTCCTGTAAGGCTACACTGTCTGCAAGTCTTTGCCCTATTACTCCATAACCTACTACTGCAACTTTTGTTTTTTGCATAATTGCCTCCATTTTTAATATTTTTATTTATTACTAAAAAAAATAGATAAAATATTGCGCTGCTATTAACTTCCAAATCAATTCAGTGCTTTTCTAATACCATCTTCTATTCTTTTTTCACTTGGGATAACTTCATTTTCAAGGACTACACTATAGGGAATAGGTGTATCCAAACCTGTTACCCTTACAATCGGACTGTCCAGATAATCAAAAGCTTTGCTTGCAATCTCAGATGCCAAAAAAGATGTAAAGCCGCCGGTGTAACAAGCTTCTTCAACCAGTACAACCCTGTTGGTTTTTTTAACAGAATTAATAATTGTTTCTAAATCAAGAGGTTTGATTGTTCTTGGATCAATAACTTCTACTTCTATACCTTCACCGGCCAATTTTTCTGAAACAGTTAAGGCCTTGTGCACCATTAAAGATGTTGCAACTAAAGTTATGTCTTTCCCTTTTCTTTTAATATCAGCTTTCCCAAGTTCTATTTCATATCTTTCAACAGGAACATCGCCTTTTACTTTTTTATAAAGTAATTTATGTTCAATCATAATCACGGGATTTGGATCTTTTATTGCACTCAAAAGAAGACCTTTTGCATCATATGGAGTAGATGGCATTATTATTTTTAAACCCGGAATATGGAATGGAAGAGCTTCAATACTCTGCGAATGTTGTGCTCCTGCGCCTGTTCCGCCTCCACCTGGAGTCCTAATTACTATTGGAACAGCCACCTTGCCACCAAACATATAATGAATTTTAGCTGCCTGATTAGCAATCTGTTCCATGACAAGTAGTAAAAAATCAGAAAACATAATTTCAACAATCGGTTTCATGCCTAGCAATGCTGCGCCTATTCCTATGCCAACTATACCTTGCTCTGAAATAGGGGTATCAATTATTCTATGGGGTCCAAACTGCTCCAGCATGCCAAGAGTTAAACCAAAGGCACCACCGTAAACTCCTACATCTTCTCCAATTAAAAATACTTTATTGTCGGCCTCCATTTCCTGAGTCATTGCTTCTTTTATGGCCTCACTATAAAATAATTCTCTCATATTAAAAAACCCTTCCGCTGTAAATAAATTATAATATTACCTTAAATCAGGCATAAACATCTTCCGTTGCTTCCTTGGGTTCAGGGAAAGGACTGGTTATTGCAAATTCTATAGCATCTTTTATTTGAGCTAAAACATCTTTTTCTATTTCGTCTATCTCAGTTAATGTAATTAACTTATTATCTTCTAAATATTTTTTAAATCTTAATATAGGACATTTCTTCTTCCATGCTTCTACTTCTTCCTTAGTCCTGTATCGTTCCGGATCCACTCTTGAATGTCCTTTCCATCTATATGTTTCACATTCAACCAGTATAGGCCCTTTGCCTGATCTTGTTTCAAATATCAATTCAGACAAAGTATTATAGACACCCACTACATCATTGCCGTCTATTGTTATGCCTTTTACACCATATGCGTATCCACGTTTTGATAATTTATCAATATTGACAGCTTTTGTAACCGGAAAACCCATGCCATATTTATTGTTTTCTACTAAATAAATTACAGGCAATTTCCATATGGAAGCCATATTAATTGATTCGTGAAAGACGCCCTGATTTATTGCCCCATCTCCGAAAAAACATATTACTACCTGACCCGTTCCCATTTCCTTTGCAGCCAAAGCAGCACCGGTTGCTATTGCTATTCCACCACCTACTATGCCGTTTGCTCCAAGGTTTCCAATATTAATATCGGCTATATGCATGGATCCGCCTTTCCCTTTACAATAGCCAGTTCTTTTGCCTAATAATTCAGCCATCATAAGATTAAGTTCTGCACCCTTTGCAATGCAATGTCCATGCCCTCTGTGCGTTGACGTTATTAAATCATCTTTATTAAGAGCAAGTATCGACCCCACTGCCGTTGCTTCCATTCCAATGTATAAATGGCCTGTTCCATGAACTTCACCCTTCATGTATAGTTGGTCTACTTGCTCCTCAAAAAACCTTATTTGCAGCATTTTTTTTAACTCTCGCGATAAATTGTTTTTTGTATTTTTTCCATATTTAGCTTTCTTATCTTTACTTTTTTAAAGTGAAAATTTTTAAAGTTTACTAATTTCCAAACACTCTTTAATATCAGGCCGTAAAACCATCTCTTGGATAGTTCAATTTATATTTAACTATTAAATTTAAAAGAATCCATGCCTTTAGTGTCGGTTTGCACTCTGTATAGATAACCGCTGTCTTTATCGTCATATTTATCCAAGTCTTCTGTAAAACCTCTTTCTGCAGTAGTTATAAAGAGTTCATCTAAATTTGTTCCTCCAAAAGCGCAAGAAGAAACCCTGGCTGCCGGCATATCTATCGTTTTAATAATTTTCTTTGTATCGGGATCCCATCTGCATACTCTACTGCCACCCCAATGTGCAATCCATAACTTTCCTTCTATATCAATAGTCATCCCATCTGGATATCCAATATTTTTCGGAATTTCTATTGAAGTCCTCCTGTTAGTTATCTCAGCTTTCTCAACATCAAAATCAAAAACATCAACTTTCATAGTAGGTGTATCAATGTAATACATCTTTTTATTGTCTAGACTCCAGGTGATGCCATTTGAAATAATGATTCCGTTAAAGAACTTCTTTAACTGTAAATCCGATCCTAAACAATAAAGCGTGCCTATGGCTTTTTTTTCTTCATATGAAACTGTACCTGCCCAATAATTTCCTGAACTATCTATTTTGCCATCATTAAATCTTTTAATATCTGCATTTTCCTTAACTTTTTTTATTAATTTTGTAGCACCAGTTTTATTATCGATAAAATAATACCCATCCTGCAAAGTTGATATTATCTCTCCTTTTTTTGTTAAACCCATAGAACCAATATACTTATCCAGCTGGATTGTCTTAGCTTCAGAATGACTAAAATCATATGAGTGGATGGATTTCTTTATAATATCGATCCAATAAATGGTATTATTTATTTCATCCCAGCAAGGCCCTTCGCATAACAAGCTGCGAATATTAGAAACTTTTTCCAGATTCTTATAGTAATTGCTCATAATATTAAATAAATATAGTTATTATTTTAATAATTCTAATAGATTTTATATTTTTCATTCTTCTAATTGTATTGCTGTATTTTCCAGAACAAGTCCATTAAGTATCGAACAATCAGTGCCAGGCAACCTGTTATTTCTGCAACAAACCAGTTTAATTTCACTAAATATGTTTCTGAAGCTAAAAACAATAATAACAATCCTTTATAGCTAATTCCATCTACAAGAGCCACCCCCCCCCCAGTTCTTTACACAGAGTTTTACTGGTTTCCAGTTGGAGTAGATTAATTGTTATTAGATCAATCATCCTTATTTTTATATCTTTTTATGATTTTAATAACTTTTAAAAATTATTGCGTATCACCTAAGTGTTAATCCGCCCGTTATATGTATCTCACTTCCAGTCAACTGTGAAGACTGATCGGACAAAAGATTGATTATCGTAGGAATATGGTCTTTATTTGTCTGCATCCTACCCATAGGTATGACTTTTTTTGCTGTTGACTTTAACCATTTTAAGTCCTTACCCTGAGATGCTCTAAGTTCTATCTCACCAGGAGTTGGGACCCATCCCATCGTAATCCAGTTTGCTCTGATATTATATTTTGCATAGTTTCTGGCTACGTATCTGTTAAGCGCCAGAAGTGCTCCTTTTGATACTGCATACGCAGCTCTATCCTCGTCTCCGCCATATGCATGAACTGATCCAATATTTACTATCGAACCTCCTCCATTTTTTATCATAGAAATCAATGCAAATTTTGTGCAAAAAAATGCGGCTTTAATATTTATATTAAATGCTTCATCAAACAGGCTTTCTTCGGTATCAATTATGCTGCTAATTAGCAAATAACCGGCGTAATTAACCAAACCATCTATTTCTCCATAATACCTAACTGTCTCTGTTATAAAATTCTCAATTTCTTTTATATCGGAAAGATCGCTCTTAATATATATCGCTTTACCTGGCAATTTTTTATTTATTTCTTCTGCAATTTCCTTGCCATCTTTTTCACTCCTGCCTGTGATAGATACGTTTGCACCAGCATAAGCACAACATAGGGCAAGATCACGTCCCAGGCCTTTTGTTCCTCCAGTAATAGCTATTGTTTTATTTTTTAGAAGCAAATTCACCATTATTTTTTTTACTAACAAAGATTATCAGATTCATTTTTTTTAAATTCATAATAATGCTACCCGTCATTTAAAAATTTTCTATTCTCAATCAATTACAGCTTTAATAAAACCTGCGTTTATAGAATTTATTAGTTACCTCTTCATTTTACCAATATTGCCTATTACAGTAGCAAAAACAATGATTGCACCCAAAATTACTGTTTGTTCATATGAAGAAACACCTATTATATTCATAGCATTATATAAAATACCTATAAGCAGTACTCCAAAAAATGCTCCGACAACACTTCCTTTGCCACCCTGAAGAGGAATGCCACCGATTATTGCAGCAGCAAGAGCCTGCAACGCATAATCTGATCCAGTATCAGCTCTTACCATTCCAAACCTGGATACAAGCACTAAGGCAGCCAAGCCTACTATAAGACCGCTTAGCGCGTATATTGAGATAATATGTAAATCAACATTTATTCCGGAAAAATATGCTGCCTGTACATTACCACCTATTGCGTTTAGCCTTCTGCCGTATTTTGTATATTTTCTTAAAAAGTATGCAAAAAGAAGGACAGCTAACAAAATTAACATGGAAATTGGGATATTGGCTATCTTTGCCCCACCTAAAAACTCAAACTGATCTGATATAGTTTGAGGTCTTCCACCTGCTAAAATAAAGGCTACTCCAAGAAAGACATAATTCATGCCCATGGTTATAATAAGCGGTGTTACTTTACTTTTTGCAACTATTAATCCATTTATAAAGCCGAGAACAGTCCCCACGATCAATACTACTATTACCGATATCCAGATGCTAATTCCTGCCAGCAACATCCTTGCAAAAATCATTGCTCCAAGTCCAGCCATATTTCCTATTGAAATATCAAGCCCGCCTGATATCATTAAAAGAGACATGCACATAGTCAGGATACCTAATATTGAAAACTGCTGCATTACATTAAAAAAGTTTCTGAGGGTTAGAAAATTAGGATTAAGTATAGTAGTTACTATTCCCACAACAATAATCACTAAAATCAGGTAAGTAATATGATTATTTAAGAAACTTAATCTGCTTTTAATTGAAACTTTTTTGCTTACAGCTTGATTAATATCTTTAGTATTCAACACTTTTACTTTCCTCCCATGAAGCCTGATAAAATATTTTCTTCATTAATTTCACCTTTAATAAGTTCTCTGGAAATTTCAAAATTTCTAATTACGATTATCCTGTCACTTAGTGAAATAAGCTCCATCATTTCCGATGAAATCATAATTATGGATTTACCACTTGCAGTAAATTCACAAAAAAATTCATATATCTCAGCCTTGGCGTTTACATCAATCCCATGAGTAGGTTCTTCAACAATCAAAATATCTATATTTTTAAAGAGCCACTTTGCCAAGACTACTTTCTGTTGATTGCCACCACTTAAAAATTTCACTTCTTTATTTAAAGAAGAAGTTTTTATATTAAATTTCCCTACATAACTATTTGAAATCTTTCTTTCTTTAGATAGTCTTATAAAAAATCTTCCAATATTGTCCAAGCCAACTATTGTAATATTATGGCTAACCGGCATATCCATAAAAAGACCTTCAACCTTTTTATTTTCAGTAATGAGTGCAATTCCTGCCTTAACAGATTCTATCGGATTTGAAGGGGTTATATCTTTACCTTTATAAAAGATTTTCCCTCCATATTTCTTTTTAACACTAAAAATTGCTCTTGCAATTTCTGCACTGCCCGCACCTTTAAGCCCTGCAACTCCAAGTATTTCCCCTTCTTTTACTTTAAAACTAACTTCTTTTGAAGATTGTTCCAGTTTAAGTCCGCGAACTTCAAAAACATCCTGCCCTACAAGACTTTCTTTTTTCTTATAAAAAAGATCTATTGGGCGTCCTATCATTTCTTTTGCAAGTTTGTCGGCGCTAAAAGTTTCAAAACTTTTAGTATGGGTATTTATCTTGGCACCGTCACGCAAAACTGTTATCCTGTCTGCAACTTCTATGATTTCATCCAAATTATGAGCAATGTAAATAATACTTACCCCTTCCTGGCTTATTTTTTTTACCATTTCAATGATAAGATTTACATCTTTGACATTAAAGGCTTGTGTCGGTTCATCGAGTATCAGGATTTTTGGTTTCTGAGCTAAAGCTTTCAAAATTTTAACAAATTGCTGGTCTGAGGGACTTAATTTTTCATATATCTCATCTACTTTGATGTATACCCCTAGCTGCTTTGCAATTTTCTCTGCATCTTTAAAAATCTTTTTATAATTTATAAAATATTTCTGATTATTAGTTTCAGAACCTAAAAAAATATTTTCTGCAGCACTTATGCAGGGTACAAGAATATCTTCCTGGTAAACAGTTTGAATCCCAAGTTTTCTTGCCATTTGTGGAGTAAAATATTTATGTTCCTCTCCGTTAATAAAAAACTCACCCTGGCTAGGCTCAAATGCTCCGGACAATATTTTTATAAATGTTGATTTCCCTGCGCCATTTTCTCCGATTAAACAATGAACCTCTCCTTTATAAAGATCAAAGTTAAAATCTGAAAGTGCTTTAACCCCAGGAAACACTTTGGTAATATTTTTTACAATTAATATTTTTTCTTTTTCTAATAAATTACTTTCCATATTATCCATAAAAAAATTTAATTCCGTTTTTGATATTTTATATTTTTGCGGTCCTGTGAATTCTTTAAAAACACAGGACCACAAAAACAATTCAAGTAATGCTAGACTATTTCATTAAAACCTAAATGAATAACGATTTACCATTTGTCAAGTCCGCCAACCAAGTCAAACAATGCCTCTGATGCTGCCCAAGGAATTACTTCACCTATATTATCAAGTGTTATTAACTTATTAGGCAGAGCTATAAATTTCTCCGGAGGTGTTATTCCCTGAGATACAAAGAGATACATTGCTTTGAATAAATAAAGTCCCTGAAGAGAAACAGGACATGCAACAGTTGCCTTAATAGTACCGTCTTTAAGCATTTGCACTCCAGAGGGTCCCCCGTTGTAGGTAACAATAGAAACAGAGTCAACAAGACCAGCATCTTTTAATGCATTATGAACACCTACTGCCATTGATTCGTTATTGGCAAAGACTACATCAAATTTTTCTCCCGATGCAATAACATCTGCTACTGCAGCCTGGGCAGTCTCAGTAGTCCACTGTGTGTCTCTTCGTATAACGTCTTCTGATTTTATTACTCCAAAATCCTTGGCAGCTTTCTCGATACCAAGCTCGAATTCTTCAACAATTCCCATCCCGGGAAGACCTCTTACATAAAAGACTTTTTTACCTGCAAAATTCTCGCCTATATACTTAAAAGCTTGATAAGCAACGTCAAAATAATCATCATATACATTAAATACGATGTCTCCCTTTACAGGATATTTTTCCAGGTTGGTATTTTCAAATGCTATGGGTATATTACCTGCATTGGCGATAGTTACCATTTTTTGAGACTCTTCCGGAGTCATAACGAACTGGCCTATTGCGTCTACTTTTTTGGTTACTAGATCTTCTACGTTACTTACTGCTTTTGCTCCATCGTATGCGGGATCAAGTACAACCACTTCTACGCCTTTTTTATCAGCAGCAAGTTTAAAGTTTTCAACACTAAACCCATTCCATTGATCTCCAAGAGAAAATGGAACATTTCCAAAAACTAATTTCTTGGCGGCTGTTGTCTCTGCAGCAGCAGTTGTCTCTGCAGCAACAGCAGTTGTCTCTGCAGCAGTAGTTGTCTCTGCAGCAGTAGTTGCTGTTGTGGTTTTGCAGCCAGTTAGTGAAACAAAAGACATAATGCTAATGCAAAAAACTATTAGCACTAACCATATTGTTATTTTTTTCAATTTTGTCCTCTCTTTTTCTTTATATTTTTTAAATTACACTTAGGATATTGTTTGGAGATTTGCTGTTAATCTTTTAAATTTAAAAGCTAATCTCTATCCTTATTCTACTTTTCCCATTCTGATTACCCGTACTAAGTATCATCACCATCCCCCGTTTAGATAAATTTCTAGTCTCACTTTTGATTACACTTATTTTTTTGGATATTAATACTTTATGATTTTACTATCCTTGTTATAATTCTATTTTTGCACTGGTCCAGGTACTGTTATTTTTACTGGACACCAGACATGCCTCAATAAATTTAATCATACGCGCCCCTTCCTCAACTTTGGGGTATGTTTTACTAAGAGGATTTGCTTTAATACCATAACGTCTCTCAACAATGGCATCTGCAATGTCGCGATAAATAACTCCAAAACCATCATGTAGACCTTCGGCATGACCAGAAGGAAGCCTGCTTGCAAAGAGCGCCAATGGCTTCATCTCTCCACGCCCTCTACTTATTATCTGGTGATTACCGTCAAGTGGGCTATAGAAAAGCTCATTTGGCCATCGAAGATTCCATTCCAAACTGCCTTTTTCTCCATAGATTCTTACTTTACAGTCATTCTCTCCACCTGGCGCACACTGGCTTGCCCACAACATCCCTTTTGCTCCATTTTCGTAACGTAACATGACATGAGCATTGTCCTCAAGTTTTCTACCTGTTATGAAAGTTGTAAGATCTGCACATACTTCTGACACATCCAGCCCTGTTATATAGCGAGCCGTATGAATAGCATGGGTACCAATATCAGCCAATACCGCAGAAGGACCTGATTTAGCGGGGTCAGTTCTCCAGACAGCCTGTTTAGCTCCTGTGTCTTCTAGTTTGGTTGAAAGCCATTCCTGAGGATACTCGACCTGAATCATCCTGATTTTGCCAAGCATACCTTCCTGAACCATTTCACGTGCGTGGCGAACTATAGCAAAACCGGTATACTCATGTGTTAACCCAAATACCAAGCCTGTTTTATTTACCAATTTCACCAAATCCAAAGCATCTTCGGTACTGGTTGTCAATGGTTTATCACAAATAACATCTATCCCGGCTGATAAAAATTCTTTACACATGTCATAGTGAAGATAATTAGGGGTTACAATAATAACAGCTTCAATTCCATCAGAACGCTCTGACTCTTTTACTGCCATTTCTTTATAGCTCGTATATGCTCGTTCATCAGAGATATAAAAAGCTGGTGCTGAATTTTTTGCCGTTTGTGGATCAGAAGAAAGGGCTCCAGCAACTAGTTCATATCGGTTGTACATGCGTGCCCCTGTAAGATGGACAGCCCTATAAAAGCTCCACTTCCTCCACCCACTATTCCAAGTCGAAGACGTGGAACATCTAAATTAATTTTTGAAGCATCAACCATTTGCACTTCTCCTTATTCAAATTTAAAAAATTTTTTAGGACTCGAGCTTATTTATCTAATCCAAGCATGATTTTTACTGCTTTTTGATCAGCCTTTCCGCCGGCAAAATCATCAAATGTTTTATCTGTTACCCGAATTATTTGTTTACTGATAAACTCAGCACCTTCACGTGCACCATCTACAGGATTTTTTAAAACGCATTCCCATTCAAGAACAGCCCAACCCTTATAGTCATACTCTGCAAATTTGGAAAATATTCCCTTAAAATCTACTTTACCGTCTCCGAGGCTTCGAGTACGTGCTGGTCTCTCTAACCAACTCTGGAATCCTCCATAAAAACCGGAGCGTCCATTAGGGTTAAACTCTGCATCTTTAACATGAAACATTTCAATAACGTCATGATAATTATCAATGTAATCCAGATAATTAATGCCTTGCATTATTAAATGACTTGGGTCAAACAACATCTTGCATCGAGGATGGTTTCCGGTAAGCTTTAAAAATTTTTCAAAAGTCACTCCGTCGTGAAGGTCTTCCCCCGGATGGATTTCGAAACAACAATCTATTCCCTCTTGATCAAAATGGTCAAGAATAGGAATCCATCGATGTGCCAATTCCTCAAATGCTTCTTCTACCAGTCCTGGTGCTCTTTGCGGCCATGGATATATAAAAGGCCATGCAAAACCACCTGAGAAAGTCGCTGCTGCTTTAAGGCCAAGCCTTTTAGATGCAGTTGCAGTCATCATTAACTGTTTTACCCCCCATTTTTGTCGCTCTTTTGGGTTACCACTAAGCTCTGGTGGCGCAAATGCATCAAAAGCCATATCGTATGCTGGGTGGACTGCTACTAATTGTCCCTGTAGATGAGAAGCAAGTTCAGTTATTTGCATGTCATTATTACTTAAAATTCCTTTGATTTCATCACAATAGTCCTGAGATTCTGAAGCCTTTTCAAGGTTGATAAATCGATTATCCCATGCAGGAATCTGGATACCCTGATATCCAAGGTCATGGGCCCATTTTGCCATTCCCTCAAGCGAATTGAAGGGGGCTTCACCTCCTGCAAACTGTGCTAGAAATATTCCAGGTCCCTTGATAGTTTTCATTTTACCTACCTCCTAATTATTGGTTTAATAAATTGCTATACTAATTATATAAAACCGTTTGCGTAACCGTTTTTATATTAATATCATATTGGCCTGTTGTTGTCAAGTCAAGGGATTAAAATTATGGATATGGAACTACAAAAACAGGGGATTAATCAAATTCAATGTAGATATGTGTAAAATTATATTTTTTTTAAAATTAGAATTCTGTAGCATGATTAATAAATATTTACGAAAAAAACTTTAAATACTACTAATTTCTTATAAACTCTGCTGTTGATTCCCTAATAATCAGTTTTGGTTTTAAAACTACTTTATTTTTATCAAAACCGCTCGTATTCTTTATCCTCGATATCAAAATATTGCACGAAGCTTCGGCAATTTCCAATACAGGATATTGTATGGTAGTTAAGCTTGGTCTTGTAAATGTACAAATAGGCATATCTGAAAAACCTACTATCGACATATTTTCTGGAACCGAAAGACCATTATCGAATATATATCTCATAGCACCCAAAGCAGCAAAATCTCCAAAAGTCAAAATTGCTGAAGGTCTTTCATCTAAATCTAAGAAATACTTTCCAGCTTTATATCCGTCCTCACAAGAGAAACCACTCCTTATAATCAATTTATCTATGATCTTAATATTATGCTTTTTAAGAGCTGACAAATAACCTTTTTTTTTTTTGGCGTT
>Ga0247841_10003127_pt1 | contig 31326 bp, 10 predicted proteins | sample LaCruzMarch2015__2_FD_192410 | JGI IMG/M metagenome (GOLD analysis project Ga0247841, IMG submission 192410) | Freshwater microbial communities from meromictic Lake La Cruz, Castile-La Mancha, Spain - LaCruzMarch2015_18m | ecosystem: Environmental > Aquatic > Freshwater > Lake | place: Spain...
GATTCCTTAGGCTTATTTTCTGAAACAGGCAAAGTTTTACCGCTTCTTATCAGGTCCAGGTCATCTTTAAGAGAGTCGATTTGAGAGACCCTATCTGCAAGCATTGCCTCCATCTCGTTCAGACGCTTTTCAACCGTAGACTTACCTTCCTGAAGCTCCTGAATTTTTCTCTCTAAAGCCACCTTACGGTTATTTAAACTCTTTAATTGCCTGCCAAAGATTAAATTCTCATTCTTGATTATTTTAAGGTTATCCTGAATCTTAGTTTTATCATTTCTCTCCCGGACAACATCCTGGGCCATACTGTCTAAAAGCCGTTGATTATAATCAAGCTGTCTTAAAAGATCCTTCTTTTCATTACTCAAGCTGTTTATATCTATCTCTAAAGCACCCTTATCCCTCTGCAATGCTTCATTGTCGATCTTTAGCTTTCTTAATTCCCCGCGTATACTGGATAATTGCATCTCTAAATCTGTTTTTGCCTTAAGCACTCCTGCCCAATAGGCATCAGATGTATTAACCGGAACAGCTTCAACCTGCTTGGGAACAAATACTTCCTGATGTTTAATCTTGCTCTGTTGCTCTAATTTATTTACCAGCTCATCCCTGGCGCGGCTGGCCTGTTCAAATTTCTTTTGTAAATCAATAAGCTCCTGAGCCGCCTTATCCCCGTCGCTTTTAAGAGAAGCCAACTTTCTTTGATTCTCTTTTAAATCACCCTCAAGTTGATTTATTTTACCGGTAAGAGCGGTATTTTCGCTTTTTAAATCATTACGTTCCCGGATAAGCATTTGCTGTGAGCTGGTTGCCTGGATAAAAAGAAAAAGGCAGACTAAGGAAAAACCAGCTAAGCCGATAATAATGAATTTTGTTTTATGCTCCATAATCCCCCCTGTTATGGCTTTACTTATAATTGGGCGAATACTCTTTCTAAAACCAAACTTGCCGCGCCCATGGCTACGGCATTCTCTCTTAATTGAGAATAAACAATTTTTAAGTCGTTGGTCGCTTCCCGAAAAGCCCAATCCATAACTGTAGACCTGACCTTATTCAAAAATGCATCCCCCGACTCTTCAAGGCCGCCGCCGATAACCACTACCTGCGGGTTTAAGAGATTCACTAAATAAGCAATCTTGATACCTAATCTTTTAGCCGCCCTATCTAAAGCTGCCGAAGCTGTTACATTGCCTGCCCGGCCAGCGATAAAAATACTCTTTAAATCCACATCCTCTGTTCTGGTTGAAGTAACCCGAAAAAATTCCCCTGCTTGTTCCTTAGTGTGAAGCAAGGCTGTTTTTACATCATCAACAATCCCTAAGTCCATATCCCAACGTTTAACCAGACATGGCTGATTATCTGAACAGCTAAGCGAATCCTGCTCTTTATAATTATACACAGAGACCTCGCCGGCATAACCTTGGGAGCCGCGGTAAAGCTCTCCGTTAATCATCATCCCGCAACCAACTCCGGAAAACATGTAGAGAACATTCTTATACCCTTCCCCTAAATCCAGCCAATGTTCACCGAAACAGGCACTGGTGGCGTCATTTTCAATCAAGGTCGGAAGGTTAAACTCTTTTTCCATTAAAGCCTTTAAAGGCAGATCTACCGAGGCATAGGTATAATAATGATCCATTTTCTGCGGCCAATGGATGGAGCTGTCTTTTTTATTGATTAAACCGGCAACCCCTATGCCGATACCTTTTATATTCTCAGCATAGCCTTTGGAACGCCTTAAGATTTCGCGTACGATTTCTAAAAGACATTCAGAAACTTCTTTTACTGATGTCTGCGGCCGGGCGATTTGAGTCTTAGTAATGATATTGCCTTTTAAATCCACGAGCAGGCCGACCATATTCATCAGGTTTAATCCTACGCCAACAGCAAAACCGGCGCGCGGATTTAAATCTAATAATACCGGCCTGCGGCCGCCTTCAGACACATCCAGATCTTTTTCACAAACCAGATTATATTTGATGAAGGCATCAATATAATTAGAGATGCTCACCACGTTTATGCCCATCCCCTGCGAAATATCCGAACGGCTTATCGGTCCCCGCTTCCTGAGTATATCAAATATTTCAATATTGCGCTTTTCTTTTTCGCTAAAAATTTCCTTCTGTAGATCCAATGTGTGCATAAAATAAATTTGCCTATCTGCTTACACCCAATCTAAACGAAAGGATTGGTGTACCGCTTTGCGCTTACACCCAATCCAAGCGGAAAGATTGGTGTGCCGCTTTCTGCGGCAATTAGAAAAAATATTTATCTTATTTATACTACTAAAGAAGGCATAAGTCAAGTATTTTTAAGAAGTAAGGAAAATTTCACCAGACGAAAACAGCAAATCAATATACATCCGCCATTACAAATGAAAGGTCAGTAATTCCCGCAGGTGAAACTACAACCACGTTTATCTCTTTTGTCCCGGCATCTGAATAAGAACCCTCAAAACTTGCATCAGTTGCCTGGGGATTAGCGCCTCCCAAATTACCTGACCAGAGATATTGCACCTGAACCTGATTACAGCCACTCTCCGGCATATTAGCAAAAGCTGAAAACTTAACCTTTTGTTCTTTTTCCAATATAAAACTGGAGGCTTTTAATTCGGAGCTGCCTATTTCAACCGGGGCATTTTCTTTTTTTAAGGTTGAATCCAAGAAAATCTTTAAATTATAACTAAGCTGCTTATTCTCCTCAATCTCTTTTATTCTTTCTTTAGCCTGAGAAACGGTTTGCGCATATTTATCTCCGGAGTTCTTTAATAAAGCTTCATAATACCCCTTAGCCTTGGCTAAATCCCCCTCCCATTGCGCCAATAAACCCAACTGATAAAAACTAGAGATTACCTGCGGGCTGAATGTTGTTTTAATAATAAGCTTTTCAAAATACTCTCTGGCTTTCTGGATATCCGCCGATGCGTATGCGTTGATCATGGCGATTTTATAAACAGCTTCATCAAAATGCCTGGTATCCGGATAAAGTTGAATCAATTGAGAATAAAATTCACCGGCTTTTCTATAATCCCTTGATTTCTCTAAGTTAAAGGCCCGCAGGTAGATTGATTCCTCGTTAAAACTATTTTCTTGGCCCAGACCATCTATCTTCTCATAAATTTTCTCCGCATAGGCCATATCATATAAACCTGTTGCCTTATAAATGGAGCTCTCCCCTGAGGTTCCAGGAGTAGGCGAAATACTTGAGCGGCCATTATCCGGCCGCGAAAGTACGAATAGGCCGGCAATTTCGAATAGTTCCGGAACTAGTTTTTCAGGCGCCAGATTCTTAGAGATCTTTTCAATGTAAATATCATAAACGGTTTCAGCTAACTCTAAATTACCTTCCTTATAAAACCCCGCGCCTACACTTTTTAACTCGGCATCGCTGATTTTTCCTGAAGCAAGTTTATTCACGTAAAGTTTATAAATTGCGCGTGCCCCTGACTTTTCATCAGATGCTAAAAGCTTATCTGCGATATCTTTTATCAGACCAGGATCATCTGCTACTTTGGCATAGGCGCCCACATCTGCCGCCAGTTCATCCAGCCCCTGCTCTCCAAAAGTATTCTGCTGGTCGCGGTAAAACTGCCAGAGTAAAAGCCTGCTCTTAAGCCTCCAAGGGCTGCTGCTGTTGGTTTCAGAAATAGCCTTTTTAGTATTTTCTAATATTTGGTCGCGATATGTATTGCCATTGGCAAAATAATCATCCCATAATTGTTTTTCTTCCAGGTATTTAAGCTGGCTGTAGCGGCTAAACGCCTTATAGTAATTTATACAGCCCACAGGAAGATTATTTTTATCTTTAAAAGTACCAAGAAAATCAACAAATTCATTATAGCGGTTATCTTTAAAATAATCTGATTTTGTCTTTTCGAGGTTTTCGTAGGAGAAAGTTCCAGGAGCGACATTTTCGGCGGTGGCTCTAGAAAAAACAGGTGCCCAAATAGATATACTTAAAACAAACAACGCTAATCTTAAATTTTTCAACATGGATCTTTCCTCCTAAGGAACCTTCTTGCCCCGCGTCTTTTTCAGGATCGGATGCTTCCAGAATTCCCTGATTATATAGTATGCCTTGCGCGGTATGCGCTTATTCAGTCCATTTTCCAATTGCTCATCCAAACCAACTATGCCAAACCATTCTTCATTCATATTCATATTAGCTTGAGCACGAATATCAAAATAATAACTGCCATTAGACCAACCGCTTTCAGTATCATGCACCTTCCAGGTCTCGGGATTATCCTGAGAATGCTTCCACCATTCATCCGTCCATTCAAAGACCGTGCCTCCGATACAGTTACCTGCACCGGCTTTATTATTGGCCAGATTCTCATAAATCTGGTTCCACTGCGATTGCAAAAAGAACGCCTGCATATCCTGATCTTCTTTTTTAAGATAAGCATCATAACAATCCGCGCCAAACTCCGCCAATAACAACGGCTTATCAAATGTCATCTTCAAAGATTTAAAAAGATTACCAAAAGTCTTACCACGGTAAATAATGCAAGCCACGAAATCAACATCTGAGCAAAATTTGTTAGCCGAATCTAACCCTACCAACTCCCCGTTACCCAGCCCCACAGGATGGTTGGGATCTAGCTTATGTATCTGTTTAGATATTTCGTTTATAAAAGAATAATAAATCTTTGCCCGCATCAATTTCTGCTTCTGCGGATCCGGCTCGCTATCTACCTCAGGGCTCGACCAGGGGTTTACGTAACCCAGGCAAGAATAATTATTTTCATTTCCTAAAATCCAACCCAGAAGCCCGGGCTCATCCTTATAAAGACGGACCATCTCTAATACCTGCTGCGTTACTTTATCCTGAAACTTTTTATCGCCATAAAAAGGGCAAGGGTATTCCCAAAACCCCAGCCAATCTCCCACAATCGTGCGTATCCCATATAATTTATACAAATCACTTATTACCTGTTTTACTTTCTGCGCCTCTTCACCGGTTTGATAAAGACGAATGGTATTAACTCCCATTGCCTTCATGAGTTTACCGTCTACTAACCAGGGTTTAGCTTTATCACTCCACCAATCATATTCATGGTTATACCCTATCGGAATAGGATTATAGCAAACACCTTTTACGATATATGGCGAGCCCTTAACTATAAGACGGTAGTGTTGATTCTTTAGTTTCTGAATATAGACATCCTGTCTAGGCTGGCAGGCGGATAAAATAAATAAAAACAAAAAACTACAGGCTGCAAGCAGAAAGTGCCTGCAACCTGTAGTTGTAAATACTATACGTTTCTTATTATTCAAACTTGATCTCATCCAGGTAGAATGTAGCGCCTTCCGGGTTATTATCCACATTAGTTGACCAGGCAAAACCTCCGAGGATATATGACATATCCTTGCCTTTTAAGTCAATGGTATATTGCGTCCATTCCTTGTTCAAGATAACCGGTCCGATAGTCGCGCTATCTGAATCCGAAAACTCTCCCATGATGCCACCAACCTTGAACTCTTCAATGCGCTCCGTGCCATTTACACCACGCGCCCAAAAGGTAAGCTTGGTAGCTTTGGAAAGATCAAATCCGGCATCAACACTACCCCAGTTGTTCGCGGGATTTTGCCAAAAGATACCTGCCCAGCGTGCGCCTTGTGTGGCCTTACCGCTGTAAATTATTTTAATACAGGTATCCCCTAAATAGGCATCCTCTTTTGAAGAACCATCGTATTTTATGTCTCCATAATCACCCATCCAGCCGGAAGGAATAAAATGGTTGGCTAAAGATGAGCGGTCAGCATAAACATAAAACGGCACAGCCTGTTGTTTTTTGCCCTCAGGCTTTAAAGTCGGATCAGCCTCAAATTTTATATCATCGATATAAAATGTGGCTCCTTCGGGATTTAAATCAGCGGTAGTAGTCCACCCAAAAGCACCATTGACGTAAGAGAGATCCTTACCTACCAGATTAACCGCATACTGCTTCCAGGTATCGGTTAACTCTATAGGGCCCATCTCAACTGCCGCAGAATCAGGGTATGTACCTTTGATCCCGCCGATCATTATTTTCTGGATTACCTCGCCGCCTTTTGCGCCGCGCGCCCAGAAAGTAAGCTTGGTCATTCCGGTCAGGTCAAACCCGCCTTTTTTATTTCCCCAGTTGTTCGCAGGATTCTGCCAATAAACTCCGGCCCAACCCTGAGTTTGCGATTTCTTAGCGCTATAAACAAACTGAATACTGGTCGTGCCGCTATGCGGATTCTCCGCCGCCTGATCATTCATTTTGATATCGCCATAATCCCCCATCCAGCCGGAAGGGATATAATGATTATCTTTGGCATTCCTGTCTAAGAAAACCACAAACTCCTTGGGGCTGGCAGTCTTATCTTGAGCCATAGCAACTATCGGAGCCATCATAACCAGGGCCAAGATTACTACTAATAACTTCTTCATACCTGCACCTCCATTGAGCGCATAACTTATGGAACAAAATGAACATAAGTTATTGCGCGAATTTGAGCACCTTGTGCTCTTGTTTAGCGAAATCCCGCTGAATACACCCTCTCATTTCAACTTCTTCTGATACATATAATAACACTTGCGCAATTGCCTTAAGAAAGGGCTTAATTGTCCATCACCCTGACCAGCCATACCGAGCCACTCTTCATGCATATACCCATCGGGAAACGGACCGGCCCATAAACCCTTAGAGTCATGAATAGCCGGTTCATAAGCCTTCCACCATTCATCCAGCCATTCGAAAACTACTCCACCCAAAGCATTACCGGCACCAGGGGAAAATGCCATATTATTCTGTATATCTTCCCAGGAACCTAAATGGTATTGCGCCTGTAACTCTTCGGATTGATCAACATTCTTTCCTTCTGCATAAGCCGGGCAGCCAAATTCAGTAATAAATGCCGGCTTGCCTGCCTCTTCTTTAACCTGTTTCCAGAAAGCGCCAAACCCGTAATCTCCGCGGTAGGCATTAGTCCCAAATATATCTATGTCCGGAGCATTCTTGCCAAACTTATCCAAAAATAAAATATCCCCGCTGCATATGGCTACCGGATGCTCCGAATCAATAGATTTAATTATCCTGGCCACCTCATTAGCGAATTTAAAAAAAGCCTCCGGCTGCTCATCAGCATTGCAGGCATAACCGTAAACGTTTTCATTACCTAAAAGCCAAAATAGAACATAGGGCTCATCTTTAAATTCATTGACCATCTTTTTTACCGACTCAATCATATTCTTTTTATGTGTTTCATTATTATAATCAGTGCCCGGATTCCACTGGGCGCCGGAACCGATCGCGTACTTACCGAGAAAGTCACCTACAATTACCCTAATGCCGTAAGTTTTATAAAGATCGCGCATTAGCTCTTTATTTATTTTAAGCGGATGATGATAAAGGCGGATAGTATTTACTCCCATATCCTGCATTAATTTAAAATCCCCCACTGCCGGCTCATCGCTATCCTGCAGATTATTTCTATTCTTATCTACAAAGGCATCATACGGCCCGTCAATTTTTCCGTTTTTATTAAAGTCTTCTTCCATCCAATTACCTTGCGTGCCGTCATCCGGAGACTGGCCGACCTTAGTCGGGGCATAAGTAATCCCTTTAATAATGTATGGTTTATCCTCCACCAACAATTGCCAATCATCATTATTATACTGCACCAGGCGCACTTTACCCTTACCAACCTTCTTTTTTACACCTGAAGATTCAGCCGTAGGTTTTATCTTCGCTGCCTCTTGAGCCAAGTCAACCTTAACGAATTTTCCCGGGTTAACTACCGCAATATCATTTAAGATATCATTATCAAAGCCGTTAAGCATCTCAACCTCGGCGCCTTCCAGCTTATGACCTAACTGCGGGTTGCGCCTTAAGAGAAAATTTATTTTGGCAATCGCGGCCGCGCCGACATACCATGGAGTATGCCAATAAGTCCAACCGTAGCTTGCCGGAAAATGCACAACAATAGAATAATAACATTTTATCGCCTGAGTAATAAGACCGGCGCGCTCAAGGATCAGGCCGGTGCAGAATAATCTTACCCCCTGAGGCTCGCTTGAGGTTGTCCATTTTACAAATGCCGCCTGCAAATCAGGAGAATAAAGAAAATCCCAGCCGTCGCCTTCCAAACGCTTATCCTTAATTACCTGTTTAAAAATCGGGTCCTTCCTGATTGAGCTGCTGTTAGGATAAACACCCTCTCCTACCGCAGCCATTAAACCCGCCTGATCCATAACCACATATTGGTAATCCTTGGTCCCGATATTCTTAAACTGCCCGTATTTTGTATAATCCACAAAATCCTCTTTGCCAGGATCAAATAAAACAAGTTTTGTCGCTAGCTGGCTGACCTTTTTCTTTTGCTCCACTTCAATGGAACCGGTCTCTATCTTTTTTATACTCTGCTCCGCAGCCAGCCTTATCGACCAGAACCAGCCGCGGGGATCCCAGGCCTGGCCATAAGAATATTTATCCATAATCAACTTGAATATTTTCTTGGCCTCATCAGTTTTCTGCTGGCGCATCAAGCTTTCCGCCTGAATAAAATGACAAGTGGTCACGTCATTCAAAGCCTGTACCGCTTCTATCTCTTTCCTATTCTTAGGCAAAGCAGTCAAAGAAGCCTGCTCTTTATCCGCCTGCTGTTTATAAAGATCGATACATTCCTGAGTATATTTAAAGGTAGCCTCCACATCCTTTTTACCGTGGGCGATCCAGGCCTTGGTAGTCAAATCACCGGAAGCAGGCTTATCTTCGGCAAAAGCAAGGCCCGCACTCAAAATTAAGGAAATTATTATAAATAAATACTTACGCATTAGCCTACTACTGCCCCCTGAGTAACTCCTTTGACAATATATTTCTGCATCAAGAGATAAACTATTATAATAGGTAAAGCCGTAATGGTTAAACCTGCCATTAACAACGGATAATTGGTGACAAACTCACCTTGGAAGGTTTGCAAAGCCACCTGAAGCGGCATAAACTGCCGGTTATCAAAAACAATTAAAGCCAGGATATATTCATTCCATACTGTCAAGGCATTAAGAACGATCACTACTGCCAATACCGGCTTGGCAAGCGGCAAAGCAACATGCCACCAAATCCCAATCTTGGAACAACCGTCAATGCGCGCGGCATCTTCCAACTCTTTAGGCATTTTGTCAAAAAATGTCTTGAGCAAAAATATGCTTGTAGAAAGACCCACGTTAACCATACATAATATATATCCTATAGGAGTATTCCTTAAATGCAGTTTATTTAATAAAACATACAGAGCGACAAAACTCCCCGGGATAGGAATCATCATTGCCGCCATGAACATAATGAATAAAAACTTGCTACCCACAAATTTAAGACGGCTAAAGGCATAGGCAGCCATGGAAGAAATAATCACTATACCGAAAACTACCGAAACAGTGTAAATAATACTATTGAAGAAATTGCGGCCAAAACCACCTTCTCTCCAAGCCAGAATATAGTTTTCTAAACGGAATTGATGCGGGATCAGAGAAATATCCTTAAAAATCATATCCTGGGTTTTAAAGCTTGAGGCAATCATCCAAAGCAACGGATACAAGCAAGTTATAGAAACACTGATCAATAAAATATGTATCAACGTATTTACCGCGACTTTTTTGCTCTTATAATAAAACACATTTTTCATTTTAAAACTATTGACCTTTCTTGGAAAAACGGTATTGGATAAATGAAATCGCAATCAGGACCATACCAAAAGTAATCCCCTGCGCGCAGGCATAGCCAAAACGCGATGAGCCGCGCATAGAAGCCAGGATCCTTAAAACCGGCACCGATGTATGTCCGGCAAATTCACCGCCTACAAGGCTGACAATTAAAACAAACACCTGCATCGTACCCAAAACCGTAAGGATGGCAACCAACACCATAACCGGAATCATCAGGGGCAGAGTTATCTTCTTAAATGACTGCCAGGCGCTGGCTCCATCTACGCGCGCCGCTTCATAAAGTTCGCGCGGTATAGTTTGTAAACCAGCAAGGAAAATAAGAAACCCCCAGCCAAACCCCTTCCAGCAGTGCACAATCGCCACGGTAGTAAGAGCGGTATTTGGATCCGACAACCAGTTATGCGCCAAATTGCCGAAACCCATACCGATAAGCGTACGATTAATAATATTTGCTCCGTCAATATCATTAATAATAAAACGCCAAGCCATACCCACGACTACCTCTGATAAAACCGGAGGGATAAAAAAGACCACCCGGTAGAAATTCTTCATTTTTATTTCACGGTCACATGCCAAGGCAAGCATAAAAGCCAGGATATTTTGAAAGGTAAGCGCGATTAAAGTAATGTAAGAGGCATTCCACATGGACTGCCACCAGTTAGCATCCTGAAAAAATATCTCTTTAAAATTCTGCAGGCCCACGAATACTTTGGTGAAAGAAATGCCGTCCCAATCAAACATTCCCAGTTGGAAAACCCAAATAAACGGAATGATATAAAATATGGAAAATATAGTTACTGCAGGTAATACAAAGGTGTAATTTTCTAATGCACTCTTTATCTTCATTTAGCTCTTTTTCTGGACATTTCCCGTTCTTTTATCTTTTGCACTTCACTGGCTACCTGCTCGGGAGTTTTTTCTCCTATAATAATAGACTGGATACCCCGGTCAAAAGCCTCAATTACCAAAGAAAACTCTGAGACACCCCATACGTTAGGATGCGTAGCATAATCCATGCCGCGGGCAAACTGCGCGAGTATCTCAGGGATCTTGGCCAAACTATTTTTATTAGCAGGTAAATTATTGGTAGCCTGAGCTAAGTAAACCTGTTGATCCTGATCAGTCAGCCAAATCAAGAACTTTACCGCTTCTTCTTTATTTTTAGAGCGGGCATTAACCATAAAAGAAGATCCTGCCCCTCCCCAAATAGCTATGGGATATTGGCTGGAAGCTTCCGGAGGAAGCATTGCCCCATATTCAAGGTTAGGATTCATCCCTTTATAAACATTCACACACCAGGAACCATTAAAAGCAAACACTGCTTTTTCATTAGCAAAAAGCTGTTCCGCGGTTTTGTTAATCATCGTTACCAGGCCCTGCGCTAAAATACCAGACCCCTGCATCTGTTTAAAAATGGACAATACCTTAATCCAGTCCGGGTCAGTATATGCAACTTCACCTTTAATCGTAGCCAATACTTTATCTTTCCCCATAATATTAAAGGCATAATTATTAGCCAGACAGTCAATCATCCAGACCTCACCCCATCCAGAGACTAACCCTTGCATTCCAGCAGCTTTAATTTTAGCTCCTACATCCAAAAATTCCTGAAAAGTCTTGGGCGGCTTGTTGGGATTTAAACCCAAATCTCTAAAAAGTTTCTTATTATAAACCATTTGGATGGTCATAATATCTATAGGCACACCGAATATACCGGGATTTATATTATAGCTATTCCCCGGGCCAAATTCATTTACCGCCAATGCCTTGGGGAAAAAATTATTCTTCCAGTTATTATTATTGGCCTCCATATAAGAGGTAATATCTAAAATATGGCCGGCTTTAATAAAAGAGGCGAAATCCCGCTTCTCTCCTAAGATACCAAAAACATCCGGAAGATTCGTACCTTGAGCTGCAGCGCGAATCTTCTGCGAATAAGCATCCGAAGGAGCATAGAGTTCAAAATTTACTTTTACTCCGGTTAAAGCTTCATATTTTTTTGCCAATTCTTGGAAGGTTGGGTCACGATCAGTCATCCAATGCCAAACTGAAATGGTGGGTTTTGAATCAACTTTCGCAGGACAACATCCTGATATAACAAATAATAAAAACAAAAAAATACCTAAACTTCTACGCCACATCCTTATACTCCTTCCGTTTGTCGTGAGGGATTTACCCCTTAGGGATAGATTATAAAAAGACGTAATGTTAAAATTTAACATATTTTCATGCTCTGGTCAAGTTTTTTTGTTTTAAAAAATCAGGATCTAAGAACCCGGGAGATGCCCATTAAATCCGCCTTCTCTAATTCTACTCCCAATTTATAATTATTTGTCCCTTCCGGCTTCTCCCAGACCACCTTACCCCTGGTATAAAGGGACTCCCCCTTATTTTTCATTTCCAGCCAAATTTCTAAAGCAGCATGCAGCCTTAATTCCTCGCTGGCTGCCAGGCCTAACCCCTTGGCACTGACATCCTGAATCTTAGCTAAGCCCTCTTTTCCCGTATCCGGATTAAAATACCGGGCAGCAATGTTCACAGGGAATCTCTCAAAAATTCGATGATCATTCATATCGTTACCTCCTTTCTCAAATCTATTTTCATCCGGCCACCATTTCCCCTTCATTTCATTGCGGCAATATTTGTTTAAAAAACTATAGATCTTATCCTTATCAGCATCCCGAATCTTATCGAAGTAAATCCCATAATGATTCACACCATTCAACACCTTGTGCCAAGCAATCCAGACTTCAGCATCTATGGTGTAATCCTCATAAAGCCGCAGATTTATTCTAAGCGAGGTATCTTCCGGAAGTTTCGCATTTAAAACAATTCTCGCACCCTTATAGCTGATATCCTTAATCTGACAAGGCAACTCCCCGGCAACCTGTTCTAACTTAAGCCTGCCCTGCTGTTTTATCTGATATCGAACATATCTTCTGTGTTCCTGCATTTATGCCCCTCTCCACCACTGTTCAACTGATCCACCGGAGAAATTATTCTTAACATATTCGCTTATCCAGCTTATTGCCGATTCTTCAATCCTGTTAAAAGAAAGTCCATAGATATTCTTTTCATAGGCGTTATCATGCCAGGCCACGTGCGCCCCTACGTCAAATACTAAATCTTCAGCCAAGGCCAGCCTGAAATTTGAAAAGGCTTCATGAAAAAGATTCCTGCTCAAAGAAACCTTCATTCCGGAGGTACTTATGTCTTCCACTGTACAGGAAATAGGACTGATCCCGCCCTCAAAAGTTAACCCTGCCTCTTTATTAATTTGCCACCGCGCCGCTCTCCTACGCTCTTGCATACCCCCTCCTTATCCGGTTTATTTAATACCTAACCTGCTGATATAAGAGAAGTTAACAATATTATCTCTCACTTTATAAGATTGTCCACTAATTCTTTCAAAACCCATCTCCTGCCTTATCCCGTTCTGCAATAATAAATACCTGGGAGATTCACTAAAGTTACTTTGCTCCAAGATAGGGCTGGAAGCTACGGAGGCCCTCATTTTCACCATGGCACTAGCCAATATCTGCTCTACTTTTTCTTCTTCAATCTTCAATCGTTCGGCAATATATTTAACGCTTATCTCTAAAACTTCAACAGCTATTATTATATCCCTCTCCAAATCAGTAAGCCTGCTAAATACATCGGCAACTAGATGGTTTTCAAAACTTCCGCCTTTTAAATCTATTGTATCTATAAGCTCAGATTCACTCGGGGCACTTCTGTCCGGTAAAACATCCTTTAAGCTAAATCCCGCAGAATTCAATTCTTCATCAATAGACTTCTGCGTAAAAAAAAGTTTGTTATTTTCTTTTCTCATTTTAACAAAAAATCTATTCAGCTCCTTTCGTGCATAATCTTCAAAACCCGGACTGATATTAGAATCAATGCCCGCATATTCATCCACAATATCATACAGATACAATATGCCTTCCTGGATTAATTCTTCAATATACCCGTTTTGAGGATTGGCATAATGGCCGGCTGTTTCTTTTACCAGCCAAATGTAAGATTCGATAAGAATAGTCCTGGCCTCAAAATTACCACATTTTATTTCACCCAAAAGCCCCAATTGCCGATTTTGATCAAGATGCGTTTTTTCATTATAATAATCCTTGATGGTAAAAGGCACTCTTTCAGGAAGCTTTTCTTTGGATATGGCGGTCCTTTTCAAACAATATTCAATATAATCCTGCGCCAAAACAACAATTTCATTTAAGGGATGCGCCAACTGTATAACCTTATGAAACTCTGCAAGTGCGCGTTTATATCTCCTTTTGGAAATATATTCTTCCGCCCGGGTGAATCTGGATTCAATCTCTTTAGATTTATTTATCTCGTCGCAATGTTTAAGATACGCATTGGCAGATTCCAGAATTTCTCCCGCTACGGGATCGGTAATAAACTTACCCTTGAGCCCTCTTGATACCTTATTGAATATTTTAACAGCTTCAATTAATTTATCTTTTAAAAATAAATCTATGCCCAGATCATAAAGCTCTTTTAAATTAAATATTTTTTCCTGGCGTGCAGCTTCAATCTTCCAGGCATGCCTGTCGGCCTTGAAAATACTCCGGCAGTGATCAATATAAATCCTGGCTTCCCGGACAAGGTTAATTTCTTCAACTATGGGCACTTTTCTTTTACTTTTGGTATAGATTATTCTGGAAAATAATCTTTGCGCTTCTTTATATTTAGCTTGAGTAAACAACTCTTTAGCCTGGGCATAAAGCCTGCGCGGTTCATCCATCCTGGAATCATTCCTTAGCTTAGACTTAATAAGCATTTCCCGGCGGATGCTTTTTCTTACATCAATTACTAAGGGCTTATTATCCAAATCAAATATATAGTTACCTTCTCTATCCTTAATGAACTTGAGAAAGGCCGGCTTGCCGTTAATAAATTTTGCTTCTACCCTGGATCCGGGGTAAAGACGGAACCCTCCCCAGTAATCCATAAGATTAAATATGCCACGATTATCCAGGCCTATTTCCGAGACTATATAATCTAAAACCTGGTTGCCGTCACCGTTTACTAGCTTATCATTGCTCCATTTTTCAAAAACATTGAATAATTCGCCTTGAGCGAATGAATCTTCAGCGCTATCTTTGACAGTTTTATACATTGAAGACAGCCTTTTGGTAGTTAAAACTTCCCCGCCTTCAACCACCTCCGCACCCACAATAAAAGCTTTTTTACCGGTGGGGTTGCGGATATCAAAAATATTAACCCTCTTATAACCATACTTGGGGCCAAAATCTATCCAGTTTTCCCTCCCGCCTATATTTAAAGAGCCGTCTTTACTTAAAGGATAATTGTGAATTTCGTATCTTTCATTCAATATATTAAATTCTTCTTCAGAACGTAATTCCACAAAAGACATTGTATAGGACTGCTTTTCTTTATCCCAAATAAGCGAAAATTCAACATCTAAATCTGAATCTAAAGAGGTAACTCTTCTGACCAATCCGTCTATAACCAAAATTTTTACTCTTTCGTTGGGATTTTTGTAAAACTTTGCCCAGCGCCTATGCTCTTTTGGCATAGTACCGTCAATAAACGGCCTTCCGCCGCCTATCCATAAACCGCCATCATCATCCAGACAGCCATAAACAGTGACATTTTTGAACTGCGCTAATTTATTGCGTGTTATCTTTTCTGAATACACATCTATTGTCTCCTGGGTAAAATTATCTATTATCGGAAAAAATTCCTTGGAAGTGTTGTCTTTAGTAAATAAAATTCTCTGCGGGAAGCCCCCCTTTATCTCTAGTAAATATCCGGATTTGTCATAAGCAGTAAACTTCCCCCAATACTTACCTAACGTTAATCTCCCCCCTTTAGTCAATACCCCTCTTATAACCACATGGCCTAATTTCTTTAATTCCCCCAAACTAATATTACGAGGCAGATCGCTTTTGTTAATAACCGTAAAAGATGAAAAGTACGTAAGGTGCTCCACCGGCGAACTCCCGCTTTTCTTCCTTTTAAGCTTAATAATTTCACACCTATTATTTCCGGCACTCCTTAGCTCAACTTTTCCGGTTTTATTAACTTGGGCCATTAATACCCCTAATTCTTCTTCACTAAGCATGTCTTGCCTGCCTAAAATAACTCTAAAATAAAGCTCTAATTCATTGGCGCTGATTTTACCTGAGACTTGCTCTGTCCTTTTGAATAGCCATTCGATAACATTCTTCATCTGCGCCTTATCTAAACGGTTATTCCCTGACGATATTCCCGCCGGCGAGCTAGCTAAAACCGAGGCCGTTTCAGAGATTACGCGTATCTCATTAATAAATAGTTTAGTTGCGCGGGAAATTTTGATCCCCCGGATCTCTTCTAGCGATGCCCATAAATAACCAACGTGCTTGTCTTCGCTTCTGCCTGCTGAATCCTTTGTTAATCCGACAAATACCTGAACATCTACCGGCAAAACCGAATAATAGGGGTAAACTATCCTACGGATATCCCGATGAGAATACTCCTTTGGACCTCCTAATGACTTTAATTTTTGCAACAATATTCCCGTTTCCTCTCTTAACTCTCTTATTGCTGCTGCCTCGAGCGTCTCCGAAAATAATCTTCTCCCCCCTGGAACTTCATATACACCGGGATCTTTAGAACCAAAACTTTTCTGTAAAAGCAATACTCTTCTATCGACTTGTCCTATAACAACTACGCGAACTACCTCAATCGCTGCTACTGACAAGGCAACCGGCGAGGAGGCGGCCGGTGAGTTGGAATAAAAATCCGGAATCATTTCCTTTACTATTCCCCTCTCTTCATCAACAATCTGAAGCCGTACATAATCAATGATCCCGGCATAATGCATCCTTTCGGGATTACCAAGCTCCCAGAGTTCTCCGTCGTTATACCAATCTAAAAATAACCGGGCGATTATCTCTCTGCCTTCGGATAAATAGAAAACCTGATTTGTAAAATAGGTCCCAATAACAATTTCTTCTTCAACCATAGCCGCGATCATCACCGCTATATTGAAATTTAACCTGATGCCATAAATTTCCCTCAAGGTCTCTCTTGCTATTCTGCGAAAATAATCATTATTTTCCTCTCCGAGGGATAAACCATAGACAGCATAATTGTGCGTTTTAAGCACCCCCCAATAACGCAGGTCAGCACGACTTGGAGATACGGCGTAAGAGTTCGAGAATTCATACTTTTCCTCCGGGCATTTTCTATATTCAGGAGTATACCTTAAATAGTGCTTGCGAGAATGAGTATGGATATCCGCCACAGGATATATTGTTTTTCGATCGATGCCTTCGGATGTAATCCATTTTTCAAATAAATACGAGAGCATCTCTTTCAGCTTAAGGTATCTTTCATGGTCGCTTTTTATTTCTATCTGTAGCTGTTTCTCCGGGAGGACAAATAGTTTTGTTTTGCCATTACCGGAAAAAATCAACCCGCGCATCTCTGTCGCACTATCAATAGTATTCTCGGCATGCCGGCGTATTTCTTCTAAAGTATCACTGTTTATGGAAATATATTGCTCCACCGGAGAGGAAACATGATTATTCCTCCGTATGGTTGCTTCTATCCAGGTTCCCCGGAAATTATTATCATTTTTAATTGGTTGGCTGAACAATATTTCCCCGCCTTCGGCCTTCTCCAAAGTTTGAGTAATATTCCTGGTGTGTACCGTAACTTTACCGCCGTAATAACCCACAAAATCTTTCTTTACATAATAAAGCCCAACCCCTAAACTATCACCTCCGCTCAACTGTTCTTCAAAAGCTTTCTCAATAGGGATAGAAAATCCTTTTCCGGTATCACACACATGAACATTATATTCTTCAGCTGTTTGAAATATTAAAACCAGCATTTTAGTTTTAACATGTTTGAAATTATGCAGCAAATGCGCAAGAACTGATAAACGAATATCAATGACACCGAGTTTATCTGCTGTTTTACTCATATCTTCATTATTTTCTATTAACTCAGCCAATATTACGCCTTTTTCATTACGTAAGTTTTTCAATGAATAAACACCTTCCAAAACCTGCATTATCAGATTATGTTCAATCAGCGGCGAGGAAACCGGGGAGCTGGCGCCCATCCCGAATAAAGGCTTTCCTGCCTGCAATTCCAGCATCCTTCTTGTTTCACCGTTAAGGCTTTTGACTCTTGCGTTTCTTATCTTTATGCCTGCGAAACCTCTAAACGTGTTCTCCAATGATTCAAAATCAAAAAATCGATATGGCATTCCATTAATATTAAACAAATCTTTATGCAAGGGGAGGCCCTTGCCGTATTTGTCGTCGGCTTTTGAATAAACCATCGCAAAAATCTTTCCTCCCCGCTTAAGCACCCGCCAGGTTTCATCAACAATACGCGTCATCTTCTTGTCATCAAAAGAAATAAAGCTACAGTTAGCAAAAACCGTGTTAAATTCTTCATCCAGAAAGTTGAACGGCTCTGATAAATCCTGAATACGCGCAACAAGCCTATGCGGAATACCCTGTCTGACCGCCTCCCGAGATATCCTGCTTATGCAAACAGGAGAAATATCGGTAGCTGTAACAAAACACCCGATATCCCGGGCTAAGATAATCTCATCCTCTCTTCGTCCACAGCCTAAAGAAAGAACCCTATCTCCGTTTTTAAATAAGTTTTTATTCAATAGCCGGCCCATAAATTCGCTCTGCGGCAGACTTATGGCCTGCCAAATCTGAGACCAATTATTTTCTTGCTGACCCGCTGTAAGTATCCTGTTATCTCTTAAATAAACAGCCTTTGCAAACGCATGGCGTTCACTTTGGAATTTAACCGGCGAACTGGCGGCCGCAACAACAGGCTGCGGCTTGACCTTTTCCGCAATTAATCCCATCGCCCCTAGATATCCCTTAGGAGCAAAAACAAAATTATTAACTTGATACCCCTGTGCCTCAAAAAGTTTTTTGACTCTCTGAAATTCTTCCTGATGAGGCGCTTCTATAGACATACTCAGATATCCGGTATTAATAACTAAATCAAAAGCCCCATCCTCATTAATTATCTCTAATGAATCCTTATTAGCGGTACCATAATGCCTCCACGGCCCCATATTCAACAACCCGATTAAATTACCCATCCCAAGGAATTTCCGCAAGAAACTGCGGATCAACTCCTTTTGATCTAAATTTGCATTAAGAATATAAAAATCATCCCCCTCTACCCACCCATGTTCCTCCAGTACAACTTTTGCGAAGCTGACGTCCCGGGAATTATTTTCTATTAAAATAACTCTGCGCGCACCCAAGGAAAGTGCCACAGAAGAAAGGACACTTGTACCGGCCCCAAAATCAACAACAGTTGCGTTTTTAAACATTCCCTCTCTTGCCAGGATCGGAGCAATAGTAGAAACCGTAAAATCATTCAGCGGCTTCCCGGGCTGGGCTGACCAGGGAGAGATAAAGAAAATGGAATCAGAATGCTTAGTATAAAGATCACCAAGCTTATCTTTATACTGCCTGGCCAATGCCCTTGTCTTCTGAGAAACCGACTCCTGGGAACCCCCATAGTTATCTGACAAGAGGACAATAAATATCATCCGGCCTAACCTATACATGCTCTTGGTAAAATTACTTTTAAGACAATATTCCTTGCCCTCTATTTGTATTTTCCGGTTGCCTTCCAAAGAAAATCTTGGAAGAAGCCTTTCAATATCCCCGGTTAATTGGGCCATCTCTTTTTCAAAAACTATCCCCCTATCAACAGGCATTACTTCCAGCGTCGGAATAACAGCAGGGACAGTCGGTAAGATGGATAACCGGCTATGGATATCATCAATAACCTGCTTAACCAACTCTTCATTTTCTTTTTTAATTCTTATTTCCAATTCCGCGATATCATCCCTGGCTTTCTTTAATGCCATGATTTTTGCATCAAGTTCGCTGTTAAACTCTAGATGAAACCCGCCCATTGATTCCATGGCACGGCTAAAACGGTGCGCGAGATTGCTGGCAAACCCTCTTGTGGATTCAAACTTAACACTTCCTACCGGAGAACTGACCTTATATAATTCAGACAAGGGAACTGTCCTATTGCTTCCCAGGGCACGGCAATAATCAATAAAAAATTTAGTTTCGGGGGTAAGTTCCAGAGAAAACATTTCTTTATAACGCAGCGCCCTTTTGATATTATCCGGGCTTATCAACTGCCCTTTGACAAACCGGGCTTTCTTTTGTTTTAAATCTTCAATTCCCCCAAAAGCGTCATAGACATTGCCTTTTAAATCCATCGCCATTAGATTAATGGATAATTCCGTCTGTATGGGAATGGGCTTCCAGGTTAAAGAATCAAATACTACGCCGTTCTGGAATACCGGATGTATTCTTCTGCCTTCAAAATTAGATACTCCGTCGGATAATTGATAGAAATCCAGACCAAGACAAGCAGCCAGCCCAAATAATTCATCCTGCTGTTTAAACCGAATATGGGGAGCCGGCGCCTTGCTTCTAGATATAAATCTCCTGGCTAAATCATTTATTTCCATAGGTATTATAAAATCTATATCCTTATTGGCTATTTGCCTGCCTGAAACCATATCTCTAACTAAGCCTCCGAAAAACAAAAACTTGTCTTTGTATTCTGTTCTTTCTAGGATGCTTATAATATCCTTAAGAACCCAGTCTTTTATTTCCACTCTTACCGGCGAGCTTGAGCTCCTTATCGCCACTATTGCTCCGGTTATTTTATTAGCGAAAGCATTCCAGTTATAGATCGGGCTGGAGCAAAGACCATAACGCGCTATAAATTCATCCTTTTTAGTCTGCTGCTCAAAAAGATACTCTTCTACGCTCCAGGCTGTTACACCATCGTCAAAAACATCCCACCGCATACCCCTATGACCCAGAGTCCTGATTTTAGTCAAGGTTGATTCATTCTTTAACTCGGGGTCATCTTTAAGTAATTTATTAATCCCGAAGACCCTTAGTTCATGGCCAAGGCCTACAAAACGACGGGCTTCTAGTTCAAGCAGCCTATTCCAGGGAGATATCTCCATAACTGCATAGTTGGCATCCTGGCTTAGACTCGAAAACCCAACATTCAAATCAACCCAACCTTCTATTTCTAGTTTTCCATTATTAAAAGACAAGGCTAAATATAGTTGGCCTAAGTCTTCTGCCTGCCACTCAAGAAAATCCCTGTAAGCTATTATATCCGCAATATGCTCCGGCTCAGGCTTTCCGTCAAACGATATCCATCTATTAAAACTATTTGCCGCGGATAATTTCATAGCAGCATTTAATGATTTTGCCATCACCACCGGTAATTCCACCATAACCTTTCCGGCATGATTATGACCAAGGACCACTGCCTTGCCTTCCAACCCAATACCGCCATAAATCTGCGATTGAATGGTTTCTTTTACCGGCGAGCTGGAAGACTTATCTGAATAATCAATGCCGGCATCCCCTAAAGTAATTTGCTGCGATGCGACAGGTTTGCCCATGACCACCACTATCCGATGTTCCTTGCCGTCATCCTGCAGCACAACGCCACCGTCGATATCTTCAATCTTTTTCCCGTCAACGGCTATGCTTTTGACTCCGGTAGAAACTCCTGAAGGGTTGTTGACGACTATCGTATATGTGGTATCGCCTCTGCGGTGCGTAACGCTATAGGTTTTCCATAGTTTCGGTATACATGGGCTTACCATAAGCCGGCTGCCCGCTCTGAAACGTATACCGAGGATATATTCCATGCCTATACGGTAAATCCACCCCGGACCTCCGGAATACCATGTCCACCCTGCTTCTCCCTCACGATCCGCGCCGTAGATATCTGCGGCAACTGCGTAGGGTTCGCCTCCGTAAACCGGATCTGTGGCATGGGTTGTAGGAAGCAATGCCTGGTACAAACGGAAGGCAAGATCCCCGTCTCCGAGCAAGGCAGCCGCCAGGGGTAACCAACTAACCCCATGCGTATACTGTGCCATGTTTTCCCGTATACCCGGCGGATAGTCGATAAACTTATCAATCGCCCTGTCAAACAAAAGTATGATTTGATGTTTAGCTCTATATAACCGCTTAACGGCTGTCCGAATGGCTTTTTTCGCGTGGCTTTCCGACGCGCCTCCGGAGATCACCGCCCATGACTGAACGATTGCGTCGACAAAATCAAGCTTCTCTCTACTATCCGTGTAGGCGCGTATAAAATAACCACGGTTCCATCCGAATTTCTCCAGATTGTCTTTGAGTTTCACGGCTTGCGCGCGGTATCGTTCTGCTGTTTCACTGTCATGTCTTCCGTCGGCTATGAGCGCAAACCGGTTCAAATTATCGTACAGGAAAAAACCAAGCCAGATGCTTTCGCCTTTGCCCGCGGGTCCCACGCGGTTAAGCGCATCGTTCCAGTCTCCGGAACCCATAAGCGGAATGCCATGTTCTCCTATCTTGCCGAGCACACGGTCAATGGCTTTTTTGGCATGCTCATATACCGACGCCGGAGCCGTATAGCGCTGAGGAACAAAACAACGGTCATTCTCTCCTAATTTAAGTTCACCTTTATCCCATTCCCTTGAATCCAAATCTATGTACGGAGTTTTCTCGTCTAAAATGGTAGTATCACCTGTCGTCTCAAGATAATACGCAAGCGCATACGGCAGCCAAAGCAAATTGTCTGATATACGCGAACGCTGCCCGAAATTGTTATGCGCATGCCACCAGTGCTGGACGTCGCCAGCGGAAAACTGATGCCGCGTTGATTCGATAATATGTTTGCGCGTCTCGTCGCGGAAAAACGAATTACCCGTGGCAAGCAAATTCATAAAACTCTGCAGTTGGTCCCTAAAACCAAAGGCGCCTCCTGACTGGTACATACCTGAACGGGCAAGGATATGCGCGTAGTATGCCTGATACGGCAGCCAGTTGTTAACAAGGATGTTAAACGATCTGTCCGGCGTCATGACCTTGGCCGCGCCCAACTTTTTACGAACGTCGGCAACGCTCTCTTCAAAAGATTTTTGTACATCAGCGGGGTCATGGTAGCGCGCGATAATCTCCTGTGCTTCTTTTTCAGATTCCGTCTGGCCAAGAAGGAAAGAAACACACTTCTTCTGAAGATTTCCACTTTCCTTGCTTTCAACAAATTCTATTTTTGCGTTCAAACCGTCAAAAGGATCTTCTTCTGTGCTCATCGGAGTACCGGGAACGGTTTGGCCACCGACGAACGCGTGGAAAGCGACTGATCCCGGAAAAATCGAATCTTTGCTCTGCGCGAACAACGCGCCGCTTTTTTTGTCGAGCCAAGAGCGCGTCTGGTCAACGGTTTTAGGATAATTCTGGCCGAGTGCCCACTTAAGAAAACTAGATACCTCAAGAGAAAGCGGCGCTTTGCCGGCATACGCCGCGTCTATCTGCCAAAACTCTATGGGATGTATCTTATCAACAAACATCGTCATGGTGATCGTAAGCCCCGTCAGAGATTTTGCACCGGTGAAAATATAACGAATGTAACCGGGCGATACCCGTACTTCATATTTCCCGTTGGCTGAAGGCCGCGGATTAGGAATCAGCGACCACTCCTCACCGGTAACGGTATTTTTTACCATCACGCCACGCGGCACCTGGTAATAAGGAGTTATTCTTGACTGCTGGCTGTTTTTGTAGAAACTATAGGCGCTCCCCGCCGCATTCGCGACAAAACCTATAACCCCGTTTGAAACCACCATTGACCATGGTTTTTTCGTGGCGAGCGGATTTTTAATAATGCATTCACTACCGTCGCTTGAGAATTCGTAAAGCAGCTCAGGAGAAACTTCGGGGACGATCGCCGGAACCCCTCTTATCCGCATAGCGCGATCCGCCTTTATTTTCAGTTCACGCATCGCCAGGAACGTGTCGTCGGAAGGCAGAGAAGGCGACTGCTTCATATGCTCACATGAAAGAAAAGTTTCCTCGCAGCGATGCCGAGCTACCAGCTTCTCCACGTCCTCTCGGCTCTCGGCGGAACCACTGAGGAACTTCATCGTAATAGATTTACCGGAAACCGCCGTTTCTGTTTTTGAGAGCGCGGCCGCGGGATTTAATGTATAACCACTGTTGCCCTTAAACGCATGGCGTAGAATGGCAACCGGTTCCGCCAGGCTTCCCAACCCACCCAACCACCAACCCAGAAAACTTAACCTGCTCGTGTCCCAACCATCTACACACGCTCCATCTTTTCCGCCACGCGCAAAAAATCCTACCGGCTGGCGTTCCTGTTCAGGCCCCTGCACGGTCCTTCTCTGTGCAGTAATAACACCGCTCTTGCGGTCAAAATCAGTCTTGACAAAAAGATCCCTGTATACAGGATGCCCCAGATACGCGTTTACATCATCCATTATCCAATCATGGTAACCGGTAACTTCAAACACACGGTCTAACGCCGAGTCGTTCGTAATAATCAAATTCCATATCTCCAGCGTATCCTCCGGCGAATATGAAAGTTCCAGCTGTACACGTATCGCCTCTTCGCTCCCCGATCCTATTCGGTAATTAAAAGTTATCTTTCCGTCTTTGCGTTCCACGGACTCCGGAAGCTCTAATCCCACGGAAAAGATTTTTCCGCTCGTAATGTCCTTTATATAAAACACTTTGTTACATGAAAGCGCATAATTCCATCTCCCCCAACCCGACCATCCGGTATCAGGAGCATATACGAGCGATCCGAAATGCCCTATAAAATCTTTGGGATGAGGCGACATTTTCGGGTCTTTTTCATACGCCTTTCCCGGTTCAATTTCTACTACCTTATAATCTTTGGTCGCTATCAAACTCTCAAGTATCTTGTTGTTTTGCTGACTCCCATGGAACCAGTCGGTCAATACGCCGCTGCCGTCGGTACCAGGATTCAGAGCGTTAACCAGCCCTAAAAATCCCCATCCTCCATGATGCGCATAGAATCGCCGCATCGGCTTGTATGAATACCCGTTAAACCACAGCCATTTTTTCTTGCCTACTAATACCGATTCGTAAAATCCATATTTTCCGCGCATCTTTCGTGACTCCAGCGCCCTCAAGTTATCTGCTACCTCATGAGGCACAAGAGATGCTGCCATCGCTGATGCATACCAAGTTGTCACAGGCATGCCGGTGAATTCCCGGTCAATAGCCAACTCTTCATCCCCAATCGCAGCATAAACATCTTCACTTCCGGCATATCGAGCTGTAGGCACTGCCGCTGTCTCGGATTTTCCCCAAAGCGTACCGCCGGCTAATGCATTCCTCATCATAATCCGCACCGCCTGCATCTCTGCCTGTCCGAGCAAAGTATCCTGATTCTCCTTTGCCAGTAACCGCGGCATCAGTAGTTCCATCCCCGTACCGCTCCAGCTCTGTAGTAGCAGAGCGTCGTTTATCACCCCTATATTTTTTATCTTTCCGCCTAAATTCAGCCACGACTCCGCAGGGATATCCCCCTTCATAATCGCTACCATATAAGCTAGTCGCGCTTCGCTCATTATTAAATTATAGTGGCCTGCCCTGACAGTAAAAACCTCCTCGCCGTCCTTATTTTCTATATCGGCGTCACGATGAAGAAGCCCGGCCTCGTCATCGTACAATATCCCGAAATCCATATCATCGAAGATCTTAGTGATACGTTCCCTCAGGTTGGCCGAACCCGCCAGAAGTTGCTTACCGCCGGCTATTGCTAATCTCTCCGCCTCGGCTAAACCCCTCGCTGCCGCGATCAGAAACCCGGCAAAATTTCCATTGTCAATAGTAGAAATATGCCTTTCCCATATCTGGCGGGGCTGACCATCGATACTGTACCAGTTATACAGATGGCCTTTGTATGATTGTCCCGGAGTAAGAAGAATCTTTTCAACCGTTTTAATGGTATTATTTATACGATCATAGCCTTCTTTCAAACCGATAAATCCCATTTTGATTGCAGCAACTACACAAAGGATATAAGTTCCGATATTTGTAGTAGAAGTCTGGTAAACAACCTTCTCCACTGCGCCGTTTTCCCCCACTTGCACAAAGTCCGGCGGAAGATAACTGGTCTTTTCGGTGACATTTTCAGCGAAAAACTCCCACGCCTGGCGCGTCACCCCGAGCAAATATTTCTTGTCGGCGTCCGACCAGTTATACGAAGACGCACTACCTTCCGAGCGCCTTAAGGCGGCTTTCAAAACAACCGGTGAGCTGGAGCCGCCATCCAAGACGTCTTTTATTTCATAAGAATTCTTTCTTTCTATCTCCTGGCGGTCAAATTTATTAATTGTCCCTGATTGTGTGCGCTTACCAGTTACCCGATCAACATAATCAATAGTGAACCGCTCTATCTCGCCATAATTACTTATCGCGTTAAAACGCCCGTTATTTTTTCCTACCGTTCCATAAGCAAACGGATATCCCGAACCAATCCTTTCAGGCATAAAAATATATTCCTGGGATTCCAAGCCGGTATCGTACGGCCGGCGGGATCCGTCTTGCAGGCTTCTTCTTGAACTTTTACCTCTCACAACAATATCACCAACCAGAGAAATCCCATTACCCCACTCCCAATCAATATTCAAATCATGATTAACTAATTCCTGCCCGGTACGTTCTGTTTTTCTTAAAGTATCCGACGCCTTGAAAGAAATCATATGCGCATCTCCGAAAGAAACAGTCATACCGGTATATTTGCCGAGATACCATACGAAACTATTCTTAATTGTATCCGCGCCGGCAGTAATGAAAATAAAAGGACAACCGGATATTACCGCAATCAGAGCGGCCATGCGCATCCGCATCAAATAAACGTGTAATATCTTTCTGGGCCAAAGTAATAAAATAAAATCAGCTAACCAGCCTGCCAACCCCAAGGTCAAACTCCTTATTCCATGTACATAACGGACTAATGACACGCTAACCGCTGCTATAAAAATACTGAAATAAACCCAGTGCAAAGGGCTATTTATAAACTGGATCAACAACTTAACCGGCTGAATGATAACGGTATCCAGAAAAATAGCCGTAAGCTGGAAAGAAGACATGAAAACTAACAAAAGCGGCACGCCGGAAAAGAATGCCAGGGCTGACGCAAGCGCCATAATACCCAAGAAAAACATAGATATGTATACGAAGGAACGAAACTGGAATTCCGAAGTCAGGCCCCAATGAAAATGACGAACCATGCGGCCATCGCGGCTAATCTTATGCAGTGTTTTTCTGTAGGATTGCCCCTTTAAACTCACGGGAGAAGAAACATTAAGCTGAAGATTTCCCCTGATTTGTCTAGAAATTAACGCGCTGAAAGCTAAAGCAGCATCAACCTTCTTGATTCTTTCTACCACAGGAGGATGGGCCACTATGCCTAATTCTCTTTCTAATTTAAATATCGCGTCTTTATTTTTTTCGCTTGGAGATATCCGCTGATAACCCTTAAAGACCCCGGCTTTTAATGTGTCATACCAATGCAACACCTTTGACGCTATCGCGGGATTAAAGCCAAACGCGGCAGATAAATATACGGAGAACTCATCCGCTTCAAATTCAAACTCTTGGAATGCTGCCTCTGCCCGCTTAAGCTCATCTTGGCTCAATCTAAATTCATTCTTATTTTTTTCAAGCTGCGAATATAAAGTTAATTTACGAGAAAAATCAAAGCTTAAGACATGCTTTAATTCATGGAATAAGCACACGCCGAAACCAGCTATTCCAAGTGTATCCCGTAACGCCTCGGCATAACTTTTAAGGATATAAATACGATATTTATCTTCATCATTTTCCCCGTAATTAGCCCTAATCAAACAACAAGATTCCCCAACAATCAACAATTCAGATTCTCTTAAAAGATTAGGGCCATACAAATCGACATTTCGCCACATAGTTAAAGTACGTAAAACAATCTCTTTAGAGGCCCTGAACAATTCATAATATTCATTTATCGGCGAGCTAGTTGAAAAACTGCTTTTGGTCTGGAGGCGCGAAACAATAAATACACTCATATCACCGTAATAATAAGTTTCAGGTAAATCCTGTATGGTTCCAATTACCTTTATCGCCTTAAGAATTTCTATATCTTTAGGATCTATATCAACATTTGCATCCCTCAGCTCATTAAGGCTAAACCTGCGGCCACCTTTTTTGCGCAGCAGCCGGGCAATCGCCTGGTGCAATTCACTAAGGCTTTGCCTGTAGGAAATACGACAGATACTCTGTTCATAATCATTTTGCTCAATCATCATAAATTTATTGAATAAATTAATATACGTTGAACAGTTCCTGCCATGGAGATAAGATCCCCCTCTCCCAAAGGCATTCTTCATGTCGCTTGCGGCTGCGGCAAACAAAACCTTTAAACCAGGGATATCTCTCTCGATAGTTAACCCGCTGACCCAGCGTAATTCCGCGCTTATCAACGCCTCTTCAATATCGATCAACCTTATGCTTGCCCTTAGGTCAAAGGCCCGGGCAATATATTTATCCATCGGGAATCTGTCTTCTTCCATATTTATCAGGTAACTTTTTTGAAAAAAGATGTTTAAAAGATATCCCGCGTATTGATATTCATTTTTACTGACTAAGGCTTGAATGAGAAAAATATAAGACAAGAATTCCCAATTAGGAGTTACATGCTGACGTAAAATTTTATTGTATTTAGAAACTTCCAAAACGGTATTATTTAACTCATCAGTAATACCAAGTCCATAGGAATACAATTTACCGGATTGAATGAAATCATCCAGGTAGGCGGCTTTCTCAAAAAGGTAATACGCCTTATGCTTAGGAGAACCTGATAACCTAATAGCGGAATTCAAATCATCCAACCCCATCTTAAAATTACGCATCTTAAGATGGAAAATTGACCTTAAGTGGTAGCCCACCGGGCAAAGATTAATCTTGCTGACAATCTCTTCCGTCTTCTGAAAAGCCAAGGCAAACAAATCTTCACTTTTTTCGGCAACTTTTAAATAATCAAGAACGGATTTTGTATCCTGGGGATCCCATAAAATCAATTTTTTAAGGCATTCTAGCGCCAATAAATAATTTTTCTCGTATATTGCCATCCCGGCTATATAATTCAAACTTTCTTTATACTTATCTTCAACCGGCGAGCTGGAGCGGCTTAAAAACTGCTCAAATTTTTCTACACCTGCCATACCCCGGGACCATTCTTTAAGTTCATTTTTATACACCAGAAGGTCATTAAAACCTGTCCGCCTGATATATCCCGAAAGTGTCCCAAAGTAGTTATTGTTCTTTTTGGTAAATTGCCTGATTGTGGCATCCATAACAAATACGGCATCTTTATTTACAAAAAGCAGTATGCAATGGAAGTTTCCGTATGCACAACCGCTAACCAATAAAGAAGGAATAGAAAACTCTCTGGATAGCTTCTCCGGGATAAGCGAACAGGCTAATTCACAGGTTTGTTCCCGGGTTAACGGGAGCCGGGATATCTCTTCATCTATATTTAGGGCTATATTCACCCGGTTATTTTTCAAGGCTTCATTCTTAATTTCCTCTAGTTGTCCTGTTCTTATCGCTAGCGCCTCTTTGGCTGCCTCCTCCATAACCCTTTCGGCATCCTGATATGAAATTTCCGGCCTGACCGCCGGAGAACTGGAACGTTCAGGGCTGCTGCTTAGCAACTTTTCATGGCGCTCAATTAATCTTGCAGGATCAAAGTTATCCAAGACAAATTTTCTTCCTGCCTGGCCCATTGCCTTTCTCCGCTCAACAGGCATCTTCAGTGCTTCTTCTATTCCCCTGGCTAAAACAACACTATTACAAACAACAACCTCATCCCTGTTTCCCCTGGTCCTGTTAAGATCAAAATTTACAACCAAGCCTGTCTTGCGATCAACCATCGACTCAGGAATACCACCGGCCTGTGTAGCTAACACAAATCTTTCGCTCAATTCCGCTTCTGCTATTGTTAAACCGAAACCGTCTGTATAGCTTGGCAATACGGTCATATCCGAAACAAGATACCAGATAGCAAGGTCTTTATGATTCATCTGCCCGAGAAATGTAACCTTTTCTCCTAAATTGGCATAGCGGATAAACGCATCTACTTCCTGCCTGTATTCCCTCCTGGATTCCCCAACTAAAACAACCCTTGCTTCTTCATAGCCTTTCTTAATTAAGATATCTAAAGCCCGTAATAATTCCATAGCGCCTTTATCGCGCGCTATTCTACCAGGAGCCAATATGACAAATTTACCTTCCAAACCATATTCTTGCCTTTTTTCCTTTGCTATTTTTAGCCGCTCTTCGGAAGGGCCAAAGGCGTTTATGTTACACATCGGGCCGACTAATACAGCATTCTTTACGCCGATTCTTTGCACTGCCCTTAATCCCGCCCGGGATACAACCGCGACTGTCTTGGCGAGCCTTAAATTCAAAGCAGTCAAAGTAGAAGCATCATCCAATAATTTTCTTCTTCTTACCGGATCATCCGCGCCATGATAATATACAACTGTAGGGATATTTTGTTGCCTGGCTATATCTAAAGCTACGGCAGTTCCCTCTTTAGGGGAAATTAAAGCTATAATCTTATCTATATCTTCACCCTCAACAAGCGCGGCTATTGTCTTTTTCAAATCGCTGATATCAGCTGTCGCATAATATTTTATTTCACCCTTCATAACGCGGCCGCTTAATCTCTCTAACTCCAAAGGATTATCCCGGTTATTAAGGAATACCAGGTGGATAGTAATATTATTGCGCTTCAATAAATATTTCAACTGGGTCAACGCATAGGTTTCCCCTCCGCTGCCTATTGCCAATGGATTAGAAATAATAAAAATATACTGCTTGCCTTTTTCTAATGTCCCTGCGGATTCCTGATTATCCTGGATTGCAGAAAACGACATTAATCCTCTGGCAATTCTGGTAGCCACAGAATGACTGTCGGGATTTATTGTATAATTTGGGTCAGCTTTAATGGTGGGTAGATCTTTAAAGGCAGGAGTTATTTCTGAAATAAAAGGAGGCCCGGTAGTTAAAACCATTCCGTATTCCCCCTTAATAAATGAAAGAGGATAATTCAACCTCGCAAAACCGTTTTTATTCGGATTATTGCTCAACAATGAGTTATGGCTTAACTGCCCCTGGTCTATTCCTATCGGCGAGCTGGAGAAAGGTTCCAAAAGGATAAATTCTTTACCCAGGGAATAGCTGTTAACCCGTTCAATCTTATAATTATAACCCGTGCGGCTGGCATAATAAATCTGGGCAACTTTTTCTAGCGGCCAGATAAAAATACCTGATGTCTCTGTTTTTGCATATGCTCCTTGCGGCGCGGAGTCTATTTTTATATTCTCCGGGCTTAACCCGCAAGAGGCCAGGAAGTCTCTAAGTATTTTCGCAAATCTGCTATTATTATTTCTATGGGCAATAAGTACTCTGGTAGCTATCTTAAAAATGGCCTCTTTTTCAAAAAAGCAGTATTTCTCCCATTCCCTGATTATATTCTTAAGGCCTGCCTTTAATAAAGAGGAGTTAATATGGGCCAGGTAAATCCTGCCGTCTTCAACCAGGAATGTTACAAGAGCGCAAGCCGTACATATATCCTTTATCGGCTTTTGCACAAACCAAAATCCGCTCTCTGTTCCACACACAAAATCCGCGCTATCAATCTCATAGAATCTTGTTTTCTTAATAGTAGGTAATTCTACGGGGCTGGAAGACA
>Ga0247841_10003128_pt1 | contig 31319 bp, 33 predicted proteins | sample LaCruzMarch2015__2_FD_192410 | JGI IMG/M metagenome (GOLD analysis project Ga0247841, IMG submission 192410) | Freshwater microbial communities from meromictic Lake La Cruz, Castile-La Mancha, Spain - LaCruzMarch2015_18m | ecosystem: Environmental > Aquatic > Freshwater > Lake | place: Spain...
AGTAAGCTCGGTAACAGGGAATAAGTCGTAACAAGGCACGGGTAGCGGAAGCTGTTCGTGGAATAATTCAATTTGAAATCGTCCCCCACCACTTTTGTAAAAAAGTGGTGGGGGATACAAGGCGATATTATGTGCCTCAATTGAGCACATAATGGACAATGATTTTAGTCCTAAAAGAAATCTGACAACAAGGGAAAGACCAGATAGAGCGGAACAATAGAAAAAATATTTTACCCCCACACTCATATTTTTATAGCAGGCACAGCCTGCGTTGTAATCAACAATAAAAATATAAGTGTGGAGGTTTATTGCTCGATTATGAATAAATACTTATTTAAATAAAAGAAACAAAAAAATCTTCTCCGACCTAACGTCGGAGAAGATTTTTTGTTATGTGCTTGAGCCAGCGGGTGCTAAACTCCAACACAATTGCATATGTGAGTGCAGCCGCTGGCTTAAACACACAAGCGGCTACAGATAAAGTATATCAATAATAAACGTAAAATCAAAACAACCCCATTAGAAATAGACTCACGTTGCGAGCCCTCACGATTTCTAACGGGGCAAGTACAAAACCCCTCCGATTGCTCGAAGGGGTTTTGCTATGCAATTGCTGTAATACAATAATTTTATATTAAGCGTAGGAATTTTTTACTCACTATATTTAGTATAGCAAATTCAAATGATATTGTCAAGCATGGCTGTTTCTGATACACTTTATATGGTTTGTATTAGATGGATGCGTCCCCCACCACTTCTGATTCTTATACAATTTTAGTTAGAGATTAGTTAGTATATACATTTTGATTAATTAAAAGTTAGGTGTTAGAAGTGGTGGGGGATGAGGAAAGTCCGAGCACATACCCAGACCTTGCGTCGGGGAAGCGTAGTGGGTAATACCCATCGGCAGTAATGCCCGAGTTGCGAACAGTGACGAACCGATTTAGTTCGGGTGAAACGGCAAAATACTTACGTGTGTGCAAGACCGTGCCCCCCACCACTTTTACAAGAAAATGTTTTATATTTATGTTCTAAAAAGTTTTGTTGATAAGAAGTTATATATTGGGTATACAAATGACCTTAAACGTCGTTTTAATGAACACAATGAAGGTCAAAATAAATCAACAAAACTAAGGGCACCGTTTGAACTTGTATACTATGAAGCATATAAGTCAAAGAAAGACGCTGCAGTTAGAGAACGTAAATTAAAACAGTTTAAAAATAGTTATTCCGAATTAAGGAAAAGAATCGAGAATAGTTTGTAAAAGTGGTGGGGGGAGAGTCGCTTGAGCCTGACGGTAACGTCTGGCCTAGATAAATATCTATCGCCAATTTTGTTCACTGAAAGTGAACACAAAATTGAGCGCTCCGACGTGAGGTCGGAGCAATTCCGACCAAAGTCGGAATACTCGATTTTGTAGACACCTTCGGTGGACAAAATCGGTACAGAACTCGGCTTATAGATACAAACCAAATATATGAAAAACACCTTGTCCAAAGCATGGTGTTTTTCATTTGCGCAATTTAAATGCGAAACAAATTATGTTATAAAGTATTTTTATCCTGTACTAAAAATTTACTTTTATTTTTTAGGATTAATTTTTTTTATTTCCATATTTATTTTTTTTATTAAAATTAATTTATTAAAAATTTTAGTACAGGATTCTCAATTTTCTAATTTGCGAAGCAGAAAGAAAATTAAAAAGTTATCCACACTTTTTTATGAAAAAGTATTGCAGTATTAGTGATTATGTAAGATAATATACATGTGAGTATGATAAATTTTTTTACAAATAATTTTTTATAAAATTTATTTGCAAGGTCGTGAAATCATACATCTTTTAAAAATAATTTTTTAAAAATATATGGCAGCAAAAAAGAAAGCAAAAAAAGCAAAAGGAAAGAAGAAAGGAAAGAAGTAGTTCTCTACTCTAACTTTTAGAAAATCCCCTCTCTATCGGGGATTTTCTTTTTGCCTGCCCCGTAGTAATTTTGCTTAAATAAATAATATTTAACCGGTTATTCAACTAACTAGCAAAATTCACTTTGGGGTGTTATTATAGTTGATATACCTGTCCCGTTAGAGATATGCAGTTATGATTTAGCGGGATATTTTATATAGTGATTATAAGTGTTTTTTATAAGAATAATTTAAATGATACGAAAGTTTAATAACTTTCTATCTCTAACTAGGATGAGTATATTAGATAGTATAATCGGAACTGAGAGTAATAGGCTTATAAAGAAATGGGCTCCACTTGTTGAAAGAATCAACAATTTAGAACCTCAAATGCAAGCACTCTCAGATGAGGATTTTAAAAACAAAACTGAAGAACTTAAATCAAAATTGAAAGATGGAGTAGATATTGATGATCTACTTCCAGAGGCTTTTGCTTTGGTTCGTGAAGTTTCAAAACGTACACGTTCTGAGCGTTCTTATGATGTTCAACTTATTGGTGGTATCGCACTTCACAAAGGAAATGTTACTGAGATGCGAACAGGTGAAGGAAAAACTGCAGTTGCAACTCTTCCTGCATATTTAAATTCTCTCACTGGGCTAGGCGTTCACATTGTTACTGTTAACGATTATCTTTCACGACGTGATGCGGTTTGGATGGGTCCAGTTTTTGCGATGCTAGGTGTCAGTGTTGGAGTAGTTAACTCACAAAATACTTCCTACATTTATGACCCCACTCATATGAACAAGGAAGAAGAGGAAGAAGAAAAAGATGGCACTGGACTCGGGTCTTTTAAAGTATTGTATGAATTCCTTCGACCTTGTACTCGTCGCGAAGCATATGCCGCTGATATAACTTATGGGACAAACAATGAATTTGGTTTTGATTATTTGAGAGATAATTTGGCTCATAGTATAAACGATATAGTTCAAAGAGGGCATTATTATTCTATCGTTGATGAGGTGGACTCTATTTTAATAGACGAATCTCGTACCCCTTTGATTATATCTTCACAAGCCGAAGATAGTGAAGATTTGTATTATACATTTGCCGATATAGCCAAAAAATTAAAAAAAGAAGAAGACTATACTGTGGATGAAAAACTCCGAGCTATCTCACTTACTGACCATGGGATAACTCTTTCAGAAGATTTGCTTGGTATTCACGATATATATACTGAGAAAGGAATTAAATATGTTCACCATTTAGAGACCGCGGTTAAAGCAAGAGCCTTATATGAGAACAACAAAGATTATGTTGTTAAAGATGGTGAAGTCATAATTGTTGATTCTTTTACTGGAAGACTTCAACCTGGACGTCGCTGGAGCGAAGGACTTCATCAAGCCATAGAAGCAAAAGAAGGAGTAAAGATTGAAAAAGAAACAATTGCAGTTGCTTCTATTACTTTCCAAAATTACTTCAGATTTTATAAAAAACTTTCCGGAATGACTGGGACAGCTGAAACTTCAAAGGAAGAGTTTCTTAAAGTTTATGGGCTCGACGTTGTTGTTGTTCCTACACACCGGCCGATCAATAGAAAGGATTTCAATGATTTGATTTACCAAACTGAGAAAAGTAAACTATTGGCTGTAAGTGAAAGGGTAAAGGAACTTCATAAAAAAGGTCAACCGGTGTTGATTGGAACAGTTTCTATTGAGAAAAATGAACTTCTTTCAGCTTATCTTACTCAGGCTGGTATTCCTCACACAGTTTTGAATGCCAAGAATCATGAAAGAGAAGGAGAAATAATTGCCAACGCAGGAAGACTTGGTGCAGTAACCGTCGCGACAAACATGGCAGGACGTGGAGTTGATATTAAATTAGGTGGAGTTCCATTTAATAAAGAAAAATATGAAGAAGTCAAAGCTCTTGGTGGTTTGTTTGTCATAGGAACGGAACGCCATGAAGCTCGCCGAATAGATAATCAGTTGCGAGGGCGTTCAGGACGTCAAGGTGATCCAGGGGCGACAGAATTTTATGTCTCACTTGAAGATGACTTAATGCGTATTTTCGGCTCAGATCGTTTAAAGTCTATGATGGTTAAACTTAAAGTTCCAGAAGACCAACCAATCAACAATAGTTTTATTTCAAACACACTTGAAAACGCTCAAGCGAAAATAGAAGGCTTTCACTTTGATTCTAGAAAACATACTCTTGAATATGACAATGTCATGAACCATCAACGTAAGATTGTTTATGAGCGTCGTAGGATTATGCTCTTGGGTGATCACAATGAAATACAGAGTTTCCTTAATTCTTTAGTGGTTGAGTATCCAACTTTGGAAGAAACTTTAAAAGAAAAAAGTTTGGCTTTAGGCGAAGCATTATTTTTTGAAACGGTTCGTCGTATCGCTTTATATACAACTGACACTTTGTGGGTAGAACACCTAGAAACAATGGAGCATACAAGAAGCTCTGTTAATCTACGTGCTTATGGACAACGTGAACCTTTGATTGAATACAAGAAAGAGGGCTTGCGCCTATTCAGAGAGATGGAAGCTAATTTTAAAGAACAGGTATTTTCATTAATAAATACTATAAACACAGGAGCCAAAGGAAATAAAACGAAAGTTAAACAAGAGGAAGTCATTGAAGAGCGCCCAGCCCTTATACTGAGCTCTTCTGATGGGCAGGATACACCAGGAACCATAAAGAGAGAGACCAAAAAGATGGGTCGTAATGACCCATGCCATTGTGGTTCAGGCAAGAAATACAAGCGGTGTCATGGAATAAATGAACAATAGATTACAAAAACTCGTGATGGTTGTTTTTATTGGATAATCATTATAAATAGCGCAGTCCCGTAGTGAAAATTTTATGCATCAGATGAAATTTTCTACTACTGGGATAAACATTGCCATGGTAAGGATAAATAGTAAAAACACTTACAAAGTATGACTATCTACAGGACAAAAGTGTAATTTTGTCAAAAATCCTGAGATATCCTAATTCTAAAGACGAATAATGACATATATGAGTCAAGGTTGTCAATGAATAAAACATAAAAAACCCTTATTTTGTAAGGTTTTTTTATGTTTGACGAGGGTAAAAATCATGTTATAACTATTGACTTTTAGAACGCATTGTGCTACTATATAAGGAGTTCCAAGTATATTGTTATGGTAATGATATATAAGGAATTTTTTCGTTTAACTCATTTATCTGTTTTGTATATAGATGATTTAAACTATTCTTTAGTAGCGTTTGGTGGAGCGTAACCACTAAATATGAATAAAAAAGAAATTATAAGTTATTTGCAGTCAATTATCGCGATTCCGATGCTTGCGATAGGTATGCCTCTTTCAGGGATTACCATTCCAAATTTGACAGCATTTAACAACGACTCTGCGGGGGAAAATTCTGTGATAATAACACAAGAAGAAGTAGCTCGTAAAGAAAAAGCAGACGCCATAGATACGTATTTTGCTAAATATGATGCTCCGCTTGAAGGTTATGGAATGAAATTCGTAGTTGAAGCCGAAAAAAACGGTATTGATTGGAGACTTCTTCCAGCCATATCGATGAGAGAATCTACCGGAGGAATACACGCCTGTAAAAAGGTTCCTAATAGTGTCTTCGGATGGGGTTCATGTAAGATAAGTTTTAATTCTATAGATGAATCTATAGAAATTGTTGCTCGCAGTTTAGGTGGGAATAATCCTAAAACATCTCATCATTACGAAGACAAGACCGTCACTCAAATTCTTAAGAAATATAATTCTGTTATCCCTAATTATTCAGCTCAAGTAGTAAAAATAATGAAAGCAATTAAGGATGATGGAAATGAAATAATTTAATATTATGAAAATACCCTCTGGTCTAGGCTAGAGGGTATTTTCTTTTCTTGTTTCTATTTTGGTATACTGGTTATATGGACAATAACCATATAGAACATATTGGTAAGGTTATAGAAGCCGACAACCGCTTTATTCATGTTATGGCTATTACCCTAGACCCAAGAGTGAGCTACAAAGATGGGATTGTTAGATGTATAACATGTCGTGAAGGTGATGTTAGAATTAAAGGTTATGCAGATAGAAGCGAGCTTTATAAAATACATGGAGAAACACTAGAGTCATTTAAAATAACAGAACGTCTTAATATAAAAAACGAAAAGGAAATAATCAGCCAACTTGTTGAAAAAGATTGGGACTTTATTGGCTTTGAAGACCCTGATATTTGGATAGATGAAAAGACCAGATTAATGCATGTCTATTTTACAATTCCAATTAGATATATCGATAAAACTAAAAAGATTAAAATTCATCTTGGACATGCTGTAGGAAAAGATTTAGATTCATTAGAAATGATGCCTCCAGTACTTCTTGATACATATGATAATAGTGCGAAAGAAGTTTCAATTGCTCCTATTAATAAAGACGGTGTACGTTTTAATCTGATTGAATCTCGAGACCGTGAATCTGAGGTGACTTGTTCTATCATTAAGGTGGCTATTACTAGAGATATGGGTAGAGAGTGGAAATACGGAGAGACAGTATTCCACCCTAAAGAACATAATATTCCTTGGATTGCAGGTCATGCTTCACCTGGACCACTTTTTTCTAAAGATTTTATTGATGTAGGTGAAGGTAAGTTATTGGGTATCATAAATGGACGTGAAGCTAACGAGAATTTGCTAGATGGACAAATTAAGTATGGCATATTTAGTATTGGATTATTTATTTACGATTATGAAAAAGGAAAAATTGATTGGGTTTCGTCCAAGCCTTTGATACGAGATAGTGACGCCAAACTAATTACTTTCGCAAGTCAATTCGTTGAGACAGGAAAAGGAAAGGGTGTTTTATACGCTCATGTTGACGATTCTTTCGTTCGGGCTTATACCTTAAATGCTGAGAAAATAAATGGGCTACTTCCCAGAAACTATAATTAAGAATTATAAAAAATTGACTTAAATTTATTATAGTTGTAATATCAAAAGTGAAATTAAGTAAAAACTAAAAATAGAAAGGAGTTAATTATGAATAGAAGTTACGAAACAGGAATTCGCTATTGTGCTCCTGACGAAGAGATTGGTTTTCGTGGAATATCAGGAAAAATTGCGGTTCTAATTCCAATACCTGGAAAAGGTGAAAGTGGAAAAGAAGAAATTTTTCTGCCGAGAGGTGTTGGTGTCCTTAAGAGTTCATTACCATATTTGCCAGATATGGGAGAAGAAAGCGAATACAAAAAAAATGGATATTGGCATTATTTTAAAGTTAATAAGTCAATATTTATTATCTTTCTAAATGAGCAAGGTTTGTACTATGAGGTTCTTTCAGTAGCTCAGTTTAAAGACGAAAATACTCCAAGAATTTTGAAAGATGAAAGAGTAAATCTTCTCAATGAAGGTATTCTTAATCCAGGTGATATTATACAGATCGAGGACCTTCTTTATAAAAAAGAAATTGTGCTAAGCTAGGCACTGCTAAATTTATCAGCCATCAACAGAAAGTTGATGGCTGGTTTTATATTTGTTTAAGACTCTCAATCATTAGACTTTTTTCGCCGTTACGTTCGGTGACTTTGCCTTTAAGCGCGATGATTATGTCTTTTACAAGAAGATCTTTTTTTGTTTCAAAAAGCTTAGAAAAAACTACTGCTTCGATTGTGCCAGTAAAGTCTGAAAGTTTAATGAAAGCCATGCGGGTATTGTTTTTCGTTGTGACTATTCGTACATCATCAATAATAGCGGCGACTGTGACTGGAGTATTCACTTTGACTTCCGTTTGGATTTTTTTGATTAAAGTTCCAAATTTTTCAATCTTTTCTTTATAAGCACTAAGTGGATGACCTGAAATATAAAGTCCGAGCAATTCTTTTTCCCAGGTTAATTTTTCTTTCATTGTAGCTTCAGATTGAGGGACGAGAGATAATTTAACTTCTATTCCACCTATTGAACCAAAAAGGGAATCTTGGCTTTCGGAACCTTTTGTTTCTTTGTTGAAAGCTAAAAGTGTCTCAAGGTTACCAATAATCATGTTTCTCGGAGCTAAGTCATCCATGGCTCCAGATTTAGCCAATGCCTCAACTGATTTTTTATTTAAATTCTTATGATTAATTCGTTCAAAGAAATCAGCCAATGATTTAAATGGACCTTTTTCTTTACGTTCTTCAATAATTGCATCAGCGATATCAGTACCCAAATTTTTTATAGTATAAAGTCCAAAACGAATTGCTCGTCCAGTTGGCTTGTCGCTTCCACCAATAACAGTAAATCCACCGAAACTTTCGTTTATGTTTGGTGGAAGAATATCAATTTTCATTTTCTGACATTCGTGAACAATTTCAGCAATCTTTTCTATGTCGCCAGATTCAGATGTCATAACAGCTGTCATGTATTCAACAGGATAATTGGCTTTCATATAAGCTGTCTGGTAAGCGACTCGTCCGTAACTTGCTGAGTGAGCTTTGTTAAATCCGTAAGCAGCAAATGGTTCTATTTGATTCCAAAGTTCTGTTGCTTTTTTAAGTGGCCATTTACTGTGTTCGACAGCACCATTAATGAAATGATCTTTTTGTTTTGCCATTTCTTCAGGAATTTTCTTACCGACAGCCTTACGGAACTTATCAGCTTCACCCCAGCTATATCCAGCAATATTAATAGCAATCAAAAGAAGGTCATCCTGATAAACAAGAACCCCATAAGTTTGTTTAAGAATTGGTTCAAGGGCAGGGTCTAAATATTGAATGAGTTTGGTATTATGTTTACGCTCAATATAAAGTGGAATGAATTGGATTGGTCCAGGACGATAAAGTGCAACCATTGCGTTTATATCATGAATTGTTGTGGCACGAAGCTCTTTCAGATAATGAGTCATACCTGAACCATTAAGTTGGAATAGCCCCATAGTTTCTCCACGTGCAAGCATCTCGAAAGTTTTTTTATCATTAAGTGGTATTTTATTAATATCAATAATGACATTATGAATTTTTTTGACTAATTTAACTGCCAGAGCCAATATTGCCAAGTTTCTGATTCCAAGGAAATCAAATTTCGGCAATCCGGCATCTTCAATACTATACATATCATACTGAGTAATTATGTTTCCACCCTTAGGGTCATATTGAATTGGAGAGAATTCATAAAGTGGTCGAGGGGCGATGACAACACCAGCAGCATGCACGGAAATATGCCGGACACACCCCTCCATTCTTTTTGCTAAATCAATTATTCTTTTTGTATCAGGTTCATTTTTATAAGCATCCTTTAACTCGGGTACTATTTTCATAGCATTATCAATTGTCATAGCTGTACCTTGAGAACCAAGTGGTATCATGCTTGAGATTCTATCTCCAATGTTATACGGATAGCCGAGAGCTCGAGCGACATCACGGACTGAGCCTTTAGCCATCATCGTACCAAATGTTCCAATTTGAGCTACTTTATCTTCGCCATATTTACTCTTTGCATAAGCAATAATTTCATCACGTCTATTATCAGCATAATCCATATCAATATCAGGAAGCGATGGACGTTCTGGATTTAAGAATCTTTCAAATGGTAATTTATAATCAATTGGGTCAACGTTGGTAATACCGATAAGATATGTCGTGAGTGAGCCTGCGACTGACCCTCGAATATTTGTATATATTTCATTCTCACGAGCATAACGGAGCAAATCTCCAACAACAAGAAAATAAGTTGGATAACCCTTCTGTTTTATTATTTTTAATTCATATTCTAGTCTATCTAGATATTCTTTAGTTTGGGGTAATTCTCGAAAAGCAAACCCCTTATAAGCAAGGTCTCGAAGCATATCATCAGGAGTTACATCGTCTGGAATAGGGAAATCTGGGAAATAAGCTTTTCCAAGTTCAAGGTCGTATTCTTCACATAATTCAGAAACTATTTTAGTGTTTAATACAGCTTCTCTATAATCAGAAAAATACTTTAAAGCCGTTTTCTCATCAATTAATGAAAAATCATCTTCCGAAAATTCTAATCCTGTTCCTTCTTTTCCGTCAGTCCCACCAGTATTCACAGCAAGAAGTGTGTGATGAGCTAGATGGTCTTCTTGGCAGAGATAATGTGAATCTTGACCAGCGACAACTTTAATATTAAATTTCTTTCCGAGTGCTACAATACCGTCGCGAAGCTTTTTATCATTTTCAATATGTGAATGAGAATGGACTTCGAGAAAATAATTTTCTTTGCCGAATATTTCTTGATGTTCTTTGATGAGAGCTTCAGCTTTTTCAGTATTATCAGCCAGAACTGCTTGAGAGAGTTGACTCCCCATACATCCGGAAAGACAAATAATTCCTTCGTGAAATTCTCGAAGTATTTCTTTATCCATTCGAGGTTTATAATAATAACCCTCAAGATTGGAGATTGAGACAAGACGCATCAAATTTTTATATCCCTGCTTATTTTTAGCGAGTAGTGTTAGGTGATATCTCTTATTATCTACTCCGGGCTCCTTATCTTTTCTCCCACGCTCAGCAATATAGGCTTCGACTCCGATGATAGGTTTAATTCCGGCTTTTCTGGCTTCCTTATATAATTCAATTGCTCCATACATATTTCCATGGTCAGTAATAGCTAAAGCATCCATTCCACTTTTCTTAGCAGTTTTAACCATGTCGGGAATTTTAGAAAGCCCATCTAAAAGGGAATAGTGAGAGTGGGTATGTAGATGTATGAACCTAGAGTCCAGTATTATTTCCTTTTCCATCCGGTTAGTGAGAAATGACATTATGATTTCATCATTTCTTTAATTAATTATAATAATTCTCAAGAATATGTTTGTATTCTATACTTTATAATCCAGTTTTCAAAACAATGTTATTTTCTACTACCGGATCCATATTTTCTTAGTATAGCAAATAAGGTATGATAGCTCTATATGGACCCCAAGTGAGTTTTATATCATACTTGGTTCATAATATAATCTGTATTTAGTATATTATTTTATAATTTAATTATAGTATATGGAAAACTCAAACGGGGCAGGCAAGACAGTTAAATATATTGTGGGGATTGATGAAGTTGGACGCGGACCAATAGCTGGGCCGGTCTGCGTGGCAGCGTTTACGCTGCCACGCAATTACGAATTACTAATTAATAATTACGAATTGAAATTACCGAAACTAAAAGACTCGAAAAAACTCTCCAGAAAGCAAAGGGAAGTCTGGTTTGATTTTTTGAAAGACCAAAAAGAAAAAGGCAATTGTAATTATGCCGTTTCCTTTGTATCTTCGGAAAATATTGATAAATTTGGGATTGCAAAATGTATTCAAAAAGCTTTGGATTCTTCTCTTTTGAATTTAATGAAAACTAGTGGACTAGAACCTAGTTCCTGTAAACTAATGTTGGATGGCGGGCTTCATGCTCCAACTGAATATATAAATCAAGAAACAATCATAAGAGGGGATGAACTTCATCCTGTTATTTCTATGGCCTCAATAATGGCGAAAGTTTCGCGAGATAGAATTATGATAAATTATGCAAAAGTTTACCCTGAATATGGATTTGATAGTCATGTTGGATATGGTACCAAGAGCCATTACTCAGCTATCAAAAAGCACGGACAAACCCCAATTCACCGCAAAACTTTTATCCATATCTAAAATGCACTAGGCATTGCCTAGTGCATTTGAATTTGATACAATATAACATATGTCTATTCGTAAAGTAAATTTCGTGCAAGGTGAGTATTACCACATATATAATCGCGGGAATAATAAACAAAAGATTTTTCACGATAATCAAGATTATAATCATTTTGTTAGTTTACTCTATTTATTTAATAATGTTGAAAATCTAAACTTATTTCATTTAAGTAGAAGCAGTTCTTTTGATATGTATGAAGTTAATATTGATGATAAATTGATTTCTATAGGCGCATATTGTTTAATGCCAAATCATTTTCATGTTTTAATAACACAACTTAAAGAAGGTGGTGTTAGTAAATTTATGTTAAAAGTTAATACTGCGTATTCGATGTATTATAATAAAAAATATAAGAGAACAGGATCTTTGTTTGAAGGGAAATTCAAAGCAGAGCATATAAATAATAATAGATATTTAAAATATATATTTTCATATATACACCTTAATCCCGTAAAAATTATTCAAAAAGATTGGAAAGAGAAGGGAATTATAAATATAAGTAAAACCGTTAGATATCTTAATAAATATAAATATTCAAGTTTTCTAGATTACACAGGAGAGGAGAGAGTACAAAATAAAATTTTAAATAGAAAAAGTTTTCCAGATTATTTTTCTAACAAAAAATCGTTTCTGAACGAGATTTTTGAATGGTTGAATTATAATAAGTAAAATGTACTAGGCAATGCCTAGTGCATTTAGACACGGCTAACCCCCCCCATTCACCGTAAAACCTTTATACATTAAAAATAAATCCTATTATCTTGCTTAATACCTTTTAAGTGTATATAATCAAAACACATTATTATGAAAATAAATTTTAAAAAACCGATAAATAAAAAGGATATTTTATTTGTAAATGTTAGTTATAAAAACGACGATGAGTTTATTAAAGAAAGTGGTGTAAAAACTTTATATTTAAAATGTGACGAAAAAATGGCTTTACGTAAGCTTTTTTTACTTGTTCGAAAAATGATAATGATGGCAAAAAGTGTCAAAGCTGGAAAAGTTTCTTTTAATTTTTATGACTTCAAATTTGATGATATAAAGATTCCGGAAAACGAACTAGCAGAAATTATAGGCACTCAACTTGATTTTGCTAATTATGAGTTTAACGAATATAAAACCAAAATTAAAGAAGGATTTCCTGAAGTAAAAGAAATTTTTATTTTAGGTACTACAAAAGAAATAGAGAAAAATATTTTAAAAGGTGACATAATTGCAAATGAAGTAAACAAGACTCGATCTCTTTCAAATACCCCAGGTGGTGATATGACTCCCGCTATTTTGGCACAAAAGGCTAAAGAGGGAGTATTGGGTTTACCTGTGAAGGTTACTGTTTTAGGTGAAAAAGAAATGAAAAAAGAAAATATGAACGCGATACTTTCTGTTGGTTGTGGATCAGACGAAGAATCAAAATTTATTATTATGGAATATTGGGGTGCAGATAAGAAAAATAAACCGACAGTTCTTATTGGTAAAGGCGTTACCTTTGATACTGGTGGAATAAATCTTAAACCCTCTAGTTCACTTCTGGGGATGAATATGGATATGTCTGGTGGAGCGTCGGTTATTCACACGATAGCCCTTGTAGCAAAAATGAAATTAAAAAAGAATGTCATTGGACTTATCCCTTCAGTTGAGAATATGCCATCAGGGAAAAGTTATCGTCCAGGTGATATTATTCGCTCAATGTCTGGTAAGACAATTGAAATTTTAAATACTGATGCTGAGGGTCGTGTAGTTTTAGCAGATGCACTTACTTATGCACAAAAGTATAAACCAGAAGTTGTGATAGATATTGCTACTTTAACTGGAGCTGCGTGTGTAGCTCTTGGTGAACGTGCCTCTGCAATTTTTACAGAAGATGATGAATTATCAAAATCTTTTGAGAAAATAAGTGAAAAGACAGGGGATTATGTTTGGCGTTTACCATTATGGGAAGAATATGAAAATGAAATAAAAGGGAGTTTGGGTGATTGGACAAATATACACAATAAAGATTCTCGTTATGGCGGAGCGATTTATGCCGCGAGTTTTTTACATCAATTTATTAAAGGTACAAAATGGCTCCACATAGATATGGCACCTCGCATGGTTTCAATGTCTGGCGAAAATTTAGCTACAGGGGCTTTAGGTACTCCAGTTAGAGCTTTGTTTAAATTTTTAGAGGAAAAGTAAATAATTTCCTAATTTTAATGTTTGAAATGCCGGACTCCTGTAAACATCATACTCATACCAAGCTCGTTACATTTATCTATAGAAGACTGGTCTCCTTTTGAACCACCTGGTTGTATTACTGCCTTGATACCTGATGTTCCAGCTACTTCCACACAGTCATTGAATGGTAAAAATGCCTCTGATGCTACAACTGCACCGTGAACGTCAAAACCAAAATTTTTAGCTTTTTCTAATGATTGCTTAAGAGAATCAATTCGCGAAGTTTGTCCGCATCCCATAGTAAGAAGTTGAGAATTTTTTACGATAGCAACAGAGTTTGACTTTAAATGTTTAACTATAATACTAGCAGTTATCATGTCACTTTTCTCTTCTTTTGTTGGCTCTCTTTTTGTCACACATTTTAATTCATCTTCAGTTTCTACGCGTATATCACGGTCTTGAACAAGAATACCTGTAAGACAAGTTCTGTGCTGTTGTTTAGGAAGTTTTGGATTTACCCATTTCAAAATTCTTATATCTTTCTTCTGTTCCAGAATTTCGTAAGCTTCTTTTTCAAAATCTGGAGCAATAATTACTTCTACAAAAAGTTTTACTTCGCGAATTTTTTCAGCAATTTTCTTTGTGATAGGTCTATTTGAAGCGAGTATTCCTCCAAAAGCTGAAACTGGGTCTCCGTCGTATGCTTTTTGAAATGCAACTGTTATATTGGGGTCGATAGCAAATCCACAAGCATTCATGTGCTTGATAATCGCAAAAGCTGGTTCTTTGAAATCATAAACAAGGTTAATGGCTGCTTCGGTGTCAAGGAAATTATTATAAGACATTTCTTTTCCGTGGAGTTGTTTCCATGAGTCACTGATATTTCCTATAAACATTCCGCTCTGGTGAGGATTTTCGCCATAACGAAGCTTGTTACCTTCAAAATATCCCCTAATAGCAAAATCATAGAGACTAGTCACTTCAAATGCACAACCTGCTAAATATTTTCTTTCTTCGGCAGTAGTTTCCTTTCCACGGTCAAGAATTTCTCTGATATATTCGTATTGATTTTTAGATGGCACGATTACAACATCATTAAAGTTTTTTGCTCCAGCTCGAATAAGTGAAATTCCACCAATATCAATCTTTTCAATAATTTCATCATCGGATGCACCGGAGGCTAGAGTCTCTTCAAATGGATACAAATCAACAATAACCAAATCAATATCGGAAATGTTATATTTTAATTTTTCTTTTTGGTCATCTATACTGTCTCGGCGGTTTAAAATTCCACCAAAAATCTGTGGTTGTAAAGTTTTTACTCGTCCACCAAAAACAGAAGGGAAGTTGGTAATTTCTTCGACAGTTGTGACTGGAATATTCAAACCTTTGATAAAATCAGCTGTTCCACCAGTAGAGATTATTTTAATTTTCTTGTCGTTTAGCAATCTAACGATTTTTTCAAGCCCATCTTTGTTATAAACAGAAACTAAAGCAGTTTTTATTGTTTTATTCATAAGATTTTTAAAATAATACTAGGTATAATTGTCTCATTCTATCATAAAAATACAATGATGTCTTTTAAATTAATAAATTTATTTTTCATTTTTTAGCCTTATATATCAAGGGTTTTAGAGGAGGGTAAAATACTTGACAAAAGGTATGCATATATGCTATAATACTCCCATGGATCCTGTTAGAGATGTATATGTTATATCTTGCGGGATGGTTCAAAATAATTTAAAGGTTTATATTTCAAATTATAATTAATTAAGATAGGAAGTCTAAAGACTTCCTATCTCTAACGGGATGGAAAATAAAATGACAAAAAATTTAATAGTACTTGGAGCAATCCTTTTTTCTTTTGCATTGACAAATAGTGTCTCTGCTTATTATGCAGGATATGAATCTTCTTCTTATGTATCTGGATATAGAGATAATCGTCAGTATAATTATTCAAACGATCCTTATTATTATAATCAAAATAATTATCAACGTGGTTATTATGAGCAATATGGATACAATGAATATCGTCCAGTAAGTCAAACTAATTCAGCTAATCCGATTATTATTCAAGTTAATCCAGTTAATTCAGCCAATCCAAATTATTTGAGTAATTATCAATTATCAAATTCCTATTCACCTACTCCATATAGTTACTATCAGCCAACTTATGCTGTAGCTAGTCCACAGCCTGTGGTAACTACTACAAAGCCGACTACTTCTACAGTAAATAATTATTATTACCAGAAAGAGCCTGCAACAGTCGCTAAAACAAACACTACTACAACTACCAACACAGATACTTCAAATACAACAACTGCTAATACAAGTAGAGTAAATTATAGTGATAGTGCTTATAATAACGGACTAGGTGCTTCTGCTTATAATGGTATTACAGCTCTCTCATTCCGCGGATCAGGTAGTTTCTTGCCTAGTTCAATTTGGCAATGGATGCTCGTAGTCGTTCTAATCTTGGCTATCATTATCATTTCTAGAATGCTTATCCGCAAGCCAGTAGTTGTCCAAGAGAATCACCCTGCACACACTCATTAATTTATTATAAAAATCTTAAGCAAAAATCCTTCGTTTATAAACGAAGGATTTTTGCTTTTTGCTCGCTTTTTTGTTATCATAATTCCATTCCGTGGCCCGCCTAGACTCGACGTCTAGTCGAGGCTGGTAGCTCCAGCGGTGGAGCGAATTCGGATAAAAATTAAATAACATTCCGTGGTAGCTCAGCGGTAGAGCGGTCGCCTGTGGATATTTTCCAATAAGATATATAATAAATGTATGTCTGACAACAGAAAATATGCCGATAGGCGCGAAGCACTTATTAAAGCCGTTGCGAAAAGACGCAAGAAAGTTAAATTTCTTGCTGTCGAATACAAAGGAGGTAAATGCCAAATTTGTAATTATTCTAGATGTATCGATGCTCTTGAATTTCACCATATTGATTCTTCTAAAAAAGAATTTGGTATAGGAGATAAAGGATATACTAGGTCTTGGAATAAGGTTCGCAACGAACTAGATAAATGTATAATTTTATGTGCAAATTGCCATAGAGAAATCGCGTCCGGTATTACGCAGCTTCCTACTGAAAAGTAGGATGAAAAACGAGGTGAATTCGGGGAAGCCCCCTAAAACTTTTGTAAAACAAAAGTTCGGGCGATCAATTAAATTGATTTAGCCTAGGGTAATCCCGAGCCAAGCTCCGACGCAAGGTCGGAGAAGGTGTAGAGACTATCCCTTCGGGGAGTAGCCCGACAGAAGGTCGGACGAAGCGCCTTGGCCCTAAGTTTCTTAGAAAAGAAATATGGGTATGATATAGTCCATCCCTTTTAGTAATTTAAGGATAAATGTAAGCGATTGGTCGTAGGTTCGATCCCTACCCACGGAGCAAAATTTTAAACCATATTATATAATGGTTATTTTTGGAGGTTAGTTGAAGTTTGAACTTGTGGTATAATTTAATTATTAATAGTAATTTTCTTATTAAATTAAATGAATAAAAAAATATTAATAGCCTTGTCAGTTGTTTTAGTTGGAGGGGCGATTGTCTTTGGAGCATTTATGAACAAAAGTGATAAAAAAACAAAAGTATCTTCTTGTTCAGAAGTTTGTTCTAAAGCAAACAATACTTGTCCTTCAATTATAGATAAAAACAATTGTGAAAATAAATGTGTTAGTTTGAGTGAAGAAACAAAAGAACACCTAAACAACTCATCTTCTTGTCAGGAGTTAACAGAAAAACCAGAATTAATTGCTGACTTGATTATTCCTGAAATTAATACTCCAGATAAAATCAATTCAAGTAATGATTGTGAAATGGCTTGCAGTAATTATTCAATAAAGTGTCTTTCTTTAGTTCCTAATGCTTCTCAAGAACTTTACAATGAGGGTCTTATGTCTTGTATAAACGAATGTAAAAAATGGGATGACAATAAAACTGGTTGTATACTAAGTGCGATTGATTGTGAATCTATGACCAATGTTTGTGGTTTATAATAAAAAATATGAACAAAAGTAATTTAATTATAGGGGGAGCTATTTTACTTATTGGTGGGGCTATTGCGACTGGAGCTATTTTAAATAATCCTAACAACATTTCTCAGGGTAAAAAAGTAAATGATAATATTTCTCAAGAATTAACCGAAGAGCATAATTTTAAAGATTGGGAAAATGAAGAAAAATATTCTTTCTGCCAAGGAGTAGAAGAAATTAAAGGAGTATATATGAGTTCTATTTTAGGTGCTGAAAAAGGTAACGTAGAATATAAGTCAGAAGATATAAGTTTGTTTGATAAAGAAAAAAATAAATTATATATTTTAGGAAGAAAAATTAAATATAAATATTCTGGTGATAAAACAATTGAGATGATTACCGGAAGTGGAAGCATGAGTATAGAGGAAGATGGTATGGTGACTGAATATTATCTTAAAAATACTGCACCCATTAGAATTGATTATAATTCTAAAATAATTAATCCTGCTCCAGAGAGAAAAAGTAATGACTGGGTAACAATAAATACTAAAGGTGAGGGGACATTGATGGGGTTTACCGATAACAGAGAAGATATAACAAAAGGTGATGCTAAAGTTTTCTGTTCATCTTTTAATTTAGCTGATGCTTTTATCACACCTGAATATATTTCTTTCGAAAAAGCATGTCCTGATTATTCACTGACTTCTGAGGCAAGTTTTTCAGGTAATTTTAAATATGAATGTGGTGGAATTGATAATACAAAAGGGCTGGAACTCGTTTTGGAATATAAAAAATCATATGAAATAATGAATGAATTTAATTCTATTTCAAACCAAAATAATAAGAACCCAGATGATAATTTTGGTGGGACTGGTAGTAATGAAAATCGTCCAGATACAAGCGAAGAACTGAAGGTGCGTTTACAAGAGGCATTAAATGAAATGAAGACAACTAACTCTACAGAATAGTTTTTAAGATAGAGTTCGCAAGAACGTTTTTTGCGACTAATATTTTTTACTTATAATATAAGTTCGAACATCCTCTGGAAATAACTCAAAAATCTTAGAAAGCTCCAAATCTCTTTTAATTGCAGTCCAATTCAGAGTTCTGAACTCGTCCACTAGAGGGTGTCTTAACTAACCCTTGCTTTTTCTTTAATCTGTGGTAGATTTAGAGTAAAGATATTTCTTGATAATTTATAGCGGAAGCCGAAAAGCCCACAGAGTAGGCAAAAATTTAATATTTATTAAAATGAATAAAAGTAATTATCCATTTGGTTCACCAATATTTAAATTCAGGTTAGTTGTTCCAGACAACTATAACCATGATGAATATATTGACCAGTGCACTCAAAAAATAATGCGGTTGGAAAGTACCTATGGATATAGTAGACTGCTAACCAGTGAAAATTTTGCTAATGCAAGTAAAAAACTGGAACATGGAAAAACATATATTGCAGAGATTCTACCGATACTATCTGAAGAAAGAGTATCGGGCGATGAATGTATAGCTTTCTATAAGAGAAAGAAAGCTATAATGACAGGGGCACACGGTCTCTTGTTGGCCTATAATCAAATGAAGAAAGAGCTTCCCAAATGTATATATATTGCTTCCTTTGACGAAAAAGAGGCACTTTTATTGTGGAGTGGTCAACGTGGAGTACCAGGAATATCTACTTTGCCAGGTGATAAATTTGAATTTCAGGTTTATCCTTTTACCGACAAGCTTCATGGTCACGATTGTATTCTTTGTATCTACAAAGAATAGTTTCTTCCGTGAACTATCGCAAGAAAAAGCCATTAAATTAAAGTAATGGCTTTTTTTATTTACTTACAATACCTATCAACTGACCCCCATCTAGCAGTTCATGCTTGTACTTCTAAGCGATATCTTGATTTTTAAACCAATAATGGTAATATCACAGACAATGATAGTTTTTTTTACAATGATTTTATTGGTTTCTTAAGAAGATATTTTTTGTCTTTTTGGGTAACCAATAAAATCTATTTACATGAAAAATATTATGGTAATTAACTTAGATGGTGATTCTCACAAAATTGCTGATGCTCTTCAAAAATTTTATGGGGACAAGGCTAAGGTTGATGTTATGGAAATAACCGACAGGCCAACGAATATTGACATTTTTTTTGGTAAGGGGTCATCTATTTGCAGCCCTAATAATCGAAATCTACTAAACGAACTTGTTAAAAATAACAATGAGTGCAAAATGGTTGCGTATTACGATAGCACTTGTGAATCGAACTTAATATTTGATTCATGGTTACTTGCAAGATTCACTGGTGAGGGGTTTTACACAGATTATAAGTTCTATAAACAAAATCTTCTGTTATGGATTTCTCAAGCTAAAAATGAGTTATTAAAGCTTCTTATTCCAAAAGAAAAATTTTATTTTGAACCTGAGCCTGATAAAGATTGGGCTGAATACTAAAGCTTTGATTAAATTTACAAAATTACCCTCCAAATATTAGGAGGGTTTTTTATTTAACCTTATTCAATATCGTTCCAACTTCATCCCGAGTTCGGAGCAAAATTTTAAACCATATTTTTTGGTTATTTTTGGCATCCTATGTCTTAGTTAAAGGTTAGGTTTATGATATAATATTTATATGTTTATTAAACTTTATTTTATAACCTTACCAATTTTTCTTGCTATTGATATGATATGGCTTGGTTTAGTTGCCAAAAATTTTTATGCCAAACATATCGGTTTTTTAATGAAAACAAATGTAAATTGGACGGCGGCAATCATCTTCTATTTATTGTTTATTGTTGGTTTAATTATTTTCGTTATCACCCCAGCTTTAGAGAAAAACTCTTGGATTACAGCTCTTTTACTGGGAGCTTTGTTTGGACTTATTACTTATGCTACATATGACCTTACGAATCTTGCTACAATTAAGGATTGGCCACTAATAATAACCATTATAGATTTAATTTGGGGAATGGTATTAGCTGCTTCTGTATCAGTGATAAGCTTTTTTATTGCTTCTAAAATTGGCTTATGAATTATTTTCTAACTCTCAGTATAATATTATTTGCTTACATGAGTTTTTGGTTTATAATTTCTATTTTTAAAAAAAGAAATGATATAGCTGATATAGCTTGGGGGTTAGGTTTTGTACTCATGACGTGGATTTCTTTTTTCTTGTCAGATCAATCTGGGATTAGAAGTATCCTTGTTGGTTTTTTAGTAAGTATATGGGGTTTGCGTTTAGCCTCGCATATCTATTTTAGAAATAAAAATAAAACAGAAGATTATAGATACTTAGCATGGAGAAAAGAATGGGGAAGTTGGTTTTATATTCGTTCATATTTTCAGGTTTACATTTTGCAAGGGTTATTTTTATTTCTAATTATTTTACCCGTCTTAATTATCAATAGAAACATTGGACAAAATATTAATATTTTAGATATTTTTGGAATTTTAGTTTGGCTTCTTGGTTTTTATTTTGAAGCGGTAGGAGATGCGCAATTATCTAAATTTATTAAAAATCCGGCAAACAAAGGCAAGTTAATGCAAAATGGTCTGTGGGCTTATACTCGTCATCCAAATTATTTTGGGGAAGTAACACAATGGTGGGGAATTTGGCTCATTGCGCTTAATGTTCCAATCGGATGGTTTAGTATTATTGGTCCTGTAACAATAACTATTTTAATATTAAAAGTTTCTGGTATTCCTTTGCTTGAAAAGAAAATGGAAGAAAATCCAGAATTTGAGGAATATAAAAAAAGAACCAGTATATTTATTCCATTGCCACCTAAAATTAAAATTTAAATAAATTATGCAATCAGAAAATAGATTAATGATGTTCTCAAATATATACCCGTATGTATCCTAATCGTAGTTAATTAAAGTTATTCCCACTTCCTCAAAAGTTTAGGGCGAATAAGTATAAAAATTAAAACTCGACAAAGTCTGAGACGAAGTCGAGTTTATTTTGCAAAAATTTTTTTGGTAATTAGATAACTCACAATCGATAATATGACAGTGATGAATATTTGTGCAATTAAATATTTTAAGTTTATATACTCAACTAGTAAATATAAAAATATACTATTTGCACAAAGCAGTACTCCTGACATAATAAAATATCGGAAAATTTGTTTAGGAATTTTTTTCTTGTCATTATTCTTAAAAGTCCAATATTTCTGGAATAGAAAACTTGATGTATAAGACAAGACAGAACCAATAGCCGCAGATATTGGATACCAGATTTTAACAAATTCAGTTAAACAATAAAGTGTGACATAATATAATCCTACACATATAATTCCACTAATACCAAATTTTGCAAGTTTAAATATTTCTGTATTTTTCAATATTGCCTCCTTTTTTCTCCATACTAGTTAATATTCCTCTAAAAAGCAATATTATTTATATTAATGATTTTAATAGATTCCCTTCTTCTAGAAGGGGGAGGAAATTAATAAAACCTTATTGTATAAAGATATTTATCATTGACAAATAGGTTGTAATATGCTATACTATAAAAAGTAGTATAGTTCTTTGATATTTTGATTTTATTGTTAGGTTTTATTAGGTTCTCCCAGTTTCTTTATGGATATTGAGAGAACTTAATAAACTATTTTTACTAACAATTAAATATCAAAAAAAATGAAAACAAAAGTTTTTTTCTTCGCCATTTCATTAATTAGCGTGGTAATCTTTTCTTCTTGCGAAAGCAAGAGTGGAAAAAGGGTAAAGGAAATGAAAAAAGTAGAAAAAGTATCAATACTGAAAGCTGATACCCTACTATTTTCTCCCGATAAAGTTGGTGTGACAAAATTATTAAAGGAATTTATTCCTTACCCTAAATTTGATGGTGGAACTGGTATGAAGGTGAGTTTCTTTATTGGAATACAGTATAAAGAAAAAACTTATCAGGTTGAGTGTTCTGGTGTTAAATTTTTTCGTGAAGATGTAACAGAAGAAAAAGCGGAAAATGACCCGAGCATGTCAGATTTGATATTAACTCACTACCTTGCATCCAATACGCCAAAAGATTACATAGATGTTTTGGTTGTAAACAAAGAGGTGGTTAAGTTAACCAGGCGCTCTGCATTTATAGCGGATGATTTTTATCCAACTGAAGTTATTTGGGCAAAAAAATAATAACAAATGCCCGCCATTTGAAGCTCGTCTTCATTAGGCGGGCTTCTTTTTTTATAAATTAGTTCTAAAGTTCTACCAAAAAAGCTAGTGAATTTTACTATTATTTTTGCTATAATAAACCAATGAAACATATTAACTTAAAAGGTTCTTGGGTTATTAAAGCTCCTATTGGTGAGGTATTTAAAATTATTAGTGATTTTGAAAATATGCCAAAAAATTTTCCGACTGTTGCAGAGTCATTAGTTATTACCAAGAGAGATGGCAATAAATTAGAAATTGATGCAAAAGCAAAGTCTTTCGGCAGCGTTTTTCCAGTTAAAATGAAAACAGAAATTATCCCTGGGAAAGGATACATTTCCGATAATGAAAGCCCTAAATTTGGAACTTCTGGCCACGAAGAATTTTTAATGGAAGAAGTGGAAGGTGGAACGAAGATTAATTATGTTTACGAGGTTGATATCCACAATAAATGGCTGAGGGTGATAGCAAAGCCACTTATAGGTTGGTTTTCAATGTGGTTCTGGGAAAAAGCTTTTATTGATAGATTAAAAGAATTATTAAAAAAATAAAGAAACAAAGGTTCCTAACACTATTTATTTTTTTATTCTACCACGCCTGCAAAAGCTATACTTTAGCATTACGGGCAGGCTTTGTAGTAGTTCTAACTCTAAAAGGAAGTAAACTTCTTACGGGGCAAGTCTATTGACTTTAAATATAGCCACCTAGGTTATTTTTTAGTAGAATAAGTCTATTATATTAAGTGTTAATTTTTCATATGGAATTACATATTTTAGAAATAATGAAAGCGATAATATTAGGAATAGTGGAAGGGTTCACGGAATTTTTACCGATTTCATCTACGGGGCATCTTATTCTTGTGAATCAATTTATATCTTTTGATGAAGATTTTACTGTGTTATTTGATATAGTCATTCAGCTCGGAGCTATCCTTGCTGTACTAGTTTTTTTTATAAAAAAATTATGGCCATTTACGAAGGATAAAATAAAAGATAAAGAAACTTTAAATATTTGGTATAAAACAATAATTGGAGTAATACCTGCAATATTGTTTGGAGCTCTGTTTGTTAGTCTTGTCAAAGAAAAATTATTTAATCCTTGGGTGGTGGCTGTATCACTCTTAGTCGGAGGTTTGATTATTATATTTATTGAAAATAAAAAGAAAACTGCTAAAATTGTTTCAATTGGAGATTTAAGTTATAAAACTGCATTTTTTATTGGGTTGATTCAATGCTTCTCTATGATTCCTGGAGTTTCTAGGTCAGCTTCGACAATAATAGGAGGTATGATTTTGGGGACATCTAGGGTGGTCGCTACAGAGTTTTCTTTCTTTTTAGCTATCCCTACAATGTTTGCTGCTTCAACTTATAGTTTATTGAAATACGAAGGGGCGCTTAATCCCAGTCAACTATTTATTTTAATGATTGGTTTTGTTGTTTCTTTTATTGTAGCACTAGCTATAGTAAAATTTTTAATAAACTTTGTTCAAAAACATAACTTCAAAGTTTTTGGTTATTACAGGATAATACTTGGAATAATAATTATTTTATATTTTTTAATAAAATAGTTACTAGATTATCACACCCTAGAGGGATAGTAGGCTTCATCCAAGACGGGGGAGCAATTTAAAAAACAATAAAAAACAGGCTTTTTGATAACTTTTTTAAAACCTAAATCTAATTGATAATATTTTTTAAAAGTAGTAAGGTAAAGAAAAATATTAAACTTCTTTAAAATGTATACAAAATGAGAAAAAGTAGTAAAACAATTAGAAAGATACAATGGTATATCGTTGCAGGCGACGATTATACGTATCAATCCTTGTTAGGAATGCTTTCTGAAGATGATATCGAAGAAAAGGAATGTGTTGATGGGGAGGAAAGAAAATTATGGAAATGTGATTATGATTTTGTTTGTAAAATTTTAAAAAACAAATCATACAAAAATTTTGATTTCACAGTACATAAAAAGGTTGGGGACAGTCCTATTAAAGAATGTCATTTATCATATAGTAAACTGAGAATAAAAAGGTTGAGATATGCATAAGTAAAATAAAGGACTGCGTTGGTTAAATTAAAAGAAAGATCTGTCTTAATATTAGCAGGTCTTTTTTATTTTGCCTTTTTCAAATATGTCTCTGCTTCTATTTAAATTAAAATATATGTTATAAACAAGATATGGCTTTTATGATAGAATATAAAAGTTAGAACAAAATTATATCAATTAATAATAAATTAAATTTATGAAAGAAGAATTTAAAATAGATGGTAAAGATTTAGTTAAAAAATTTAAAGAGTTAATCCATGAAGGGAATATAAGAAAAATCATCATTAAAAATGAGGAAAATAAGGTGATAATGGAGTTTCCTTTAACTTATGGGGCAGTTGGAGCAATTATTGCACCAATGCTTGCATCTGTTGGTGCAATTGCTGCTCTTCTTACAAAATGCACTATTGTAGTAGAAAAAGAGTAAATTTATAAATTAATCAAATTATTTTTTATATGTCAATATATTTTGAATGGACGAAAAATATGTCAGTTGGTGAAAATCATATCGATGGTCAACACCAGAGACTATTATTACAAATCAATAAGATTATTTACGCCATGACGTTTGGGGCAACTTCTCAAGAAGTCTCTGAAGCAGTACGATTTTTTGATGAGTATGTTAATGAACACTTCGCTTATGAGGAAAAATACATGAAAGAGCACGATTATCCTGATTTTAATGAGCATAAAAAGAGACACAAAGATTTTATTAAAAGAAATATTGATTTTAAAAAGAAATTAAAAAGTGGGGCAGAGCCCAGAGAACTAATTTTAGATATTGAAACATATATTGGTCAATGGTGGATAAAACATATTGGAAAAGAAGATCAAAAATATCATGATTTTATAGATTCTAAAAATTCTTTATAAAATTTTGATAAATAATATTTGTTTTTTTATTCAAACTATAATCTAATACAAGACTTTGTTTTAAAAGGTAACAATTGACATAATACTTTAATCATGCTATTATCCTAAAAGTAGTAGTTCTTTGATATTGGATTTTATTGTGATGGTTAAATTAATTTTTTAAGTTTCTTTATGGATATTTAGAAAATTAATTTAACTTTTATATTCTTATATTCAATCACATTAAAGCCAAATATTATGGAAAAAATTACAGTAAAAGAAGAAGTGGTTAAAATAGTCATTTCAAAATTTGCAAGAATCTTTGAAATCAAAGATGCTGAAAAGGTAAGATTAATTGTCGAAAATGCTCTTGCAATGACAGAGCCACCTCCTAGTTCGGAAATTGAAGTCACATCGACCGCTACGACTGCCGAAGAGGCTTTAAGCAATTTTACCAATACAGAACTTGATTCTCCGGAAGAAAAAGCAGAAGCAAGAAAATGCATTGAGCTCAGTAAAAATGAGGAACAACTTTCCGAATATTGCAAAGAGTCTCTTTTCAACTTTTCACAGATTAATACTTTTGAAGTTGTACTAGCCATGAGAAAGATGGCTGAATTGCTTGAAAGTGAATAAAGAAATGGAGGATTATTATGGCAAGTATCATTAGCCAAGAAGAATTTAAGAATCTCAAGAAAGATTCTGAAATACTGGACAGAAACGGTAACATCTGGACTGTCAAAATTGCCAATTGTAATGGACCAGAGCATTTTCCGTCTCATTTTCTTCAATGTCCTTGGAATAAAGAATGGTACCAAATATTTCATAATGGTACACATTTATGTATTTATAGAGAAGAAATAGAAGGTAATGATGGTTCGATTTTAAATGTCTTTGAAGAAATAATAGTACGATAAAGTAGTATTAAAACAATTGAAACCTATTTACACTAAAAATGTATATAGGTTTTTTATTTTGATATTGTTTATTAGTTAATTTTTTTCTTACGAGCTGCTTCGTACGCTCTAATACCACGTTCGTCAAAACCGAGGTGATGTCCGACTTCATGACGAACAACATCAAAAACAGTCTCTCTTAATTTATTTGGGTCATTTCCAGCAAGCATTTCAATCGGACGTTGGAAAATTGTTATTTTATCTGGTAATACAAAAGAGTATCCTGTTCCACGATTAAGTTTAGAAACACCTTCATACAAACCAAGCAACATCTGACCCCTTTTTATATTCATCTCATGTGCTTTTCCTCTTCGTACTTCTGGTTCAACTATAAAAACTACATTTTTCATAGCCTTTTTCCCAGCAGGGGGTAATGCAGATATCGCTTCAGATACAAGTTGTTCAAATTCACTTTGTTCCATATAGGTACATTATATCAGAATACAGATAAGATATATTGATTTTATTATCTTTACAAAGTGTGCAATAATTAAACCATTAATAGATAAACAGTTAATTTTTATGTTAAAAGAATTTAAACAATTTTTACTTCGTGGAAATGTCGTTGATTTGGCTGTAGGTGTTGTAATTGGTGCAGCTTTTGGAACAATCGTCACAGCGCTAGTTTCAGATATACTTACTCCATTAATTGCAGCTATAGCCAAAGTGCCAGATTTTTCTGGGCTATCATTTACAATAAATGGCAGTAAGTTTATGTATGGTCATTTTATTAATACTCTCATATCATTTATACTAGTTGCTTCATCGGTATTTTTCTTTGTCGTCAAACCGATGAATTTACTTATCTCGCGTTCTCGTAAGGAGCCACCAGCCGATCCTACTACAAAAAAATGTATTGAATGTCAAAGCGAGATACCTATTGAAGCAAAACGTTGCTCGCATTGTACGCAGATAGTAGAAAAAAGTTAAGTTAACTTTTGATTAAAAAAGTTATAAACATTTTTTTTTAAAAATAATTGACATAGAAATTTAAAAATATATCATTAATACTATATTTAGGTCTTTGATAATTGATTTTAGTTAATTATTACTTGTTGATTATTTTAAGGACCTCCCCAAAGGTTTTTAGAATAATCAATAAATATTAATTATGGAAGAAAGAGTTAAAGACACATTACTTTTAACCATAGCAATTGATGAGCAAGGAGTAGCATATATCAAAGTTGTGGTTGATATCTACAAGATGACGATTTTTATAAGTAAAATAGAAAAAATCGTTGAAGGTAAGATTATCCCTTCAAAGAAGAAAAATGCTGGCAAGGAAGGTAAATGTAAACTTTACACCAAGCAACGTCTTCCCAGAGAAGGTTGGTCAATCAGAATGGATTTTAATCCTTATGTTATGGAAAAAATTTTATCAGAGATGGTAGAATCTTTAAAAGAGTCTTATGAGATTAATCCTACTTCTGATGTATTATTTAATAGAAAAGAGAAAATGGTGGTTTAAAAATATAAACAATAACCATAAATCTCACCGCCACACTTTAAAAAGTTGTGGCGGATTTTTTTACCAAATAGTGATATTTATGCCTATCTGAAAAATAGAGCTATTTTTTATATAGTGTGTTATACTATACAAGTGTTAAGGCACAGGAACAAAGTCGAAGTTTCAAGCAAAAATAATCAAAAATAAAATCACATGATGACAGGAACAATCAAAACTCTCACAGATAAAGGATTTGGATTTATATCTCGCGAAGGCGAAGTTAAAGATCTTTTTTTCCACTCTAAGGAGTTAGTTGGCGTTACATATGACGAGCTTCAAGTTGGTGACACAGTCACTTTTGAAGTAACTCAAAGTGAAAAAGGACCAGCTGCTACAAAAGTATCTCGTGCATAGTTAAAAGAAAAATACCCTTTATCTCACCGTTTGGTGAGAAGGGTATTTTTCTTTGTATTATTCACAAATATAAAGTATAATCGAGTTATATTATTAATAAATTGATATAAATTATTTATGGCAAAAAGAGCAACACATTTAATAGCACACATAAAGTCAAAACATTCTCATAAGACAAAGAAGAGGCTTGCGGTCAAAAAAATTATGCTAAAAAACAAGGTAGACAAGAAAAAGTCTGTCAGTAAAAGGTCTAAATAATATTTGTAAAGTTAGGCAATTTTGAGCTAGGCAAGACCTAGCTCAGGAATTAAATACTTGACAATTTTATAATATAGTTATATACTCCTTAAGTAAGTTGTATTCTATTGGTTTCTGGTGCCCGTGGCACAATATATAACGTCTATCCTTTCGGAAAGTCATTATGGAAACTGAAGGGAAGTCTAGTCCGTCTTACTTTAATATATAGACTAGGAAGATATTATGTATCCCGTTAGAGATTTGTATGTCATATTTCTAGGGATGGTTAAACATAATTGAGGTAAATTATATTACCAATTAAAATTAATTATGATACGTCCCATCTTCTCCTGAAGAGGGACTATCTCTAACGGGATGTATAAAAAATATAACCGAAGCGCAAGCTCCGGCAGGCCTACCTCGTCTCATTCGAGTTCAGGAGGTAGACCATCTCATGGTGGTCAAAAAAATAGTTTTAGAGGTCGTTCAAACAATCGGTCAAGACCGAATGGGCGTTTTGGTGGTGGAAGTTCAATTCATCCGTCTAAATTTATTTGTAAAGCAGACCCAATAGTAAAATCAGCCCCTTATGTCTCGGTAAATAAATTTGCAGATTTTGCAATTAATACTGTTATAAAAACAAATATAGGAAAGAAGGGTTATGTTAATCCAACTCCTATTCAAGATGTGGCAATTCCCCATGTTCTTTCCGGACGAGATGTTATTGGTATAGCAAATACTGGTACTGGAAAGACAGCGGCTTTCTTAATTCCGCTACTTGATAAAATTTTGAAAAATCTTAACGAAAAAGTTTTAGTAATTGTACCAACCCGTGAACTCGCAATGCAGATAAACCAAGAATTAATGGAGTTTCGAGGAGAACTCCGAATTTTTTCAGTTTGTTGCGTTGGTGGAATGGGAATTTCAAATCAGATTTACGGTTTGCGTAGGTCACATAATTTTGTGATTGGAACTCCTGGGCGACTACGTGATTTAGTAGATCGCAAGGTAATACACTTGGCAGAATTTCGTACAATCGTACTTGATGAAGCTGATCGAATGCTTGATATGGGATTTGTCGCTGATATGCGATTTATAATGTCCAAGATGGCTCCTAACCGTCAGACTCTATTATTTTCTGCGACGATAACTAGTGAACTTGATAAATTGATTAAAGAATTTCTAAATAATCCAGAAAAAATTTCAGTCAAGACAGGAGACACTGCCAGAAATGTTGAACAAGATATTGTACGCGTACCTCAAGGTAGCGACAAAATTGAACATTTAAGTAATCTTTTATTAAAAAAAGAGTTTTCTAAAGTTCTAATTTTCGGTCGCACAAAACATGGGGTTGAAAAACTTTGTCAGATATTAATTAGGAATGGATTCAAAGCAGAATCAATTCATGGTGATAAAAATCAAAATAGACGTCAAAGTGCACTTAAAGCTTTTCGGGATAATCAAAGCCAAATTCTTGTAGCGACAGATGTTGCCGCTAGAGGACTAGATATTCCAAATGTCTCTCATGTTATCAACTTTGAAATACCAGCCACCTATGAAGACTACGTTCACCGTATTGGTAGAACTGGTCGCGGTAACCAAGTTGGGACTGCACTAACATTTGTAAATTAAGCACAAACAAAAAAGAACACAAAATAATTTTTGTGTTCTTTTTTGTTTGTGGTATAACCTGTGGTATAATTTGAAAAAAATTTCACTACGGGGTATAATAAACTTATGGAAAATTTTAAATTTACATTATTTTCAATCTTTATCTTAACTTTACTAGGATTCTCTGGCTATTGGGCATTTTCTACAATAGAATCAGGAAGTACTCATGTTGATAATCAAAAACAAAAAAAATTAGAACAGACAAATGAAGATCTTACAAAAGAATTAACCCAACTAAAAAAAGAAATTAGTCTTTTAAATGAAGAACAACTTCACAAAGAGCAAGAAGCTTTATCTAATACAATACCAGAACCTACTCCTGTCGTTAATAATACTCCTACCAAGACAACTGTTTTAAAATACCAGAGTCTTATAGATGAATTGCAAAAACTTGTTAATGGTAAAGTTTTTCTTAAGAATAAATCACAAGGTCCATCAGTTGGAACAGTTCAAAATTTTTTAAATATATATAATAATACATCTCTAAAAGTAGATAATGATTATGGAGCAAGTACAGTGACGGCAGTAAAGGGTTTCCAGAAAGCTCAAGGTTTAACACAAGATGGAGAAGTAGGTCCTGGTACATTTCAAAAAATGATAAACTGGCTAAAAAGTAAATAAATAATTTAAATATTTATATCAATTATGTCTTCCTATATCAAAACTCTAAACCTAATCATCTTCACTTCACTTTTATTGATCACAAGTCTCTTCCTCTTACCTCAAGCTGTAGTCAACGCCTCATCCTTCACCTTCAACAACAACCTAAAGATAGGAACCACATATAAAGCAGATACTAAGGAACTCCAGAACTTCTTAAATCAGGAAG
>Ga0247841_10003131_pt1 | contig 31311 bp, 26 predicted proteins | sample LaCruzMarch2015__2_FD_192410 | JGI IMG/M metagenome (GOLD analysis project Ga0247841, IMG submission 192410) | Freshwater microbial communities from meromictic Lake La Cruz, Castile-La Mancha, Spain - LaCruzMarch2015_18m | ecosystem: Environmental > Aquatic > Freshwater > Lake | place: Spain...
CTTTACTACCTGGGGAAACTTTACTACCTCTTTCATCTTTGTTAAATTTACGGTTCGATACCGTAAATTTAACCACAATATTCATTCCCGGTTGGCGTGCTATTAATCGCTCATGGACATTTCATATGGCTTAAAAATAAATGATGAATACTATTTTTTCAGGTTACGCAAGTTTTTTCTTATTTTTATGTCTAAACAATATTACTAAGATTTTCCGAAAATTATTTCATCTTTGCAAACAAAACCAAATCATTAACACCATGACAAGAAATCTTCTGCTTTTTTGGGGAATTTTAATTCTTCTGGTTTCCGCGTGCCACAATGTTGCGAATGAAAGCTCAGCTAAAAAAAATGACACTGTGACCATCACCGTGGCTTCATTTGATACCTCGGCCTATAATTATATTGACCAAGCGGTGAAAATCGAAGGTACCGTTTTACATACCTGCAAGCATGGCGGCAAGCGTATGTTCCTTATCGATGGTACCGACAGCATTCGTGTTGAAATCACTGCCGGGCCTGACATCACTAAATTCGATGAGTCCCTTATCGGAAGTAAAATTCGTGTATTCGGCATCCTTAAGAAAGAACGCATCGATGCCAAGTATTTGAATGAATGGGAAGCTGAGGTGAAAAAGCCATCAGAAAACCACAATGTTGGTGTTCATACCGGGGCCAAAGGCCATGAGGATCAGGTGACAGAAGATAAATTAGCACAAATCAATGCCTTGCGTGAAGATTTGAAAAAAAGCGGTAAAGACCATCTTTCTTTTTATTCCATAGAAGCTACTTCGTTCATCGATATTAAATAAATGCAACGGAAAACCCTCAGACGGTGGAATAACGCTCTTCACCGTGATTTAGGTTATTTGTTTTTTGGAATGACTATCATCTACGCGATTTCCGGAATAATTTTAAACCATTTCAAGTCCGGTGATTTTCTTCATCCTGATTATGGAAAGACTTTCAGGGAATTCAGGGTAGCTCTCCCTTCAGGTGGAAAAGCTGATGAGACCTATGTGTTAAAAGTTCTCGGCCAGGTTGGGGAACAGGATCAATATAAAAGTTTTATTCAGGGAGAAGGCTATCTCCAGATCTTTTTTGAAAAAGGGTCAGTATATGTCAACATGACCACTGGGGAGGCACAGCTGGAAAAAAAGACAACCCGTTATGTGATCAGGGAATTTAACCTGCTTCACTACAATAACATCAAAAAGCTGTATACATGGTATTCTGACATATTTGCAGCGGCCATGATCATATTGGCCATCACAGGATTATTCATCCTTAGAGGAAAAAACGGAATAATTGGGAGAGGAGCCTGGCTGACAGCCATTGGCATCATTATCCCGGCCCTCTTCCTGTTATTCTACATGTAGACGATCCGTTAAAATCTTTTCTTGAATCCGCCTGAACGCTGATTGTCGCGGAATCCACCACCTCCACCCGTGTTGGGTTTGCGATCCGTCTTCGGACGGGCCACAGAAACGGTCATGACCTTGCCGTCAAATTCAGCATTGTTTAACTCCTCGATGGCCTTATCGGCTTCTTCATCGTTTTTCATTTCCACAAAACCAAATCCGCGGGATCTGCCGGAGAAATTGTCTTTAATCACCTTGGCTGAGGTTACTTCGCCGTAATCAGCAAATGCCTGCTTCAGATCTTCATCATTAATTCTGAAACTTAAATTCGATACAAAAATGTTCTTCATTGAAATGTTACTGTTTAATTAATACTGTAAGACTGGTGATTTTAAGTTTCAATGGCGTGAAGAAAACCGGGGACGAAACAACTGCGATGAGATGATGACGACGAACGGGCTTGCTTAGCGGGTGACTGAATACTCAAAAGCCGTTACAAAGGTACAACAATAAATCATGCTTCCGACAATTGGCAAAACGGGCCGATGGTTTTCAGCTATATTCAGTAAATCCTAAACAGGAGGGAATGAGAAATTCAGGTGTACAGGAATCTCTTGATCTTCTGTGTGGCGGTCTTCTGAAAGGGATTTGGTTGTACCACAACAAGCTGAACCTGTGAGAATTTATTAACACGCGAGTTCACGTAATGTTGCAATTCAATCCGAAGTTCCTCGATTTTATGTTCGACATAATCGGAAACTTCATGTTTCAGCTGATGATATCGTTCTTCAATTTCCTCTTTGTTGAAGTGAACAAGGGCCACCAGTTTCCCTTTCTGTTCAATAACCAGCGAGTCGGCAACATGACGGAAGTTATTGATGATGGATTCGATGTCTTCGGGATAGATATTTTCACCACCTGAACCAATGATCATATTCTTCAACCGACCTTTTATATAAAGGTAGTTGTCTTTGTCAAACACACCCAGGTCGCCGGTTTTCAACCAGCCATCGGGAGTCAGAATCTCCTGTGTCAACTCCGGTTCTTTGTAATAGCCTTTCATCACATTCGGTCCTTTGGCCCAGATTTCGCCTTCTCCACTTTTTTTATCGGGTTGGTGTATCTTCAATTCAACCTCCTCAATGGCCGGGCCGGTCGATTGCAGGCGTGCATTTTGAGGATTGAACCCGGCTAAAAGGGGTGAAGTCTCCGTTAATCCATAACCGATGGCATACGGAAACTTTGCTTCAATCAGAAATTTTTCAACGGTTTTGTTCAGCTTGGCACCACCAATGCCAAAAAACTTGAGTTCCCCGCCAAAGGTTTCCATCAGTTTTTTCCCGGCTACTATATTCAGCTTCTTCCGGATAAAAGGAACACGGATGGCCATGCGGAGAAAGAAATTCCCGCTAAAAGTGGGTTGAATTTTTGTTCGGAATATCTTTTCTATGATCAGCGGAACCGTAAGCATCACGGTGGGTTTCACCTCTTTGAGTGCAGGTAACAAAATACTGGGTGTTGGTGTTTTCCCGAGGTAATAGATACTGGCCCCCCTGAGCATGGGAAGTATCAATCCAATGGTATTTTCGTAGGTATGAGAAAGTGGAAGAACGGAAAGAAAACGATCGGTTTCCTTGATTTCCTGAACCCGTCCACTCTTGTCGGCTGTAAAACAGATGTTTTTATGGGTAAGCATTACCCCCTTTGATTTTCCCGTGGTTCCAGAGGTATATATTATGGCTGCAAGGTCCTCTTCATTCACCGTGTATTCATTTACCGGCTCAGCGAAGGGGATAAAAGATATCCCGGAGTTTATGGATTCAAGTATGGAAAAATCTTCGATTTTTATCCTTGATCGCAGGAATGTTGTTGAAATATCCCTGATCTTGGGAGAAAGTCCATCCGACACAAAAATGGCCTTTGTTTCAGAGTGGTTAAGGATGTTTTCGATTTCATCGGGATGAAAATCCGGAAGAAGCGGTACAACAACACAACCCATAAAAGTGATGGCATAATAGCTTATTCCCCAATTGGGTATGCTGGCGCTTAAAATGGCCAACCGGTCACCGGGTTGAATGTTCAATTTTTCGAGGAGCGCAATCACCGCCCTGATTTGCCGGTGAAGTTCACCATACGAAAGGGACGTGTTGCCAACTAACGCCATGGCGTTACGATCACTGTGTTTTCTGACTGTTTCTGCAAATGCTGCAGGAAGTGTCAAACCGACTTTATAATCCATCCATGAAGGGTATAACAGGGTACAAAGGTACAACAATTCAGGATGCCGCCGACCGGTAAAGCGAAAACAGATGGTATTGGTCATCTCCTCTATGATGGATGGACCGATCAATCGCCTGTAAAGCTCCGTTCAGATATCGATGCTCAAACTTTAGTTGGCAACACGTAACGTGCATTTGTACTGTACAAATTCTTTACTTTGCAGTTTCTACGAAAAAACGAATACTGCATGAAAAAAATTCATCTTCTCCTTATTTTTTTCCTCTGCCGGCTCACCCAGCAGGGACAAACAGATTCCAAACAAACCGCACGGGTTGATTTTGTAAACCCCTTTATCGGAACACAGGAAATGGGACATACTTTCCCGGGAGCCTGCGTGCCGTTTGGTTTTGTTCAGCTCAGTCCCGATACAGACACCATTCCTTACGAGAAAGCGGGAAAATATAACCCGCCTGTATACCGTTACTGTGCTGGTTACCAGTATGCCGATCGTACCATCGTGGGCTTCAGCCATACCCATTTCAACGGAACCGGTCATTCCGACCTGGGCGATTTCCTTATCATGCCTGCCGTTGGGAAACTTCAGTTGAATCCCGGAACAGCCGACCGGCCTGAAACCGGCTATCGATCACCTTTCCGGAAAGAAACCGAACAAGCCTCCCCGGGATATTACCGGGTTCACCTCGACGACCCGGATATAGAGGTTGAGTTGACCACCACGGTTCGGGCAGGTTTCCATCAATATACCTTCCCGAAAACCGACAGTGCACATATCATTCTTGATCTGCTTCACGGAATCTACAATTATGACGGGAAGGTGCTCTGGGCCTATGTTCGTGTTGTTAACGACACCCTGATCACCGGGTACCGCATAACCAGCGGATGGGCACGAACACGTTATCAGTATTTTGCTCTTTGCTTTTCCAAATCCTTTACACGCTATGGTTACCGGAATGAAGATAAACCCGTTTACCGTGGCTTCTGGCGCAGGTTTAACCAGAACCAGGACTTCCCCGAAATGGCGGGGAAAAAGATACGGGCCTACTTTGATTTCAGTACCGATGCCGGAGAGAAAATAAAGGTTAAAATTGGGTTATCCGCGGTAAGTATGGAGGGAGCGCTGAAAAATCTCCGGGCAGAGATCCCCCACTGGGATTTTATGAAAACCCGTGAAGAGGCCTGCGCTGCCTGGGAAAAAGAACTGCGCAGGATCAGGATTGAAGGGACAAATGACAGAAAGATCAATTTCTATACAGCGATGTATCATGCTTTGATGTCGCCTGTTGTTTTCATGGATGTGGATGGCCGTTATCGTGGTGCTGATCAGGAGATACATCATGCCAATGGGTTCACAAATTATTCAGTTTTTTCGCTCTGGGATACTTACCGGGCATTGCATCCCTTGTTAACCTTGCTTTATCCCGATCGTACCTCTGATATGGTCAATTCCATGCTTGCTCACTTTGATCAAAGTCCGGAAAAAATGTTGCCCGTTTGGTCGCATCATGGAAATGAGAACTGGTGCATGATCGGATATCATGCTGTACCGGTCATTGTTGATGCTTATGTTAAGGGAATCCGTGGATTCGATGTGGAAAAAGCATTTCAGGCTTGTATTTCCACTGCCACCAACAGGTATTATGAAGGTATTTCCGATTGTCTTAACTATGGTTTTGTTCCTGATGACAAAATAAATAATTCAGCCTCCATCACGCTGGAATATGCCTATGATGATTTTACGATTGCCCGCTTTGCACAAGCCATTGATCAATCGGCTGATGCTTCCGATGTATTGAAGATGTTTGCCCTTGATGAAATGCCCCGATACCGCCAGCAGGGACTGAATTACAGGAATATCTTCAATAAATCAACTGGCTTCATGCGCGCCAAAAAATCGGATGGTTCATGGAAAACACCTTTTGATCCTCTCAGTACGCATGGACAGGGTTTTATCGAAGGAAATTCCTGGAATTATTCCTTTTTTTTACCCCATGATGTCCCTGGTCTCATCAAACTCATGGGAGGAGATCAACCATTCATCCGCCGGCTGGATTCGCTTTTCACCATGCATCTCGATGATAAATATTTCACTGAAACAGAAGATGTGACCCGCTCCGGGCTGATCGGCAATTACGTGCATGGCAACGAACCAAGTCATCACGTGGCCTACCTGTATAACTGGACCTCCAAACCCTGGAAAACCCAGGAGCGTATCCGCCAGATTGTAAATACCATGTATCGCAATGCACCGGATGGACTATGTGGAAATGATGATTGCGGCCAGATGAGCGCCTGGTATATCTTCAGTGTACTTGGGTTCTATCCTGTATGCCCCGGAACAACCGAATATGCCATCGGCTTTCCCGGTATTGTTTCTTCTATTATTGATCTGCCGGGAGGAAAAACTCTTTCCATAACAGTACAAGGGTATGCCGATAAAAACAAGTATATCCGTTCGGTCAGCCTGAATGGGAAAACCCTGGAAAAGCCTTTCCTGCTGCATTCTGACATCGCCAGTGGAGGTGAACTCCTTTTTCTCTTGGGACCCAGACCATAAAATATTTTCGAAAAAACTTGACTTTACTTTCTAAATGTAGTATTATTGCAAAATCATTTTAATATCATTTTGATATTATAAAAAGAAAATCATTATGGAAAAAGAAAATGTTAGTTCAACGTCATCGGGATATATTTGTATCCTTGTTTTCATTCTGTTTATTGGTGTGGGCATTTGCGGGCTTGCCTTTTTCGATCAATCTGTACCGGTAATTGTTTTCTCCATGCTGTGCTTTGCACTTGCAATATTTACTGCCCTTGGATTGATGGTGGTCAACCCGAATGAATCATCCGTGCTGGTTCTTTTTGGAGAATATAAGGGTACCATTAAAAGGAATGGCTTCTTCTGGGTCAACCCGTTTTATGTAAAAAAGAAAATCTCGCTTCGGGCGCGCAACCTGAACCGTGAACCGATCAAGGTGAACGATAAACTGGGGAATCCAATCATGATCGGATGCGTGCTTGTTTGGAAAGTGAGAGATACTTTCAAAGCGGCTTTTGAGGTTGACGATTATGCCCATTTCGTTGATATTCAGAGTGAATCGGCCACCCGGAAATTAGCCGGTCATTATGCCTATGACAATTTCGACGATGAACAAAAAGAAATTACCCTTCGGGCAGGTGGCGAAGAGGTTCATCAGGCACTGGAACGGGAACTTTCTGAAAGGTTATCCATGGCTGGAATCGAAGTACTGGAAGCAAGAATCAGCTATCTCGCCTATGCTTCAGAAATTGCAGGTGCCATGTTGCGCCGACAACAAGCAACTGCAGTTGTAGCTGCCCGTACGAAAATAGTGGAGGGGGCAGTGAGCATGGTTGAACTGGCACTGGATCAACTCAGCAAGAAAAACGTGATCGAACTGGATGAAGATAAAAAAGCTGCCATGATCAGTAACCTGATGGTTGTTCTCTGTTCCGACAAGGATACAACCCCCGTGGTAAATACCGGAACTTTGCACCAGTAGACAAGTTATGGCGAATAAAAAGGTATTCATGCTCCGGGTCAATCCGGAAATTTATGAAGCGCTTGAGAAATGGGCAGCCGATGAGTTCCGTTCCGTGAACGGACAACTGGAGTGGATCATTGAAAAAGCGCTTAAGGATGCCAAACGCAAACCTTCTGGCCAAAACAATAAAAATAGCAAATGAAAAAGCTCATTTATACATTCATTCTGTTGCTTGCGGCAAACAGGTTGAATGCCCAGGATGTACCCGGTGAATATGCCGGGTACTTGAATGTTCAGGGTACGAAAATAAAACTTGTATTTCACATCCTTCGAAATGAGGGCAAATTAACTGCATCATTCGACAGTCCTGACCAGAATGCAATGGGACTGAAAATTGATGAAACAACATTGAACGGCAATCAGCTATATTTGAATGCCGGATCTCTTGGATTTGCATTTCAGGGAACGATCAATCAGAACAGGGATTCAATCGATGGCTCATGGATACAGGGGGGAGGGAAATTACCCCTCGTGTTGAAAAGAGTGGAACAAAAAGAAATCAACAAACCTGTAAATCCTTACGAAACGGAAATCGTCCTGAAAACAGCATCGGGTGATATCAATGGCACATTAACATTACCCGATCCCGCGGTGAAAGTTCCCCTGGTTCTCATTATTGCCGGTTCCGGGGCCATTGACAGGGACGGCAACTCTCCCCCAGCAATGAAAAATAACAGCAATTGTTACAAATTAATGGCTGATGAACTGCGAAAAAATGGAATTGCTTCGGTACGTTACGATAAACGGGGTATTGGGGGTAGCATGGCTGCGGCAAAAAAGGAAATCGATTTGCGTTTTGAGAATTACGTGTCGGATGCCAAAGACTGGATTGACCTGCTTGTACAAGATAAACGCTTTTCGAAAATCATTGTTGCCGGGCATAGTGAAGGTTCATTGATAGGGATGATCGCCTGCAATCAGTCGAAGTCAAACGGGTTTATTTCAGTTGCAGGCGCCGGGAGGCCTGTTGCTGAAGTGCTGAAGGAGCAGTTAAGGAGTTTGCCACCGGAAGATACTGCTCAGATTTTTCCTATGCTGGATAAACTGAAGAAAGGAGATACTATTTCAAATGTCCCTTCTTCTTTGTATTCTATTTTACGTCCAAGTGTACAACCTTACATGATTTCATGGTTCAAATATGATCCTCAGGTGGAAATCAAAAAATTAACGATACCTGTACTGATAATCCAGGGGGATATGGACATCCAGGTTTCTCTTCATGACGCGGAATTGCTGGCCAGGGCAAATCCAAAAGCCGAATTGAAGATCATCCGGTATATGAATCATTTGTTAAAAGATACGGATACGTTAGACAAAGAGGAACAGGTGGAAAAGGTTTACGTGAATGGGGATCTGCCATTAGACATGGTTTTTAATAATGAAATGGTTAAATTCATCAGGGCGGTCAAATAACCTGAACCCTGATCATTTGTTTGCATGGCAGGTGATGACACGAAAGAACTGGCTCATGGAAAAAATTGAAAAACTATCTTCGCCTGAAGTCCGGGCGAAAAGAAACAACAGTATATGATCTTTAACATAATTGATTTTGGATTGTTCAGGCGAAAAGGCGTTGAACCCGACCGCCCGCTTTTAAGGCCTGAGATGGGGCCGATCGATTGGTTGCTCGAAGCGATAGCCCTCCTGGGGTTGATGTTCTTTTTTGGATATATCATTTACCATTTCCCCAACCTTCCGGAAACGATTCCAACCCATTTCAACGGATCAGGACAGGCAGATGAATACGGAGGAAAATCTTCATTCCTTATACTTCCGGGTGTTTCTTTATTCATTTACATAATGCTTACACTGATCAACCTGATCCCAAACAGATTCAATTTCACGGTTAAAATTACGCCGGCAAATGCCCTGAAGCAATATACCATGGCCATGCGAATGGTGCGAACATTGAAAGCAACTCTGATATGCTTTTTTTTGTATATCAGTTATGGTACCGTCCAGGTTGCAAAAGGAGCTGCAACAGGTTTGGGATTATGGTTTCTTTTTTTCTTTACCGGAATAATTGTCGTACCGCTGGTAATCTATTTTATTTTGGCAAAAAAGGCAAGATGACTGCTTTTACCTGATCAAGTGAACTTTTACTCTGTTTTTCATACTTTTGCAAAAAAATGCATCCATGAATTTCATTGAAGAATTGAGTTGGAGGGGAATGATCCACGACATGACGCCGGGAACAGAAGAACAGCTGGTAAAAGAGATGACTTCAGCCTATATCGGATACGATCCCACCAGCGATTCTCTCCACATCGGGAACCTCGCTTCGATCATGATGCTGGTGCACCTGCAACGGTCCGGTCATAAACCTTTTGCATTGGTGGGCGGCGCCACCGGTATGATCGGTGATCCATCCGGCAAATCGGAAGAACGAAATCTTCTTGATGAAACTGTTTTACGCTATAACCAGTCGTGCATTCAAAAGCAGCTGGAGAAATTCCTCGATTTCAATTGCGGAGCAAATTCTGCAGAAATGGTCAACAATTATGACTGGACCAAAGAATTCAGTTTTTTAAATTTTCTGCGTGATGTAGGTAAACACATCACGGTAAACTACATGGTCGCCAAGGACTCGGTAAAGAAGCGGATGGAATCCGGGTCTGGGATTTCCTTTACCGAATTCAGCTACCAGCTGGTTCAGGGATATGATTTTTGCTGGTTGTACGAAAACCGGAATATCAAACTTCAGATGGGTGGTTCCGATCAATGGGGGAACATTGTTACAGGTACCGAACTGATCCGGCGCAAACTTGGCGGTGAAGCCTTTGCCCTGACCTGCCCATTGATCACCAAAGCCGATGGCGGCAAATTCGGAAAATCGGAAGCAGGAAACGTGTGGCTCGATCCGAAAAAAACAAGCCCTTACCGGTTTTATCAGTTCTGGCTCAATACCAGTGATGCCGATGCCTCTGAATACATCAGGAAATTTACCCTTTTTACCAGGGCCGAAATCGAATCACTGGTGCAACAACATTCGGAATCCCCCCACCTGCGCATGCTCCAGAAAGAACTTGCAAAAGATATCACCATCCGGGTTCACTCTGAAGAGGACTATTATGCTGCTGCTGAAGCTTCGGAAATCCTTTTTGGGAAGGGAACTACAAGGATGCTGTCAAATCTTTCGGAAGATACACTCCTCGCGGTTTTTGAAGGGGTTCCCAAGTGTGAAGTATCGAGAAGCGAGGTAGCGAAATCCGTTACTATTGTTGATTTTTTAACGGATCTGACCCATGTCTTTCCTTCCAAAGGTGAAGCCAGGCGGATGCTGAAAGAGGGAGGAGTGGCCATCAACAAAGAAAAAGTCGATGAATCCATTTCTATAGATTTTACAAGCTTTTTAAACGAAAAGTACATCCTGGTTCAAAAGGGGAAAAAGAATTATTTCCTGGTGAAGGCTGTGTAACATGAAATCCGGTCAGCATGAGGCACGGTAACGGTGATCAGGAAAATCTCAGGAGCAGCATATAACTTACCCGAACATTTTGTCCTCCCTGTTTCCCGGGAATCCATTTGGGCATGGCTTCAATGCCGCGGATGGCCTCTTCGCTGCAACCATCTCCTACCTCACTGATCATTTTCACATTGCTGATGGTTCCATCCTCCTCAATCACAAAATTCACAAACATGCTGCCTGGTTTACCGGTGTTTTTCAGGTCGGCCGAACATGATATATTCGCTGATAGAAATTTATTCAATGCTTCATCCCCCCCGGGAAATACCGGTGATTCCTCCACGACGGTGAAAACCTCTTTCCCTCCATCTGCCCTGTCGCCATCACGATCAGGCTTGGGAGGCGGCAGAAATTGAACCTTCTCGCCGGGCAGGGATTTATCCTTCCCCATACCGGAGAATTCCTCCAAGGCCAATTCGCGGTTGTGGCCCTGGTAAACAAACCTGATTCCAATACCGATACTGATCACCAACAGAACCGAAGCTGCTATGGATGCAAAGGTCCATCTCCGGAGGTAGAAAAAATTCCGAATGGGCTCTTCTTTTAAATCTTTCGAACAGCTGCTTTTTTCATCGATTTTATGGCTAAGACCGTCAAGGGTGGATTTAAGTTCTTCAGAAGATCCGGTTTCAAGGTAATGCGATAACCCGTCCACTGCATCTCTGCAAAAGTCACATTGAGCAAGATGCTGCCTGACCATCGCCTCTTCCTCCTGACCAGAATCATGGTCAAGATACCTGAGTAACACTTCTTCCGATAAGCACTTATCGTTCGTGGACATTTTCGAGCATGCTTTTCAAATTCCTTTTTCCATTTTGAATATGGCTCTTCAACTGGTTAAAACTGAATCCTGTGATTTCTGTGATTTCAAAGTATGACTTGTCTTCAAAATAAAAGAGTTCGATACAGGTCTTTTGCTCCGTTTTCAATTGTTGAACAGCTTTATGCAGGTTTTGGGACTCCAATTCCTCATCAATATCAGGAAACGCTGAGACCGGTTTTTCCATAATCTCAGCCTTTAATTCAGCCAGGTTTTTCTCTTTGTACCGAAGTTCTGTATTTTCCTGACGTAACTGGAACAGGCATTGGTTTTTTGTTACCGTGTACAACCAGTTTTTCACGTTAAGGATATCCTGATCCGGGGGTTTTGTCAGTAACCTTTCAAATACACTCATCAAAGCATCCTTGGCTTTTTCTTCGTCTTTGAGATACTTGAAACACACGCCGAATACAAGATGGGTGAAACGGGAGAACAACTCCCCCGCCACCTCCGCATCCCTGGTCGTGATATACCTGCGGAATAATTCTTCGTCTGTTATCAACGTTATTTTACGCGGTCTTTGAAACCTGTTGAACATCCAGAAACGGATAAAAATGGCACATCCAGAAAGGTGGAGGATTATTTTACCCCATTACAGCAATGTCAATCCACAAATTGTTTCGCGTAGTATTTCGCCGTCAGTTTTTCCCCTGTGGCTTTTTCGATCATTTCGTTCCAATACCAGCGGCTGCCTGGCATGAATATCCTCTCTTTCAGGTAGGATCCAACCTCTTTTTTCCCGGCGAAACTCTGTAACTTCAGATCATCCGATTTCAGGATGTTGGCGGCAATGTAATAAAATAGTTGTGAGGCCAGAAGTTCTCCCATCAGGTAGTTGTGGTAATAACAGGGATAGAGGGCAATGTGGATTTTGGTAGCCCAGTCGGGTTCATTTCGCCCTTCGGGACGTTTCATCAACTGGTACTTTTCGGCAAGGTCCCACCAGAGTTTATTCAGGTCCTGGTCGGGGTTTTTGTACATCTCTTTTTCGAACCGGTACATCACCTGCGACCAGCGGCTGAAAACGAGTTGTTCGAGGCGGAGGGTTTTATAGCAGTTTTCAGCAATCTTCACCTTTTCCTCTTCGCTGATCCCTGCAATGTCTTTCAGCCATTGCGGATTTTTAGACATTCGTCCGAAGATCATGGCAATGGCCTCGGTGGTAAACATGTGGGCCGGTTCGCGAAGCATAAATGGAAGATTCAAGTCAGTATTCTTATCGTAAACAGCGTGACCGAATTCATGCAGGATGGTATTGGCCCAATAGGAATTTGATTTCACGTTGCAAAGCACGCGCACATCGCCAGCGTTGTCAATGTCGGTACAAAAGGCATGTTGGTTTTTTCCTGGTTTTTCGTACAGATCGCTGTTTTTAATCATGTCGTCAATCGGAAGACCGATGCCATCAAAATAAGTAATGGTAAGGGTTTCAAGGTTTTTACCGGCGTAGTATTGATCCAAATCAATATCGTAGATTTTTGGCGCTTCCTGGAAAAAGCGATTCTGGTAATTCCAGGGCATGAGTTCATCTTTGCTTTTCAGGCTATAATATTTTACAAAGTAATCGTCGATATCTCCTTTCACTTTGGCATAGGCGTTTTTTGTAAGGCTGTCGAGTTCATCGAAAAGCTTCCTGACCTCTCTTGGATCCTGGTCGCTGAGGGTAAGACTCATTTCATGATAGGTATTGAACCCAAGATCTTTGGCTACCTCATTGCGCATTTTGGCCAGTTTTTTCATATCCTCAGCCACCAGGTTGCCAATTTTTTTCTGGGCCATCCAAACCTCTTTCTGTTCATTGGGATTCTTGGAGTTCCGTAAAATTTCCTCGACGTCGTTGTCGGAGAGTTTTTTCCCTTTGAATTCAGTCCTGAAATTTCCGTATTTCTGTTCGATGGTCGACTGCAACCGAACGATGGCATTGAGTTTAGAAGTATCTGCCTTCGACATCAGAAAGGCACGATAAAGAACATCGAGCTGGCGGTTCAGCAACGAATCGGAGATCAAACCCGATACCTTGATCTCTTCCAGTTGTTTCAGTTTTGCCGTATCGGAATACAACTGTACCATTTTCATCTGGAGCTCTTCGGCTTTTTTAAAATCTTCGGGTTTCCCCGAAACCGCCGCATTCCAGTTGGCCAGTGCAGTCTCTTTGCTCAGTGGAATAAGCAGTGAATCATGCTTTTTAACGAAATCAACGAGTTCTTTGTTCATTTTTTCTTTTTTGGAGGTGCAGGCTGCCAATAACAGCAGCGACAATGCAAGGGCATAAATGGGTTTCATGGGATAGGTTTTTTTGTTCGCTAATCAATATTTATAATTCACTGTTCGTCATTCAATACTCCAGGTTGATCCTGCTTTCCCGTCATTCACCGTGATATGAAGCTTTTGCAGCGCATCCCTGATCTGGTCAGAAGTATCCCAGTTCTTGGTTTCGCGCGATTTCTGCCTGATTTTCAGGATCAGTTCCATGAGCCCTTCGGTCACCCTGGTTTGGCCTTTCGGGTTTTCGGGTTTTAATCCAAGTATTTCAAAGACAAATATGGCGAAGAGTTCTTTAAGGATAATGAGATCCGGAGATGAAATGGTTTCGTTCTTTTCAGCAACCGAATTGATGATCCGTACTCCTTCAAAAAGAGTGGCAATAAGGATTGGACTGTTAAAGTCGTCGTTCATTGCATCGTAGCAGGAACGCTTCAAAGCCTGTATGTCAACAGAGGAACTATCAGAAAAATCAAGCTTTTCCAGCGTATCCATCCCGGCCATCAAACGTTTCAACCCTTTCTCTGCCGCTTTCAGTGCTTCGTTTGAAAAATCGAGAGTGCTCCGGTAGTGCGCCTGGAGAATAAAAAACCGGATGGTCATGGGACTGTATGCCTGGATCAATTCCGGATGGTTTCCGGAGAAGAATTCGTCGAGGGTGATGAAATTGCCCAGCGATTTGCCCATTTTCTGGCCATTGATGGTGATCATGTTGTTGTGCAGCCAGTATTTAACGGGTGGTTTGTGATGGGCGACCTGCGACTGGGCGATCTCCGATTCATGGTGGGGAAAAAGGAGATCCATTCCTCCGCCGTGAATATCAAATGTTTGTCCGAGATATTTTGCGCTCATGGCCGAGCATTCGACATGCCATCCCGGGAAGCCTTCGCTCCAGGGGGATGGCCAGCGCATGATGTGTTCGGGCTGTGCCTTTTTCCATAATGCAAAATCTGCAGAATGGCGCTTTTCATCCTGTCCTTCAAGCGCCCGGGTGTTGGAAATCATGTCATCGAGTACCCTACCTGAAAGTTCGCCGTACTTGTATTTCCTGCTGTACTTCTCCACATCGAAATACACCGAACCATTCACTTCATATGCATATCCAGCATCCATTATCTTTTTAACCAGGGCAATCTGTTCAATCATATGACCGGAGGCACGGGGTTCAATTCCGGGGCGTTTCACATTCAGTGCATCCATGAAAATGAAATAGCGGTCGGCATAAAACTGGGCTACCTCCATGGGTTCCAACTCCTCAAGCCTTGCCTTTTTGGCAATTTTATCCTCTCCCTCATCGGCATCGGCCTCCAGGTGTCCGACATCGGTAATATTCCTCACGTACCTCACCTTATAGCCCAGGTGCTGAAGGTAGCGAAGTACCAGGTCGAAGGTGATGGCGGGTCGGGCATGCCCCAGGTGGGGATCGCCATAAACGGTAGGACCGCAAACGTACATTCCGGTAAAAGGTGGGTTCAGGGGTTCGAAAAGTTCCTTTTTCCGGGAAAGCGTATTGAAAAGAAAGAGCTTATGATCCATTACTTGGAGGAATTCGTGACAAATTTAGGAATATTATTGTTTTGTTCAGGGATGTTCTTTGGCAGTTATTCATATCGGGCAAGAAAAAAATTAGAATAATTTGCAAACTTGTTTCCATACCGGGCAGAACAACAGACCATTTTTTACCAACCAATTCCGTCGGGGTTTACAGGAAAACCTCTGGTCCCCCCTGCGCGGGCTTTAGCCCGCATATTACGCCAGGCTTTAGCCTGACCCTTGACCAGAAAAGATGCAGTACTTCTAACCCCAGGCTTCCAGCCTGGGGCTTGACAGAGGGCTCTAAAAACCCTCCCGCAAGCCAATAAATGTCCTGTCCCATCGGATGGGATAAGTATGACAGACCGATATTCCATCGATTCTCTATCTTTGTAATGTTTATAAAAATTTAATGACAATGGTATTTCCATTGATCGGAACCGGTCTTGTTGCATTGTTCCTTCTGTTGACCCTGATTAAAAAGAACAAACAACGTTCCGACTACCTGCTGGCTCTCTTTTTTATCCTGGTGGGAGCTGAATTATCATACCGGGTCTTTCACGCAACGGGTTCCATTCAGGATCGCCCATGGCTGGTTCTCTTTGACCTGGTTTACTGGATACTCCTGGGTCCCACCATTTACCAGTATTCCCTTTTCATCATCAACAGGAACAAAACCATTCAATGGAAAATGGCAATCCATCTTGTACCGTTGATCATTATACTGATCCCATTTATCCATTTTCTATCCCAATCAACCGGAGAAGACTTTTTTACCTTTGCCTATTATAAAAACCAGATCTACCGCTGGATCATCTACATCTTCTGGGAGTATTGCGTTCTCTTTTATTTTTTCTTTGTGATTGTCAAGCTGATCAGGCACAAGAAGATATTGCCTCTCTATTTTTCTTCCCTCAAACAAAAAGATCTTAACTGGCTTATCTATCTCACTTCGGGATTTTTCTTTTACATCCTTCTGGCTACTGCAGCTCTTTATCTTCAGGAATACCGGGTCGTTCATTTTTCCTTCAACATCTCCCAGTCTGCTGTTATAATTCTTGACCTCTATCTTCTTGGCATTGGTGTATTTGGATACAAACAGGAAGGAATCTTTTCACAACATGCCCTGGAGGAGATTTCTAACCTGCAGTTTCAGGGTCAGCTCAAAGGATTTCCGGAAAAGGAATTTAAATATGTCAGATCTGGACTTGGTGTCGAAGAACGCGATGCCCTCATTAAAAGCCTGAAAAGCCTGATGAGAACGGAAAAACCCTATACCGACTGCATGCTGACTATCCAGGATCTGGCGGTAAAACTGGATACCTCTGTCCATAAACTATCCCAGGCCATCAACGAAGTATTCCAGGAAAATTTCTTTGATTTCATCAATTCCTACCGTGTGGATGAAGTTCAAAAACTGCTCTGCAATTCAACCTGCAACAATCTCAAGATAATGACCCTGGCCTACGATTGTGGTTTTAATTCCAAATCTGCATTTTATGCAGCCTTTAAAAAGATTACCGGAACAACACCGGTGGAATATCGCAAAAACCACCAACCCGAACACGCCCGGGTCTTTTCCAATTAATGTTGTCCTGTCCGATAAATCCGGACTCTTTTCAGATTTGGCTCATTTACTTTTACGTTTCAGAATTTTCTGATTAAAAAAATCACTTTATCATGAAGACATTAAATCGCTTCCTTCTGCCTGTTATTATGATCCTTTTTCCGATTGGATGTTTTTCACAGGCATTGTTCAACGAAAAAATTATCCTTGAAAATTTTCAGGGAGCCACTTGCATTGCGGCGGCCGATTTTGATGCCGACAGCGATATTGATTTTGTGGTGACCGGCAACGATGGCGATCACATCGCCTGGTTTGAAAACGATGGTCATCAGAATTTTACACAACACATGATCATTACCGGTTTCGATGGTGCTAAAGGCATTGTCGCTGCCCGTATCGATGCAAACGATTCCTGGGATGTCGTAGCCACCGCGGCCAAAGATGGAAAATTCAGCTGGTTCAGCAATGACGGCACGGGAAACTTCACTGAACACATCATTGCCGATAGCAACTGGGCCAGCGCCGGATTTGTACAGGCTGCTGATATTGATTCAGACAACGACCAGGATCTGATTTTAATTGCCTGCGACAGTCATAAAATCGGCTGGGCCAAAAACGATGGTTCCGGAAATTTTTCAATACACATCCTGAAAGAGAACTGGACAAAAGTGAATAGCGCTACTGCAGTGGATTTCGACAATGACAATGATATGGATATCATTGCAACAGCCAAGGCCGGCCAGGTTATCTGGTTCGTAAACGATGGAGAATCCAACTTTTCTGAACAGGTTCTAATCAGCAATCTTCCGGGAGCAAACTCCATCCAGGTTGCCGATTTCGATAACGACGGGGATCCCGACATGGTGGCCACTGCCTGCGACAACACCGATAAGGTGTCCTGGTTTGAAAACACCGGTAATTACATTTTTCAGGAACATTTGCTCAGGGATAAGTACAATGGCGCCAGAGCATGTAAAATCTCCGACATCGATCAGGATGGTGATACGGATGTTCTAGCCATTGCCTGGACTACCGGAGTAACGAGCTTTTTTGAAAACAATGGAGCCGGAAACTTCACCGAAAGGGTTTTTTGTGGTTCGGCCTACGATATGATTAATTTATGGGTAGTAGATCTCGACAAAGATAATGACCTTGATATCCTGGGTGCTTGTTATGGTGATCATGAAATTCGCTGGTGGGAGAGCATCAATACCTTTTTAATTCCGGATTTCAAAGCTGATAGCCTGAGTGGCAATGGCTCCCTTCATGTTCATTTCACAAACCTCTCGTACAGCCGTCCGGCAATCCGAAGCTGGTCATGGGATTTCAACAGTGATGGGATCGTGGATTCCCATGACCAGCACCCGTCGCGATATTTTGAAACCCCCGGATATTACAGTGTAACACTGGTGGTTACCAGTGATTCTTTATCCGATACAATCGTTAAAAACGATTATATCCGGGTTTTTGATGGTGAAAGTTCTCTTGAGTTTAATGGATCCAACAGCAGGGTGAAATGCAACAACGATTCTGTTGTTGATATAACTGGCATGTTTACCATCGAAGCCTGGGTAAAACCACTCGGGTTCGGTGAAACAGGGACTGCAAAGATATTTGACAAGATGATGATATCTGTTTTTGCTTATCAGTCAGGAGCAGTAACAAATACCGACTCGTGTTACGCTGTGCTCATGGCGCATTCAAACGGAACAGTCAGTACTTTCAGCACACCATCGGGTTCTGTCAAATTGAACGGTTGGCAACATCTGGCCATTACCTACAACGATTCAACCAGCGAAGCACATTTCTATCTCGACGGTTCGGATCAACCTCTCAACATGGTTATACCACCCGAAGGAGCAATATCAAGCAACACGAACCGGGAAATCACATTGGGGAATGCCAGAACAGGAAATACTGCTTTTGATGGTTGCATCGATGAGGTAAGGCTCTGGAATTGTGTAAGAACATTGGATGAAATTGAAGAGTGGATGGGGAAAAACCTGCCGGAAGAGCAGCAGAATCTGTCAGGATACTGGAAGATGAACGAGAGCATTGGGGATACTGCTTCTGACAAATCAGGATGTAACCACCATGGATCTCTCAACAACGTGCAATGGGCTCAGGGAGTGCATCTGAGCTCCGTTTCAATCGATGAGAAGGAAATTGCACCAAACCCTGCAATCAGCGCGGTTACCATCGCCCCAAATCCGGTGAAAAACACAGCTTCTCTTCTTTTCAGGGTCATCGAACCAGGAATATTCAGCCTCATCCTTTATGATATCTCGGGAAAACCAATCCGCATTCATCTCCGTGACCAGGAATTGCCAAAGGGAAACCACTCGGTCAAATGGGATGGCAGAAACGATATCGGGGAACCTTTGCCTGCCGGAACCTACTTTTGTGTCCTTTCATCGGCAAATCATCGAAAATCAACACCGCTGATCCTGATTAAGTAATTTACATTCGAGTTATAAAACCGATAATTCACGACCATATGAGAAAGAAATTTTCCTGTTCAATCATTATCCTCCTGTTGTGTACCCCGATTATCCATGCCCAAAAACAAACCGGTCCAAATGATACGGAAATCCAGAATGTGGAGAAAGCCATCAGGGGTTGCATCGGATGGGCTAAAGACAAAGATTTTACCTTGCTTTATAGTATCATTGCCAACGATTCCAACTATCTTGAAGTGCATCCTGAAAATCGGGTTGTAAAAGGTTTTTCGGAATTTAAAAAAGCTGAAAAATTCTGGGGAAGTCCTGATTTTAAAGCGATCCGGTACGAGATCCGGGATCTGGTCGTCACGATTTCCAAATCAGGTGAAGTGGCCTGGTTTTATTGCATCCTCGACGACATCAATGAATGGAAAGGGGAACCGGCAAACTGGGAAAATACCCGATGGACAGGCGTTCTGGAGAAAAGAGAGGGAAAATGGAAAATGGCACAACAACATTTCTCCTTTGCAAAGGAATGATCGGCAAATCTGCCTGATCATCAACTTTCATGGGATATGCCCTCTGCATCCGGTTGTTTGTTGATCCAACCCGGGGTTTGGTTGAATATTGTTGATTTATCTTGTCCCTACCCCTATTTTCGTGCAAAAAAGCATGGAAAAAATAATCACTATTTGCTCCCTATTTACGATCTTTTTCTTTAACGGTGTTGGTCAAACTATTCAGTTCACTGAGCATAAGCTCTACCAAGCCTCCTCCAGGATCTTTTTCGTCACTGCTGCTGACCTTGACAAGGACGGTGATCAGGACATCCTCTACACCCAACCAGATCAGGATACACTTCAATGGTTCGAAAACCAGGGTGGTGGAAATTTCATACACCGGAATATCGGGATCTTCGCCCAGGCATTTTCTGTTTGGATGGTGGATTTTGACAGTGACGGGGACAACGACTTGTTGGCCTCCTCCTACGACCCTTCAAAGGTAATCCTGTTTGAAAACGATGGCAATCTGAATTTTATACTGCACCTCCTTTCAACAGAGGTTCCTCACCCGCTGACTATCGCCGCAAAGGATATTGACGGTGATGGTGATTATGATATATCCTGTGCCACACAGGATGCCGGAAAAGGAATGATGTTGCTCCGAAATGACGGTAATTTGACATTCACCCCGATGGATCTCAGCACACAGCCTTATACCAGCACATGGACAGAGATCACCGATTTGGATCATGACGGGGACTTGGATATCCTTGGAAATCATTTTCAGGCCAATGGTGGCATATTGTGGTATGAACAAACGGCTCCTCTTGTTTTCACCGAACATCTCATTCCCTATCCCTGGACCCATGGATTCACTGCAGCCGATATCGATGGCGATGGAGACGATGATCTGGCAGCAGTCACCTGCGGGTCACAAATAGCATGGTTTCAGAATGACGGGAACATGAATTTTACCAATATCCCTATCGGAAGCGGTTTCAGTTGTGCCGTGGCAATCACAGCTGCCGATCTGAACCTTGATCAGGAAACCGACCTGGTGGCTACAGCCTGGAGCGCCAGCAAAGTGGCCTGGTGGGAAAACGATGGGAACGAAAACTTCTCCATGCAATCCGTCAGCGACTCCCTGATTAAGCCCAATGGGGTCGCCGTTGCCGATCTGAATAACGACAGTTTGCCCGACATTGTTTCAGGAGGATATTCTGGTGGATTATTCTGGTGGGAAAACCAGGGGGATGGAGTGGGTATTACAGGAAAAAAAAATGAAGATTTTGCCACGGTCACATTCAATCAGACTACCAGAAAACTGAATATAAAACTTAGACCAGGGATCATTTCAGTGGTGATAGAGATGATGGACATCCATGGAAAAATGCTGATTATACAGGACTCACCATCCTCTTCCTCATCCATTCATTGCAACGGACTAAGGTCAGGACTTTATCTGGTCAGAATCAAATCAAATGACCAAACAATGATTAAAAAAATCATGATCAATCCGTTAAGGTAAAAAAGATTCACAGCAAAGAAACAATTTCTTGTTTTCTTGGCTTAACCAAATAAACACAGTTGTTCACAGTAGAAAATAACCCATTCATACAAGCATAATTTAAAATTCAAAATCAAATGAAACATGCTTTTCTCTTACTCGTCGCCATTCTTCTATGGCCAGGATCAGTTCTTTTCAGCCAGGATACCGTTACTGATTTCGACGGAAATGTTTATCACACCATTGCCATCGGATCCCAGGTATGGTTAAAAGAGAATATCACCTCGATGCATTATACTGATGGTACCGTTATCCCGGATGTTGTCGCCTATAACAACAGCGACAGTCTTGCCCAGATCTTCGGACGGCTCTACACCTGGGACGCCGCCATGAAAAATGTGACCACCCCCGGGGCACAGGGGGTTTGTCCCAACGGGTGGCATGTTCCCTCATCTGCAGAATACGCACAAATGGAAAATTTTTTAGGCGGGGCAATGGTTGCCGGTGGTGCTATGAAAGACACTACTCAGGGTATGTGGACCTATTCAGCAACCGCTGGTGCCACCAACAGCAGCGGTTTTACAGCGCTGCCGGCAGGAGAGTATGATGCCCACCAGTACATGGCTTTTCAACTCCTTCATGAATACGCCGTTTTCTGGACCTCTACACAAACCAGCGCCCTGATGGCTACCGAAAGATATCTTGAGTATAACAGTGCCAAATGCCTGCCCTATAACTGGTACAAGGTGATGAAATATTCGATCCGGTGTGTGCGGGACTTTGGTGTTGGGATCAACGAAACCCCAGGCATTGATAAGATCAAGATCATGAATCCGGTGAAAAATTATCTCCGGATCATTACCCTGTATCCACAGGATCTTATACGTTTTGAACTATATAATTTTTCCGGTGAACTGATCCTGCAAAAGGAACTCGGAAACCACCTGCTGGAAGTCAGTCTGATTGGAATCTCAAGCGGGATCTATCTGGCGAAAGTTTACCATACCAGCGGAATTTTCGTACAGCGGGTGATTAAAACCACCTGAAAGTCACACATTGCATTATAATTTTTGCCGGAAAAGATATTTGTTATCCCCTTCTCCCGGTATATCATAAAGGTAAAAGAGGAAATGGCGGTGAACCCTGATCTTTTGAGGGAAACCCTGCTCGGCGCTAAGTTCCCGCTTCAGATCACCGGTATTGAGGTTGATCTGGTAAAGTGTAAAGTTCCCTCCTTTCGTTAAAAATGAGGTGTAGGCTTTGTGATCAATATTGTCAATATAAATTTCCGTGGTCCATCGCCCCTCAGTGATATCCTTGACCGGCATCTTCAATTTGGAAAAAAACAATCCGTTCATGGTATAAAGGTCCAGGGTGTATTTGGTGGTATTGAACACACCCAAAACATCGTCAATCCTGTGCAATGAGGAGGTGTTTGCTTTATAAACAATCTTCTTCAGCCATTGCCAGGCAGCGACATTCCCTATCAGAATGTCCCCGTCTTCGGTCATTCCGTTTTTTGGTGGTTCGCGCATGATCAGGTATTGATACTCCTCAGGATTTTCGCGAAGCATCTTCAGTTTGGCCTCATCCCCCATGGCTGCCAGCAGTTGTTTCTCCTTCGAATTCCGGTTTACCTGGTAGAATTCAACACTGAGCTGATCGGGACTCTCTTTCCGGAAAAAAAGCATGCTGTCGGTTGACGTGACACAATCCGACAAGAAGGTCCTGAACAGTTTTATGTCGGAAGGATAACAGAGAAATATGGAATCCTTTTTTCTCACCACCTGATAAGAAGAATCTTCCGTAAGCACATGAAGATTATGCAAACAATCAAGAAACAATCCGGATGGTTTGAAAGGAATAATCCCTGAACGGGAAATGGTATCCCCTTCAAGGGATTTGCATAACAGTTCGGATTTATTGAGCCGGAACCGGTAAATCAAGAGGTAAACCAGATTGCTGTCCACTTCATAATCAAGTACGGAATATTTATTGTCTTTGAAAAACGGGAGGGGTTTATTGATCGCCTTGATCTCCACCTCCTGCAATTCCTGCCTGACAGGGTTCAGGAGCAGGGTAATGGTATTTGTAGCGCTGTCAAGCCAGATCTTCTGACTTTCATAACCGATGTGGCTGACGTTGATAAATACAGGCCGGGTATAAACGGTCATGGAAAAAGCTCCACTCTGGTTTGTGCTGCATCCGCGCCTGGATCCGGCAACGGTGAGATTCACTCCTGAAACCGGCTGATAGGTTACCCTGTCAAGAACCTTCCCGCTGAACAGAAATCGCTTGTTCTGGGCTGTTGATGCTGTGTTGAAGCAAAACATGATGACAATGACCAGCGATGGGATGGCGTTTCTCGAAATCATTCTGATCATCATCCTGAATAGATTTGTCCATTTCTCCGGATCTGCCGGTTGTTGAGTCATATCGTAGATCCTGAAAAACGCTTTCCGACAAATTTAAAATTTAATGGCCTGCTATGATAATGATTTCGGTAAAATCAGCATTTCATCATGTGTATGACCATCTATACAAAGATAAAAGGAAGATCCGACGGATGCGGTATTTGATTCGGCGCAAGTCAGATGAATAAACCAAATCTGTCCTGCTATTTAAGATCTGGATCCAGAATTCCCTGGATAATCATTCTTTTCGAAATAGCTGCTCCCTGCCTCAGTACCATTCTTTCAAATACAGGACCCATATCCCAATGCATCATTTCCCCATCCCAAAACACATTGAACCACTTTTGGGCGATCTGGTCAGTAAGGATATAGGTATAATAGTCGCATGGCATGGTAGTAAAATGGTAGAATGAGGACTCATTATGACCTTCCTTGATGGCGGGCCAGATATCAATAAGGGATTGCAAGGAGTCATATACCTGAGTCACAGTTGATTCTCCCATTGGATCGTATTTGTTGTGGAGATAAAAATCGAAATAGGCGTTAAAAGTGGTATTCAATTTTCGCATATTCAGCGTTTGAATATCGGTTTGTATCATTTTATTGTAGACTGTTTCTGATAACCTATCTTTTATATCGGCCTTTTCAAATATCTGCCCCATGATAACCCAATTCCTGCAAAATAACTGAAAGAATTTGGCAACCGATTCTGTTACCTCCGATGAACAATGAGAAACAGACAAAGTAGAATACTCTGATTCTCCTAAAAGAAAATGGATGGCATGTCCGAATTCATGGAAGATGGATTCCAGGTCGCTGTAATCCTGTATGAAAAATGAACCATCTCTATAAGGCTGAAAGTTTAGCAATAAGACTACAACCGGTATCTGTTGGGACGTTCCATAATTTCGGCTCAACTGTATCGGCAATGCCATTTTATGTGGAAATTTGCCTGGCCGGGCCAACAGATCAAAGTAAACCCTGCCAACTACTTTCCCATTTCTGATAACGGAATATAGCTTCACATCAGAATGCCATCCTTTGGCCTCTATCTGCTGAAACTGTAGTTGAAAGAGTTTATCCGCCAGATTAAACAATCCGTTTGTCACGGTATTCATATTAAAAAATCTCTTATATGAATCTGAACTGTTCTTTTCCTTCGAATTTCCTTCATCAGAAATCAATCGGTTGATCTCCCAGGGAAATAGTTCTGAGGCATCGGGAGAGTGGGTTTTTTGCTTTTTGGTCAGCAGAAACCGGTATTCATCCAAGGCAGATGGTCGTAATTGTGTAATTGACAATTGCAGCAGAGAATCGACCTTTTGCGGATCATTCAGAATTTTATTATGAAGTATATAATCGGAAAAGGTCTCAAATCCCAATATCCTTGCTTTTTGTTTTCTGAGTTGAAGAATCTTCTTCATCAGGGCAGGATTTGTCTTTTCGCCTTGTGCATGAAATGACCGGAAAATTATTCCTTTTAACGAATCACTGATGGAAGATTCCATGCTTATCCTGTAATTTGTTGCATTAACAGGGAACCAGCAGCCAGTCTCCGTTTGAATAGCGGCTACCAGTCTGCCTGCAGGTATCCCGGATAAATCATTGGTTGTAAGAAAAAGGGTATCAGGAAGGTCATTCCGAATATTATTCTGGAATTGAATTTGCAGTTTGTAAAGGCGCTCCTCAATATCCTGCAAACTGTCCTGTTGAATTTTACCTTTATGATCCGATTCTGTTTTAAAATTTTTTATGACTCTCTCCAGCATAACTCCCGAAATTCCATCCAACTGAAGTGCTTCAGTAGAATTGGAATAATCCGTTATGGCAGAAGATACGCCTGGATCGTTGTTAAACTCTCCAACCTGGGTTGCAAGTTGTTGTAATTCTTCCAATGATTTAGTACGCAGGGCTTCGTTATTGTGACATATTCCTATCAGATTAAAAAGCATTATTCCCTTCGTAATCTCATCTGCGATTTGATCGTACCTGATTATGGTATTTCCAAATGTCCGGCTCATTTTGTCAATATTGACAAGCAATTGTTGCTCTTCCCTTAATCTTTGGCGCAGAAATGCTCCAAAGCTGACCAAGTCGGATTCCGTCAAGTTTCGAAAGTCATGAGTTTTATTCCCCTGGGGGAAAAAAACATCAGTAATAGTATTGGTCTGACAAAAAGTGAAATTGGAAATTGCCAAAAACACCAACATTAAAAAACTCTTCCCCTGTTTCATTTTCCATTCTTTTAAGGATAATTGAAGAACCTCGCCTCAAGCGGGGAATGCGCTTGCGGGGATTCAAACAGCGTCATTATTCATATGTAAAAGAATACAACTGAAATCTCCCATCCGAAAAAAGCCATTTGATTTCCGCAAGCAACCCTTCCGGGTTATAGGTAAAATGGATTCCGGCTTTTTGGCCATCTTCTCCTTTGAATGTTCCTTTGGCCAGCCGGTTATCCGGAGAATGGGTAAATTCGAGAGTGCCGGTAAGCCAGCCATCGACATTTCTGTAGACAGCCCCGACCAGCAATCCTTCCGCATCATACAGGTATGATTCGATTCCGGCAATTGAATCACCGATGGCAGAGGTACGGTTGATGAGGTGATCAACAATATCGTACGCATAAGAAAAGGTCATTTTACGCCCATTCGGGAGAATCCGCTGAGAGCTCTTCAGCCGTCCGTCAGCATGATATTCAAATGTGGTGGTGGTTTTGAATCCGTCGGAACGGCTGAATTCCTTTTTCTCCAGCAATCCGTTTGCATTATAAATATACCCTGAAGGGCCACCAACTTCGTTGTTATACGTGTAGTTCTCGCTGATGATCCGTTGATCCCGGTTCATGGTCAGGAAAGGTGATGTATAGAAACGTTTCGGAACATCAGTCTTTTCATAGTGAAAGGTAAAGGTCTGGTTCCATCCGGAAAAATTCCAATGTTCCTTCAACTGGTTCCCTTCCTGATCGTACTCATAGTTAATCGTGCCCAAAACTTTGCCATCCCTTGAAATCTCCCCTTTCACTTTCCTGTTTCTATCATCATACCGGAACATGATAACACAGGTCAGCCAACCCTTGTAGTTCCTGAACCTCGCCTCTTTGATTCTGCCCCCGTCATAGAGATAGTCTGCTGTTCCCCTGACCCGGTCGGAACGGAAGAAATACTCTGCTGTGATATTACCAAGTGAATCATTGACAAAATATTCGTAGGAAGTTGTCGAATCGGAAAAGCTCCTGAAGGCAGAAATCAGCCATCCCCGGGCATCATAGACATACTGGTTTTGAGAAGATTTTGAATGATCAGCCAATTCCCAGAAAGCATGGCATAAAAGACCCCTGTTGTCATAGAAAAATAACGTGGAGCACTTTTCCCCTCCTGACTCCTGATAATTCATGTGATTCAACCGGTAACCGGGTCCGGCCATTCCGAATGGCTGAGCATTAATTCCTGCAGCATAGAGCATGATAAAGAAAAAGAAAAGCCGATTTGTCCTCATGATAAAAAGAATAAGATTTGTTCTGTTAAAACCATAATCAGGATGATCCTTTATTGAACGATCATTTTTTTGGTAACGCAATACCCCGATCCCTGCAATGAACAATTATATAAACCCGCCGGGAGTTGGTCCACTGAGAAATCAAAAGTGTGTACACCGTCAGTCATCCTCTTTTTCAGGAGTGTTGCCATCTCAATCCCCTGACTATTGTATATTTTCAAAGAATTATAGTCTTGCCGTGGAAGAAAAAAAGTAACGGTAGTTGATCCATGGCAGGGGTTGGGCTGGTTTTGACGAAGTGAAGGGCTGTTTTCAAGGTTTCTCTGAGGTCGAATGCCTGTTGAAGTATTCAGATTTTCAAACAACATTACATTGCTCCATGTGGTTAACGAAAGATCAAGGTCTTTAGAGTATAAGTACTGGATGGTCATCGTATCGCCCGATCCGGGAGCAATCGAAAAAGAGATCCACCCATCAATTAAATCAAAACAGTATTGGTTCTCCGGAATTACTATCCCGTTTTTTTTCACTGAAGATAGCTGGTGAAGGGGTTGTTTCCCGATATAAAACAGCTTTTTGTGGCCATCTCCAATATGGGTTTTCACCGTATCAGTCAGGTTATCCTTATCATAATCCATCCAGGAAATTTGTTGTGTGCCACCTCCAACAGCTTTCGACCAGGCAAAGGTATCGGCCAGCATTCCGTTGACATTCTCAAAAATGCCAAAGGCCGAGTTCCATGAACCTGCCCCCAGGTCCAGGTCTCCATCCCCGTCCACATCGGCCCAGGCAACGGCAGAAGGTTCGGTGCCCACCATCGAAACCCATTGCGGAATTGTATCCAAAACACCATTCACATTTTTAAAGAGAAAGAATTTTTGTCCCGGTGAGGCCACAGCAAGATCAGGATAGCCATCATTATCCACATCGCCAAAGGCCATTTGCCTTGCACCCGCCACCTGGGATGAGTGCCAGGAGGGAGAGGTTTCCAGAACTCCGTTGTCCGAAAAAAAGACCAAAACTCCTTTGGTGCGGGCGCCCAGGGCCAGATCCAGGTCACCATCGAGGTCAATGTCGGCCAAGGCCACATCAGTACCAAAATAGGTACTGTCGGATTCCCAGTCTGGAATGGAATCAAACAGCCCGTTTGAGTTGATGAACAGGATTGTTTTTTCTGCCTTTGAGGTGGCAAAATCTCCCCTTGAAAAGACCAGATCTATCAAACCATCCCCGTTTATATCCCCACCGGTACAGGAAAATGAATTGCCGGGCAGGGAAAGCCATCCGGGATTTGGCGACAACCCATTCTGATTGTAAAAAAGATAATTCGGAACCGGGAGCATTCCGTTTGAAATCAAACCTAGGCTGGCCACAGCAATATCCACATCGCCATTTTTATCAAAATCATTCAGGTACAGACCACATCCGGGTGCCAGGTAGGTTGAACTCCACCCGGGATCGGCAGGTAATGTACCATTTTCATTGTTATAGATCAATGTCGGACCATTCACTATATCAAGCCCGACGGAGACGACAACATCAGGGAAACCGTTGTGATCAAAATCGGCCCAACCCAAACCTGTCGGGTAACTCTTTGAAACCTGCCATACAGGATTGCTGGAAAAACTGAACTGTGCCTGACTGCCTAAGGCAATTGACATGAGCAACAGAATGGAAGTAAACGTAAGAATTTTTTTCATGGGGTTAAGTTTTATCGCAATGCCATTAAATATTGATATTCAACTCTGCCATCTTTTCGTGTCTTAGTGTTCGCGTTAATTCCGAGTTTTTGCAGCAGACTTGCTATATGTTGACAAAGATGACTCCAAAATATCCTGAGAAAAAACATTTTAGATCAATGGGAAATAGTTGAGGATACATGCCAAAAAAATTAACCTTTCCTGGATGGACAGATAAATCCTGACGATAGTCACGAAATTTTTCAGTTTTGTCGAAATTGTGAATGATAACCCGTGAATGACAAGTTGGTTTTCTAACTTTGTGTTCGATTCAATCCATCAAAGATGATTTCTGTCCCGAAAAAAATTCTGCGAATTGCAAAGCACATAGCATTTTGGTTCTTTATCCTGGTTTTTCAGATTTCCCGGTCAGGCGGGAAAATCATTGACACGAATTGGGCGGAATTCAAAGCTCTTTTGGTGGAACACTCCCTCATGCTTCCCATTCTCATGGGGATTTCCTATTTCTTTGCTTTTTACCTGTTGCCAAGATATTTTTTTTCACGGAGATATTTGCCCCTGATTGTATTGTCCTTTTTTGGATTTGCATCTGCCATCTTAATTATGCGCCTCATCCTTTTCTTTTACATCATTCCCGAATATTATCCTCAATATTCTCTTCCGCTATCAGGTTTCTGGAGTTTTAATCTGGCTCAGTACACTTTTTATATTCTTTCTACTGTGGCCATCGTGGTCATGATCAAATATGCAAGCCAGATGAGGCGTATGGAACAGGTTAAAAACCAGCTCGAGAAACAAAATCTTTCAAGCGAACTTGCTCTTTTACGCAGCCAGGTAAACCCTCATTTTTTATTCAATACCCTGAATAACATCAACGCCCTTGTGAAAAAGGATCCCGAACGCACCCATCAATCGATCATCAAATTGAGTGACATCATGCGGTACATGTTATTTGAAGCAACAAACGAAAAAGTACTTTTATCCAAAGAGATCGAATATATCAATAGCTTTATCGGACTCCAGTCACTGCGACTCGAGAAGCCGGACTACATTGAATTTACCGTCACCGGCGAACCACTACAGATCAAACTGCCGCCTATGCTTTTTATTCCATTTGTCGAAAATGCGTTTAAACATGGGCTCAAGGACACAGTTTCACCAGGTATTGAAATAAAAATGAATATCGGGAAGGATACAGTACATTTCGAGGTTAAAAATTATATCAAATCTGCATCGCTGTCTGATACTCCTGACACAAAAGGAATTGGTATAGCCAATCTGAAACGTCGTCTTGAATTGCTTTTTCCCACTAATCATCTCTTGAACATTCATTCCAATGGGAAACAATATTCATGCAGTCTTGAACTTAATTTGACAAACCGAGAAAAACCCAGAGGATAACAATTGTAACATGAAAATTTCCTGTATCGCCGTTGATGATGAACCCCTGGCCCTTGTACAAATGGGTGATTTTATCGGTCGCATTCCCTATCTTGAGCTGAAAGCATCATTTAAAAAAGGATTTGATGCCCTCCTGTACATCAAGGAAAATAAAACAGATCTTGTTTTTCTCGACATACAAATGGAGGATATCAGCGGGATCCAGCTGTTGAAAACGTTACATAACAAACCCTTTATCATTCTCACCACGGCCTATGATCAGTATGCATTGGAAGGATATGAGCTTGAAGTGAATGATTACCTTCTGAAACCCATATCATTTGAACGTTTTGTTAAAGCCGTTGAACGAATCCGGGAAATGATGACCCCTATCAACCAACTTACCGCATTGGCTTCTTCTTCATCCTCCTCCCGTGAATATATTTTCGTGAAATCCGATTACCGGATGCAAAAAGTGGTTTTAAAAGAGATATTGTACATCGAAGGTTATGGCGATTACCTGAAAATTCATCTTTCCCAAAAACGAAATGTGGTCAGTTTACTGAGTTTTAAAAAAATGGAAGGTGTTTTACCGGCAGGGGAATTTGTGAGGATACATAAATCTTTTATCGTAGCCATTGATAAAATTGACTCGATCGGCAAGAATGCCATTCAGGTTTCAGGCCAAACCATTCCCATCGGTGAAGCGTATAAAGAGCGCTTTTTTCAATTGCTCGAGGAGCAAGGCTTGCTGAAATAAAAGAGGCTGTCTCAAAAGTACGAGACAGCCTCTTTCGTTTTTATAATGTGTTGACTGTTAATATCTTGGTGATAATTATCTTTTGTAATAGATTGACATACTGTAAGATATGATTATCTTGCAGTATGAAAACGATCAAACGAGCCAACGTAAAGTTCAAAGACTATGTCCAGGATCAGCTCATGCTGATACCCCTTTCCCTGGATGAGATGATCGATAAGGGTCATCCGGTTCGCATAGTCAACCAGGTCCTGAGCCAAATAGACATTGATTTTTTAGGTTCATCACAATAATCCGT
>Ga0247841_10003133_pt1 | contig 31301 bp, 35 predicted proteins | sample LaCruzMarch2015__2_FD_192410 | JGI IMG/M metagenome (GOLD analysis project Ga0247841, IMG submission 192410) | Freshwater microbial communities from meromictic Lake La Cruz, Castile-La Mancha, Spain - LaCruzMarch2015_18m | ecosystem: Environmental > Aquatic > Freshwater > Lake | place: Spain...
CATGAAGCCCATTGCAAAACCTGCTGCGAGCCCTGCAACGTGCACATCATGAGCGATACCCAACATGCCCCCGGCAGCGAATATCACGCTCATGATCGCTACAGACATGATAACCGATTGCCAAAGCTTCATCGGTATGAAAACAGGGAACATGATGACCTTTATCTCCGGCTCGAGGACTGCGAGCGCCCCGAGCATCCCGAATATCGCTCCGCTGGCACCGAGCGCGTATAACCCAAAGCTCCCTACAGTGAGCGTAAACACGATGTGGGCAAGCGACCCTATTATCCCGGTCACAAAGAACACCTTCAAAAAGTTCTTCCATCCTATCCGTCTTTCCAAATACACGCCGAACATGAGCAGCGCCCAGCAGTTGAAGAAGATGTGCATGAAATTGCCATGTAGGAATATGCTGGTCACTGCGCCCCAGACAGCGTCGCCTTGGATTACCCTGGCGGGCCATAGGGCAAACTCCCAATCGACAGGGTTTATACCAAATACTGACCGTCCGACCTGTACTGGAATGGGGGCAAGTGTCGCAGAGGCTATTATCTGTATTATGAAAACTGCAACCATTATCCCGACCAGCCAGTAAGTCACAGGTATGTTCTTTAGTTCCATCATATCATACACTATTAGGTTAGCAGCCTTATCATCTTTAGGTTAGCAACCTTATTATCTTAATACTGAAATGTTATTTTCTTAATGTTGTTAATTCCCCTCTAATATCCGTTTCACTACTTGGGCCTCGGCCTTCCCGCGCAGCTCAGCCATGATTCGCCCCATCAGTTGGCCGGCGTTAGCACCCTTGTTGGTTGCGGATATAGCGGCAATCCTTTTCCTGACTTCGGCTTCCGACAGCAGATACAATCCTTTCTCATCGGCGACCTGTTCTGCAGTCTTGCCTGATTTCATGCCTTCGATAAGCACATCGAGGGACTCCTTTGCAACCTTATTAGAATCCACAAGCTTTAGCGCGGGTGTGATATTCAAATCCTCTGGCGCTGCCATGAGCGCGGATGCTATCACCGACGGTTTAAGTCCCTTTAAGCCAGAGTCCTTGCTCAGCCTCAGGAAATCCCCTAGCACCCGTGAGTGTACCAGCTGGTTGGCAAGCTCTGAGCCTATCCCCATGCGTTCAAGCTCTTTTCTCCGTTCCTCCGGAGTCGGCGGGAGCTTGATGGACTTAAGCATATCTTTAGTTATCCTCACAAGCGGTTCGTCTGTCTCCGGGTACATGCGCGCGCTCCCCGGAAGTGGCCTCATGAACCGCGTTATCACGCCATCCGCGCGCCTGACTTCCTTTGGCACACCCTCGAGCGCTTTGTTGCATCGGTCAGCTATTGCATTTAGTGTCTTTCTCGCACTTGCCTCATCAGCAGCCACGAGCACGAAGCCATCGTCTAGGCCCACATCCAATACAGTCTTGACCGAATCGACCTCCATCTGCGTCGTGCCATAACCAGGCAACTCGTCGCTGTGGAATATCCCCTTCAGCCCGGCTACTTCTTTGGCTATGCCGGCGAGCTCCGTACCAAAACGATACTGGGGCATCAGCTCCTTTCCTATAAGCGTGTGGAATTTGGGCAGGCACATGCCAAAGACCCTCTGCCCTTTGACAACTTTAGATTCAGTCTTTGCGAAAACTGGCGAGAGCTCCGTTATCTCAGCCTTCATTTCCTTGAAGCCGCGCTTCTTCAGTTCCTCTTTGATCTCCAAAAGCCTTTGCTGGCGCAGCACCTCGTTTTCCACCAGGCCGGGTATGTCGTTCAAAGTCTGCACACCCTTTATCTCTATCCTCCGTCCGTCTCTAATAGACACATTCACATCCTGCCGTATAGTGCCGAGCCCCCTCCTTACCTTTCCAGTCGCCCTCAGCAGCATGCCTATCTTCTCTGCGACCTCCTTTGCATCCTGCGGCGTCGAGATGTCGGGGTCGGTGCCTATTTCCACCAGAGGTATGCCTAGCCTATCAAGCCTATACACAGTCCTGTTGCCCTCGCGCTTTATTATGCGCGCAGCATCCTCCTCAAGGCATATAGTCGGCACACCTATCCTTTTCCCACCCGACTCGATGAACCCGTTGGTCGCCACGAGTATGGTCCTCTGGAAACCAGAAGTGTTAGAACCGTCTATGACAGTTTTCCTCATAACCTGTATCTCGCTCACTGGCCGCGCTTTGAGGAGCAAGGCTGCTTCCAGCGCAATGTCAAGCGCATCTTTGTTCAGCTCATGCGGCGGCTCGTCATCCAGCTCGACTAAGCAGTTGGTATCCTGATAGAACTCATAGACAAACTCCCTGTCTTTTAACAACTCATGGAGGGCAGCAGGGTCGACATCGCCGAGCTCCCCGGCCACAGCCCTAATCTTCCTTACAATGGTCTTGTGCGGGGCGTCATCTCGCACCGCAGACGGGCATCCGCAGAACAGCTTGGCAGTATCTAGCTGCTGGTGTATCTCAATCCCACACATCAGCCCGGTTTTTGAATAGTCTTGAGCTTGCATTTTGATAATTGCATAGTAGTGATAAAGCCTGTCAGCCCTAACTACGAGTATTAATTAGGATTAAGACGAAAAAAATAACTGGATCGGGGAAGCTTCAGCCGTATATCAGCAGCAGCACCCCTATCACTATGGCTATCAGGCCTATCGTGATCAAAAGCACCGGCAGATACACAGTTATCAGGAACGTGACAAACGACTGGCCAGCAACATTGTGGACCAGTAAAAAAGCCAGCAATCCCAATATGAGACCAACCACCACGGCGATTCCGCCGAACATCTTTGCTTTGCCCATTTTTATCGTGATTTATTCTCGGCTAATGAGATAAAAAGTCGCTTCGCTTTTTGCGAAGCCGGATTTTAGTCGAGTGGGTATATTTTATATACATAAATAAAAAGTAATGGTACAAAAAAGTTACGGAAAACAGTAAAGAGAGACAAGATGGCAGGTGGCAAGGGGATATTCATCGTATTAGAGGGCGCGGACGGTACGGGCAAGTCGACACATGCAGCCATGCTCGGCGAGTACCTGAAGGCCAATGGCCGCGACGTAGTTGTCACACAGGAGCCGACCAATGGCGAGATAGGCCGCATGATACGGCGCGTCCTTTCAGGCGAGCTCAAGGTCACACCGCGGGCTCTTGCGCTTCTCTTCACCGCCGACCGTGCTGAGCACGTGGCAAAAGAGATAGCACCTGCCCTTGCTGCAGGCAAGGTGGTGATCTCCGACAGGTATTACCATTCGACAGTAGTCTACCAGTCAGCCCAGGGGGTTCCCGAAGACTGGATATACCAGATGAATTCGTTTGCCCCGGAGCCTGATTTGACTATAGTCCTTTCAGTCCCGCCGGAGCAGGCCATCGGGCGGATAAAGGACCGCCAGAAGGAGGTCTTTGAAGTCCTCCAGATACAGAAGGACATATACCAGCGTTTCTTCGAGCAGGTCTATAAGGGGCCAAAGCGATCGCTCAAGCTGGGCAAGCATGTCAAGGTCCTTGAGATAGGTGAGGGCCAGACTGTAGACGATGTCCACCGCCGCATATGCACGATAGTCGATGGGATAGTCAAGTAGGAAAAGATTAAGTAGCAAGTTGGTACTACTCTACCTTATTTAAGCAACTTTATTTAATCAGCGCACCCACAAGGAACGCCAATAATCCAACTAATATAGCTATCTTCGTCAGCCTCTGGTTCATGCGCGCGTCTCTTGTCGCGACAGACCATATGAACAAAGCGTCTGCAGCTGCCACAAGTGCTAGGTATGGGAGGCCAAGGAAGCCTGCAAGATAAGGGACGGGACTTAGCAGAACCGCTGCGATGATATACGCCCGCCCATATAACCAAGAACTATTGGGGCCATATTTGGTAGCAAACGTCATTATCCCTGCTTTTTTATCACCCGTAATGTCCTCAACATCCCCTATTATCTCCCTGCCGACATTTGCAAGGAACGCAAGCAGTGCAAGGAAAACAGTTGCAGCAGGGTTGCTTAGCACCAGTGCCCCGTATACGAATGTGGAAGCTGTCAGGTATGACACAGCAACGTTCCCGGTGAACACTGTGGACTTCAGGTTCCTCCCATAGAAGAACAACAATACCGAGTTAATCGAGGCAAGTGCGAGACATGAAATATTAATAAAGGCGGACATCGCTATCCCGATTCCAAACAGGACAATCGCAACATAGAATGCTGCCTTTGCAGAGATGGCTTTAGACGGTATCGGCCTTTTTGGCGCATTCTTTTTGTCAGCATCTCTGTCATAATAATCGTTTATTGCATTACCCGCACCAGTTATCAAAAACGCAGAGATTATAGCATGCAGAAGACCTGAGATTGGGGACCCCGGACTGAAGACCGAAGACTGAAGACCCGTTAGATTACCCCCAGCCACAACGAAGCCCACGACCACGGCTATGCCCGCCATCGCACAGTTTTCTACACGCATCAGTTGTGGCAACGCCTTCAGTTTCATATTTTTGGTTTTCGCAGTTTTAAGGGTCTAGCTTGCAGTATTGCATGATGTCACCGCTTGCTAATACACCCTCCATGTCGTTGAAGATCCCCGCATATTGATCAGGGTTCAGGAACATAAGCCAGTCGTTTAAGTTGACGCGGACCGTTTTTGGGACTAACGTATAATAAGGGAACTTCACGCATTTGTACATGCATGTGCAGTCCACCTGGAAGCCAAGGTCAAAGACTAGGTCATTGCAGATAAGGCTTGGGTCGAGAGTTGGCATGGCAGCTTTCATGCCTGCAAGGTCTAGTGTGCAATCAGGATTCATAGGTAAGGGATCCTCACATACCCCCCCGCCGACTGCGGGCGTCAGGCATATCAAGTCCCATGGACCGCTTTCTTCACACGCTGCCACAAGATCATCGAGGTTAGCCAGCAAGTCAACAAGGTTCTCACCGACGCTTAGCGTGCTTTCAAACTGTGCCAGCCCGCTGAACCCCAGGCTTTTAGCCATTTCCCCGGCCGCGTGAAGCACTGCGCGGGCATCCCCGCTCTCGATGCTGTTCATAAGGCCCTGTAGCGAGGCAAAGAATTGCGATAGCTCGGTTTCGCCTGCGATTGCAAATATCGCAGCCGCCGCTGCCATCACATCCCCGCCGTTCTCCATGTCATTTATGAGAGAAGCAAGCGCCGCAAGATATTCAGCAGCATTTAAATCACCGGCTCGTACAGCAGCATTCATCGCTTCCTTTAGCAGCGCTTCTATATCCCCGGATTGAATCGCCGCCAGTATACTCGCAGTCTTAAGGAAGCTGCTATCAAAGCCGGCTTCCTGCAGTATGCGCGCTAGCTGTGCGAGCACCGCCTGCACGCTGCCGCTCTCAACGGCTGCATACAATCCCGCGAGATTGCATATGGCTTTTGCCCTTGCAGAATTACAGATGTTTGCCAGCCCGCACATGGCAGTCAGGGCCTTTTCGAAATCGCTGAGGTCCATCCAGCTCTTCACGCCCATCATCTTGCATACTGATGCGGCTGAATCTGAGAAGGCTTTTGCGTCAGTAGTCCTCCCAATGGACATCATCTCCCCGGATGCGGTTTCATACTCCCTCATTAACCCGATGAGCGCAGTATCACTGTTGCCGCTTTGAACAGCCTTGGAGATTTTGTTTCCAGAGTCTCCTGTCGGGTTACCAGTTGCGATTTCAGTAGTTGCAGGCGTCTGCGCAGACCCTTCCAGACCACCTTGTTTTGGGTCAGCCTTGACATTAGACGTGCCTTCCCCCACAACTTCAGCATAGAGGTTGACACTCTTGCCCTCCCCTGTCGTCGAGTGCATCGGGTTGTTTTGTATTTTGGCCGCCAGAGTCTCTAATTCTTCCTTTTTTATAACCAGTTTTTTCTTATCAGTTGAGCTTGTTTGAGCGGGGTCTTCTTCGACAGTCAGTTGCAGCCCCTTAGGCTCACCAACAACGAGCAGGTTAAGCAGGTTCTTGTTTATTATATCTTCCTGGCCAGTGCAGTCCTTTGTAGCTTCAATGTTTGACGTTTCTATAGACTGCGGGGTGCTTATGAAATCAAAAGACAACTCGTTATATCCTGCCGGGACATATCTTGCATTCGAATCGACGACTCTCCCTGATATAACTGAGCTACCTGGTTTGCCCTTAAATGCGTTACAGAGGAGCGTAGCGGGGGGGTCATAAGTCGCATAACCCTTCATCACCTGGTTGACACGATCTATCATATCTTTTATAAGCGGGCCAATGAGCTTGCCTATTAGATTGGAGCTCATAGTGACCCCGACACCAAAATATTCTATAGTGACCTCGACTGCGTTACTAGACGACTGTTCTTGTTTAAGTTCTAACGCCAGCCCCTTTGCATCAGCTGGTTTTTCCTTCCCTATGACTATCCTGATGTCATCAGGCCTGCAAGTTTGTACCTCTCCAGTGGCAGTTGCGTCGCCCATTTTGCCATCACACTCATACTTCGCGAGGTCTGTTACTGAAAAAGGGGTGTTTTTAGATGAGGATATCTTCATGCTCCCTGGCTGGACGGATATCCCGTCGCTGTTCCCAACAAGAGTAGGTATGCCTGAGCTTAATCCCGCTATCGCCCCGTTCCAAGTGCTTATTATGACCATCTTTGCCTCATCGGTTGTCGTAGGCCAGACCCTCCAGCCGCTTCCCAAGCGGTGCGTGCCGTAGGTCCCATCAAGACTCTGCCTGCCTGCCTCTATTGCTGACCGTGCTTTTTCAAAAATCGCAAACGCCCTGGTCTGCAGGCGGTAGCTGCGTGAAAGCAGCGAGATCTCAAGGTCTTGGCCAGTTTCGTCGTCGCTGCAGTATATCCTTTGCCCTACCGAAGTGCCGCTTATCTCAAGCACCCCATTTCCCGCGTCATTAACATTGAACTGTGCCATCCCGCCGATTTCCTCCTGGGGCTCACACGAAATCTTCGGGAGACTGCCGTAAGCGGTCGCATAGGCTTCGCCCGCGTCACTATACACCTTTAGGCTGGCTTTTGATGACATATAATTTTCAATCCTGCCGCCGAGGTTTTCATAAAAGCTTCTGTCGGGGTCTATAGTATGGGGGCCTTCAGTGACTAAGAAAGTTGCGATGCTGCTCTCAAGGTCGTTCTGAAGGAAGTTGTTGTAAAAATCCAGTTGTATCAGCTGTGCTATGAAACTTAACCTGCTGCCACTGGACACAGACCTGGCGTTGCTGACCATCTGTTCGTTCTCGCTTTGAAAATAGACGGCAGTGCCCGCGATAATCATAAAGAAGACAGACCCGAGGACTATCAACATCAGTGTGCTGAAGCCCCTTTTGTTCATAACCTTGCGTCGAGCCATTTATATATGTTCTGTTGGGTCTTGCTTTTGCGCCCGGCAAAGGCGCGGTACCAGGCGAAATAATATAATACCAACAGGACAAATAAGAAAAGCCTGAATATGATGCTGTGGTAAGCGTCCCCGGCTTCCATGCCAGACCCATTGGTTATGGCAAGCGTAATGGCTATCCTCAGCGGGTTCATCAAGATGATCAAAGCCGAACCGATGAGAGCGCCCAGGAGCCGCCAGATGAACAGCACTTCAAACGTTGCTATGAGCAGCGAGGCGAGAAGCGCGATCTCCACGTCGCCTGAGCAAAGCTGTGAAATGGCAAAATCCGTTTCACGCCCATCAATGTCCATAGTCATTACATTGTCGCTGACTGAAGACTCAAGACCGAAGACTGAGGACAGGAGCTCTTGCGACGCCTGCGCGTGCCACACACTAAGGCCTTGCCAAAGCCCGGCACTCACAGGTATAATCAAGTATAAGAATATTAGGAATGATGCAAGGAACATGCAGATAAATCGGGCGGCGTTCATATGGGCACGCTGATTGTGAATGTCTTGTTTTACGCCCACAATTAACTTTTTTCGATGCCCCATAATAATCGCTTATTTTTAAGACGCCTCAAATTAAATAACAGCTAACGACCCGGATTTGAAAACCAGGCCGTAGCCGGTAATTAAGACGGGCAATACAAATGCAGTAATCTAACCACGACTGAAGACCGAAAACCGAAGACCCAAGACTGAAAAATGGTCGAGACACTTGACATGCTGAAAACTTGCGGAGCGTTGGTCAAACACAACGAAGGCAAGAAAGAGATGGTAGTCAACTGCAGGAATTGCGTCTACGGCGCTTCCGTGTCGGATTACCCACAGTGCATGGCCCGGACATTGGACAAGCTTGTGGAGCACCCAGACATCGACACTATAAATCTTGAAGAGTTCTACGAGCGTATCTATGACGAGAAGCAGACCCAAGTGCTTAAAGAAGTAGCACAGGTCTTGTCAAGGCTTTTGTCAGAGCGTGTTTGGAGCCCAAGCCATTTGGGCGGTGAAGCGGCTCAAAAGTTCCTTGCTGAGAGGACCGAGTATGTGACAAACCTGGTCCATAGCCTATTAAGGACCGACCCCATTGCAGGGTACTTCAATCTTGTGCAGGAGCTTGAAAAAGAGCGGGCCAGGTACCAGCAGGGCGATAGCGAATACCAAAAAGGTGCCCAGGATTATATCAAAACGCTGACTGAGGCCAAGACACTCCTTGAAGCGACCACATTGATACGCCAGGCTAGCCTGATAATATCAAAGCTCCACAAGGTGCCGACCGGCCGAGCGATATACAAGACTATCTTTGAGGGCGCGATAAAGCCCACATTCATTCGAACGCGCCTAGAGACTGGCGCGCCGAAGAACGTAGAGCTGATAGACTCCTACATGGTTGGCGACTCGGAGGTGGAGATATACAAGCACCCGGAGAAGCTGCAGTATCTTTATTACTTGTACCCTCCAGAGTATTCTCTTCCCCCCGACCAATACTTCCTCCTCAACAAGACAAAAGACCTTGTCTCTGAGAAGAAGGTAGAAGGGGTCGAATTTGACGACCCGAGCGAGACTCGCAGGTACTTTGAGCGGGTGTATGAGGGTTCCATCGCAGACATAGCGGAGACGAATAATATAAAGCTGGAATACAAGGACATACAGAAGCTAGCCAAGATAGTCGCAAGGTACACAGTAGGCTTCGGCCTCCTTGAAGTGGTCCTTTCAGACGACAGGATAACTGACGTGTACATTGACGCGCCCATCGGAAGATATCCCATTTACTTAGTGCATTCCCAGTATGGCCAGTGCGAGACCAACATAGTCTACACTGTCGATGAAGCCAGGAGCATGATATCCAAATTCAGGGCAATATCCGGCAGGCCGTTCGACGAGTCGCACCCAGTTTTGGACCTCGACTTAGAGATATTATCATCAAGAATCTGCGTCATCGGGAAACCGCTTAGCCCGAGTGGTATATCATTAACATTCAGAAGGCACAAAGAGACCCCGTGGACGTTGCCACAGTTTGTCGACAAGCGCATGATAAACTCCCTAGGTGCGGGCCTGCTGTCCTTCTTTATCGACGCCCAGGCGTCCACAATAGTCACAGGTTCAAGGGGTTCCGGAAAGACTTCTTTCATGAATGCTCTCATGCTCGAGATCTCGCAGAACCTCAGGATACTCACCCAAGAGGACACCCTTGAGCTGCCAGTAGCGTACATGAAAAACCTAGGCTTCAACATACAACAGCTCAAAACGCGTTCAGCCATCCAGACTTCACAGACTGAGAGCGAAGTTGCGCCTGAGGAATCCTTGCGGACGGCGCTAAGGCTTGGCGACTCCGTGCTTATAATCGGCGAGGTCAGGTCAAAAGAGGCAAAAGTGCTCTACGAGGCTATGCGTGTCGGTGCCGTTGGCAACGTGGTCATGGGGACCATCCACGGCGAGAGCGCATACTCAGTATGGGACAGGATAGTCAACGACCTTGATGTGCCCACTACCTCTTTCAAGGCTACGGACCTTGTAGTGGTCTGCGCGCCGATAAGGTTCAAGGGCTCGCTCACAAAACACAGGAAGGTCATCCAGATCACTGAGGTCAAGAAGCACTGGGAGCACGACCCGTACGTAGAGCATGGCTTCGAGGATTTGATGACCTACACTGCGAAGAACGACGACTGGGAGATAAACAAGCTCTACACAGACGAGAAGATCTATGAGGCCACCAAGGAGAGCGAGCTATTCGAAAAGATAATGAAGATGAGGGGCATAAACTTCACGGACATATGGAACGAGATAAACATCAGGGCAAAATCCAAGGACTATCTGGTAGAGACAAAGCGGAAGTATAACATACCCTTATTATTAGAAAGTAAATATACAGTCCCAATGAACAACCAGCTGCAGCTGATAGAGGACGCGGCGAAGTCACAGAACAAGAAGATTGATTATGATGCAGTCTATGACGAGTGGCAAAAGTGGGCCGAGGAGCGCTTTGTAAAACCGCTTGTGGCGAGCGAGGCAAAGCGGGCTGAGATACTTGCCCAACGGCAGGCGCAGATGAAGGCTCGTACCGGGCAGGTGCAAATATCGAAGGCAAAGCAATAACCTCTTTCTACCCCCAATTGTCTAAGCATTAATCCCCAATTGTCTAAACTTTAATGCTTATTTATAGTTTTAACTACAAATCTCGCCGCTAAAATGAAGGTACTTCTTGTAGGCAACGGCGCAAGGGAGCATGCGATCGCCGAGGCGATAAAAAAGAGCAATGCAGACCTCTATGCATACATGTCAAAAAAGAACCCGGGCATAGCATCACTTTGTAAGGAGTACGAAGTCGGCGACATATGCGACCCGGACATCGTCTCTATATGGGCGAAGTCGAAGGGCGTGGAGCTTGCCATAATCGGCCCGGAGGCGCCGCTTGAAGCAGGTGTTGTCGATGCGCTTGAGGGCGAAGGCATACAAGTCGCCAGCCCGTGCAAGAGCGCTGCGAGGCTTGAGACTGACAAGTCTTTCACCCGGAACTTAATGAAGAAATATAAGATACCGGGGACCCCTATATTCAAGATCGTTGAGAGCCCCGAGGAAGTGGATGAGCTGATAGACAGCCTTAGCATGGAAGTAGCTGTCAAGCCGGCTGGGCTGACAGGCGGCAAGGGTGTCAAGATACAGGGCGAACACCTCAAGACAAAAGAGGACGTCAAGAATTATGCAAAGGAGATACTGAGCAAAGGCGTTGGCACTATAAACAAAGTGGTCATCGAGGAGAAACTAATAGGCGAGGAATTCACGCTGCAGGCGTTTGTCTCACCGGATGAGATACTCGGGATGCCAATGGTCCAAGACCACAAGAGGGCATATGACGGCGATGTCGGGCCGAATACCGGCGGCATGGGGTCTTATACTGGCGTCGGCTACCTGCTGCCCTTCTTGACACAAGATGACTACATGTTCGGTCTCAAAGTCATGAAAGAAACAGTCAAAGCGCTAAAAAAAGAAACTGGTGACTCTTACAAGGGCCCGCTTTACGGGCAGTTCATAGTCACCCAGGACGGCCCGAAGGTCATCGAGTTCAACGCACGTTTTGGCGACCCGGAGGCGATGAATGTCCTATCACTTTTCGAGGGTGATTTTGTTGCAGTCATGAAAGCCATGGTGAACGGCGGGCTGGAGGGTGCGCCTGCCAGGTTCCTGAACAAGGCGACAGTCTGTAAGTACTTAGTCCCTGCAGGATATCCTGACAATCCCCAGAAGGGTGCAGAGATAAAAGTTGACGAGGACGAGATCAAAAGAGCCGGGGCGCGAGTGCACTACGCTGCCGTCAGCGAGGAAAACGGGAGGATACTCACATCCGGCTCACGAGCAGTGGCGGTTACAGGAGTGGCAGACACAATAGCCGAAGCCGAGCGGATAGCTGAGAGGGCGACGCGCTTTGTCAAGGGCCAGCTACAACACCGAAGGGACATAGGCACCGAAGACCTCATAAAGAAGCGTGTCGACCACATGGCGCAGATACGCGGCCAGTGAGTTTTTACTTTTTTAGTGCCAAATCCAAACCACACCCATTTTTTAATAATGTGCAATTAAAGATAGCACTTAGTTGGTAGACAGCACTTAGTTAACAGATATATAGCACCTATAGCACCTATAGCACCTAGTTAACAGATAGTACCTAGTTGGCAGATACCCGTTAGAAAAAACCAGTTAAAGTGGCAAACGATAATACCGAACCCGATGGCAGTGGGCACCCCTCGTACAAGGGATCCATTTACACCATAGCCCTAAAAGAGTTCTCGATTACTCTTTCAAGAAAGTTTCCGCCGGCATCCCGTGACGTAAAATACAATGACATAGCAAGCGTTGAGCACATAAGGATTATCGATTATAGTGCATTGATGTGGACTGTCATATGTGCCATACTCTGGTTCTCCTTCTCCTATGTGGATTTCCTCAGGAGCATAGTGACAGCAATGGTCGATGAGATAAACCTTGCGACAGGCTCCACTTCGTTGACCACATCCACAGCACTAATAGGCGTAGCGGTGATTTTTGTCATCGCTGAGTTTTACTATTTCCTGAAGTTTGCAGCATCTTTACCCATGAGGCTCGTCATCTACAGGCCGGGCAGGAACCCGATAGCGATACCGTTGCCCCAGACGCAAGGCGCTGACAGGCTCATTGAAGTCTTAAACAAGAAAGTGAGTGAAGCCAGTGGCTTGTCCAAGTCGGAAGTGGAGAAGCTTGTTACTATCGAGATTAAGGGTCTCCTAGATCAGAGGGCCAGGATGCAGGAAGAATTCGTTGATTCCCTGAAGAAGAACTTCGGCGCTGCAAAGACCAAGGAAGAAAAGGCGCGCGCCAAGCAGTTGATGCAGGAAGGCCTCGACAAGTTGAAGGTACAGGACGAGGCAATCGACAAGGAGTTGCTCAAGACTGGATTGAGCAAAGATGACCTGTTCAAGAAGTACCGCATCAAGCCGCCCACCGAGGACTTCATAAAAGATATTATAGCGGGCGGCGGTTAGAAACTGCTATGCGTGGTTTGAATTAGAAACCTTAGCTGTGCTCAAAGCTATTCTACTCAAGAAGCCCTATCTCTTTCCCGGCATCCATCCAGCCCTCGCCGTATTCCAGCGCTGTCAATGCGTTCAGGTACTCGCCCTTTTCGTAGAAGTGCTTCGAGTCCGAGTAGTAGCGGAAGGCCGTGTCAAGTATCTTCTCTGCCCGCTTGGAGTCTGTCGCACTGAGCGGGCTAGATTTCTTCAAATCCTTGAAAAGCGGCTTCGCACGCGTTAGGTATACCTCAACCTTAGCCTTCAGGTCTTCCATAAGTGTTTTTATGAAATCATCGAATAAATAACCCATGATACTCATCCTAGCCGGTTCGAAGTCGGACGAGGGGGTTGTGGCGAAGGCCGAAGAGGTGCTCAGCGAGGCTAAGGCTGAGTTCAAAACAGAATACTGTTCAGCCCACCGCGAGCCTGAACGGCTGGACAAGATAGTCAAGGAGAGCAAGGCCGATGTATTCATCTGCATAGCAGGGCTTTCTGCGGCACTTCCAGGTGTCGTTGCTTCAAAGACCAAGAAGCCGGTAATTGGCGTGCCTGTTTCATCAAAACTGGGCGGCCTTGACGCGTTGCTCTCGATTGTTCAGATGCCTAAGGGTGTCCCTGTAGCTTGTGTCGGCATAGACAACGCTGCGAACGCAGCACATCTAGCCCTTAGGATAACGGCGCTCAAGAAATAGATATACTGTAAAAAATAGATATACTATATTTTAACTAGATATATTGTATTTTAACTATCCATACATTACTATCACTACTGAAATAAAAGACTATCAAATCGGAAATGGAAGACTGCAAGATCGAGATAAAACTCGAGGACAAGCCTGGAGCGCTTTCGCATGTGCTTGACATAATCGCCAAGAACAGTGGCAACCTTTTCTCGATCAACCACATACGCGAGCGGAAAAAGGAAGGATCCGTGCCTGTTGTAATCCAATTTCAGGCGACAGAGCCGGATTTCTCAAAAATAGTATTTGATTTTGAAAAGCACGGGATAGAGATAACCGAGAAGCGCATAGGTGGTGCAGAAGAGACCCAGCTGACGCAGGAGTTCATATTAATAGGGCACGTCATCGATACTGATATAAAGGACACCATTTACAGCGTCTGCGACAAGGACGTGATGGTTAAATCGCTTGACATAAGCCTGAAAGGCCTCAAGGAGCCCTCATCTGTTTTCGCTGAGATAGGCGCTAAGAATTCGAAGTCCCTTGGCATCGCGATGAAGAAGCTGGAAGAGACTGCAAAGAGGAAGAACCTTCTATTGATAACCGGGATACAGACCTAAGAATTACCGACACAAATACATAGAACTGACACAAATACATAGACAAAAATAAACAATATGAAGACTGTAAGACTATTGCTTCTCGGATTCGGTGTCATCGGAAGGGGTTTCGCTAAGGTCCTGATAGAGAAGTCAGATTACATCAAGAAGAAGCACGGCATCGAGCTAAAGGTAGTGGGTGTCGGCGAATACAATGGCTGCCTTGTGGACGAGAAGGGTGTGGATTTGAAAGCTGCTCTTGACCTTCGCGAGAAGGGCAAGTGGCTGGATATGCTGCCCCAGTGGAAGAAGATAACTACCAAAGAGATGATCGACAAAGTCCAGGCGGATATTGCCGTTGAGGTAGTCCCTAGTGACATAAAGACAGGCGAGCCGGGTGCAGGATTGATAGAAGCAGCTCTCAAGAAAGGGCTTCATGTAGCCAGCTCAGACAAGTGTGCGATGGCCCACAGGTTTTCAGAGCTGATGAACCTTGCAAAGAAGCAAGACAAATGGCTCTTATTTGAATCCTCAGCCGGCGGCGGTATGCCCCTGATGAACCTTGCGCGCGAGTGCATACAGGCTGATGAGGTGAAGAGCATGGAAGGCATACTCAACGGCACCACTAATTATATACTCACCAAGATGTCCAAGGGCGGCATGGATCTGGAGACTGCCCTGCGCGAGGCGCAGGAGCTAGGGTACGCTGAGGCTGACCCGACTTATGATGTCGAGGGCATAGATGCTGCGGCAAAGACTGTCATACTGGCAAATGACATCATGGGAATGAACAAAAAGTTCTCGGATGTTAAAATAATGGGCATACGCGGTGTGACAAAAGAAGCGGTGCAGCTGGCCAAGAAGAACGGTTATGTGATAAAACTAATTGCAGAGGTAAACAGCAGCGGGCTGTCAGTAGGGCCGAAGCTAGTCCCTGAGAACCATCCCCTGAACATAGAGAGCAATCTAAACGCTGTCATGTTCAAGACGGATATAGGGCGCGACGTTGTCATAATAGGCCGCGGTGCAGGCGGCAGGGAGACCCAGAGCGCAATATTCTCAGACGTGATACGGATATGCAGGGACCTTTAACCGGGCCAAGTTATCTCTAAGGCTTTCAGGTCAAGTTCTAAGGCTTTCAAGTAACGTTGCCATCTAAGGCTTCCAGGTCGGGTCGTCAAGGTCCTTCGTCTCTTTCTTCGGCGCCCATGCGCTTATTACACTTCCGGATTTCGGTGCATACGATTCCGATATATCCGGCGTTTTTATCGAATAATAAACGGTGTTGTCCCTCTCACGTTTCTCAAATAAGCCCCCCTGGACAAGGCTTTCCATCCGGGATGCAAGGTCAGCTTCACCGACTCCCGAGAACTTTGGCGATGCTTTCACTTCGGCGATACTGGCATTGTTGTTGTCCTGGACAAACACGTAAATGGAACTCAATTCAGGGGTAAGGTTGGTCAATGCTCGCACTTGGTCCTTAAGGAGTGCGTTCTCAAGGCGCATCTTCTCCATAGCTATGCGCAGTTTGTTATTAGCCTTTACTACCTCGTCGTATTCCTTATTCTTTCCGAACATTGTGCATTATTTAGGCCAGGCGGTTTAAATAATACCCCGAGTGTTTTTAAGCATGTGCATATAACCTAAATGTGGATAAGTTAGTTGAATACAGGAAGCTTTTTTATGTTGCAGCCTTTGTGGTAGGGTTTGCTATAGCGTTATCTCTTATTCCTCTAGTTGGTCATCATGGCGGTGGCGACTACTGGTGCATCTCCAGCCCGATAAATGAGATGTTAATCAAGATTCAGACGTCGCAGGCTGGGATAAATACAAAGACAGATGCCATATGCATATATGCGGGAGAGTCCCTCCCTGCAGATACATTGATCAACAGGGTGTCAAATGTCCAAACAGTAACCTTCAGTTGCGGGGAGGGTGCTGCAGTATGTTCGGGCAATTCGCCCGGAATATCTGTTTCAAGCCAGGCTCTGACGGCAAATTCTGACGTGATATTCAGGGCAATTGTATCTTGCACGAAAAATACAGACACTACGGGTGATTACGAGTGCATACTAACTATAGTCAGTGCGTAATGATGGACGAAGCAATAAAAATCACACGGAACGCGGTAAAGAAGAAGATTGTGATGTACTTAATCATAGGTTTCGCCATAGGGTTCAGTTTATCCCTAATAACTGGCTTATATAATGTGTGGACGGAGGTAGGCAAGCCTGTAATATACCTTTATCCCGAAGCCACCCAGTCAGTAACTGTAAACTTAGAGACAGACGGCGATATCTTCATTTCAGACCCACAGATTGAGAGCGGCTCATGGACGGTTACTGCGGCACCTTCTGGGGAATTGATGTTTAAGGGAGTCAAATACCCCTACCTTTTTTATGAGTCGTACACTTCCCAGAAATTTGATTCTGACAAAGGCTGGGTCGTTCCAAGAAGCGAGGTTGTCAGGTGGTTCCAGGAATACTTGCCCAAATTCGGCCTGAATGATGTTGAAACTAAGGATTTCATTGACTACTGGGGTATCAATCTCCCTGAATCCAAGTACTATCAGGTTTCATTGATTGATATTCCGTTGTTGGAGAAAGCTACAAAGCTCGCGATAACACCAGAACCGGACACGTTAATACGCGTTATACTAACAATAAAGCCTTTGGACGCCCCAGTGATCATACAAGAGCCACAAATTATAACTCCTGAGCGGAAGGGTTTCGTTGCCGTTGAGTGGGGTGTGGTACTCCTGTAATTCTTACCTAATTGATTATACTTATTAAGATGGCAAAGATCAAACGAGACGAGATAATCGCAGCGCCGATAGTCGGCGGGGTAGTAGCAGTCCTGACTTTCTTCATGTTGTATTCACTTGTCGGCATGAAGGATATGGGCGGCGATATTGCCGGGATAGGTCTTGGCCTCTTCATAAGCCTGGCGATGGCAGTCGTTGTCGGCGGGGTGCTCTTCGGGGAGCTCCTGGCGCAGGCTCTTGAGGGAAAATGATTTCTTAGCACTGTGTCACCTATTTTTTAACCCCTTTCTTCTAACGTAGCACTTTTTCATACGACGGGGTCGCTAAAACAATATAAAAGTAATCTAAAATGGCAAAAATATATTACGAGAAGGATGCAGACTTGAATGCGTTGAAAGGAAAGACAGTCGCGATAATAGGCTACGGCAACCAGGGCCACGCCCAGGCGCAGAACCTGAAGGACAGTGGAGTCAAAGTCATTATTGGCCTTGTCAGAGACCCATCATGGAGCCAGGCTGAGAAAGCGGGTTTCAAGGTCATGACGATACCAGAAGCTGCAAAGGCCGGGGACATCATACATATATTGATACCAGATGAGGTGCAAGGCGAAGTCTACGCAAAGGACATCGCGCCCCACTTGAAGAAGGGCAAGGCTCTCTCGTTCAGCCATGGCTTCAACATCAGGTTCAAGCAGATAGTCCCGCCGAGGGACGTTGACGTCTTCATGGTCGCCCCAAAGGGGCCGGGTGCAAGGGTCAGGGAAGTCTTTGTCGAGGGCTTCGGGGTTCCAGCAATAGTAGCTGTCCACCAGGATGCTACAGGAACTGCCAAGAAGACTGCGCTTGCGTTCGCCAAGGGGATAGGCGCCACAAGGGCAGGGGTCATTGAGACCACATTCGAAGAAGAGACTGAAACAGACCTCTTCGGCGAGCAGGTGGACCTTTGCGGCGGTGTCGCAGAGATGATAACCGCGTCTTTTGAAACGCTGGTCAAGAACGGCTACCAGCCGGAGATAGCTTACTTTGAAGTCCTACACGAGCTCAAGCTGATAACCGACCTGATACAAGCAGGCGGCATCGAGAACATGTGGGCAAAGGTGTCCAACACAGCTGAGTACGGCGGAAGGACCAAAGGAAAGCTCATAATAACCCAGGAGTCGCGCAAGAACATGCAGAAGTGTCTTGATGACATAAAATCAGGTGCCTTTGCGAGGGAGTGGATCGATGAGAGCAAGGCTGGTATGCCAAACTTGAAACGCATGCGTGATGAGGGCAAGAAGCACCAGATCGAGCAAGTGGGTGCCCAGCTTAGAAAGATGTTCGAGAAGAAGTAATAACTACAACCTTTAGTTATCTTCTCTAACTTCTATCTTTTCTTTTTTGTTTCTTAGACTTAGCTATGCCTAAAACCAGGAGACTGACCGCATCACTCAGGAAAGAGCAGATGAGACTGACTGCGCCGCTCAGGAAAGAGCAGATAATACCTGTCCCGCCTGGAGGGAGGCCCTGGGACAGAAATCCACATGGGCTTTCATGGAAGAGCGTTGTCGAGAGGTACCGCGAGCAGATGGCTGGTCAACAACCTGCTTGGAAGAAGATGTGCAGGGACTTGGCGGTAAAGCGCACCGAGTTTGACATGTTGGCTTCTGCGGTCACTCAACATTCGGCCGGCACCCCATTTGAGGATATTGCTGACAACCTAGGCAAAGACAAAGTTACCATATGCAATTGGGTTGTCAGGGGAAAGAGCCCCAGGTCGATTTCCGCTCTGGTGCATGAGCGTAACCAAAGGAAAAGAACCCCATTGTCTGTCGATTTCTCGGACCATAGCTCAGCAGGCTACTTCCTTGGCATATTAGCGGCCGGGCGCATGCATTCAGAATCCAGAAGTGACCCCCCCACCAAGCCAGGTTTCTCCGTCAATATATCAAGCAAGCGTGTTTCTGCAGAAGCGGCGCGCTCTTTGAAGCATGTTCTGCACATTCACCCAAAGGTATATTCACATTTTGCAGCGGCTGATGCAGTTCGCCCGACAAATGCCGTTCACATAAGCTCTGCGAACCTTGCGAGGCTGTTGCCCAATATTTCTGCAGACCCCATATCACATATCCCTAATAGCAAAAAGGCGAGGATAGCTTTTGCGCGCGCAGTGTTCGACTTAGGCAGCTGCCAGATAAAGACAAAATTGTCAAAAAATGGCGGGAAAGTGCGCCGGCACAAAGCTGTCCAGCTTAGGCTTGGTAATGCACAGGCCCTTTCTACCACTTCAAAGATATTGTCTGAGAACGGTGTGCCACACGACTGGAACCGGCGTTTGAATCAGATAAGGGTGCCTGACTCTGGCGTGGACCAGTTCCTAAAAACAATAGGCTTAAGGGACTTAATGAAATCAGCAAGGCTTTTGTCCAGATAAATTATATCTAGTATATCAATATAATACCAAAGTTATATCTAGTATATCAATCTAATACCAATATATCAGATCCAATACACTCAAAATGGCAAAACATATTGCGCCTAAGATGCGCATAACCTCAATGTCTATGCTTAGAATGCCCAATGGGCGTTTAATCAGGTGGCCAGATATACGGCGTGCATATGGGGAGCAGATAGCCGGTCAGGGTTATTCAAAAAAGCGCATAGCAGAAGACCTCAGAAAGAAGCGCGATGCGTTTTCCAGAGTCGCTCTCGCTCTTGAGACGTATCGCGCCACGAGCTCTATCCGAGCGGCAGGCAGGGAGGTCGGCGCAGGCCCGACCACAGTCAACAACTGGTTTTTCAAGGGCCAGCTGCCGCAGGTAATCTCCCCCGAGCGCCACGAGTTCCATACGAGAACGCGCCAGGAGGTCCGCGCACTGGCAAAGCCGCCTGAAGGCGACTTCGGGTATTTCCTTGGGTTGGGTGTTGCAGGTAGGATAAGAGTCAGGCAGAACGTTCAGACCGGCAAGTCTAGGTTTGCTGTCAGCACGGTCAGCCCGGAGATACGGAACCGGATTGCGGGAGCATTTAGGAACGTATTTGGCATTGAGCCGAGCATTCCAAAAAGCAGGATGCGCGCATCTTCGAGGCGAGCGGAGCATTCAATATCATTACAGTCTGCAAATCTGGCAAGGGACTTGACAACTGCTCTTGCAAGCAAGGGGTCTGTTCATGCGTTCCTCCCAGACCATCCCAAGGCAAGACTAGATTTTACAAGGGCTATTTTTGACACAGGGAGCTCGGAGATCGTCAGCCAAAAGAACTACCGGGCGGTGCATCTAGCCGTGCCGGATGCCATAACGTGTGGAATAGTAACAAGGTCCCTGTCTGAGAACGGCGTCGGGAGTGAGGTCAGGACAATCCGGGGCATGCCCACGGTAGTGATCAAGGGCGAGAATCTTAAAAGGTTTAGCGAACACATAGGCTTTACAGACCAACACAGGCATCAAAGGATACTCTGACAGCGACGCCCTTTTCTTTTTTGAATTTAATTACTTTACATGATTGCAAGAAGAGCGCAAAAGCGAAGGCCCGTCCCAAGATCCAAGCCCAAATTAGATTTCTCTAGTGTCCAGCATGTCACAGAAGTGACGGTACCCGGCGGGAAGACCTACTCCTTGCGGGATCTAGAATCACAGTATATGCAGCAGGTGAAGGGGCAAGGGTATACGCCTGCGCGCATGCAATCTGACAAGCTTGCCAAAAGAAGGACTTTCATGAAGCTAGCACTCATGGTCCGGATGCATGAAGCTGGCATGACGCCAGAGCAGATAGGTGAGGAGCTCGGCCATCATCCTAAGACAATAGGCACATGGCTTAATGGCGAGCGCTCGCCGCAGGGCATTTCGCCGAAAAGGCATGAGTACCATATGGCGACTCGGAAGCCCGTGGCAGTGAACATGGAAAAGCCGCAAGAGTTAGGGTATTTTTTGGGCACTCACACTGCAAAGCGGATGCACTTCGGGAGGACTAAACAGTCAGCGAGATATGCCAAAATCGTTTTGAACGGCGTTCACGAGACGACCGGCAAGTTCCGGGAGTCTGTTGACGGCGCTTTTGGCCTCAAGACGAGGGAACATACCCGCATGTTGAGGGGGTCCGAAAGGCCGACACGCACTATATATCTTCAGTCTGCAGAGCTTGCCAACCGCATGTCAGAGATGTTCGCAGGCAAGCGCGGGCCATGGGAAGCGCTCCCAGACACACCTGCGGCCAGACTGGGTTTCGCGCGGGCGTTTGCAGACTTTGGTAGCACACATTTAGTGAGGACGCCGCAGGGCGACCATATAGAATTCATCCATGAGAGCCCCAAGGTCAGGGAGGTAATTGCCCGCGCGCTTCGGGAGAGGGGGATTACATTTGAGCAGCGCTCAGGAAAGCAGGGCGACCACCTACGGGTGCCAAGCGGCGAGCTCCCAAAGTTCAGGCGCGAGATAGGGTTCAGGGACCCGAAGAGGAATGCGAAGCTGCTTGAGGGGTAATCCTCAGAGGTAACATTTTATCTTAAACCCCCTAGAACTGATTTTTTACCCCTAGGGTTCAAACTAATCATCTGAAGTTTCAAAACTAATCATCCTAATATGCCTACTATTTCAGAGAAGATATTGGCGGGGCACGCAGGCCTGAAAAAAGTTGAGGTAGGGCAGATAGTGGAAGCTGAAGTGGACTACATAATGGTCAACGACGTCACCGGCCTGCCGGCTTTTGAGGTCTACGACGCGAACTTCCCGGATTCTGTGATGAAACGGGACAAGGTAGTCCTAATACCCGACCACTATGTCCCAAACAAGGACATAAAATCCGCCGAGCAGGCAAAGGCCATGCGGGTTTTTGCCAAGAACCATAAGATTAAGAATTATTACGAAGTAGGGCGTGGCGGGGTTTGCCACCAGATAATGATAGAGTCAGGCGTTGTCGCACCGGGCAGGCTGATAATAGGTGCAGACTCGCACACTTGCTCATACGGCGCGCTGGGCGCGTTTTCGACAGGCGTAGGTTCAACAGAAGCAGCCTGTGCCATGGCGTCAGGAAAACTATGGTTCAAGGTCCCTGAGACACAGAAGTTCATAGTAGAAGGAAAGCTGGGCAAGTACGTCATGGGCAAGGACATAATCCTGCACGCGATAGGTGACGTAGGCGTAGAAGGATCATTGTACAAGACCATGGAGTGGTACGGGTCAGCCATAGAGAACCTGTCGCTGTCCGACAGGATATCAATATCAAACATGGCCATTGAAGCAGGCGGAAAGGCTGGTATAATACCTGCAGATAAGAAGGTGGATGAGTACCTGAAGGGCCGTGTCGTAGGGGAATACAAGCCAGTGTACTCTGACAAGGATGCCGAATACTCCCAGGTTTTTAGATATGATGCAAAGGACATAAAGCCGACAGTATCAGAGCCTTTCCTGCCAGAGAATGCGAGGCCTGCTGCAAATGTTGATATCAAGATAGACCAGGCTTATCTGGGGTCATGCACTAATGGGCGCATCGAGGATATGCGCGCTGCTGCGCAGATAATAAAGGGCAAGAAGGTGCACCCGGACGTCAGAATGATAGTAGTCCCAGCATCAACAGACATACAGCAACAGATGATAAAGGAAGGGCTGATGGACGTCTTCATAAATGCGGGTGCGTTTGTATCCGGGCCGACGTGCGGCGCATGCTTGGGCGGGTATATGGGCATACTGGCGAATGGGGAAGTCTGCGTTTCGACAACAAACAGGAACTTCATAGGCAGGATGGGCGACAAGGGGTCGATGACATACCTGGCCAACCCCTACGTAGTCGCGGCGAGTGCGATAACCGGGAAGATAACCGACCCAAACGAGCTGTAGTGTAACTGGAGATGGGTAACCACAATTAATCGATAAACCAAAGTGAAATCAACAGGCAAGGTCTGGAAATTTGGAGACAACGTCGACACAGACCAGATAATACCGGCGATATACCTGATAACCGGCGACAGGAAGGAGCTGGCTAAGCATGCCTTTGAGAATGCCAGGCCAGAGTTTGTTAAGCAGGTGAAGCCAGGCGACATAATCGTGGGCGGGAGCAACTTCGGGTGTGGCAGCTCAAGGGAGCACGCCCCAAGGGCGCTGATAGGTGCCGGTATCCCAGTAGTCGTGGCAAAGTCTTTTGCGCGGATATTCTACAGGAACTCGATAAACATTGGGTTGCCACTGGTGGAAGCTGATATTGAGGCTAAGGATGGCGATGTCATGGAAGTGGATTTTGAAGCAGGTGTCGTGACGAATACGACTAATGGGAAGACAGCCAAGTTCCCGCCGATGCCGCAGTTCCTGAAGAGGCTGGTAGCAGCTGGCGGGCTGGTCGAATACACAAAGAGGCAGATAAAATGAAACCTGTAAGAGCTAAACCTATACGAGCAAAGCCTGTAAGAACGCCGGTGGACGCGGCAGCGAGACAGAGGCGCGCTTGGGCAAAGTTAGCTAAGACCCAGCCCCAGGATGTCCTACGCGATGCGGAGTTGATGGGCTCGACACCTAGAGTAAACAGACACAATTATATGGAGCTTCTCGCCGAGAAGGGCCAACTGAGACAATCGTTCCCAGATGATGCTAGCATGTATGACAGGACGTTAGGTGAGCCGCCTACAAAGAAGAGAAGAAGATGATTCAAAATAACTTCAAATGACTCAATACAAGATAGCTTCAATCCCCGGTGACGGGATTGGAAAGGAGGTAGTCCCCGAGGGCATGCGCGTCATAGATGCAGCTGGAGACAAATACGGGTTCAAGGTCAACTGGACGAAGTTCCCCTTCGGATCGGATTACTATCTTAAAACCGGCGAGATACTCAGTGATGCCTCGGTGAAGGAGCTGAGCAAATATGACTCAATATTCCTAGGCGCTTTAGGGGACCCAAGGGTGAAGCCTGGCGTCCTTGAGGGCGGCGTTCTCCTTAAACTAAGGTTCTCTTTCGACCAATACATCAACCTCAGGCCGGTGAAATTGCTGCCAAGCATCAAATCACCTGTAGCAAACAAAGGGCCTGCCGACATTGATTTTGACGTCGTTAGGGAGAACACAGAAGATTTTTACGTAGGCATTGGTGGCAGGGCAAAGAAAGGCAAGTCGAGTGCAAAGCTGGAAGTAGTCCGCGAGCTCTACAAGACCAAGTTTGGCCTTGACATCGATACCGATGCGGACGAGATAGCCTACCAGATAGGGATGGTAAGCCGTGCAGGGACAGAGCGAGTCATAAAATACGCATTTGAGCTGTGCAAGTCCAAGGGACTGAAAAGGGTGACCTCAGTAGATAAGGCTAATGTGCTAACTAACATCTATGGGTTATGGCGCGAGGTCGCTGAAAAAGTAGCTAATGGTTATCCCAATATTGAGCTAGAGCACAATTACGTTGATGCTATTACAATGTACTTTCTGACCAAGCCAGAGTGGTTTGATGTTGTCGTCGCCCCGAATATGTTCGGCGACATAATAACAGATTTAGGTGCTGCTGTGCAGGGCGGTATCGGCTTAGCCGCAAGCGGTAATATCAACCCGAAAGGGGTTTCAATGTTTGAGCCTGTGCATGGCTCGGCGCCTGACATAGCAGGGAGAGGCATAGCCAATCCGGTAGCTACAATACTTGCCGGAGCTCTCATGGTGCAGACACTAGGCGAGAAGAAGGCTGGGGATGCTATAGTCAAGGCGACAGAGGCAGTACTTGCAGAGGGCAAAGTCAGGACAGGAGATCTAGGCGGCAGGTCAAAGACCAAGGAAGTCGCAGATGCAGTGATAGCAAAGCTTTAGCCCCCATTGTTCTATTTTTTATCCTATTCCCTCAATATAGCCCTTGCTTCAGCTCCTCTTCATTAGACCGAAGACTGAAGACACAAGACAAACAATTCGCGATAGCGAATTGGTGTCTCGAGTCGCAAAAGCGACTCGGAGACAGTAAACCCTTTTGCGGGGGTGCCGGAGCCTGGTCAAACGGGCAGGACTTAAGATCCTGTGGCTTAGGCCTACGCGGGTTCGAATCCCGTCTCCCGCATTTTTTATTCTAATTAGTCAATTATATGGACTCAAAATGACCAACTCAAGAATATTGGGCGTGTTTGTTTTGCTTTTGGCTTTGCTTTTGCCATTGGCGTCTGCAGACTCTTGTTATGTAAACGGCCGGCAGGTTTCATGCAGTGACTTCTGGGCAAGCTTAGGGGCCTTCTTCGTAGTGTTTATCATAGTCATAGCGTTGTGCATAATATTCTGGATATGGATGCTCATAGATTGTGCAAAGAGACAGTTTAATGACAAGCTGGTTTGGATACTCATAATATTATTAGTAGGCACACTCGGAGCAATAATTTACTACTTTGTCATCAAGCGGAAGAACCGTATTGATGAGATCTCAAAACAGGCGTAAGCCTGTTTTTCTTATTTTTATTTCTCTTTACCCACTCGCTAGTATTTTGATCATTTTGATAAGCTTTATTATCCCTTACCTATCAATATTATCATGGCAAGCCCTCATTGCAGGACGTGTTACGTCGGCGCAACATGCAACTTTAACGGACGGCATACACAAGCTTCTGGCGAGTTGATGGCTAATCCAAAGGTTGTTCAGGATTATCGGGTGTGCAAGTTCTTCCGTTGCAACGCCGGCAAGATGGCAGCAATTCAAGCCGTGCGCGATGCAGCGAGCGGCAGGACATCGTGGGAGCTGAAGCGGGTGCATGATCCAAAGACCGGCAGGGTGGACAGAATGCCTATTTTGGAGGCTACAACCTATTCGCAGAGCCCTTTCCATGAAGAGCCGATAGTTGTTAAGTCGGGTTTTATAACGCCTCAACGCGAATGGGTTATCTATCACGATGGACAGTTGCAAAAGACCGGGCAGATGATGGATGTCACAGACTCTAAAGTCGTTGATATGCAGGTAAAGCGTGGTCTGGCAAGATCTGGAATCTAACCCCTAATAATTTGCACTAGGGTTATCCGCACAGCATAATCTTTCATCCCCAAAACTATTAGTCCTCAACCCCGATATATAATCGCCTTTGTTCTCCGCCTGCACTCCTAGATTCGCCTCCAGGAGTGAAAATGAAAATAAATAAAAACCGAAAGGGAGAAACGGATTCTGTGTTTAAGCTGGCGCTGGTGGTCGTTATAATAGCCGCAGTGCTTGCAGTGGTGGCATACATGATGGGCTCTGCATGGAACGGGGCGCAGTCAATAGCAAGTGGTGCTGCGACAGTGGCAGACACTGTAGCTCCAGCTGCAGAGTGCCTTGCTACTGGTGAGGGGTGTAATGACATAGGCCCGGCCGGAGGGTAAGATGTACGGCGTAGTATTCAAAGTAGCGTTAGCGGCGATAATTGCCGCAGGCATGTTCTTCATGCTTGCTACAATACTTAGCGAGGCCAACAGCACGACGAATGTGACAGTTTCAAATATTGAAACTGCCCGCGGAGACAGTTTGAACGATAGTGCATACTATCTGCAAAGATGAGACAATGGAATCAAAGCGGAGCGACGTCAGAGGTGTTCAAGCTGGCGCTTGCAATAGTCCTAGTCGCTGCATTGCTTGCCATGTTCGCCGTCTTCCTCTCTGGCGTCCGGGATTCGGGACAGACCTCGATAAACGCGACTAGCAATGCACTTGTCGAGTTCTCGGAGAAGATAGCCAACAGGACTTCGGGCTTTTGAGCCGAATGGGATTAAGGGAAAACCGGCGAGCTGTCTCAGCAGAGGTGCTCAAGATAGCCCTTGCGATGCTCCTTGCATTATCTATATTTGCACTCTTAGTGGGTTTTGCCTTCGGGCCGACGTCTGCTGAAGATGAGGCTTCGCAGATTGGGGCGAACATGTTGCGCAATAGCGAAAACGCGTCGCTTGAGATAATTGCTTATAACTGGACCTAAAGGGCGTGAAATAAAGGTTTACAATGAGACGTAATAGTGGATTAGGATGAAACGTAAGGGTATTGGGATGGAGGATTCGCCCTTTATGGTGCTCGCGGCGATTGCGGTAATGCTGATGGCTGTATGGATGGGCATCACTGCGATGGCGTCTTTTGTCGAAGGCAACGAGCGGCAGGCAGCTGTTGACGCATCATTAGAACTCTACAAGCGTGCGCGGCTGGTTAGTCTGGGGTACGACGGCTCCTCCGACAGAGTAACAGTGAGGATACCTCTCGGTTATGGAGTGTCTATTGATGGCGCTGTCGTGGCCTTTGGCGGGGTCGTCAATGGGTCTCTCGAGAATGCGACCCAGCTCACACAGCCGATGGTGTTACAAGGCGTGGGCATAAAAGGTGGTGAGTCAAGCCTTATAGGCAACGGCACTTATGAAGCGCTCATTACTTATTCGACTGAGGATGACAGGGTTATCATATCGTGGTAAGTGGTTATCATATTGTAGTAAGTGGTTAGTGTATCCTAATAAGCGGTTAGTGTATAGTGGTAAGGGGCAGGCAGCCGCGCTGGATCTGGCGCTATTCGCCAGTATATGCATCCTTGCACTAGCCTTCCTTTCCATACAGTCGGCCAAATCAGCCGGGTCAACAGGGTTTATCGAGGAGAATGAGAACATGAATGAGGTTGCAGTCAGGATGCTATCAGCCCTTGCGCAGAGCAGGGGCGAACTTGAGATAAGGACGTTACAGACAGCGGCTCTAAAGAGAGTGGACTCCTGTCTTTCTGATGATATCCAAACTGTTATGTCATATGCCGATAAAGTCATTGATACACTTTCGGACATTGAGAAAAAAGCGGCAAGCGGCGATGCATATGATGTGCAAAAGGACCCATTTGTCACCTACCTGACGTCTCGGCTTGATGCAATAGACACATACATCCTTAATATGAGCACGCTTGTGAAACAGGCTATCGCCGAGCTTGAGGAAACAAGCCCAGAACTCAAGACAGTGTGCGCCGCGCTGGAAGCGATTTCTGGCTTGATGCCCGGGTACGATGATGTCCACATGTCCTGCTCAGACAATCCTGTTACAGACTTCCTTGATGATATGTCAAATAATATCTTGTCAGCTGCCGACCTTTCCTCAATATTTGAAGAACAGCTTTTGGAGCAGCTGGATTCAGCAATAAGCGGAACGGGCGAAGCGGACCCCGAGCTGGCCCAAACTGTGCGCAGGATAAGGTGCTACTTGGAAGGCATCAAGGAAAGCGCAAACTCGCTCCTTAGTTATCTTGAATCAGGCATAGACCCTGGAGTCTCATTCTTAGAGTTGCTTCCAGTCAATGCCAATCTTGAAGGTATGACACTGGAGAAGATATTATCAGATGCCATAACCATAAAGGGGAATTTCGTCTATGGGGATGAGACCGCTTCTGTCGCAGGCTCTGCTGCATTGATTCTCCTAAGGGGCCGGAACCTCGGCGAGGTGCTGCCTGAAGTCGATTCTAGCGATAGCCAAGAGGATGTCGAAGGCATAGAAGAGCGGCGCGAACATGTGATTCTCATACCGAGAGAACCATTGGTCAGCAAGACTAATACAAGTGCAGAGGGCCCGTATCAGGAATTCTTTTTCTCACCAGAGACTTACCTGACCTCTTCAGGGCTTCTCGCAGTCAGGCTCAGCATTTATGGGATCGGGCTGGGCGGTGTGAAGCACAATACAGAATATTTTGAAATGTCAGCGCGCATATTGAATTATTCAGCATACAGCAATTCCCAGCACTATCGGACTTACAATGGTAGTTTCATAGACGGGAAAGGGATTGAGGACAGGGTCACGATAACCACTAGGGAATGGGCTCAGGAGGAGTTGACTTCCCCGGAAATAAGCTCGACAGTCCAATATCGCGAAGACAAGATATTGCGGCCCATGGAAGCGCAGCTGGCGCTGATTTTTGAAAACCTTACTTATCCCCAAGGGATATACAATTTTGACATTGAGCACTATTGTATTACCCGTTATGCCAACCACACAGTGAACACCTCGGGGCGCAACTGCAGCCGCTACAATGAGAGCGATGCGGAAAAAGCGATACTTCTAGGGGTTATCACTGCCCAAAGGGGTGGGCTTATGGACTCAGCCAGGGCTGCTGTAGAGAGCAGGCTTGAAGAGCTCCTGTGGGGATACAGCTACAAGTTCGAGTTGAGGGACTGCTGCGGCATGGTGTTTGAGATAAACCCAGAGCTCGAGCCTGTTGGCCGCGAGGGCGTTGCAAAGCGATATTTTGAGGCTGATGGCAAGCGGGCGGAGATGAAGTTGACAGTATGGCGAGACTAAGATGTTACTCACTAAGATGGTTGTCTCATCGTTACTCACTAAGATGGTTGTTAATCCGCGGATAAGGGATAATCGCAGGGGTTGGGTCGTATGGGCGTGGAGCAAAGCAGGGGCATTGTTAGTCTTCGCAGCGATGATGCTTATGCTCATGGCAGCATACAGCTTCGCCAGCGCAAGCGAGCAATCCGACGAAGCGAACGGCATAGCAAGGGCTCTCCGCAACTCCATTTCAGACACCTATAACTCGATAGGCGGGATGTCTTTTGAGCATGAGCTGCCGCAGGCGATAAACGGCCAGGCTTACTCGATGGAGGTGCTCAACAAGAGCGGGGGCACAATAGGGATAATCGTCCGTGTGAGGAGCGGCATATGGGAAGTGCTGGGCGGTTCGTCCATGTCCGTGTCGCTTTCCGACGGTTCCTTTGGCACATTGAAAGGCTTTGGGGACGGGCTAAGCCACTTATGCATTGTGAAGGGCGGCAGTGTGATATTCATCGAGAGGTCGCGATGCTAACCAAAATCGGATTATGATAACAATCAGAAGACGGATGATAATGAGTCGATAATGAGTAAAAATGAGTCGGTAATGAGAATAAAATGAGTCAAAAACTCTTTGGCAAAAAAGGCCAGTTGGGCCCGCAGGGGCTTGAGGATTTGCCAATGACAGTCATGGCGTTCATAATAGCAGTAGCTGCGATGATAATCCTTTTCAAGGTCACTGCAGCCCATGGCGAGTTCTCAGGTGTGGATGATGTGCACGCAGCAGGCAAGAGGCTCATTGAGGCGCTTTCTGGCGAGGCTTTTAAGTCAGAGGAATCGAGGGCTTACGGCGAGGAATTCATAGACTGGGATGTCGTTAAAGCGAGGCATGATGAGGACCCATCACTCAGAGGCTTGGTGGGCTATATTGAATATAGCTTTTGGGCCCGGGTGGACAAGGGGTCTGCTAGCCTGGAGTTTGGAGAGGAACCGCCAAATACAACTCTTGCTTATGCAGTTCCAGTTCCAGTGCTCTATGGGGATGAAGTATACAACGGCAAAGTGGAGGTACGAATATGGGAATGACACAGCGGGTACAGATATGGGAATGACACAGCGTATTAAAAAGACAAAGAGAGGAATGGGAAAGCGAGGGTTCTATCCGCTTTTCACGACGTTAGGCGTCCTTTTTTTGATAATGGTAGTGTCCTTATCAATACAATGGCAGTCCTCAGGTGACCGTGACTATGCAGAGCACATAGATCGCCTCTCATGGCTCAGGATCAACGGCGCAGCCTCAAACGTGAAGTCGATGGCATCCTCCTCGCTCACAGAGCAGTTCTACGATGCGATACTCGAGGTCGGGCGGATACCAAAGGGCGAGACTATAAACCCATTTTTGCAATACGGCAAAGATGAAGGCTGGAATAAGATAGTCGAGAATATAACAGAGAGTGTCGCCTCCAGGTTCAATGATATCATGCCCTCCCTGGCGGACAGGGTAGACAGCACACAGAGTATATTCGTCTTTGAGAACGGCATTAACGTGACCATAGGCCAACTGGGCCCGCAGAACCTCAGGCTTGTCGAAGCAGGGGATGATATTACAGCTGTCGTCGAGATGCCCATGTTCTTCACAAATAACTATAACGGTTGGGCAACTACTGTGTTGGAATCAAATATGACCATACCCTTGAATGTCAGGCTCAAGGATATCTATGGCCGAGCTTGGCAGTTCAACAGCGAGTACCGGAACACCGCTGCATGGACGCTTACCCTTGCGTTATACTTCAGGGCATACACGACAGCATATAACCGCGACTCTGAAGGGCCGTTTCTAAAAGAGGGCCACTTCTCCTTAGACCCCATAGCAACTATCCTGTTTGGCGACCTTGATACCATCAAGAACCTCTCCCAGGACATCGGGTCGGTGCTTGATACTGGAGCGATACCCTTGGCGACATGGTTTGCTGAATGGAAATACCTCTCCGAGCCGTCCTTTTTACCCGCAGGTTTCGATTTGCAGTCGGAAGACGCCAGCCGCGCGCGCGAAGCTATCTCTGGCAACTATAACATAGAACAAGCGCAAGATGATGCATGTTCAGGCCTACCCAGGGACGAGTCGAAAGACTGCAAGCTCCTGTTTGACTCAGATTCATTGGACGACAAGATAGACGATATCAAGGACCT
>Ga0247841_10003136_pt1 | contig 31279 bp, 25 predicted proteins | sample LaCruzMarch2015__2_FD_192410 | JGI IMG/M metagenome (GOLD analysis project Ga0247841, IMG submission 192410) | Freshwater microbial communities from meromictic Lake La Cruz, Castile-La Mancha, Spain - LaCruzMarch2015_18m | ecosystem: Environmental > Aquatic > Freshwater > Lake | place: Spain...
GGAAGTTATTAGAATTATTAATCGCAAACCTAGAAAATCATTGAATTATTTATGTGCATACGAAGCATTTTACGGTGTTAAACTTAATTTATAACAATTTGTTGCACTTTGGACTGGAAATCAGGATTATTTGTTATTTATAATATATATATTTCTTCATGAAAGTCAATCTACTATTCTTGTATGAAATGTGGGAATACTTTAATATTTTCTTTATCTATTTTATAGGACTTATGGACGATATCTACCATAAAATCTGATGGGACCATAAAGGTATTTATTCTTTTTTTTAATTGTCTTTCTATCAAGCAAAGGGAGATATATTTGCCGATGATGGCGAGTTTTTTGATCGGGTTTTTTGTAGGTTGGGACTTTAAAAAGTTGCTGAGCGTGAAGGGTGTTCTGATTTGATTTTCATCTGTCAATTTGCTAGGAAATGGTGCAAAATATCCTAGATCGTGGAACATCATCCATGTTTTTGCTGTACTATATTTGCTTATTCGTACGGGTGCTCGACCGAGATATCTCATGACGCTATTGTATCGGATGAGGTCCGGTTTCATTTTTTTTATTCTATATTTTAGTTTAATGGCTTCGTAAAAATTTCCTAATCCACTGATGATTCCCAGATATTTTGCTAGTTTCCCTATTGGGCCTGATGGTACTGTTCATCAGCATAATTCCACTTCGTAGCCATGGTGTTCCAATAATTCTTTTACGTCATTTATGTATGTTTCTATCCCTCAAATTCTATTAATAAAATCTGATACTATGATCACTTTTTTGACGTGTTTTCCTGCGAGCGTGTAGAACTTCATGAGTCGGCTTTCTTTACTATATTGCTCAAATGTTTTCAAATCCCCCTTCGTTTCCCCCTTTACCCAGCTTTGCTGGATTCCCTCTGGTCTCAAGGGGGTCTTTAGTTTTGATACTAAGTGATAAAGTTTTTCTCATGTGGTGTGTCATGGTTGGTGGGTGAGGTCGAGGTCTTTGGTGATGAAATCTTTGAGTCCTCATTTTGCGTATCAGATAGGCGGTATTCAGAGTTGTATTGCTGTCAATGCAGAAAGACCAAATGATTCAAGGCATTCTGATGGCATGAGACAATAATTGTAATTTGTTCTATATCTTTTGATGGTGTCTAAATTTTTTCGTCAGAAAAAGTGAATATTTTTATTTTCATTTGCCAATGTCTGAATTTTCTTTTCTCCACTTCCTGAGCCAAATACAAAGAGTTCAAACGGTAATTCTTTTCAATTTTTTCTGAACATCTCAATCATGTCGATTATACCATCGAATCATTTTTCTTGTTCTAGTCTTCAGAAGTAGAGTAGTCCGAGCATTGTGTCTAAAAAATAAAAATTATGAGTCCTTTTGTAATGTTTCTATTAATTTATCTTTGAATGTATTGCTTTGTGATATATTTGTTTCCATTAAAACCATGTTTCCACTGTATTCATATTCGTGACCAGGTTCAATGATAAATAGGGTTCCTGCTAGTGCATCTTTTATTTCTCCATCAATAATGAATTCTCCCGTTCATGATTCTACATAATATGTTCTTGTTGTATCATCAATCATTTTTTTCTTAGGATGTTTGCCGTGTACAGTAATACGGAGTATCGTAAATCCTTTTTTCTCGCTCTTGTCTACATAAATCTCTCCTGAAAATCACTCTCTATTAAAGTTATTTGTGTCTTTTGGTTTTATGGTGTTGGAATTGGTTCATGGTGTTTGTATTTCCATTTTTATGATTTAAAAATAAAATATTATTTTATCTTATTTTTTCGCTCTTCGAAACTTAATTTTTGTCCATCGAGAACTTCTCAACTATACAGCTTTCGTAGTACTGAAAGTGCTGCGCATTGTTCACATTTAGTGGATTTACCAAAGCTACAACCTCATTGTTCTTCTCGAAGTTTAATACAGAAGTCTAACTCTTTTTTGATGTCTTCTTTCATGATGTTATTTTTTTAACTAAAGACGTGTTTTTTTTATCTATTTGATTTTTACTGTTGTTTTTTTCTCTTCTTCTTAGATTTTTAATCATATTTTTTACCAAGGAAAAACATGTTCTTACTGATTTTATGATTATGTTTTTTATATTTTTATCTACGTATTTCCTACCTTTCCAGGGGGTCTTTTCTAGATAATAGAAATATTTCTCTAAAAAAGGATTTGTACATAAATAGTTCCATGGTTTTAATTTAGTATAGTGAATGATTACTATTTTTCCATATAATTCATTATTATCTCTAGGATATTCATCCATTAATGGTGTCATATGATTATATTTAGCTGGTAGTGGCAATCGTTTATTCCACATGATAGCATTCATTGCATCTTGATCTTGATATCTAAGAATGCCTTGATGTGTTTTGATAAACTTTATTACTGTCTGGCTACTTTTATGTTTTCTCCATTTTTTTGCATTGATGAGCATAACTCATGAATTGAAATATTTTGTTCCTGCGGGCATTTTTAGTTCTTCTAGTCTGTGTTTTCCATATTGTTCTACTGCTGCAAAAAAATACTTATCAATATTGGTATGATATAATTCAGAAATATCATCTATGATGATGGTGTCACTATCTATATACAATGCTTTTTGTATGTTTGGCAGCAGATCTGGTATCATTATCCTATAATACGTAGCATGAGTTATATGTCTGCTTATGTAAAAATCTTTAAAAAGATTTGTATTGATCTGTATAAAATTCATATTGAAAGCATATTTTTTTGATAGAAATTTAAGCTTTTTTTTGTTTTCTATCGATATTTCTCCGTCGAGTATATAGACATCTACAGGTGTATTGTTTTTTTTATTTTCAAATAAAGAACAGATGGTGACTCCCATAAATTGAGCATAATTATCATCTGCTGAAAAAACTATATTCATGGTTTCCATCTATTTTTTGCGTATTTATTGTATAAATCTTTCAAGATTTGGTCTATGCTTTTTTTATGGTTTGTCTTTTTATTTTTTTAGTTTTTGTCTTTCTTCGTGTGTCGATATTTGCATGGTGGCCACTGAGTAATATCTTGGGAACTTTCATTCAGAGTACTTCTTCTGGTTTGGTATATTGTGGGTATTCTAAATTATTCATGTTCTGTTGTACATTATAACTTTCTTCTTGTCGACTGGCTTCTTCTTTGATGACTCATGGGATAAGTCTACTGATTGCTTCAATCATAATCATAGCAGGAACCTCACCGCCGAGCGTGATGTATTGTCAGAGGGAAATTTTTTGAAATTGTTTTCCATATTTTTTTTTCATATACTGTTCGAAACGGTAGTCGATACCTTCGTATCTCGTACAAACGAAAATAATGTTTTCTGATTCACTCAACGAATGGGCTACTTTCTGCGTGAAAACTTCTTTTGAAGGGGAGGGAAGAATTATCGCAAATCCCCCCTTTTGTTTCCCCCCTTTATCAAGGGGGATTTTAGTTTTTTTTAGTTTTTTTATGATGGATTCAACGGCTTTGATTGCAGGATCTGCTTTCATGAGTAATCAAGCTCATCACCCGTAAATAGTGTCATCTACTTGCTGATGTCTCCCGGGAGCGAATGTTCTTGGATTGATAAAAGAGAACTTCAAAATCTTCTTCTCTTGTGCCTTTTTGATGAGAGAAGTCTCGATGAAGCTTTTGAAAATATCGGGGAATATAGTAACTATGTGAATTTGCATTTATGTGTGCTTAGATAAATACTTTTAGTGAAAAGTTAATAGTGAATAGTGAAAAGTGTAGGAATTGTCTTATATGAACTATTGTAATTTTATGATAGTTTATGAGTGTACAATTCATTCGTTTTTCACTTTTAGTTTTTAGTTTTTCACTGTTTTTTAGAATCATTTTGCGATATATTGTACGAGTCTGATAATGACGTATGATGAGACAACAAGCAATAATCCTACGAGTGATCACATGATTCATTTTTTTGCGTCTGCTGGATCTTTACCTGAACTCGCCGCAAAAATGAACATGATTCATGAAACTATCAGTGCTATCGTTACCAATGTCCCGATGAAAAATGTCGCAGAAAGTACTACATCTTGGACAAATAATCCTACAGATGTTGAATCTCCCGTATCTCTGACACTTTTTCTGATGCCAAGCATATCGTAGACGTTGAGCTTACATTGTCCATTGACGAGAAGGTCTGCATCACAAGTGATTCCCATAACGGGGTCTGGTCAATTTTTTATAATTGGAGAACACTTATTGTCACATTGTGCTTTCGCGACATCTCTTGCAGAAATACAACTTTCCTTTGCTGTACCTTTTTGGCTTTTGCATTCATTGTTTTTGGTGTCATATTCGGTTTTGCATTTAGCTAAACAACAGCTTTTTTCACAACTAGCTTTTTTGGTAGATGAATTGGCAAGACATGTTTTTAATGTAGAATTCATTTTTTCTTCACACGCTTTAAATTTATCATTATCATTTTTGATTTTATCACATTTAATTTTTTCTTTATCTTTATTTGTCGTACATTCTTTTTCTCTATTTTCATTCTCTATTGTACATCATGTAGTTGTACATGACGTAGCGGCTTTAGTAAATGAAAACATTGGACTGATGAACATTACCAATAACACTATACTAATTATTTTTTTCATTAGACTTTATAAAAAAGACTAAAAATTAATCAAAGATAGCCGAACGATAGACGAACGGTTGCTGTATATATCGTTTTATACTAATTCTTCTTGATTTTGCAAACATAACTATTACCGTAGGTGGTATGAAATCATTGAAAGACTCACTTAGAAAAACACTTGCTCATAGGCATATGGGGCATCAAATGGTAGGGGCGGTAGCGTTGAATGTCGTCAGAGATTTTCTCAATAGTCAAAAACATGGTAAATCAGTAAAGTCTATCACTTCTGTTGATGAACGTGGTGAGCATGATGAATTCATCGAATGTGTTGAAGATCAATCCGGTCTGGAATGATATGTCAGATTCAATGTTATGTTTCTCAAAACTAATGATCAAGCACTCAAAATAAAGATTTTCCAACAAAAAAACCAGATCCTTCGTGAAGTGAATCTGGCTATTGAAAAAGTAGGGTATGCTACGAGATTGGTTGATATAAGAATGAAATAATTATTTTTCTTCTTTTTCGTCGTCTTTTTCGAAATTTTTGAATTCTTCAAGATAGTTTGTTTCAAATTCTTTGTACACTTTATTTACAAAATCGTCGTAATCAGGTATTTCATCATATAAAAATTTCTGAATATCTTTATCTGTAATTTGCCCTGCAGCATGTTTTTTTGTTATATCTACGAATTCTTGCAATTTTTCTTCAGAAAATTTTGCCATGAGATTTGTCATGAATCGATCATATAATACAGGTTTAACGTCTTCTATTAGAAGATCTAATGCGCTATCTTCGATATCGGGATTCGCTTTGATTAAAAGCGTTTCTATAAATGCTTCATCACTGAACATGGGTATATATAAAATGATAAAATACATGTGTGGAATAAATATTGGTAATGTATTATTTCTCTAAAGATATATAATTTATTCGTGAATACAATAATAATATTTTTTCTGTTATAATGATGTGATTCCTTCGTTGAAATAATTAATATTTGTTTTTTTTGTACCTTCATTTTCTCATATATTGTCTAATTTTTTCATATCTTCTTCACTTATTTTTATATCAAAAATATTTGTACGATTCCAAATCTGATTTTTTGATTGTGTAGAACTTGGTATAACCATAACTCATTTGTTGATGACATATGCAAGTGCTAATTGATGAGGAGTAATGTTATATTTCGCTGCAATATCTTTTACGGTAGCATTTTCTGTTATTTTTTTCATTCCAATATAGTCAGATATTTGTCAAGGTGATCACAGTGGACTATATCCTGTGACTAATATTTTGTTTGCATCTGCATATTTTTTTACATTTTCAAAAGAAGTTTTATCTTTTAATAAACAGTTTATTTCTATTTGGTTGCATGAAATAGAAAGTTTTCCTCCTGTTTTTGACTTGACGTATTCGTTTGCTCTCTTGAGTTGATCAACATCAAAATTACTTACTCCTATGTGTTTTGTTTTTCATTCTTCCCATAATTGTATCATAGCATCCAGGCAATTATTTTCTATATTTTCATTGTTAATGGGTGAATGTAACAATAACAAATCTACATAGTCCATTTTTAAATTTTTGAGACTGCCATTGATTACAGAATCATAAGCATCTTTTTGTTGAATATTTCTATTAGGAAAATGTTTTTTGGAAGGACTTATTTTTGTCGTGATAAAAAATTCACTTCTTGGAATGTTTGATTCTTTGATGCTATTACCCAATTCTTCTTCATTTTCATATTCTTGTGCAGTATCAAAATTTCTATACCCATTTTGTATTGCCATTTTTATTGTTTCTTTTGGTTCTTGTGGTCAAGGTATCATATTTAATGTCCACATACCAAATCCGACTCTTGGAACTTTTATATCTCCAACTTCAATCATTTCAGGGAGTTTTCCTTCTTCTGCTTTTTCTTTTGCATCTACGGGTTCCGTAGTTGTATCAGTTGGTGCCGTAATGGTATTAGTTGTAGGTGTTTCTATTACATCTGTAGTTGATGTGTTTACTGTATTTACTGGTTGTACTACTTCATCTATTTTTTTTGGTGTAGATCATGTATTGTTCTCCAAAAATCTTTGTTTTTCCTCATCAGTCATTTCTGCAAATTCATGGATAATATGAGGTATGATGAATTGAAGATTTCCTATTTCTTTTGCATCCATGGAATTCTTAGTGTTATTTTTTACTTCTTCTGCAATTTGCATTTTATCTTTCAGTGGAATATCGCCCAAAATATCAGCAATTTCTGCTTTTATAGCTTCTGTTTTTTGGTTTTTTTTTGCCAAATCACTTAATTTTTGGATTTTTTCTTGCTGGGTTAGGTTTTTATTTTCCATGGTGTATTATAGTATATATATAAAATTTTTTTATGCAGTTAATTCTGTTCTTGCTCGAAGATTGTGTCTATCTTCATTTTGATTTGGAGGCGTGTCCTGTTGATTTGGAGGTATATCTTGTTGTCTTCTTGGTGGTTGATCTTTTTCTCTTTGGAGTTTTTCTCCCAAAGTATTCATAGGTATAGGTATTCCAACTCATCTATTGACTATTGTTTCTTTAGTTGTGTCGTGTACTGCTTTTACTATATAATCCATAGTTACTCACATTTTTCTTGCAGTTAAGTTGCCTGCAGCTCAACTAACAGATCTCTCTGCTAATGAATTTATTGTGTCAAATCTTATTGATCAAACTGGTGTAGCTGTATGTCATGTATTTACTAATTCTTCTGCAACTTGTTTTACTCACTCTAAATATCTATTAGCTAGTAATGCCTGATTTCATGCATCAGCACCTTTACTAGCAGCAAATGATTGTATGCTGCTTAATTGTGAATTGTTTATAGCTCCCAATAATTTTGTTTCATTTGCTCATGAAAAGTTAGTTTTGATATATCCATCCAAGAATGTTTGTGTTGATGTCATTTCTGATGTAGCTTTAGTAAGATTTGTATATGTTAATTTATCTACTCATGCACGTATATGATAATCCGCTCCTACAATCGTTCAACTAGGGTGAGTAGTTAATGTTGTATTTAAAGGAACATCAACGTCTCCTACTACAAATTGTCCTTCATTATGTATTGCTGGTTTCCAATGCCCGTGTGCATCAAAATATCCTCTCTTAAATTTCTCGTCTGTTATTACGTCTGTTTTTTTGCCACTTGCTAAAGTAGAAACTAGATACGACAATCCAAATGCTATACCTCATGCTTTCAATGCACCTCGAACAGCTTTTTCTTTTTGACGTGATCTTTTTCTTTCAATAGCTTCGTCATACCCTATTTCTTCTGGTGTTTCTCTTCATCCTACACCTCATTTGATTTTATCGTTTGTTATTGCATATTCGGGATTTGCTCTCAATGTTCCCATATTTATACTCAATCTTGATGCTCATGCGAGAATCATTCTATGAAGTGTTTGATATTCTTGTTCGGCTACTGCTGGAGAGTTTGATCATAAGAAATTCTGTCCAGAAATTCATTTATCTACCGTTTCTCGATGAAAGTCCAAACGTGACAATCCGTCAGCTAAATAGTCTTGTAATCTTTGTTGTTCATTTCCAGTTAATTTTTGTTTATTTAATAATGTTCCGATGTCAGTATTGAGCTGATTAGTATTGCTCAATTGATTTTGTGTTGTCTGTACATAATCCCTATATTGTCTTACATCTCTTGCTGTTTTACCCAATCAGAAATAGTAGAGAGCGTTTCTTCTTAACCGACTCATGCCTCATACATCATTACCTAATCTTATACGTTCTGTTGTGTTTGTATCTAGATTTGCTGCTTGTCTTGTCTGATATCCTCTCTGTTCTTTGTTGAAATGTGAATGTTTTTTGAAGAATACATTTGCAAATGTTGAAGTACCTGCCCATGATGCTACTGCCAATGGTCCAAATGGTGAAAGCAACATTGCTGGTACTACTGTTACTGCTAATTTTGTACCTCATCGTAATCGAGAGAATGCTTCTCTCATTCAAGGATGTCTTTTAAATCGTTTTCCTACTCTTGATTTTTCATCATAAGGTCTATCAAGCCATTCACCTATTTTGACTGCTGTTCCTCATTCTTGTTTTACATTATATGCTTCTTCTCATTTAGTAAGCAACTGTATTTTGAGCTTTAATGTTTTTGCTCGCATCAAACTCAAAACTCTTTGGTTTGTCTGTAATAATTTAATTTGTCTCATTGCGTTATTGTCATCGAGTTTTATATTGTTTAGTTCCAAAAAGCGTGGATTCATTTTGTGTACATTGATATATTTACTAATCAATGGTCTGCAATATGCACTGAATTGTGCATCAGTTACATTTAGATTGGTTTTAAGATAATCTGAAATTTTAAATACCATAAATTGATGATCTCTAAATGAATTCAATTTTGTCAAAATATTAGTTCCTATGATATCCATATCATTTACTTTGTAGAGTTCACGTAATGGTTTTCGATCTGGTAGGGTAGCGGTTGCTGGTCTTGATGGATCAAGACTGGATTCCAAAATATTTTTTAATTGTGCTTGAAATTGTATATCAGACAATGTCATATCTCTCTGCCGAGGAGGTACTGTCCCTGGTTCACCTGTCACTCTTAGCATGAGTTTATCCAATGCTCTACGAGTGTTTGGATAGTTATCTGTATCTATATCACTTATTACTGTCTGTATTTGTTTGTTCATGTTTTCTTGTTGTTCTATCTCATGACGGTCTGCAGCTGTAGAAGATTGTATATCTCATTGGACACCTTTCATTTTTGTCATTTCTTTTTCTGTATATCTTTCTTTGATGTATTCTCTTCTTAAAAAAATATTCATTTTGTCTGGTCGAGACCATGGTTTATATCGAGCTGTACGTTTGTATCTTTTTCTGAGTTTTTCTTCTGCTTTACGTACGGCTTCAGCACGATGTGCTTCAGTTACATTGGAAATAGTTGCAATATCTTCTATTTCATTCTTTCTTGGTTTCGGTCTTGGTGGAATTATATCGTCATCATCGTCATCATCTTCATTATTTTCACAACATTCTTCGAGCTTTTTTCTTAATAATTTTATTTCTTCTTCTAATGATTTTACTTTATGAATAAGATCTTCAACTAGATTTTTCATCTTTTTTTGTTCTTCAGTCAAATTGTCTAATTTTCCATTGAGTTCATTATCCATTAATTCAATCATTTTCTTTATGTTTTGTATTTCACTATCTAGTTTTGATATTTCTCTTTTTACGTCTTGTACTTCTCTGATTACTTCTTTTGTAGTTGTATCTATTTTTTCCGTGATATTTTTTTCAACATTATTTATTTTTTCTTGTGTATCTTTGTCTAATTTTTCTATTCTCTCCATAATTTTTTCAATATTTGTTTCTTGTTTCAAAATAAGCTCCATGGTCTTCAAAAAATTATCATTGATTACTGCTATGATATCATTTTTGTTTGTATCTAACATCAATTTTAGAAATTTTTCAAGACGCTCAAACATCTCTTTTTCAAATGTATTTAATATCGTAGTTGTATGTGTTGTTATTACATTTATGACTGCTTTCAGCTCCGCCTTCATTGTTTCGTTTATTGGTTGGTTTTGCATATCTTTTAATAGAAGTCTTACACTTTCAAATATTTGTGCATTATCAGAATGAACATCTATATTGTTAGTAATGTCTCATATTTTTGCTTCTGCTTTAGAATTTCCACCTTCATTATTTATATTTAATTTTTTCATAAGATCAACTTTCTGCTCTTTGCTTAAATTAGGATCGTTTTGTATCATATTTATTATGTTATTTACATCTACGTTTGTAGATGTTGTATTGTTTAGATCATTTTCTATTGCAGTTTCAAGAATGTTTTCGTTATTGTTTTTATTGTCATTTATATTTTGATTTCCATTCTGATTCATATTTTGGTTCATATTTTGGTTCATCATGTTTCGTGATGGCATTCCTCCTCGTCAATATCCTCCTGGCATAGCTCGTGGATATTGTTGAAATTGCATGAATCGTGGATATTGTGCATATTGTTGAAATTGCATATATTGCGGATTCATATAATAGTTGTTATATATGTTTTTTATCTTGGTATTGTTTTCTATGTTTATATTGAGTTTCTGTTCTATCTTGATAAGGAGTAAGTTAAACCAATATAAAATTCCTTTTTGTGATTTAACAGAATCTAATAACTCTTTTTTATTTAATATTGTTATCAAATTAGCAATTGTTTTTTGGTTTAAACAACTTTTTAATTTTATATCTCATTGATTTTCCAATATATATTGTAATCTGATGATGAAATAATTGATATTTACTTTAATTTTTTCATCGGTCACTTTTTCAGATAAATCAGTTAGTATATTTATGCAAATTGAAATATCTATATTTACATCGATATTTATTCTCACTTTTTCTTTTTTCTTTTCCTTTTCCTCTTCCTCTTCTCCATTTCATCCTTCTTTCTCTAATTTTTTTGCTCTTTTTTCAACTTTTTTCAAATACTCTTCAGTTCGTTTAATTATGAAGTAATCATTACCATGATTATCTTTTTTTTGTATATGATCTATATTTCATTTATATTCATCTATATCATTCAATTCTTCATAAGCTATTTTTGATTCTTCTCTTGCATTTTTTCATCATATAAATTTATCACCATATTTGAATTCTATCATATTTTCTGAATCTAATATTATTCTTTCCGCAAATATAGAGTCAAGTCTTTCAAGTTCTTTTTGTGCATCGTTTTTGTTTTCATTAATTATTTTTTTATATGTGTCTATAATCTCTCTATATTTATTGTCTTTATCAAAATCAATGAAAATATTGTCTTTGATATTTATTTTACCAGCAGGTACTCATTTGCCTCTGTTGTTGTAAATGGCGAACGCAAGATCGTTTCTATTTACCATTTTTTTCTCACTGTTTAAATCCTCAAAAAGCTCCAATTTTGCTTGTTGGATATATTTAATACGTTTTTGTTCTCCCTCGCTTTTTCATGACAGAGATTCAATGTTGGAAAGAATTTTTGATTTTTCAGTACTCATTTTTTATTTGGACAGTAGGTAAAAAAGTAATAAAATATTTTCCTTATCTAATTATATACAGAAATGTAAAATTTGTCAAATTTTGGGGGACTTTTTTTGAGCGTGGATTTCAGATGATTTCCAGACGATTCCAGATGATAAAAAAAATAGAAGATAATATCTTTGAAATCTTCTTTTTAACTGGTTTGTATGATAATTATCTGCTGTAATGTATGTATGATGTATGCGAATAAAAAAAAACCGACCACAAGGATCAGTTTTTATATTTTTTTGTTTTTTCGAAATTTTAGAACAATGATAATCTCAATCTCATCTCTCTGACGAGTCTTCCTCCGAGCGCTGGATTTTGCATAAATTCTTTTCTTTCTTTTTCATTGCATCTTACTCTTTGTGGAGGTAATTGTTCAGTCGGAATTCTTGCAGAATTTCTTCCATTGATTGGATTGATTCCTCTGTCTTCTATTTCAAGATATGAAAGATCTCAAGCACTATCCATAAAGTAAACTCTTCCTGTTTTGTTTTGGTTGATATCAGAAACAGCAAATGATTCTGGACCTATAAAGGTATTTTTTCTTAGATTTTCTATCATTGATTCGTTTACTCATTCTATGATTGCAAGCTCTATACCATCAAAAACACGCATACCTTTCATCTTATTATTTAAGATATCGCCAAGGTTTGCTCCTTTGTATTCATAATTATTTCCTTTATATGTTCATGATACGGTCAATTTATTTTTTTCAAATCCTATGTTTACTGTTTTACCTCATGCGGTTATTGATTTTGTGAAATCAAATTTATAGTCTTTTTCTTTGTATCTTATTCTTCCCCATAATCTTTTTGCTCGACCACCTCTCAATGGAAAATTCGTTCCATATCTCATATATCTCATAGAGTTCCAAAAGCCAGTTGTCATATTGGTATATTCTTCACAGTTTGCTTCCATGATATCGGTGAGCATTCCTGATAATTCTATCATACCTCTTTCTAGATCTACTATATTATGTAAACTTTTATAACGTCTTTCGTCAAATATAACATGATTTGTTCTTTGGCGATTTAATTGATTGACTGGTGCTGCTCAGCGTACGATAAGATTTTCTCCACGCATGCGAGCTTCTACTCTATCTACTTGCTGTGGACGTCCGTTTATATCTATTATTTGTTGATTGGTGGATTCTCTATGCATAGTAGTAGGAGCTTTTTGTACCAATATCTTCATTGCATTGAGTGCTAGATGACATCTCAATTTTCTATTCAATGGTTCTCAAGATTTTGTTGATGTACGTGTGAGAATCATATTTACCATTTCATTGTTGTCTCTTCATTCTATGATCAGTGGTTCATCTTCTCCTTCTATTTTTATGCTAACGACTATTTTTTCTGCTGATGGTATATTTACTTTTATATCATATTTAATTGGACCGTTTTCTGCTTCAAATGTCTGTCCATCCATATTTCATTCTCTTCCTTCAAAAAATTTCATATAGGTATTTCTTTGTGATCTTATACCAAATAATCTTTGTCGCCATCTTCTAGAGCGTGCTTGGGGTCTTGTATTTGGAATAGCTGCGTTCAAACGCATATGATCGTTGTTATCTACTTTGCTATTTATACGATCAGTGTCAAAATTCATCAATGTTCTTATCATCTCATTGCGGTTTGGTCATGTGTCGATAACATCATGTATCTGTTCTCTCACATAGTCTCTCACATTCTTTGCAAGATTTCTACGAAGATAATCAGTAAAAGCTCTTACGCTTACTAAATTTTGCATAGGTACTTCTCTATTCAATCTTGTCATTTCTTGTCTAAAACCGTTTACTAATCCTTGTTGATTAAATACTGGTATCAACCCTTGTATGCCGCGTATTCTTTGGATAAGGATATTTCTATGTTCTTCATTATCATATATCTGTTTTATTTCTTCTTCATTTCCGTTTGCACGAAGAATTTCCCAGATTACATCATTTTCTATCTCTTCTCTTGTGCGGTTACTATATTCTGCTGTTATTCTTTGATTTACTTCATTGTTTTGATTCATGTCATCATATGCTTGTCCACGTTCTGCCAAATCAATTTGAGGCGCGTTGATTGTTAAGGTAAGCGGTTTGAAATGATCGATATTTATTCCTGTTGCTGGATCCTGGATTCTTACTCTTACATTCAATGATAATTTTGCAGGAAATGTAATATTTTCTGTACTTACCAATTCAATATTATTGATGATTAGTTCATTTATGTTAGCATTATTTTCTATGTTTAGTCATCTTACTCTAACATTTTGTCCTCCTGCTGTCTGTGCTTCCAATTCGTTTCCTGTTCTTCTGAGCTCTTGTCCATTGGTATCACATAAAGCATAATTTGCCTCTGTATTTACTGGTAACCCATTTGGAGTAAAAATAGTATCCAAATTTATTGGATTTTGCGTTCCTCCAAAGTTTAGGGTAAATTGTCCTACCTCAAATACAAAATTTGCTTGTCTAAGGCGTAAAGTTTGCTGACCTAAATTTATAATTTGTTGTAATTCTGCTCCTCTTGTTCCCAATAGTCATGGTGTAAAATTTAATCTTCCGAGATCTTCTTGTAGTCTTTGTATGGGAAGTAGATTTTCTAATATAGTTCTATTATCTTCGTGTCTTTGGCGAATATTTGGTATTGCTGCTTCTAAATTATCTAGTTGTGCTAATTCTGTATCTATTACTGCAATCAACGCAGTTGTTTGATTTACATTACCCCCGTTTATTGTAGCAGGATCTATAATTATATTTAATAAATTTAATCATAGATTTTGAGGTATAGGTATCGTTCATTGATTTAATCTTCCTGTTGCATCTGTGAGATTCTGTGTTTGTGTTTGCAGATTGTTACGTGCATTAACTTGAGCTTGAGCTGTATCTATTAAATTTTGAATTGCTCTCTCTCTTGCTGCTAAATCATTTATATTTGGTATTTCGAAATTGATATTAGTGTTTATTGATTGTAATAAGACAGGATTTAGCAATGCTCCATCATTGGTTATTGTTGTATCTATAGTATCTGTATAACTTTGTATATTTGCATTACATTGTGCTTGTTGTGTTGCATCTGTAAGGCCAGTTAGTCTATTTTTTTCACTTCTTCTTTGTCTAAAGTTTGAACCTAGTGTTCTACAAATATTTTGTTCATTAGTTAGTATGTTAATTTCGTTGGTAAGCCCTGCTATTGTATTTACTCAAGTAATGGTTCCATTAATATTCGCTATTTCTTGTTGTGTATTTCTTATTCCTATTAAGTTTTGACGATTTTCTGTCAATCTGTTTCTTAGTGTTTGTATTTGTGTGGGTAGATTTGTCAATGGAGGTAGATAGTTGTTATTTATAGCATCTATTTGTGTTTGTATGTTTTGTACGGTATTCACATTTGCTGGTGTTATAACGGTATTTGCAATATCTGTTCCATTTACTTGAATAGCTGTTTGTACCAATCTTTGTATAGTAGTAGTAATACGAGTTGGTAGATTAGATAGATTTCCTGTTCTTTCTAGTTCTACGAGAAATTCCTCATTCAAGATAATATTTTGACTATTATCAAATAATCAAAAAAGACGATTGGAAATCCTACTTTGAATCGTTTGTGTGTTTGAGGTATCCAACGCTTGATTTAGCGTTTGTACTTCTTGTATCAGATTGTTGTTGTTTACTACCATCGCTGGTTATAAGTATATAAAACTATTCTTGTATTATTTTGTACCTGCTTCTTTTTGTGATTGTACTATCTCTTTCTTATTAAAAGTTCGATATTTTTTGTAATCTGCTGCTCGTAGTTTGCTTCATTTTTTTATCGATTTATTCTTTATTACGCTGTACGTCCATCCTATAGGAGATCGTATTGTTTTGGCTACTGACTTGGTGAGCGCTACTGTTGATTTTCCTACAAACATAGCACCTTTTCAAATCTTTTTGAATGGTCGTGCTAAGGTATTTCCAACTCTTTTCCAAAATGATTTTTTTTCTGGTTTTTTTTCTGTTTCTGGTTTCACTTCTGGCTTGGTTTGTACTACTTTTTCTTCTTTTTTTTCTGGTTCTTTTTCTTTTGGCTTTTCCTCTAGTTTTTTTTCTTTTTCTGTTAGTTTTTTTTCTTTTTCGTTTAGCTCTTTCTCTTGCTCTTCTAATTTTTTTCTTTGCTCTTCCAATTTTTTTTCTTGTTCTTTATTTTTTTCATCTTTTTTCTTCGGTTCATTTTCTTCGTTTTTTTCTTTATCTTTATTGTCATTTTTTATGTCTTTTTGATCTACTTCATGCCATTTATGTTGTTTTTTTAATTCTTCCATCTTATCCTCTCGGACACCTCCACCTGCATATTTATCAGGATAATTGACACAATCATATTTCTTTTTACCTTCTTTAGGCCTAAATATTGGATTTTCTCATTTTATTGTTGTATCTGCTATGATGATATCTCCTGCTTGTAATTTTTCAGCTCCCAGAATAGTAAATCCATTCATGTCTTTTATTTTGTTTGCATTGATTTTTTCTTTTTCCTTGTTGTCTCTTGGCTTCGGCTTTTCTACTTCGTATCATCGTTCTGCCAGATATTCATCTCCTTCTTTATCTGTAGCATTTTCTGCTGATTTTCCATCAGTCAATTCTTTTGTTTCTTTGTTATTTTTATTTTTTTCTTGTTTAAGATTCTCTTTTATTTCTTTGCTTTTTTCTTCTTTGATATCAGAAACTCATCATGCAGTATTCTTCGCATTTTGATTTTTTTCTCATTCTCTGTTTTTTTTGAAATCTCTTTCTTTGCTCATCATACTCATCATAAATAAAACGATTTTTATCCTTGTTCCATAATTTCATCACTGACCATGTCTACGACGATGTCAGAGAGAAGTTCTTTGTAATCAGGTATTTTTGATTGAAGATATTCGTCGATAGCGGTCGGATTTTTTTCGTTTTCTTCCAAAAATCTTGTATCTTCATCTGTCATTATGTATTCTACGGATTCCAGAACTTCATCGATGATAGTATCATATACGTCGTCTTTTTCGATGTCAGGATTAAGCTCCTTGAGTTGTTTGTAGACGTAGTCTGTTGCGTCTTTGATGTTGGTGATTCTTTCCATTCTTTTGTAGATAATAAATAAAATAGATTATTCTTTTGATAAATAATTACTTAACCGTTCTGCTGTTGTTTCTTCCAAAACTGTCGTGTAATTTGGTATTTTATGAAACAGATATCATTCGAGTTCTTCCTGTGAAACGAGTTTTTTCTCTTCTATTGTTTTTTCATCCACCAAATCACTTATTTTCTCAAAAAAATTTTCTTCCAATAGATCTTCTATCATCGATTTTTCTATTTCATCTACGATATCCTCACTCAATTCATGCACTTTTTTGACTGCATATTCTTTAGCTTCTGTTAAAGTTTTTAACATGATAATAACATTAAAAAAATAAAAATTATACTCCTACTGATTTTGCTACATTATCTACATATGCTTTTTTTGCTTCTTGTACTTCTCTTCTAAGTATATCTTTCAATAATTGCCTATTTTTTGAATCTCCTTTATTAGGTTCAAGTTTTTTATCCAATATATTCAACTGCTCTTTGATATCATCATTTTTTCGTTTCCAAAGCATTTTTGTCCAGCCTCTTTTAACTCCTTCTCTAACTCCAAATATTTTAGTGTTGGTCATTGCCATACAATAAATCAAAACATTTTTTGGATATCCGTTTGGTCCTTTATTATCTTTGAATTCTTTTATTTTTTTGCTTGTTTTGACTAGTCTTCTTCTTTCTAGGGAAAAATATTCCCCTAATCATGGAAGATCTGTTATTACTCATTCAAGCTGTTGTTGTAATTCAGCTATTTTTTTATCCTTGTATTTATCCGTTTCATCTAATCTTCCAGTCACTTTGGCTTTGAATGCTTTCATATCGTTCAGAAAATATTTTTTCATATCTTCTTTTCCCATTTTTCCGCTTCTTATCTCTTTTTCCATTTCTTTTTGCTCTTTTGCAAATTCATCAACTTCCGGAGTTAATCTTCTTTTCATCTCTGTTCCATAAAGCAGAATATCATTCAATTTTCCGCTTTCTTGTGCTATTTTCATTTTATCTTGCAACTCTTGGTCTGATAGACCCTTTACTTCATCTTGAATGATGTCTTTTTGATTTCTTGCATTTTGGTTCATTTTTTAAAATTATGAATTAAATATTTTTATTACTATAATAGTACTCAGAAAAATTTATTTGTCAAAAAACCCTGCAATTTTTGCAGAGTTTATGAATTTATGGATTGACTTTTTTTAATATTTATTTCTAATATCTTTTCTCCCGGGAGCAGTAGTTACTAAATCTACTTTATACCTAGAATTTCTGAAATTTCCTCCCGGGAGGAAATTTTTATTTCCATTCTTTGCTCATCTGTTTTTTTCTATAACTATTTGCAAATCTATGTGCTTCATCTCTAGCTTTGAGGAAAATTTTGTCGGCTTGGTCGTAGGTCATTGCTATTTCGTGGATTTTGAGATTTGAGTCTAGAGTGTAGATGGTTTCAGTGATTGGGCTGTTTAGTCTTTTCAAATCCTCCGGCTCACCTTCGTTCGCCACCTCCTTTATCAAGGAGGCCTTTAGTGATTTAGTTGTTTTAGTTTTTCAGATGTTGGATTTATTTCTAGCTTCTCATTTTCCTAGAGAAATAATATCAATCTGACTTACTATTTTTTTTCGTTCGGGATTTTCCTTGCATAATTTTTTTACTACACCCAATTGCCCTTTTCCACCATCTATAATTAATAGATTGGGTAATTCTCATCAGCTATTTTGTCTGCGTTCGAGTAGTTCTTGTAATGCTTCGTAATCATTACTCAGGGACGTGGGACGTGGTGCTTGGGACGAGTGATTGTTTTTTCCTTGTCCCTTGGTCCTTGTTCCTCATCACTGTATTTTGTATTTACGATATCATTTTTTGTAGGGGAGTCATGCCATGAGACAAGAAAGTCATCCACTTGTCCATCAACCGCTGAGGTGAGAGATATCAATGCATTCAATCCTGTACGGGATGTGTTTCAGATGATATCTTTCTTTCAATGTTTGGAACATATCATTGATCATCGTACTTTCTTCTTGCAGTGATTGGGTGATGATGTAGGATTCGAGAAAATTTTCGGCGAGATGAAGGAGTGGCTTCAACCCCCTCTTCGTTTCTCCCCCTAACAGGGGAGTTCTTAGTTTTTTTGCTAGTGAAGTGATTATAGCTTCATTGGTGGTTTTAGTTAGTGATCATTCGCCGAAGGTTCTTTGGATTGCTAGATAAAGACTATCTTCTTCGAGGTCGCTGTGCTGTTCTTTACTTGTGATGACATCCATAAGTTTACCTTGAGTGAATACGAGGACGGTGTAGATGAACTGTTTACCTATTGATTTTATGAGTGCGAGATAGCCATCTTTCTTTTCTGAAAGAACTACGTCCTGTTGTTCAACGAATCATTGTAATGATTGATAAATATCCCTTAACTGCGCTGCCCATTCAAAGTTTTCGTGGATGATAGCTATTTCAATCTGTTCATGGATTTCGCGTTCGATGGGTTTAATGTTTCCTTTGAAGAAGCTGACTATGTTAGCTATTATGTCTTTGTAGTCTGCAACAACCCCCTCTTCGTTTCTCCCCCTGTCAGGGGAGTTTTTGGTCGATTTACATCGACCGCGGCAGAGTCAGAAGTAGTAGTCGGAGCAGAGTTTTCATTGGCGAAATTGGGTCGTTTTGCAGCCTCTGAACTTCAAAATTTGTCTGAGATATTGAAGAAATTTTTTGAGCTGGATGGTGTCATTTTTTGGTCCGATATATATGGATCCATCGTTGATTCTTCTTTTGGTGAGCAATACTTGTGGGAAAGTTTCTTTAGTTATTTTTATATAGGTATAACTGTTATCTGCTTTGAGGAGATTGTTGTAAAATGGCTGATGTTGCTTGATAAGGTTATCTTCCAAATAAAGCGCTTCGCTTTCGTTTTTGACCATAAGGAAGTCTACTTTTGTAGCTTTTTCAAGCATTTCTTGTTTTCGGAGCGAGGTGGGCGAAAAATATTGTCAGAGTCTTTTTTGGAGATTTTTTGCTTTTCCGATATACAAAATAGTTCATTTCTTGTCCTTGAACAAGTAAACTCAGGCATTGCTTGGAATTTTGCTGATGTCGGTAGTAAACACTTTGATGAATGCAGAATTAAAAATTTAGAATTAAGAATCGTACTTTATTGTATCATTGATCCATACAAAGCAATATGGATTCCGGCCGCAAAACTTGACGCCGGAATGAGGCCCGGCCTATCTGATGTCGGAATGAGGCTGGAATAGTGTGAGCCTAGAATTTAGAATTGGATTACTGTAGAAATAGTGTATGGAAGAGAAATTGCAAGATGTAATATTAGCAGTCTTAAACTTGAATTTTTTGAGTAAATAGCTATAGTATGCCTAAACAAATAACAAAAAAATAAAAAATATGATGCAAAATAACGATTATTTATTCTCACAAAATTTAGGAAAAATTTTTTCGTATGTATTTCCCATTTTGTGTCTGATTATTGCTGCGGTTGTGTTTAGTTATATACCTTCTGTTGAGTTTTGGTTTACACGAGTTGTTGTCTTTTTTGCTGGATTGATTATCTTTTCATTAGGTATATATCTGTTTATTAGAAGAAAAAGATTAGAGTCGTAGTGAATTATCTTTGTTACTGATTTGCCTGGCGTTTTCGTCTAGCTTTTTTTAAAAAACAATAAACCTCATTATCTTTATTTCTCCCTTCGGGGACATACTTTTTTGTCATTGCCACAAAAAAGTATGCAAAAAAACTCTAGGCATCATCAGGGCAATATCGCATGTTGTTTTTTATTCATATTGGGAGAGCGGCCAAGCACGTCGTTTGGCCTCATTGCTCGACCTACCGTTCATACTGATTTAATGATGATGCCACTTCTGTTTGTGAGTATATATAAAAATATCGATTATATTTGAATATTAATTTTTTAAACAAAAAACCCTCCACATGGGAAGATCTTTTGTTCATATATAATTAGATACTATATATTACTTTTTCTTTGGTTGTTTTACTAGTTCGTATACTCCTTTTTCTACTCTCTTGAAGAGATCTTTATATTTCTGGAGATTTAACATAACGGTGTTTGGACTAACCATTTTCTCTTTTAACATTTCTTTGCAGAGTTCTTTAACATTCATAGCTCTGTCGTTTCTATCAAATATTCTTACTAAGATTTCTTTTACCATACCACCTTCATATCATCGTTCTTTTAATCCGTAGATTCCAAGTCCTAAGTTTACGAAGAGATCATTGTTTTTTACTAATTCGTTATGTACGGTATTGATCTTAACATTTTTTGCTGGGAATCGTTCCATGATTTTTGATGGAAGTTCCTGGTAGTGAACTGGTTTGTTGATTCTTCTCATTGTGTAGAGAATCTTCAATTTAATCGTCTTTGGGTTTACATCAGCAAAGGTTGGTAATCCAATTTTTCCATCAAATACGTTGATCTCTCTGATAGAATCAAAGAAGTTTACGTAGAAGAGATCGTTTTTCATATAGTGAACATCTTTATAATCTTTTGCAAAGTTTTCTTTCATCCATCCGATGAATTCATACAAATCCTGACTCTTATTTCTTTTTTCGAAATAAGAACTGATAGTAAGTACCATCTTAGTCAAAAGATCTTCATATAATGGTTCCAAGTAGAATGCTTTGTTCAAATATTTATTTCTCTTGAGATACGTCACATCGAAGTCTGAAACGAGAATCAATTTGAGCTCTTGCTTAGAGAACTTAAATATATTCTTGTTTACGAGTTTAGAAATCAATATGTCTTCGCAGAGTAATCCTCCATGAACGTCGAGAACTTTTTTTGCTTCATGAAGTACTTCCATATAGGTATCGTTACCTACGATAAGTCTTCTGAATCTCATAAGCGCTTGCGTCTCTATTTGTCTGATTCTTTCTCTGGTCAAGGAATATTCCTTTCCAATTCTTTGGAGCGGAGTTTCTTTGGACCCATCAAGACCGAATTTCTTCATAAGTACTAATCTTTCTTTAGGTTTGCAGTATATCAAAATGTCCTTGAGATTTGTTTTCTCGATGTCTACCTTGAGTTTCTTATCGTCCATCTTTACATTAAAGTTCATTACAATGTGTGTAATATAAGTAAAAATAAGAGTATTTTTTTTAATGAAATTATCTGCAGTAAGTAATAAGAATTTGCTTGCTAATGTCAAGAGATTGTTTAGATATTTTTTTTGACCTTTATTCCTATCCTAAACTGCTTATACATTGAATTTGAAGATGATACAATCTCCATCCTGTACTATATATTCTTTTCCTTCCAATTTTACAAGTCATTTTTCTTTGGCTTTGCTCCAAGAACCGTAGGTGAGTAGATCGTCGTATTTTACCACTTCAGCTTTGATGAATCCTTTCTCGAAGTCTGTATGGATGGCTCCTGCAGCTTGTGGTGCAGTAGAACCGATAGGTATGGTCCATGATTTCGTCTCTTTCTCTCCGGTCGTAAAATAATACATCAGTCCTACTTTTTCAAAACTTAATTTGATCAGATCATTCAATGTAGGGATATGTGCTATTTTATCCATGCTTACCAATTCTCTGATGAACTCATCTTTTTCTTCGTCACTCATATCCATCATTTCAGATTCCAGTTTTGCACAGACGATAGCTACGGGACTTTGTAATTTTACCATATACTCATTTGCTATTTCATGTGCGTATGGGATATCATCTTGTCCAATATTTATCGCGTAAACAATCGGTTTCGTTGTTAGAAAGTTGTATGCTTTGAGGAGCTTCTGGTCGTCTTTGGTCAGTTTATCTTTTATATTATGAGCGATTTTTCCTTGAATTAGTGCTTGTTGGATTTCCATCAACACTTCGACTATCCTTAGTTCGTCTTTATTTCCTGATGTTTTTGCTCTTTTTGCCATATTGGGGATTAGTCTTTCTATAATTTCTAAATCAGCAAAGATCAGTTCCGTGTTTATTATTTCTACATCTCTCATAGGATCTACTGCTCATTCTACATGCACAACATCACTATCCTTAAAATATCTGAGTACTTGTACGATAGCATCGCATTCTCTGATGTGTGAGAGAAACTTATTTCCTAGTCCTTCTCCTTTACTTGCTCATTTCACAAGTCCTGCAATATCAACAAATTCTATACTGGAATATATTTTCTTTTTTGATTGTGACATCTCAGAAAGCTTATCAACTCTAGGATCCTTTACATCGACGATTCCTATATTTGGATCTATGGTGCAGAACGGAAAATTTTCTGCTGGTGCAGCGTATGATTTAGTAAGTGCGTTGAAAAGGGTAGATTTACCGATATTTGGCATTCAGACGATTCCTATCTTCATTTTAAAATAATTAAATAATTAAATGATTACGAATTACGGATTTCTTTGTGTGTATGTATTTGAGTTGTGATTACAAATATTTTTTACATGTTGGATTTTTTTATTCCATTTCCTTTTTGTACGTCATTCCCTTGAAAAAGGGAATCCAGTTCGCTTAGTATGGATTTCGGCACCAATTTCATATCGCCGGAATGAGGTACATACGGTGTGTATGTATTTTAGTAGTGATTGCAAATTACTTATTCGGCTATGGCGAAGATACTGAGCCATATTGAATCACTTCCCGGCAGAGAAGAGGTATAACTTTTTTGTATGGAAAAATTATTTTTTTCTAATAATTGTTCTAGTTCTTTCTTTTCTCGATAGGAAAAGAACCTTTCAACATTTTTGTATTTACTTCTTTGGTCAAATCATTCGCCGGTTCATTCCATTACTCCTATAAACAATAATCATCATTTTTTGAGTACACGATGAAATCATTGTAATGTTTTTTTTCCTTCTTTTTTGGGAACATGGAGAAATGATGCACATGATCGAATACCATCAAAAGTCTTATCTTCAAAAGTTAGTTTTCTCATGTCCATGAGTTGAATATTTGCCTTCGGACAACTCTTTTTTGCCATTTCAATAAATTCTGGCGTAAGATCTATCCCTGATACTTCTTTGTTGTTTTTAAAAAATTCGCAGACATCTCTGCCGTGTGCACATCAGATATCCAATATTTTTTTTCATGAAAGATGTTCCAAAAAATATGTACGATTTTCTTCGTCTCTTATTAAATCCGAACGGAGAATTTTATACTGTTCTGCTGAATTGCTATATCATGCTATGGTTATTTTTATTGGATCTTTCATGCTTATTTCTCCAAAGTAAATCAAAAATCTTTTTCAAATTGTTCGATTGCTGCTTGATAACTTTTTTGGCTTTCATCATTCATATCTGTGAAACTTCGTCCTCGTGAAAGTTGCTTAGGTACCTGGAAACCAAACATTTCCAAAACTTCTTTCTGAGTAGAAACAATCGCTTCGTTGTTTCGATTGTGTCCGATGACGATGATTCCTGCTTCAATATTTTTTACGATATTGTCTTCTCCCAATGTGCTGTGACGATTTTCAATTCGTGTAAGTCTTTCAATCAATTTTTGATACATACTATTTGTCTGGCCTCGTCTTACCGAAGTGAAAAATACTATTACCTCGGATTCCAACAATGATTTGGATATCTTTCGAAGTTCATCATCGGGATGATTGATATTGGCTCGGCATCTATGACATCATGAAGGATTCTTTTCTGGATCTTTGATATTTGCTGCTTTCAATCCGCAGCTATTTCCTGAGAATCAAGATACATTTCCTTCGCAAGGATACATGTTCATCTGAGGAATATCGAATATCGTTACTTTATTTTCACCAATTTCTTTGGCAATATGATGTGCTAGTTGTGTAGATTTTGGTACTTCATGTGCTCATTCTCGTCTGTTGGATGTCGTGATAAACAGAATTTTTTTCTTCTCTTGAAGATGCTCGATGGTTTTTTTTAGACTAGTTAGCATGCAACTAGGTTAAAGATTAAAAGATTAAAAAATTAAAAGATTAAAAGATTGGTCGTGGGGGTTGTTAGTTGATTTCGATGTCGATGTGTTTGATTTGAGGGAATCTTTCTTTGATTCTTTTTTCGATATCGTCGATATGTGCTCCGATTACTCTAGGCACTCTTCTCGTGTAATCAATACAAAACTCCAAGAAATCCTGATAATTATCTTTTATTTTTTCATATTCTTTTTTCAAAAAATTATCTCTACCGATAGTCTTGAGTAGTCCTGTACCATTACATTCTATTTCGCATTTGATGCGGTACTTTCCGATATCAAGGATTCATGATTTAAAATCCAATACTTTTTCTATGATTGCTTCTCCTTCTAGCATTTCAATGATTTCTTCTTGTACTTCTTTGGGAATAGCTTTTTCTATCAAAAATTCTCTATTCTTATTTATGAGGATGATTGCCATTACTCATAACATCACTCATATCATGAGTGAACCTATAGAATCCCATATTCTTTGTCCAGTGATTTTTGCTATCAATATACTGAAAAAAGCTACAATCACTCACAATAATGCGATACCATCTTCATAGACGACAGCTAGTGTTACGGGATCGCCATTGATAAAGAGATTAAAAAATTTCTTTCTAGGGTTGCTATGTATGAGTTCTCTGATTGCAATGCCGAAGGTAATAGATTCTATGATAAACGAAAGTCCCAAAACTGCAAATGTCACTCGAGTAGTGATGATTTCATGGTCGGCAAATAGTGATTGTAGTCCGTGATATACCGTAATACCAGCACCTATAAAAAATATTCCACATGCAGAGATGACTGCTCGGAAAAATCTTTCCTTCCCAAATCCATAGACAAAGTCTTTATTCGCTCATTTGGATGCACGTCTGATTCCGACAAGCAGGAATGATTGATTGAGGGTATCTGCGAAACTATGTATCGTTTCTGAAAACATAGCTCCTGATCAAGAAATAAGGAATGCTATGCCTTTGAGCATGGTGACTGTTCAGTTTCCTATCAATGCGAAGATTACGGAAACTAATCCATGAGATTTTTTCATCTACTATATATACTAACAATGATAAAATATTTTTTAGGCAGGTATTCGTCCTTACAATTATATTTTTATAATATAAATTTCTTTACTTTCTTTTCTGGTGGATTTTGGTTTCAATGTCTTGATATTTTTACCGCCGAAGGCGTCTTTCATATACTTGATGAATTCTTCGAATCCTGGACCCATAAAGAGTTTGATTACAAATTTTCCGTCTGGTTTCAAAAATGTTTTTATAATAGGTTTTACATATTCCAGTAGTTCAAAGAGTCTTATCGCATCAATGTCTTTGAGTCCTATGGTATTTGGTGCCATATCTGATTGGATAATATCTACTTGTTCTATATTGTTTTCTGCAAGAATTTTTTTTATGTGTTCTACATCTTGAATATCCGCTTTGTAGGTTTTCACTCCTGGAAGATTGAGGTTTACGTCTTGGATATCTATACCCAAAATTTTATAATCAGATATATTATTTTTTTTCATGAAACCAACAGCGTATTGTATCCGGCTTCCTGGAGCGCATCCTATATCGAGTACTTTTTTTGTCTTTTTATCAAAAAGATGAAATTTATTCTGGATTTCTTCCAACTTAAATGCACTTCTTGCTTTGTATCATTCTTTCTTTGCTTGTTTGAAATAATAATCTTGAACGTTGGATTTGAACATAACTTTTAAAGTTGAAGTGTTAAAATGTTGACCCCGCCATTGCGGGGTTCGCCTTTGGCTCAATGCTAAAATGTTGAATGAGGGAATGGCTTTATTGTAGACTATGGTTTACTTATTAGTTTGCGAGTGGTCATAGATTTTTTTCAAGGACTAGAATAATCGATGTTCATATTTTTTTGAATGTTTCTATGAGTTCTTTTGGTGCGTATATCACTCTTCTTTTTGGTCGTTTTCTTTTTTTATATTTTTTTGCTGTTTTGACATATTTTATCATGGTATCAAACGCGGGAAAATTATTTCCTCCTGTTTGTTCCACGATCATCATTACTCGTGTACTTGGTGTTGTTATACCTATCTCTTTGAGCATAGCTAGTTGTCTCTTTTTTATCTCTTCTTTGATATCTTTGTTCTGTTGTATTAATGTTATCAAAAGCTCTTCTTTCCCTTTTTCAATATATGCTAAATATGGTTTGCAATAATGGTAAAATTTTTCTGGGTTGGTATATGTGCTATCATCAATCACTGGTACTATTCCTAAAAGATCAGTAATATCATCAACAATTGCTGTTTGTATGTTGTTGAGTTCTTTGTGTTTTGATTCGTAATGTATTCCTAGTGTTCGGTTGCTGAGCAACGTAATATCGTGCATGATTTTTTTACAAAACAAAAACAATAATAGCTTATGTATTTGATTGAAAAAAACAATTATATATTGGAACGTGGAAACTGGAACGTGGGACTTGGGAAACTGGGACGTGGGATTTGGAAATTTGGGACTAGGTTCTTGTCCCTTGTCCCTCGTCCCTATCTTATTACAAATTTTCTTAGTTCTTTTTTTATCTGTTTATATGTAGGGCAGAATGATTCTACTAATGCTCGAAATTTTTTGCTATGATTTTTTATTTTGAGATGACAACATTCGTGGATGATGACGTATTTGATGTATTTCGTCGGGAGGTGAACGAGATCGAGGTTCAGTGAAAATTTTTGGTCGTATGTGCAGGATCATCGTTTAGAACTTGTTTTTCTGATGCTGAGTTTTTTGTATGGAATTCATAACTTCTTGCTATATGTATCAAAAATCGGTTTTGCGTATTCTTCCAAAATGGATTTTAATAATTTTGAATTTTGAATTTGAAATTTTGAATTTGAAAAATATTTGTGATATTCGTGTTTGATATTTTCTATGGGTACTTCTTCACCGAAGAGGAGGATGGTCTCTTTTTGTAGTGGATTGATATGGGTTCTTGTATTGTAGTGTTTGAGGAGTTTTTCTCATTTCTGGATCATGATAGTTTCAAATTCTTTTCATTTTTTGGATAGAGGAATAGTGATAAGGAGCTTTCCGTCCTTATCTATCCTAGCGTAACCGTGGCGAATATTTTTATATATTACTTCCATAAGGAATGTTGAATTGTTGAAATGTTACATTGTTGAAATGAATAATATAGTTTGTGTGTATAAAGGCAAATAAAAAAAATCCATCAAATAATGGATTTTTTTTATTTGTAATAGTATCATGTTAAATTATTTCCCGTATTTTGATGTGTTTCATAGCTTTTCTTCTATTCTCATGAGCTGATTATATTTGCAGATTCTATCTGTTCTAGATGCTGATCATGTTTTGATAAATCCAGTATTTAATGCAACTGCTAAATCAGCGATGAAAGTATCTTCTGTCTCTCCAGATCTATGTGAGATGATAGCATTCATTCCGTGATCTTGAGCCATACGAACACAGTCTACAGTCTCTGATACTGTTCAGATTTGATTTAATTTTATCAAGATAGCATTGGCCATTTTTTGATCAATACCCATCTGTAATCTCTCCATATTGGTAACAAAAAGATCATCTCCGACTATCATAATTTTGTTTCCTAGTTTTTCTGTCATGGTTTTTCGTCATGCAAAATCATCTTCTGCATGTCCATCTTCGATAGAGATAATAGGGTATTTTTCTACTCGGTTTTGGTATACTTCTGTCAATTCATCAGCAGTGAGTGTTTTATTGTCTCCTGCTAATATATATTTTCCATCTTCGTAAAATGATGAAGCTGCAGCATCGATAGCCAATTTGATTTTACCTTCATGACCAGCTTGTTTGATTGCTTCCATAATTACTTGAAATGCTTCTTCGTTACTTCCTAGATTGGGTGCATATCATCCTTCGTCTCCTACTGATGTGACCATTCATTTTGCTTTCAATATTTTCTTTAAATGGTGAAATATTTCAGCGCCCATTCTCAATCATTCATGAAAATTTGTTGCTCCGACAGGTACTATCATAAACTCTTGAATGTCGACATTGTTGTCTGCGTGTGATCCACCGTTCAAGATATTCATCATAGGAAGTGGTAAAGTATTTCACGCTCCCTTATTGATATATTCATAGATTCCTTTGTTTTCTGTTTCTGCTACTGCGCCGATAAATGCCATAGATATGCCGAGAATCGCGTTTGCTCCGAGATTGGATTTTGTTGGGGTTCCGTCGAGTTGGATCATCAACTGATCGAGTTCTCTAACGGTTGCAAAAGTTTTTCCTACGATAGCGTCTTTGAGTGTTGTATTTACATTATTGACTGCTTTCAATGTTCACTTACCGAGATATCTGGTCTTGTCATCATCTCTTAATTCAAGTGCTTCATGAACTCCTGTAGAAGCTCCAGATGGAACAATTGATCTTCACATGTTACCGTTATCGAGTGTTACTTCTACTTCAACGGTTGGGTTTCCTCTGGAATCTAACACTTCACGTCCGTGGATATTGATTACTTTGTACATGATTAAAAAATTAAAAAATTAAAAGATTAAAAAATTAAAAGATTAAAAGATTAAAATATTAAAAAATGAATTACGAAGTACGTATAGTTTTATGGTTTTTTTTTGCAACAAAATCTATATCATATTTTTAAATAATTGGTATTGACAATAGTTGGCTTATGTTTATAAAAAATACCAATATTTTATCATTATTTATTACTGTATATGACTGCTTTAGACAAAAAAGATCCTAGTGAATCGCTTAATGGTGCTGATAAATCACCGAATATTGCTACTAATACTTCTGTGGTAAATAAGCCTTTGACGGAAATGACAGCTTCTTCGCAAAAAAACCTTAGTTATATTTTCAAACTTGATGTAACGGAAAAAAAGCTTGAAAATATTTCCAAAAAAATAGAAAAATTGACTGATAAATTAGCAGAACTGGTTTACATGATCAATGAAAAACGTCGTGTTTATTTTATTTTGGAAAAGCAATATTATGATGCTAGTAAGGAGGAAAAAGAACTTGCTAATTCTTTTTCTCAAAATCTTGTTATCTATGGATTAAAAGATGTCCAACCCTTGATTAATCCACAAGCACAGGAAAATTTTCTTCAAAATTACAAAACTCCTGAAGATAAAGCGTCTATGAAAAATATTTTAGATTCTTTGTATCTGCATTATTCAAATACCCTTGTAAAGCAAAATGTCATACTTGATATTCAAGATGATATGGTTCTTATTCAAAAAGAAATAACTGGCTATCAAACAAAGTATGCTGATACTCAAGATAAGATAATAGAAATGAATAAAAAATATAAGGAAGTGGATGCTCAATGACTTCTAAAACTCCATGAGTCGTCTGATGCAAAAGTATTTCTTCCAGACTTTATTGCTCCTCCAAAAACAGAAGAACAATTAAAAAAAATTATTCTTACGTACAATAATGCTATTGATGCAAAAAGATTTTGAGTTTCTTTACCAAAAGGTATCTTGTTTGTCGGTGAACCGGGTACGGGTAAATCTTTTGCAGCCAAAGTATTGGCTTCCGAAATTGGTCGTAAGATGTATCATATCAAAGCCCATGATCTTTTTTCTGAAAATATAATTGATCCCAATGAAATGTTGTATGCTATTTTCAATACTATTATTAAATCTACCCAAGATACTCAAAAACCTTGTATTGTTTTTTTAGATGAAATAGAAAAAATTATTTCTAGTATGTGAGAATATAATTCTGCTGCAGAAAAGATAATTTCCAATACTATTATCAAAAGTATTACCAATATCCAAAAATCTGGTTTGGATATAATCATCGTCGGTGCTATCGGAAAAAAGAATAAGATAGATGAAATATTCCTCAAATATAATCTTTTTGACAATCAAGTCTTCTTGGAATTGCCTACAGCTGACGAAAGAAAAAGGCTTTTTGAATATGCTATCCAAAAGGCTGAGAAACGTGCAAAGTTGAAACTTTTCGATCCTGGATTTTTGGATGAACTTGTGCAAAAAACTGATGGATTCTCTGCAGAATATATCAAGCAGCTCATCACGGTTTGTGTGAGAGAATATTTTTGTATGTATCTTGATAGTAAGCCATCATTTGTTATTGGGTATGATGATCTTTGAACAATAATCGAAAAAATTAGCGAAACTAAAAAAACTGCGCCTGTTCAAGATGCATTATCTCTCAATGAGAGAAAAAAGGCTATCAATAAATCATTGATCCAGAATGGATTCAAAGATCCTATTTTCGGTGAATTAGAAGGTCAGAAAAAAATTAATCTGTTGCAATATATGTTAGAAGCTACAGAATGATATGCTGAATCAGACATTAAACAGATTTTCCCTTTGGCTTTGGAAAAATATCAGAAAAGGAAAACCAGTTATCATAAACAAGCGCTTATTCAAAATGATTTCATCCTTGAGAAGATAGGAGAATTGAGAGATGAAGATAAAATGAAGGGAAAACCTTTATATTTACATCAGAAATAAAATATTTTTTCTCTACTAAAGTTGGTTGACATTATAAATTAAATATGTATATATAGTTAAATCTAAAACAGGCACATATTCAAGTCTATTGCACCACTTTGTTAAATAGAACAAAATTGGTATTTAAATGAGATATAAATTCTTTAGAATATTCACTCGGAGTCAAATAATTAAGACATTTCATAGGTAAATTATT
>Ga0247841_10003137_pt1 | contig 31259 bp, 15 predicted proteins | sample LaCruzMarch2015__2_FD_192410 | JGI IMG/M metagenome (GOLD analysis project Ga0247841, IMG submission 192410) | Freshwater microbial communities from meromictic Lake La Cruz, Castile-La Mancha, Spain - LaCruzMarch2015_18m | ecosystem: Environmental > Aquatic > Freshwater > Lake | place: Spain...
GGCGGGCTGCGGCGCAGCGTACCCTCGCTGGAGCAGGGGGCGTCGACCAGGATGCGGTCGAACTGGCCGGCGGCGGCGGGCCAGTTGGCCCCGTCGGTGCAGGTGGTGGAGCAGTTGAGGATACCGAGCCGGTCCAGGTTGCCTTGCAGGGCCTTGATGCGGGCGGGGGCGATGTCATTGGCGATCAGGGTGCCGCGGTTGCCCAGGGCCAGCGCGATCTGGGCGGTCTTGCCGCCGGGGGCGGCGCACAGATCCAACACCCGCTGACCCGGGACCAGGTCCAGCAGCAGCGCCGGGAGCTGGGACACCTCCTCCTGGGCATGGGCGAGCCCGGCGCAGTACCACCAGTGCTGGCCGGCGCGCGTCTCGACCGGCAGGCGCAGGGCGCCCGGCAGCCAGGGGATGGTCGCGGCCGCGATCCCTTCCGCCGCCAGCAGTTCGATCAGGTCGGCGACCGCGATGCGGGTGGGATTGGCCCAGATGCAGGGGGCGAGCGGCCGGCACAGGGCCGCGGCGAAGGCGTCCCAGTCGTCCAGGAGGTCGCGGTAACGCCCGAGCGGTGAGGCCGCCACCTGCTGCGGGGTCGGCAAAGAGGCGGCGCTGCCGCGGGATGCGCGTGGGTTCATGGGGTCCGGTTGGGGGTTGGGGGCGGGCGTGGTTGGCGGCGGCCCGGGTCAAGCCGCGGGTTCCGGCCTGGGGGTCTGCCGCCGTGCGTCATCGGTCCCCGGATTCTACCAGCGTATCGATCGACCTCATGCCGAGGCCACCTGCGCGGGATCATAGTGGAGGACCAGCAGTCGGGCGGCATGGATGGGCGCCAGGGCATCGATCCGGCCGGCATCGTCGATGAACTCGACCTCGTAGGCCTCGTCGCCGAGCGCCCCGCCCAGGGGTTCCACCACGGTGCCGACCTGACCGGCGATCAGGCCGATCTCGGGCAGGTCGGTCGTCAGGGCCACGACGTCGCACGGCTTGATGGCTTGGTTCATTGCAAGCTCCCGGCTGGTTACAGCACATAGCAACTGGTGAGCCGCGGGAGGCATTGATCATGATTCCGGCCGGTGGCAGTCCGCCCACAACCGGAGGTCGAGGCTTTAGCCGGTGGCGGTTCCCGATATATCCAAGAGAAATCAGTTGCACCTGCGCGCCGGCCCGGCTAAAGCCTCGACCTCCGGTGGCCGGAACGACCATCAAGGCCCCGCGGGAAGTCTCGCCGGTACGCAGGATCCAAGCGGTACGCACCGGCGCGGTTCCCTTGGGTCCGACGATAGACGTGTCTAAATGCTATCGCTGACCGTGAGCATCCGCCGCCCCGGGGGTCGCGTCGCCCGCTCGGGCAGCCTGCAGGAAAGCGGTCCGCAGCCATGCGGCCTCCCGTGCGGCGATGCCCAGCACCGAGGCGAAGACCCGCGCCTTGTGCCGGCCGCGGGGATGCGCCGGGTTCAGGCAATAATCCCGGAGCTTGTCGAGGTCCACCAGGGCGCGTTCGGCGTTGGGTAGGCGCATGGTCGGGTCGGTCGGGTCAGGGGGTGCGCGGGGTGGGGTCGGGCGGTGGGGCCTCTTCGACTTCGCCCGGGGCGGTGCCCGAGCCTTCGTAGTCGGCGATGGTGATGCGCTGGTTGCCGCGGTGGAGTTGGAGGCAGAAGACGTGGCCGTTCTGGAGGGAGACAGTCAGAATGCCATCAGCGAAAAGCTGCTTTACGTCCGTTACGCAACTGCCAATCCAGCAAGCAGGAGGGGTTCCTGTTCGGCACGAAATGCCTGCGAGCGTCGCATACGACCAACTCGCCGTGCCTCCCACACACAAGGTTGACGACTCTGCGTCGATAACCAAGTGGAGCAGTTCGGGCTGTTCCCAAGCTAGATGATCGCGGCGCGTTGGGCCGATCAGTGGGGCGACTCTCTCTGCCTGCCAAACACAGATATACCAGTCGCCCCAAGTCAGAATAGAGCCGTCACGCATGCAACGAAAACTGATCTTGGATCTGTCCGGGAGCGCCAACGTCGTCTTCACCCGACCCGTTGTGGTGTCGCGAACCTCTAGGATCTCTGCTCCACTGCCAATGAGGTTTTGATTCCAGGTCAGGAACTGGTCTGGCGATAGGATAGCGCCTACCTCCTTTGTTTTCGCCCAGTATGTGAACAGATTCTCTCCCGTTGTTGCATTCCAAACGCGTACCTTTCCCTCCTCGCCTGACCAAGAATACACTCGTCCACTTGGAAGCAGCACTGCCCCCCCGATTTCGCCAGAATGGCCAACAAGTGTAGCGATCTCAACTTGGCGCTCGACGTCCCAAACCCTAATGGTCCGGTCTTGCGACCAGGAAATGATCCTGCCATCTTCTAGAACAATAGCACCCAGTACCCAGCGGGTATGGCCAGACAGAACCGCCAGAGAATCCCCATTACGCCCATCCCAGAGACGAATGTCATGCGACCACGATAGAATACGCCCGTCATTGAGCTTCTCGGCATTAACGACCGAGCGTTCATGGCCGACCAGTGTTGCTTTCAACTCTCCGCTAAGCGTATGCCAAATGCGCAGAGTTCCGTCTTTACTGAATGTCAGAATTCTTTCGTCATCCAGCACTATGGCGCCGCGAACTTCTTCGGTGTGTCCGAAGAATTCCGCAATTCGCCGACCGGTTGCACTATCCCAAAGGGACAGTTCTCCCGAGGCACTCCAGCCGAGAATAAGCTTGCCGGAAATAATTGCGGTATACTTGAACCGATCAAGCACAGCGAAAGCATCTTCGGAAGTCGCATCCCAAAGTTCGTGGGGCAAATCGCTGCGCAGATACGTCCGGAGAATAACCGTTCCGTTTCGCAGAACGACGGGCGGGGGAACCACCGGATAACTCCCAGCTTTGGCAAAGGACAGAAGTGGTTCTCCGGTGCATCGCCGCCAAGTGCGAGCGGACCAGTCAGTCCAAGACAGGAGTTTATCCTCACGAATCAATTGTATGCTGGCTGGGCCGGCGTGATGAATAAGTGACTCGGCGCGTGCATCGACGTGGGAATTCCATAGTCGCATGGTTCCGTCCGCGGACCAGGTGATGATTCCTCCGCGTTTGGGAACGAGTGTTCCACCAACCGTCCCTGTATGTCCCTCCAAGATGGATAGAAGGGTTCCGGTATTGGCATCCCATATGCGCGCGGTGCAGTCAAGATTCCGCGACAGAATACGGTTCTGTGGAAGTAGCTCTGCTCCCCACATTTGTCCTTTATGTCCTGTGAGGCGGCTAAGCAATTCTCCTGTTGTCGCATGGAAGATGAGTAGGTCACTCCCTATTCCCCAGATCAAAACGTGATCTTCGGGTAAAGCCAGCGCTCCATAGTTCCAGCCAACTCCGGGGAGAATCGCCAGGCGGTCACCCGTGTTTGGATTCCAGAGTCTCGCGGCCCCGTCCTCGGCGAGAGATACGCAGTTTCCGTTAGGAAGAACTACGAGATTCGTCAAATGTCCTTTATGCTGCGTTTCTATGGACAGAAGCAACGCACCACTATTAATGTCGAATACCCGCAGTCTTGCATCCCAGTCGTAGGTTATGATACGATCCTGTGCCAATACCCGGAAGCTGCGGACTATTGATTCACGATCGACGATAACCCGGGGTGTCGTATCGAAAAGGTTCTGCCATATGACGATTTTGGAGCCTTCAGAAACAGAGATAAAGCGCCCGTCGTCGAGAAACTCCACGTAAAACACCGGTTGATCGTGGGCGCCAAGGACCCTCAAGACGGAAGCAGTTTCCGCGTTCCATACGCGCAAGGTACCGTCTTCGGACCAAGAAAGAATGTATCGGCCATTTACGACTTGAGCGCCGTAAACGCGTGCTGTATGGCCTTCGAGTACGGCGATTGCAGATCCTTGTTCGCTCTCCCAAAGGCGCAACGTACCGTCGCGCGACCAAGACAGGATGCGGTTTCCATCGAGCAATTGGGCGCCATCTATCTCACCGCCGTGCCCTGCCAGAGTGGCCACATTGGACGCGGTGTCGTAGTCCCAGATGCGCAAGGTCTGATCGCTAGACCAAGTTAAGATGCGGTCGTCCGGAAATAACAGCGCACCACTTATCTTCCCGGCGTGTCCCTCAAAGACACGCAAGCATGGGTCCGGCGATGCATGTCTTACCCGCTGCGGATTCCGGAACCAAGTCCAGTCGCAATGCCCATTCGTAAGCCAACGCTCCGCAGCCAGCGTGACCGGGCTATCGTCCGCATGTTCAACGGCGAGTTGGAGTAATATCTTATTGGCGGGCCACCGCGCGTGGCCCCGCCGCAAGATGTGCTCGCGTTCGCGAAAAAATGCCTCCCAAAGACGTGTTGCCCGGTCCAGGATAGGACTCAGGTGCAACGTCGCGCGCCAGTCTTCACCCAGTCCCACGACACCGTCCGGGTCGGGCAAAGTACGCAGCCGGTCCATCAGGTAGTCGAAGCGGATCAGCAGCGTCAGGGCGGCATCCGGGCGTCCGACCTCCAGCAGATGCCCAATCCCGCGCCGGAACAGATAGTGCGCCAGCGGTCCCGAGCGGACGGTCTCGGCCTGACTGGCGAGGAAGCGCTGGGCGCTCGAGACGGCGTGCAGGCTCTCGGACTTCTCGCCCGCCATGTGCTGGGCAAGCGAGTGGTGATAGAGGACATAGCCCTCGTTGCCCTCCGGGGTGCGGGCAGCACGCAGCATGGTCTGGATGGTGCCGAGTGCCTTGCGAACCAGCGCGATACCGGGCTCGCCCGCGGGCACCAGATCGCCGCGCCGATGGAGCAGGTCCGCCAGCGCCGGGACCGACAGCGGCTCGCGCGCCACGGCCAGCGTGGCGGCGAGCGGGGTGAGGACTTGGTGAAGGTCGCCGATGCCTAGCCGCCGAAGCAGTTCCTCGTGGTAGGCATCAAGGCTCGGCGGCAGCGACTCGCCAGCGTCGAGGATTCGGTACTTGTTGTCGAAGATGTCGTCGATGACGTATTTGACATAGAGCGGCAGCCCCTCGGACAGGCGCGCGACCTTGTCGATGAAGGGGTTGGCGACGCGCTCGCCCTCCTCGGTGTCCTGGCGCAGCAGTTTCTTGCGCAGCGGGCCGATGCGCTCCATGAGCATGGCGCGGATGTCGTCGGCGCCCATGGGCTGCAGGCCATCGGGGAAGACGCGCACCGCACCGGCGGCGGCGAAGGCCTCGGGCAGGCCCTGTTCGGGGCGGCCGGCGCAGAGCCAGGTCAGGTTGGGGCCTTGGATGCCCAACGGGAGGTCATGGACGAAGCGGCGGTCGCGCTCGGCGATCTCGTCCAGTCCGTCGAGGAGGAACAGCACCCGCCTGGCACCCGCGGGCTGGCCCGGGGTCAGGTCCGGTGCCCGCTCGGCGAGGCGCGCGAGCAGGGTCTTGAGGCGCTCCAGCGGCTTGGGGGGCTGGCCGTCGCCGTCCGGCTGCGGGCGTTCGTCCGGCGGCAGTGCGGCCTCGATCCGCTCGCAGGCGAAGCGCAGGAAGGGCTCGCGGGCGCAGCGCTGGGCATCGCTGGCGCGGAACTGGTAGCCGAGGACCAGGGTGTCCGCGGGCGGGCGGTCGATCCACTCGGCGGCCAGGTCGGCGACCAGGTAGGACTTGCCCATGCCGGCGCGGCCGTCGAGCCAGAGGACGCCGCTCGGGGTCGCGTCAAGGACGCTGCGCAGGGTTTCGCGCTCCCGCGTGCGCCCGATCAGACTCTCGGCCAGTTTACGGAAGCTGTCCTCGAAGCCCTGGACGCTGAACCCCTGGCGGTCCTTGGGCCTTGGCGGCTCGGGCGCCCGGAACAGGGCGAGGAAGCGCTCGGTGGCGGTCTGGTCCGACTCGCTTTGGACGATGCCGGTCTCGCCGAGCGGCCGATAGTGCAGGTTGACCTGGCCGCGGCGGACATAGACCTGGGGCAGGGGCGGGTCGGCGGGGTCGGTGCCGTGCTCGGGGTGGCGCGGGATGCCGAACAGGGCCAGGGGCCAGAGCGGGATGACCCGCTCGCCGCGCAGCGCGACCACCGCATCCTGGGCCGCGAAGGCGGGGTCGATGGCGGCGGACGGCGGCGGGGTCAGGGGCGCGGGCAGGGTGTCGGGACCGCGCAGGCAGCCGTAGCCGGTGGCGGTGCGCACCGTCAGGTGCAGGTCGGCGAGCCAGGCGAGTGCCGGCCACAGGGCCTCGAAGGGTGCTTGCCAGTGCTGGAGCAGCCGGGCGGCCTGGCGGTGGGTGACGCCGCCGTGGGCCAGTTGGATGCGCAGGGTCAGGAAGGACCGCTCGACGGTGCGCGGGCCGGCGGGACCATCCAGCACGGGGGCGAGGATCTGTGCGACGGCCGACGGGAACTCCGGCAGCGCCGTGTCCGCGGACTCCGGGCCGGCAACCGGACGGGCGATGTGCGGGGCCACCTGCTGGGCCATGCGCCACCAGTTGCCCAGCGTCGGCAGCTCGATGACCTGGTAGAGATCGCGGCGCAGGTCGGCGGGGAGTTCGCCGCGCAACCGGCACAGTTCGCCGACGCCCAGAAACACCAGCAGGCGCAGCAGGTCTTCCACCGCATCGCAGGCGTCCCAGAGCTTGAGCTTGGGTTCGGTCTCCTTGAGATACTCCGCGAGCGGCAGGGCGAGCGGGGTGGGCAGCCGGGGGATGAGGTCGGCGAGCGGGCCCGGCGGGATGGTATCGGACAGCGCGGCGATGGCCGCGCGCAGGCGCTTGCGGTGGCCCAGGGACGCCACGCCCAGTTGTTCCAACTCGGCGTCGTCGAGGCCGCGCAGGGTGGCCCCGTCGATATGGTTGTCCCGAAACGCCTCGGCGTATTGGCCGAGTTCGAGCCGTTCCAGCCAGTCTGTCACCTGTTGCAGCGTCATGGTCGGCAATCTGGTTCAAGGGGAGTGGCTGGGGGGATTATAGGGGCTATGGCCGATGGCGGCGAAGCGCTTAACCCCTGGCCGCGGGCAGCCGACGCCTAATGTTCGGTCGGTGTATCGCGCAGGGTCCGGATCAGCTCGCGGGAGAGCCCGGTCAGATCGGCAATGGCCGCGTCGTCCAGGGCGGTGCGCTCAAGCAGTGCCGCGGCCATTTCACGGCGCGCCTGCGCAAGGCCTTCCTTGTGGCCCTCGTTGTGACCCTCTTTGTGCCCCTCCTTGCGCCCCCGCTCGAGGATCTCCGCGTTCCACTGTTCGACCCGTTGTTGCAACATGACATGCACCTCTTGAAAATCATTGATGTCCGGTAAACGGATGCCGGGGCGCTTCTTGCGGATGAAACTGCGGTAAATCCAGCGGCCGAAGGCGCGCTTGAGGCTGTCCAGGGCGCCGCTGTCCAGGAGCGCCACCAATCGGGCGTAGACCGCGAGCCAGGTCGGCTCGTCGCGCGCCTTCTCCAACTGGAACAGGGCCGCGACCAGGTTTTGGACCTCGGCCGGGTAGGTCTCCCCGCCCACGATCGCGCCTTCGTCGAGTAGCAGGTAGGACCAGTGGGGGCGATAGTGTGCCAGCCCGCCCGGCGCCGGGTCGATCAGCGCGGACAGTTCCGTCGGTGCCGTCCAGCGCGACTCGCCGTTGTAGAGGACCACCGGCAGCACCGGCGGGAGGGTCCCGGCCGCGGTCAGGGCCTTTTGCGCGATCAGGTCCTGATACAGGAGCGAGACATAGCAGGCGATCCGCACCGCCATGAAGGGGTCCACGGTGCTCTGAAACTCGATCAGAATATAGACGTAACACCAGCCGTCGGCCCAGCGCAGGCGCCAGATGATGTCGTCTTCGCGGTCGCGGTAATCGTCGGTGACATAGCTGCCCTTGACCGTCTCCAGCGAGGCCAGGTCCAGGGACGCGACCCAGTCCTCCCGCACGAAGCCGGTCAGCAGGTCGCGGACCATCTCGGCGTGGGAGAAGAGTTGTTTATAGCTGTGGTCGTGGTGGCGCCCGGCGGCCGGGGCGCGCCGTTTGCGGGGACCGCGGGGGTGGCGGGGTCGGGGCATGGCTGGTGTCGGTGGGCTCAGGTGGGTGGCTGGCGCGCGCTGCAGGTCGCACTGGAAATGCGCATCATCAAGCCAAATTGTAGCCCGATTTCGCCCGGATTATTCACAAAGAGGGGCAACACTCATTCAACCAATTGATATAATTGGTATTACGCCAATAACGCTTCGGAAGAAGCTAAACCAGGTCGTCCCATGCCAGAGTCTACCCCAGTCTAGCTGCGTTTTCCTCCCAGCGACGGCTTGACCGTGCGCGGGGACTTCGATGGCGGAGCGTGGTCGTCGGATTTCGGCCCCTTGATCCTGCGCGGTGTCGACCGCCAGATCGGGCTGACCGAGCGCCAAGCCGCCGCCTTTGACGACCAGCGTCACCCCAGCTACATCACGTATCCAGCGCGTAACGTTATCGCCCTCAAATGGGGCTCGCGGCGCCCTTATGGAACATTCGGGCTTAGTGTCTTTGTGTCTTTGTGAGAGCAATTGTCTTTGCGAGAGCAATTCCCGGATCTGGCCTCATCGCCCCAGTTCATCGATAAAGGCCGCCGCCTGGCCGCGCATCCGGTCCAGGGCCTGGTCGTCCAGCGGCGGGGCGGTCAGGGCGCGGTGATCGACCTCGAGACCGTTCAGCAGTTCATCCAGCCAGCGGGCCGCCCGCGTCGCCGCCGGGTGGTCGCCGCCGCGGGCGATGGCCGTCTCCAGGGCCTGGAGGTAGCGGTAGTCGTCGATCGCCTCGCCGAAGCGCGCCAGGTCCTGGGTCGGGATCAGGACGCCGGGTTGGTCCGTGGGGAAGGCGGCGGCGAAGTCGTCCTCGCGCCCGTCCAGTGCATAGTAGGGGTCGACGTGGGTCGCGTTGAAGGCGAACTGAAAATAGCCGGCGCGGCAGCCCAGGCGGTGCAGCCGGTATTGGTAGAGCCCGCGGGCATAGCGCCCGCCCAGGTTGTAGGTGCCGCACTGGCCGTCGGCCGCACGGATCTGCCCCAGGGCCCAGGCGTTGTGATGGGTGAGAAAGACCTGATCCACCCGACCCACCAGGGCCGCGGCGGGCGATTTCGCGTCGGTGATGCTGGTGAAGACCGAACAGCGGGCGCCGGCCGCGCGCAGCGCGTCGGCCAGGGCGGCGCTCTGGGCGATGCCGGCGCCGCTGGGCTCGTCGCCGACGGTGTAGATGGGCTCCAAACGGTCGGCGCCGGCCAGATGGGCGCGGGTGGCCGCCAGGACGCGCGCCAGGACCTCCGGGTAGGGGGCGCCGAAGGCGTGTAGGGTGTCGCCGACCTGGTAGCGCTCGAAACCGATGCCGCGCGGGGCCAGGCCGCCATAGGTGTGGGGCGGGAAGGGGAAGGGGGCGCCCTGGGTCAGTACCGCGTCCAGGGTGGAGAAGTCGATGGCGAGTCCCGACGCGCCCTTGGTCGGCAGGACGCCGCCGATGCCGCCGGTGAAGGTGGTCATGCCGTGGCGGCGGACCAGTTCCAGGGCCGGGGCTATGTCGGCCGCCCGCTTGGCGGCCAGGGCGGCGGGGAAGGCGCTCTCGGTGTAGACCGGGACACTGCCGAGCCAGCCGAAGGGCTGGTTGGCGACGGGCAGGGGCCAGGGCCGCACCGTGGCGGCGACCGGGAGGCTCAGGCGGCGGCCGTCGCCAAGGGTCAGTCGCAGCGTTCCCTCATGGGTCCCGGCGGGGCAGTTCGCCTGCGGGGTGACGCTGAACCAGAGGCGCCGGCTCTGTCCGGCCGGGAGTTGCAGCGGCAGGGTCAGTGGATCGAGCAGGCGCGGGAGCATGGCATAGCGGGCGCCGTCGTCGGTGGTGCGGGTCAGCTTGTGGCGGACCTGGTAAGGGTCGGCACTCAGCCCCGGCAGGTCCAGTTCGGCGGCAGTGAGGGTCAGCCCGGCCAGGGCGTACAGGTCGAGCGTCAGGGGCTCCAACTCGCCCTGGGCGAGGACGATCTCGATGCGCGCGACCGATTCGTCCGGGCGCGGGCGGTCGGCGGCCTTGAGGTCCTGGCCCCAATGGCGATGGAAGACGCGCAGTTCCGGGATCGGCCCCGGCGCGGGCGCCACCGTGGCGCCGGCCGCGGCGGGTGACGGCTCGCGGTCCTCCGCATACTCGTTGCGGTACTGCTCATGCAGCCGCTCCCATAGCTCCTCAATGAAGGCGCGCGCCTGCCGATCCTCCGTCATCGGCCAGATCAACAGTGCGGACAGGGTGTTGGCGAAGGTCTTGGCGGCGCCGGCGGTGAAGTCCAGGCGCAGTTGGCCGTCGGTGACGCGGACCTGGAACTCGATCGGCCGGTAGCGGCTGCGGATGTAGCGCGTCCAGATGTCGTCCCCGGGCAGGTCCTCGGTGTGCTGGTGGGCGAAGATGCGCGCGAGCAGGGACTCGGCCGTCATCCGGTCGGTGTAGACCTCGGTACCCTGCGCCAGCACGGCGCGCCGGTCGTAGTTCTGCACGTACTCCCAATAGCCCGGGTCCTCCAGCATCAGCCAGACGCCGTAGTCCCCGTCCGGCAGGTCGAAGCGCAGGCCGCCGGAGGCGATGGAGAGCCAGTCGCGCAGCAGGTTGTCCGGGTGGCGGCGGTCCTCGCCCTTGGGGATGCGCGTGGCCGGGTCGAAGCCGTAGCCGCGCCCGGGGCGATAGCCCAGGTCGGCGGTCAGGGGGCTGAAGCCGCCCATGACCGGGCTGGTCTCGGTACCGCCGTCGAGCTTGAGCAGGCGCGTGAAGTCATTGCGGTAGGGCGGGTCCGAGGTCAATCGGGCGTCCATGACCTGGACCTGGCCGGCGCCGTTCACACTGATGAAGAGCCGGGTGATGGCGTCCAGCGCCAGGCGGCGGCGCTCCTTGATCACCGACTTTTCGCCGACGAAGACCTGCAGCGGGATGCGCAGCCGCTGCTCGCCGGGCAGAAAGCGGGTATACCAGTTGACCCGCGACCAGTAGTTGGCCGTGCGCGCGTCGCGGATCTCCACCAGGCCGTCGATGGGCCGCGCGCCCGGGTTCCTGATCTGGAGGTCCAGATAGTCATAACCGGACCAGTCCGTCGGCAGGCCCTTGCCGGGGGTCAGATCCACATGACCGGCACCGTCACCGATCGAGCGCGGCGGGTCGAAGGCGGCCAGCACCCGCGGCCCTGGGTGACGCGGCGGGATCAGGGCCGCCCGATCCGCCGCGGCCAGGCGGCGGCAGTGGGGGCGCGCGGCCTGCTCCGGGTCGGCGCAGTAGCCCGCGAGCAGCAAGTCCGCCGCGACCAGGGGCGGGGTGAAGCGCAGGGGTTCGCGGCTCGCCGCGGCCGGCTGCACGCCCGTGGGACTGGGGTCGTCGGGGGCGAGCGCGGTCAGCCGCACCTCGTCGAGCCACAGGTCCCCGGGGCCGTAGAGGAAGCAGTAGAGGGTGCTGTCGGTCTCCTTGGTTACCTCGAAGACCAGGTCCACCGGGGTCCAGTCCTGATCCCCCTGGGGCAGCTTCACCATCGCCGGGCGGCTGCCCGGCAGTTCCAGGAGCAGGCGGCCGCCCAGGTTGTCGCGGCCGGGGCGCAGCCCCCAGGAGGCCGCGAGCGCGCTCAGCCGGTAGCGGCCGGGCACCAGATGGAGGCGCTGGTGGATGGCCGCCTTGCCCGGGGCCGTGCCGTGCAGGTGGACCGTGGTGCCCCCGGACGGGCGCGCCTCCCGATCCGGCGCCGCCTGCGCGGCGCCGTCCCAGGAGAAGAAGGTCCAGCCCGGGAAGGGGGCGCTCGCGCTGCCGCCGGCCTGCTCGAAGTCCCCGTTGCTCACCAGGTCGGGGCCTTGGATAGATGCGGGGGCGGACGCGGGCGCCGCGGCGGGGCAGGGTTGGCCCAGGGCCAGCGCGATGAGGCACAGGGGGCCGACGAGCAGTCGCAGGAGCGGTCGCGGGACGGGTCTTGGGGCGGGCGGGGCGGGGCGCATGGGCTGGTTGCTCCTGGGGCCGCACGGCGGCGGCCAAATGGGTGTTGGAACCTTAACAATTTACTGCGCGCCAGCGTAGAATTTTGCGCGTCAACCCATCAGGTCTGATCGCACCCAAGATAGCCCCTGGAGTAATCCCATGACCATCCTTGCGGGCATCTTCTCGCCCGGCGGCTGGACGGCGCAAGACCAGCAACTCGCCGACGAGATCCGCACCCATATCTCGCGCACCGACAGCGATGTGCGCGAGCAGTTTTTCGACGGCACCCTGTTCGCGTGCAAGGTGGACATCGGGGCCTATGGCGAACCCGCCTGGCACGACGACGAGGCCTGGTTCGCCACCCTCACCGGGCGCCCCCTGCTGGGCGGGGCCGATCGCCGGTCCGATCTCAGGTCACTGTGCGGCCCGGACCCTGGGCGGGTGATCGCCGCGGGCGGTCACGGGGTCTTCTGCGCCCTGGTCTACGACAAGGCGGCGCGGCAGTTGCGGCTCCTGACCGATCCCCTGGGGCTGCGTCCCTTCTATGTGTGCGAACAGGCCGGGCGCTGGCTCTTCAGCACCAGTCTGCGCGTCATCGCGGCCCTGTCCATGGACCTCACCCTGGACCTGGACGGGGTCAGCGAGGTGGCCACACTCGGCTATTTCCTGCTCGACCATACCCCCTACGGCGAGGTTCGGGGGGCCGCGCCGGGCGCCTGCTGGACCCTGGACGGCACCGGTCTGCAACGGGCCTCCTACCTGGCGTGGCAGGACCTGAACGGCGAGCCGCTGGGGCTTGCGGAGGGCGCGGCGGCGGTCCACGCGGCCTTCGAGGCGGCCCTGAGCGCCGGCCTTGCCGGGGGTGACGGGCGCGAGGCGGTCAGTCTCAGCGGGTCGCTGAACTCGCGCCTGATCGCCGCGGCGCTCAAGCGGCGCGGGGTGCTGGTGGAGGGACTCGCCATCGCCGCCGCGGACCCGGTGAGCCGCTATTGCACGAGCACCTTCGCCCGCGAACAGGGCCTCGCCCTGTCCCTGGTGGACGTGGAAGGCCACACCATGAGCCTGGAAGGGCGTGTCGGCCACCACTGGCGCCACGCCGGGGCCGACCTCTGCCGGGAACTGGCGCGCCCCCGGGTGGTGTGGACCGGCAAGGGCGGCAGCGTCGGCATGGGCGTGCTCCCCATCGACGAGACCGACGTGGAACTGGCGCGCTGGGGGGACGCGACCAAGCTCGCGGACCGCTTCATCGAGCGCACGGCGGTCGCCCTGCCGCCGCGGATCATCTGCAACTACCGGGTCCTGGAACAGAATCTGCGCACCAGCCTGATCGCCAGCCTGGGCGCCTTCCCGGGGCTGTCACAGGAGCGCGCCCTGATGCTCTTTCTGACGATCCAGCACCAGCGCCGCCACTTCATCCTCCAGCGCGAGGAGGTCGACCGGCACCGGGTGGAACTGCATCTGCCCTTCTGCTCACCCCTGGTCGCCTGGGCGGCCCTGGCCCTGGCCATCGAGGATATGCGCGACTACCACGCCTATCGGCACCTGATCGAGCGCTACTACCCCGAGGTCATGGCGAGCCCCTGGCGCAGCTCGCCCGGCCACCTGCCGTGCCCGCTGCCTATCCCGGTCAAGGTCAAGGGACGCCGGTTCCGCCGCAAGCCGGACCCCGCGCGCCGCGCCACCTTGAAGCGCGCCTGGCGCCTGGTGCGCGAGTGGCAGATGCCGGCGGGTGTGCTGGACCGCAAGGGTCTCGCCCTGACCTGTGCCCTGACCCAGGCGCACCTGCGCGAGGGCATCTACAGCCTGCGACTGGCCGTGACCTTCGCCCGGTGGTTGCAGCGCTGAGGTGAGGCGCCGGAGCGGCGCGGGGCAGGCGGGGAGAGGTCGAAAGGCGTCGGCGGGAGCGGCTTCAGCCGCGATGCGACGGCTGACGCGGTCCTTGTGGGAGCGGCTTGCGACGCGATCACGCCGTGGCGCAAGCCGCTCCCACAAGGGACTTTGTTCATCCGTGCGGGACGGGGCCTGGGCCCCGTCCCGCCCCTGGATCAGGCCCTGGTCCTCCGATACCAGGCCGCGATGCCGAACAACAGCGAGACCAGTATCAACTGCGCCCAACCAGACAGCGTGGGGATCGGCACGCTCGCCGTCGGCGCCGCGTCGGCATAGGTGTAGAACGAATTGGCCTGGTTGGTCCCACCAGGCGTCGTGACCAGGACGCTCGCCGGGCCCGCCCGGCGCGCCGAGGTCGTACAGGTCAGCGAGGTCGCGGACGGGACGCCCACCAGGGTACAGGGGGCACCGCCGATCGTCACCCCAGTTGCACCGTTCAGGTTGGTACCGGTGATGGTCACGTCCTGTCGGCCCGTCGTCGGACCGGAGGCCGGGTTGATGCCCGTCACCGTCGGTAGGGCCACATAGGTGTAGAGCGAACTGCCCGTGCCAGTCCCACCAGGCGTCGTGACACTAACGTCCACCAGGCCCGGCCCGTGCGCCCCGGTCGTACAGGTCAGCGAGGTCGCGGAAACGACGCTCACCCCGGTGCAGGCCGCACCGCCAATCGTCACCGCCGTGGCACCGGTCAGGGCCGTACCGGTGATGGTCACGGGCTGTCCGCCGGCCGTCGGACCCGAGACCGGGGCGATCCCCGTCACCGTCGGTACCGCCTGATAGGTGAAGAGCGCATTGGCCCCATTGGTTCCGGACGGCGTCGTGACCAGGACGCTCGCCGGGCCCGCTGCGCCCGCCGGGGTCGTGCAGGTCAGCGAGGTCGGGGAAACGACGCTCACCCCGGTGCAGGCCGCGCCGCCGATCGTCACCGCCGTCGCACCGGTCAGGTCCGTACCGGTGATGGTGACGGGCAGTGCGCCCGCCGTCGGACCCGTCGCCGGGTTGATGGCCGTCACCGTCGGTGGGGCCGCATAGGTGTAGAGTGTATTGGGTGCGTTGCTCCCATAAATCGTCGAGACCAGGACGCTCGCCGCGCCCGCCGCGTGCGCGCCGGTCGTACAGGTCAGCGAGGTCGGGGAAAGGACGTCCACCCCGGTACAGCCCGTACCGCCGATCGTCACCCCCGTCGCACCAGTCAGGTCCGCACCGGTGATGGTGACGAGCTGCCCGCCCAGCAACGGACCCGTGGCCGGGGCGATGGCCGTCACCGTCGGTGGGGATACATAGGTGTAGAGCGCATTGGGTCCGTTGGTCCCGCCAGGGGTCGTGACCAGGACGCTCGCCGGTCCCGCCGGGCCCGCCGTGGTCGTACAGGACAACGTCGTCGGGGACGGGACGGTCACCCCGGTGCAATTCGCACCGCCAATCGTCACCAACATCGCACCGGTCAGGTCCGTACCGGTGATGGTCACGGGCTGGTTGCCGGTCGTCGGACCCGTCGTCGGGTTAATGGCCGTCACCGTGGGCCCGGGCCCGGGCGGCGGTAGAGTGAAAATTACTCCCGCCGCATCAGTGGATACCACCGCGACGGCGCCCACGGGCACGAGGCTGCTGCCGCCACCGCCGCCGCCGCCGCCGATCAGGTTATTGCCGGCGCTGGCGCCGCCGCCGCCGCCGCCCCAGCCGCCGCCGCCGCCGCCGGCGCCATAGCCGCCGCCGCCGCCCCCGTTTATACCTCCAAGGGTGGTGGGAAGCCCCGGGAAGGGCGCAGCCCCCTTTCCGCCATTTCCGCCGAAACCGCCGCCGCCGCCGCCGGAGCTAGTGGAGCCGTCAACACCGTCGGCGCCCGTGCCCCCGCCGGCGCCACCCACTTCAGACAAGTCGTCGAGATTGGTCCCGCCGACGCCGCCCGCCGCGAGGCTGTTCCCCCCCGGACCCCCAACCCTGGCAGCCACCGGGAGGCCGCCGTTGCCGCCCGCACCGCCTCCACCGGCATTCGTCGTGCCCCCATCCCCGCCCTTCGCGCCAGCATTGCCGGTAGCATGATCACCCTCTCCGCCGCCGCCGCCGGCAACGACCAGCGGATCCGTGGTCGCCGACCCTACCGAGATGGCCGAGTATCCACCACCTCCGCTGCCCACGCCGGCAGCAGTGCCGTTCTGGCCGTCGCCCCCTACCGCAATATAGAGGGTCTGACTGGGCGTGAGGCCGCTCAGGGTGCCCGTGATCTGCGCCCCCATGCCTCGATTACCTGTAACGGGGCCACCGCCATTGGCGCCCGTGACCCCATAATTCAGCGAGGTGTAGCCCAGGTCCACCTCACAGGTGTAAAGCCCGGGATCGGTCTCGTTAAAGAGCGAGCAGCTCGCGGCCAGCGCGGCTTGCGAACCCAGCAGGCCGCCCGCCGCAAGCAGTAAAAACAGTGCGCTGCGCCAGGTCAGCCGCCGCGGCCGCGGCCAATCCGGCGGCTGGGTGGGTGGGGGGGTGGTTGGAAAAAGGGCGGGCATCGGTGTTGTCTCCTAATCAGACGACGAGGGGAAGCCAATTGGAGGGACGGCGCGTCCGTTCACCTCCATAGTGATTCCCGGTGAGCGTATTGCAGCTTGGTTGGGCCAGTGCCGGGCGTCCCGTGCACGCAGCGCCGCGACTGACCAGCCGACCCGCGACGCCCCGGCGTTGCGGGTCACGACTTGGCCGGTCCCGCGGCTTGGTCAGAGTGTCCCCCCGTACCTGCTGCGGCACCCCAATGCTACTGCGCAAACCCATATCTAGGCAAGGCAAAACCCAGGCCCGGAGGATGCCTGGCGTGCGTGGGGGGCTTCAGCCGCCTTGCGGCCAGGGCCGCGCGCGCGCGGCGCGGCTGAAGCCGCTCCCACCGGGTCCCGGCCTGAGGCTCACGGCAAAGCCTCGCACCTTCCCTCGAACCTCCTGGGCCATGCGGCCTCAGTTGGAGGTCGAGGCTTCAGCCGGACGGGCGGCGTCGGCGGCAATGCGCCCGGCCAGGAGGTCGATGAGCCCGGGGTGCGCGCCGACCAGCGCGGTGGGGTAGACGCGAAAGCCCGGGACGGCGGACTCGACCCGGGCGCAGATGGCGCCCAGGTCCCCGCCCGGGCCGGCGTGGCGGCCGGGGGAGAGGAAGAGGAGCGGGAGTATGACGGGACCCGTCGGGTCCGCGGCGGCGAGTCGGTGCAGGACGCCCTCCAGCAGGTCGCCGTTGAAGTCGTAGTCGGGGCCGGGGCGCCGTTCCATCACCGCCTCCCGGAGTTGCGCACCGGGGCCGAGCCGCTCGCGCAGCCGGGCGGCGAGCCAGGTGCGCACGGCGGTGACGGCCGGGATGGGCGAGCCGTGGTCGACCAGGACCAGGCGCCGGGGGGCCAGGCCCAGGGCGGCGGCGGCGCGCTCGATGTTCCCGAGCAGGACCTCGGTGAGGCGAGGCTCCCCGTCCGGCAGGGGGCAGAGTTCCGGGGCGCAGCGCAGTTCAAAGGGGCCCTGTTCGCGGCGCAGTTGGGCGGTCAGCTCGGGGATGAACCGGGTCAGGGCGCGGCTGGGTCCGAACCAGAGTGGGATGAGCAGGAAGTCCCGTCGGCCGGCGGCCAGGGCGCGGCGCAGCCAGGGTTCCAGCGTGTCAGCGCCGTGCCCGCCCAGGGCGTCCGGGGGCACCTGGTCCGCGTGCTGGAGCGAGACCGGGTGCACCGGCCGCCCGCTGCGCTCGCCCAGGGCGCGGGCGAGCCGGCGCAGGGCCAGCGTGGACTCCGGGCGGGAGGAGCCGTTGTCAAGCAGCAGCGTGGCGGGCATGGGGCGCGGGGCGACGGGCGGGTGGGTGGCCCTGACGTGGCCCCGCCGGCTGGCAAAAACAATCGCACCTTTAGGTCAAGCCGCAGCGGCTACTGGGAGCGCCGCACCCCAGTGCGGCGCGGCCTTTGCTCGAACCACACCGGCGGGGTTATCTGCGAGAGCGCGCCGCACCGGGGTGCGGCGCTCCCAGGCCGGGCCGGACTCCAAGTGAGGCTCAACAAAATGGCAGTGGGGCAGCGCCCGGGTGGTCGGGTGAGTCCCGGCACCCGGGCGTGCGTCTGCGGTACTTGCGCGCTCGCCGGACCGGTACAAGGCACGCTTCACCCATGAGTTGAACAATTCCATTCGGGACTGCCCATAGTGCCATTTTTCGTTATTGTGTCTGACTTGTTCTTGACTCGTTACTAAGGTATTATCTTCTTACGTTTACTCTTGGACAACTGCGCTCTTGAACAGCACCGGGTGAGGGGTTGAGCGATGACGATACGCGTGGTGTTGGCGGACGATCACCTCATGGTGCGCGACGCCCTGGTCGGGATGCTCAGCGCCGAGACTGATCTGGCGGTGGTCGGGGTGGCGGCGGACGGCTACGAGGCGCTCGCCCAGGCCCAATCCCTGCGGCCGGACGTCCTGTTGCTGGACCTGAACATGCCGAACCTGAACGGTATCGAGACCGCGGCGCGGGTGCGCAAGGCGGTGCCGGGGTGTCGGGTGATCGCCCTGTCGGCCCTGAGTGACGCCTGTTTCGTCACGCAGATGGTCGCGGCCGGCGCCCGGGGCTATCTGGACAAGAGCGCGTCCTTGTCGTCCCTGGCCCAGGCGGTGCGGCAGGTCCATGGCGGCGGGACCTGGCTGCCCGAGACCTTACCGCCCCCGGCGCCGCCGGCCCGCGCCCTGTTGTCGCGGCGTGAGCGCGAGGTGCTGGCCTACATCGCCGCCGGGCAGCGCGGCAGCCGGATTGCGCAGGTGCTGGGGGTCGCGGTCAAGACCGTCGATACCTATCGCCGACGCATGATGGCGAAGCTCGGTCTCCAGTCGCAAACCGAGCTGGTCCGCTACGCGGTGGCCTTGGGGGCGACACCTGAGCCCGGGCGCCTCGCGGCGGCGTCCCCGCGCACCCCAGGGGCGGGGGCGGCGCCGGTCGCAAGTACGAGCGGGGTCGCTTCATAGTGTCCTGTGTTGCGCGTCCAGGCGGCATAAGTGTCTTGTTCGTCATTGTCTTACGCTGCCGGTTGCGGCAACGGTCGGGGGGCGCCATGTCCGTTCGCATTGAGCCCGGTCGGGCGCCTCGCCTATACTCGCGGGTCTGAAGGTCGACGGCACCCGCCGCCCCCTGCACCAGGACTCTCGTGATGCGGAAACCGCTACCCTCCCTGATCGCCGCCCTCGTGGTCGCGCCCGCCCTGTTGGCCCCGTGCCTGCCGCGCGCCGACGACCTGATCCAGATCTACGACCTGGCGGTGCAAAGCGATCCCCTGCTGCGCGAGGCGGAGCAAAAGCTCTTCGCGACCAAGGAGGTCCGGCCCCAGGCCATAGCCCCGATGCTGCCCAATGTCGGGCTGACCGGGCAGGCGAGATACAACGACACCTCCTCCAACGGCCGCACGAGCGTCGGGGGCACCGTCGTGAGCTTCAGTCAAAACGACCGTTTCAGCACCCAGGCCGGTCAGGCCAAGGTGACGCAGTCGGTCTACAACCGCGCCAATTGGATGACCCTGCGGCAGACGGATACCGTGATCGCCCAGGCGGAGGCCCTGTATCGCAATGCCCAAATCGATTTGATGGTGCGCACCACGGAGGCCTATTTCAACGTCCTGACGGCGGCCGACGCGGTGACGGTGGGGGAGGCCAATCTGCGGGCGGACGAGCGTCAGTTGGAGCAGTCCAAGCAGCGCTTCGACGTGGGCCTGGTGGCGATTACCGACGTCAATAACAGCCAGGCGGCCTATGACCTGTCCCGGGCCAATCTGATCAACTATCAGACCGCGCTCGACAACGCCTGGGAGGCCCTGCGCGTGATCGTGGGTCCCATCCGCGTGCCGCTGGCCCGGCTCGGCGACAAGCTCCCGCTGGCCCCGCCGCAACCCAACGAGGTCAGTGTCTGGGCCGACAGTGCCCAGCGCAACAACTTCTCGATCATCGCCGCGAGCGATGCGGCGGCCTCCGCCAAGACCAATATCGAAATCCAAAAGTCCGGGTTCTATCCCCAGTTGAACCTTGAGGCGGGCTATGACGTGGCCCGCTCCGGGGCCGAGATCGGTAACAACACCGATACCGGCTTCGTCGGCCTGACCCTGACGGTGCCGATCTATCAGGGCGGGGCCGTGGCGTCGCGTACCCGTCAGGCGGGTTATAACTTCCGTGCCGCTCAGGACCAACTGGACCAGACCCGCCGCAAGGTGGATCAGCAGGTCAAGGACGCCTTCCGCGGGATTCAGTCCAGCATCGAGGCCGTGAAGGCGCGGCAGGCGGCCGTGCTCTCCACCCGCTCCAACCTGGAATCCACCCAGGCGGGCCTGGAGGTCGGCACCCGCACCCAGGTGGACGTGCTCACGGCCCAGCGCCAATACTTCCAGGCGGAGTTCGAGTACCTGACCTCCAGGTACAAGTACATCATCAACGGGGTCAAGCTGCACCAGGCGACCAGTACCCTCACCCGCGAGGTCCTGGCCAAGGGCAATGCCTGGCTCAATCCGGCCGAGAAGGTCGCGCCGCCGGCGTATTAGGGAGCGGCTAGCGGCTAGCAGCTAGCAGCTAGCAGCTAGCGGCCACTGCCGCTGACCATTGACCATTGACCACTGACCACTGACCACTGACCACTGACCACTGACCACTGACCACTGACCACTGACCACTTCCCCCATGTCTGGTAACAGCTTCGGCAAACTCTTCGTCGTCACCGGGTTCGGTGAGAGCCATGGCCCGGCCATCGGCGGGATCGTGGACGGCTGTCCGCCGGGGCTCGCGCTGTGCGCGGCGGACCTGCAACGGGATCTCGACCGGCGTAAGCCCGGTCAGTCGCGCCATACCACGCAGCGCCGTGAGTCCGATCAGGTGGAGATCCTCTCCGGGGTCTTCGGCGGTCTGACCACCGGGGCCCCGATCGGGCTCCTGATCCGCAACGAGGATCAGCGCTCCAAGGACTACGCGGACCTCGCCGCCCGCTATCGCCCCGGTCACGCCGATTACACCTATGACCAGAAATACGGTCGGCGCGACTACCGCGGCGGCGGGCGGTCCTCGGCGCGGGAGACCGCGGTGCGGGTGGCGGCCGGGGCGATCGCCAAGAAGTACCTGGCCGAGCGTTGCGGCGTCCTGGTGCGGGGCTTTCTCTCCCAACTCGGCCCTATCCGACCCCGCGGGTTCGACTGGGAGGAGGTGGGGCGCAACCCCTTCTTCTGCCCCTGTGCGCAGACGGTGCCTGAACTGGATGCCTACATGGACGCCCTGCGCAAGGAGGGCAATTCCATCGGCGCGGCCGTCACCGTGGTGGCGAGCGGGGTCCCGGCCGGGATCGGTGAGCCGATCTTCGACCGGCTGGACGCCGACATTGCGCACGCCTTGATGAGCATCAATGCGGTCAAGGGGGTGGAGATCGGGGCGGGCTTTGCCTGTATCGAGCAGAAGGGCACCGAGCACCGCGATGAGCTGACCCCGGCGGGTTTTCTGTCCAATCACGCGGGGGGCATCCTGGGCGGGATCTCCTCGGGGCAGGACATCTACGCCCGCATCGCGCTCAAGCCTACGTCCAGCCTGCGGCTGCCCGGACGCACCATCGGCGCCGACGGCCAGGCGACGCAGGTCATTACCACCGGCCGCCACGACCCCTGCGTCGGCATCCGTGCCACCCCGATCGCCGAGGCCATGCTCGCGATGGTCCTGCTGGACCACTGGCTGCGCCAGCGCGCCCAGAACGGCGATGTGACCCCGCCCACCCCGCCGATCCCGGCCGCGGCACCGCGCTGAAGCCCGCGACCATGGCCGCCGGTGCCGGGGGCGCGCTGCCCTATTGGCGGCTCTCGGCCAGTTATCTCTTCTATTTCGCCGCCTTGGGCGCCCTGGTTCCCTACTGGGGCCTGTATCTCCAGTCGCGCGGGTTCGATGCCCTGGCCGTCGGCCAGTTGATGGCGATCCTGGGGGCCACCAAGATCGTCGCCCCGCTGCTGTGGGGGCACTGGGCGGACCGCGCCGGCCGGCGGATGCCGCTGGTGCGCCTCGCGAACCTGGGGACCGTGCTGGTCTTCGGCAGTGTCTTCATCGCCGATGGCTTCTGGACCATGGCGGCGGCCATGACGCTCTTCAGCTTCTTCTGGAACGCCTCCCTGCCGCTCCTGGAATCGGTCACTTTCAATCACCTGGGGCCGCGGCCGGCGTACTACGCGCGGGTGCGTCTGTGGGGGTCCGTAGGCTTCATCCTGGTGGTCGGGGCGCTCGGTCTGCACCTGGAGCAGGCGCCGCTGGCGAGCGTGCCGCTGTGGGTCCTGACCCTGTATCTGGGGACCCTGCTCAGCACCCTGCTGGTCCCGGACAGCCCACCCGCCGCGGGGGCCGGTCCCGCCCCGGCGCTGCGCCTGCTGCTGCGCCGCCCCGAGGTCCGGGCCCTGCTCGGGGCCTGCTTCCTGATGCAGTTGAGCCACGGCATCTATTACGCCTTCTACTCGATCTATCTCAAATCGGTCGGCTATTCGACCGGGGCGGTGGGGGGGCTCTGGGTCTTCGGGGTGGTGGCCGAGGTGCTGGTGTTTCTGATCATGCATCGCCTGCTGCGGCGCTTCGGGGCGCGCCGGGTGCTGCTCTGGAGCCTGGGGCTGGGGGCGCTGCGCTGGCTCCTGATCGGCGCCTTCATCGGCAGCCTGCCGCTCCAGGTCCTCGCCCAGAGCCTGCACGCCGCCAGCTTCGGCACCTTTCATGTGGCCGCTATTCATCTCATTCACCATTACTTTCCGGGCCCCACCCAGGGGCGCGGCCAGGCCCTCTACAACAGCCTGAGCTTCGGCGCGGGCGGGGCCGCCGGCAGTCTGATCGGCGGTGCCTTGTGGGTCACGCCGGGGCCCTTCGCGGCCTTCGGGGTGGGGGCCATTGCTGCGCTGCTGGGGCTTTGGGCGGCGTGGCGTTGGGTGGATTTGGGGCGGCGGTACTGATTATCCTGGGCTATCCTGTCGCCGTGGGCGGCAGCGCAGAGGATGACATGAAAACCGATCCGTCGATCTATGAGGAGTTGCTCGAACCCTCACGCAAGATGCCGGACGGGGCATTCGCCCCGTCCGAAACGTTTTTTCCGGATCTGCGGGCTCATACCAACGGTCAGCGACGGAGTAAACGTTCGGGACGGGGCAAATGCCCCGTCCCGCCGCGGTTGATGGGGCATACCCCGTCCGGCTCGAAGAAAACCGGTGTCAACCAGAACGGTACTTGGCATGCAAGCGCTCCCAGATCTGCCGCCGCAGCGGATCGGTCGGCGGCTCAGCGGCACCCCCCAAGATCGAAGAGGTCCGCCCCGAGGACGTAGGCGTCGTCGGGCATCGGCTCCAGGCTGGTCAGCCAGGCCTCCAAGCTGCGCTTCACCGCATCGCTCTTACTGCACCCATGGCGGCGACAGACCTCGTTCAAGCGCCGCTGAGTCTCCTCGTCGATGCGTACCGATGGCATGTGCTGACCCTCACGCTTGACTGGATAACGGTAGTGCAGCACGCCGCGTCCAAGTTGGCAAGAGCAGATGGCGCAACCGCCCGCGGCGTTCCGCCCGCGGGCTTCATCCGTTATCGTGAAAGTCAGGCCGGGACCCGGTGGGAGCGGCTTCAGCCGCTAGGCGACCTTGAGCGATCGATCGATTTCCGGACCTCGAGCGGGATTGAGATCGCCACGAAGCGGTCGGCCGCGTAGAGATAATCCTCGCCGCTCTCGTCGATCACCCGAAGATCCCCATCGGCCAGCGCGTCTTCGTCGGGAACGACCGGGTAGATCTTGTGCAGTTCAAGGGACGCGGGATAGTCACTATTGTCGATACAGACGACAAATTGAATAGAAGCAACCGGTTGGTCTATCATGATCAGTCCAGATAGCGTTTCCGCTTCAGCTCGCGTTTGCCGATACCGTGCGCCTCGTACCAATGCAGCTCGGCCTTGCGCACCTGGCCGTTGGCAAGGCGGACCAGTGCAACGCCCTTGAGTTTGCGCCAATTGCCGCGCCCATATTCGCGATTGAGCCGCACCGCGTCCCTGATACCGGTGCCGCGGGCCATGACCTCGATGACCCTGAGTTCTCCAATGATCTCGAAATCGGCCATCTCGGTCAGGTCCCGATCGTGATGTTGCTTGCCCGACAACCAGAATCGCGGCCCGACGCAAACCGCCAGCCCCGCCCGGATGCCCGTCCCGCCGCGGTTGCTGGGGCATACCCCCGGCTCGAAGTTCCGCCCTACGTGGGCTCGGTCCCGCCCGCAGGCACCGATGCTGCAGCCTATCACGCTTGAACGCTCGCGCAAGATGCCGGACGGGGCATGCCCCGTCCGGCTCAAAGTTTTCTCCGGATCTGCGGGCTCATACCAATGGTCAGCGACGGAATAAACGTTCGGGACGGGGCGAATGCCCCGTCCCGCCGGGGTTGCTGGGGCATGCCCCGTCCGGCGCGAAAATGGCGGAACTGCCGGCGCGTTCCGCCCGACGCGGGCTCGGTCCCGCCCGCAAACGCCGATGTTGCAGCCTGTCACGCTCGAACGCTCACGCAGGATGCCGGACGGGGCATTCGCCCCGTCCGAAACGTTTTCTCCGGGTCTGCGGGCTCATACCAACGGTCAGCGACGGAATAAACGTTCGGGACGGGGCGAATGCCCCGTCCCGCCGCGGTTGATGGGGCACGCCCCGTCTGGCTCGAACGCTCCCATCGTCCGAGCGGGCTTACGCGCGTGCGCTCGTCGGTGCGGCTGGGCGGGGTTATGATCAAGGCCTAGCCTGTCATGCTCGAACGCTCGCGCAAGATGCCGGACGGGGCATTCGCCCCGTCCGAAACGTTTTCTCCGGATCTGCGGGCTCATACCAACGGTCAGCGACGGAATAAACGTTCGGGACGGGGCGAATGCCCCGTCCCGCCGGGGTTGATGGGGCATGTCCCGTCCGGCTCGAAGCTGAACTATTCGCACCCGCAGCTACCATTTCCCGATCTGTTCGCCCGCAGGCGTTTCTCTAAGTTTGAATCCCACTCTGACAGAAAGGACTCGGCAGCCGCTGTTCCGAGCCCCTCATAATCAGCGGGAATCCCAGTCATGGCCCCAGCACCAACTAAGACGGCTGCTGCCAGCGGATCGGCGATTGCGCCACTCACCGTCAGGAATAAATCAAGACCTTGAAATCCCGCAATGCCTAATCGCACGAAGAACTGCGCAGTTAGTAGAAGATCTTCTACGTCATTTGGACTTGGGCACCTACCAGACCCAGGGCTTCCATTAAGCGTTACTGTGGAATCGCTGATGTAAACGTCAAAATCCGATGACCGTGAGAAGCCAGTTGGATCGAAGAGGCTAACGGGATCACCGTTCGCATATGAGAAAAAATTGCCGCTACGGGCCGCAAAAAGAAGCTTGTCCTTCGCCAACCACCTCCCCAACCCCGAGTCATAATCCCTCGCCCCAAACCGCACCAGCCCCGTATCCCGATCATACACCCCCCCAGCAAACCCAAACGGCTGGAACCCCGGATTGTTGTCGAGCAGCACGTTGCCCCAGGCGTCATAATCCATCCGCTGTATGACCGCGCCGGTCGCGGCATTGACGACCAGCCGCGGGCTGCCGAGGTGGTCGGTGATGAGTCGGTAGGTCACGCCGCCTTTCACCATGTAATCGGGCGCATTGACCCGGGTGGCGTAGACGAACCGGCTGACGATGTTGCCGGCGCCATCGAGTTCGGCCAGCGGCTTGAGCTGGTCCTGGTAGAGGAAGCCCTGAGTCAGAGCGCCATTGACCTTCTTGCCGATCCGCCGGTTCTTGCCGTCGGTGAGATAGTCGATGACCGTACCGCCAGGCAGCGTAACCTGGCGCAAATTGCCGAGCACGTCGTAGCCGTAGCGGGTGACGTTGGCCCCCTGCGTCTTGGTCAGCAACTCCCCGTTGGCAGTATAGGCATAGTTGGCCCCCTGGTAGTCGAGCAACCGGTCCTGATCGTCATAGTGGGCGACCTCCAGCCCATTGACCTGGGTCCGGTTGCCGTTGTCGTCATAGCCCCAGGTGGTCTGGACCACGCCGTCCTTTCTGACCTCCACCAGGCGGCCGGCGTCGTCATAGCCGTAGCCATAGGTGCTGGTCACGCCGCCGATCGTCTCGGTCTTTTCGACGATCCGGCCGAGCTTGTCGCGGGTGTAGCCGATGTCGAGCAGCGCGGCGCCGGCCTGGGCGGCGGCGTAGGTCTTGGGTTCGCCGAAGCCGTTGTAGGTCCAGGTGTCGGTGACGCGGCCCAGGGTGCTGCCGGTGAGCAGGCCGTGCTGGGCATTGCGGGTCAGGGTGAGAGCGCCTGCCTGCGTGAGCAGGCTGTCCGGGTCGTACTGGTAGGCGATGGGGCTGGCGCCGTTGACGTTGACGGAGGCTACGCGGAAGTCGTTGTCGTAGGCGAAGCCGATGCTGCCGGCGACCGTGCCGGTCCAGGTGGCGCCGGTCAGGAGCGAGCCGTCGTAGGTCAGGCCCAGGGCGCCGCCGTCCGGGGCGGTGATCTGGTTCAGGCGACCGGTGGTGGCGTGATAGCCGTAGCTCAGGGTCCCCTCGGGGACGGTCAGCGTCTTCAGGCGTCCGACGGTGTCGTAGTCGAGGTCCACGGACAGGCCGTCCGGGCGCAGGACGCGGGTGAGTTGCTTGTCCAGGTTGTAGCTGTAGTGGGTGCTGTTGGTGCCGGCGCCGACCTCGGGCGGGGTGTATTCAGCGGTCAGGTCCACCGGGGTGTAGCTGAAGCCGTGCTCGGGTCGGCCGGGGGGCGTCAGCGCGGTCAGGTTGCCCTTGGCGTCATAGCCGAACTGCACCTGGCGGCCATCGGGGAAGGTCTGGCGGGTGACGCGCCCGGCGGGGTCGTAGGCGAAGCCGGCGGTGCGGTCGAGTGCGTCGGTGATGCCTGCCAGATAGCCGTCGGTGTCGTAGGCGAAGGTCACGGCGCGGGCCTCGGGGCCGGTGCCCTGGGTGAGGGTCTCCAGGCGCCCGCGGGTGTCGTAGGTGTAGGCGACGGGCTCGAGGCCCGCGATTTGGGTCTGGGTCGGGCGGCCGAGTGGGTCGCTGACGGTGGTGGAGACCCGGCCGGCGGCGCTGGTGCTGGTGGTGGTGCGGGTCGCGGCGGTGTAGAGGCTGGTGGAGACGCGGCCGTTGGTGGTGACGGTGTCGGTCAGGGTTACCAGGCTCAGCGGGTCGTTCGCGTTGGTCAGGTTCGCGGTCCGCGCCGTGGCGATGGACGCGGTTCGACCGCCGGGGGTCCTGACGGTCTGGCTGGTTACCGGGGCCGACATGCCGAAGCGCGGGTCGGGTCCGCGGGTAAGGGTGGAGACGGTGCCGTCCGCCGCGGTGCTCGTGGTCTTGCCGTCGGTGCCGGTGACGGAGAGGGTCTGGGTACCGTCCGGCTGGGTGACGGTGCGGCGTTGGTCGCCGGTGGTGAGGTCTTCGAGCTTGTATAGGGTGGCCGCGCCCTCCGCCGTGGTGACAGTGACCGCGGTTCCTGGTGGGCTCGCTTGGACGGTGCGCGTGAGCGTCTGGCTGCCGCCCGCGGCATTCGAGTCTTGCACCAGCCGCCCGGCTTCATCGTAGGTCATCGTGGAGGTCTGACCGCGTGGGTCCTCGAAACGGGTCAGGAGTCCGTCGGCGGTGTAGGCCATGCGGTGGGTCTCGCCCGCTGGGTTGGTGATGGTTGCCAGATAGCCGTTGGCGTCCAGGGTGAGTTCGGTGCGTTGACCGTCGGGGCTGACGATGGCGGTGGGGTCGCCGACACCGTTGCGCTCAATCCGGGTCAGGTTGCCGGAACCGTCCGTGACGGAGATCAGACGCCCATCGGTGTCATAACTAAAGGTATAGAGGTGCCCCCCGGTGAGGGCATCCAGGGTGCGGAGGTGGCGACCGGAGGTATCGAATTCATAGACCTCAGTGCCATCAGCGGAGGGCACGAAGAGCGATGCGATGCCCGCTCCACTTCCAAGAGCGACCCGCCGGATGCGATTGTTTTGGCTGTCCGCGATAAGCAGGCTGCCATCCGCCCCGACCGCTACGCCACTGGGGTTATTCAGGCGGGCCGCTGCCGCCGGGCCGCCGTCACCGGAAAAGCCGGCTTGGCCGTTGCCGGCTACGGTGGTGATGCGGCCGTCCGGACCCACGCGCCGGATGCGGTGGTTTTCCGGTGGCGGCAAATAGGTGTAGAGCGCATTGGGTCCGTTGGTCCCGTAAGGCGTCGTGACCACAACGCTCGCCGGGCCCGCCGAACCCGCCGGGGTCGTACAGTACAACGAAGTCGGGGACGCGACGGTCACCCCGGTGCAAGCCCCACCGCCGATCGTCACCCATATCGCACCGGTCAGGGCCGTACCGCTGATGGTCACGAACTGTCCGCCCGTCGTCCGACCCATCGTCGGGCTAATGGCCGTCACCGTGGGTCCGGGCGCCGGCAAGGGGAAGGATACTGCCGCCGTACCGGTGGACACCGCCGCGACTGCGCCCACGGGGAAGAGGATGCCGCCGTCGCCGCCGATGAGCACGCTGCCATCCGTCCCAACCGCTACGCCAGAGGTGTAAGACAGGCGGGCCGCGGTCGCCGGGCCGCCGTCGCCCGAAAAGCCGTTTTCGCCGTTGCCGGCCACCGTGGTGATACGTCCGTCCGGACCTACCCGCCGTGTACGGAGGTTTAGGGAGTCCGCGATGAGCAGAGTGCCATCCGCCCCGACCGCCACGCCACCGGGCCAAGTCAGGCGGGCCGCGGTCGCCGGGCCGCCGTCACCGGAGAAGCCGCTTTCGCCGTTGCCGGCCACGGTGGTGATGCGGCCATCCGGACCCACGCGCCGGATGCGGTCGTTGAAGTAGTCGGCGATGAGCACGCTGCCATCCGCCCCGATCGCTACGCCAGGGGGGTAATTCAGGCGGGCCGCGGTCGCCGGGCCGCCATCACCGGAGAAGCCACTTTCGCCGTTGCCGGCCACGGTGGTGATGCGGCCGTCCGGACCTACCCGCCGGATGCGGTGGTTGTGGTAGTCCGCGATAAGCAGGCTGCCATCCGCCCCGATCGCCACGCTATGGGGGCAATTCAGGTGGGCCGCGGTCGCCGGGCCGCCATCACCGGAGAAGCCGGCTTGGCCGTTGCCGGCCACGGTGGTGATGCGGCCGTCCGGACCTACCCGCCGGATGCGGTGGTTCCCGTAGTCCCCAATGAGTAGGCTGCCATCCGTCGCGACCGCCACCCCCGAGGGGTAAGACAGGCGGGCCGCGGTCGCCGGGCCGCCGTCACCGGAGAAGCCGTATTGGCCGTTGCCGGCCACGGTGGTGATGATTGCCCTGAAGGCATCGGCACGGGTCTCAGTCCCGTCGCCACGCACCAAGAGCCCGCGCGACGTATCCCATCGGTGATGCGCACTGAGGCTCCAACCTGCCACCGGTTGGCCGTCAACACGATCGGTCTGGAGGTAGACAGTCGATGCCTGCGCCAGATCAATCTCCGATCCCTGGCGCGTGACGGCAGTCGGTACGCCCGAAGCCAGCGCGAAACTGCGGTCAAAATCCGCGCGGGCCGCGTAGTAGACCGCGTCGTAGACGTAGCCGACGGTCACGGTCGCTGTTTGTCTCCCTTGCACGGGTCGGCCGAAGCCATCCAGTCCGTCCCAGGTGTATCCAACACGCTGGTTGGGCATCGGGAGAAAGGTGCGTTCGTATCGTTTACCCGCCAGCGTAATAGCGAGCTTGATCCGCTTGACACCGGGCGGTAACACGGACTTTGTCAAATCGACTTTGAGGCTCCGGCCGGCCGCAAAACCTGGCGCACGCTGACTCTGATAGTGCAGGCTGAAGGGCGTGCCGGTGATGGGGACCGCCTCGCCCAAGGTTTGGGGCTCGCAGGCGATGATAGAGCCGCCGACCTTGCAGGAGTCGTCTTTCGGGTCTGGTTGATCCGGGCCGGCCACCGGGCCGTCAGGCCCGCCCGCCCCTGCAGGCGGGCCATAGGCCCCTGCAGGCGGGCCATAGGGCCAGTTACAGTCCCAAGGCGTGAAGTGGTCCAGCGGTACGCGCCACAGGCTCTGCCCCGCGCTATAGATCTCCGCGAGCTTGACCCGCTCGGCATCGTCGATACCAAGCGCTGCCAAGACCGCCGGGGTATCCGCGGTCCCATTGCCGTCCGTATCCAGATCGACCATCCCGCCGGTGACGCTGACGACCTTGATTACTCGCCCATTCGGCGCTGGTATCCACTGCCCCTTGACCCGATCGTAATAGCCCACGGGCACCGGCGAGCCGACCGGGAACCCGAGGAAGTTCTCGACGTAATAGGGCATGGCCCGGCTAAGCCTGACCGAGGTAGCCCCCGCCGCGAGCGCCTCATCGGCGCTGATCTCGACCGCATAGGTATAACCGCTGGTCGGTGGCAGCTTGGCGGGCATGGCCTGGGGTCCATCGGGGCCAATGGTGTATTCGGTCACACGCACATGCAGGCTCGAAAGCGGCTGAGTGCTCCCGTCCGGCAGCACCATCTGCGCCGTGGTCCCGGGGGTGAAGAGCATGGTCGCCTGCCGCGTACCGTCGCCATCCGTGCTCGGGCTGCCGCGCGCGACCTGGATACCGCCGGGCGCCGTGAGATCGATGGCCGTAACCACCGGGTCGAGCGTGACCAGCGACACCTCCGGCGCAAAGGCATAGTCCTGCCAAGGCGTCTGGACCTGCCGCTGGGCGACCAGGAAGCCAGCCTTTTCGTAGACTAGTGTAAGCAGTCCGCCGCCGTTGACCACGAGGTCGAAGGCCCCGTCGGCGCGGCTCAAGGTCTGGCCGAGTTCAGGGTGGTCCAGGACCCGGATGGTGACGCCCGGCAAGGGGTTCTTGGCGCGGTCGAAGACCTGGCCGCGGATGACGGCGGCGCGCCGCTCCTCGATGGTGTCGGCGGCGACGCCGGTCTGGACCGCGTTCGGGCCGCTGTAGAGGAACTCGGTGGCGGTCCCGAATTGGGTCGTCACCATCGGGTCGAGCGGCGGCGCGACGGTCTCCGGGTTGGGCGGCAACCCCTGATCGGGGCCGAGCGAGACGCTCAGATCGACCGCGGTCCCCAGGTCCACCAGGGTCCCGGCCGCCAGGCCCTGGGCGATCACCTCGCCGTCCGGGTGCGCGGTGTCGTGCTGGTAGCTCAGGGTGCCGAGTCCGAGCCTGGCGTCGGCGACCAGGGCCATGGCGGCGGCCCTGGTCTGGCCCAGCAGGGCGGGGACCAGGGTCTGGTCGGTCCCCGACGCGACGGTAATCTCAAAGGGCTGGGTGGCGCTGCCGCCGTGGCCGTCCACGACGCGCACGCCGACGGCCACCGGCGAGGCGGCGGCATCGGACGCGGCCGGGGTCCACTGGATGAGGCCGGTGGCGGGGTCGATCGCCATCGCGGCGGGGCCGGCGGTCAAGCTGTAGGTCAGGGTGTCGCCGTCCGCGTCCGAGGCCGCGACGGCATAGCGGTAGGGCTGGCCGACGGTGGCCTGGGTGGGCGCGGTCGAGTCGATCCGCGGGGCCTGGTTGGGGGGCGGCGGGGTGACCGTGACGGTGAGG
>Ga0247841_10003138_pt1 | contig 31257 bp, 27 predicted proteins | sample LaCruzMarch2015__2_FD_192410 | JGI IMG/M metagenome (GOLD analysis project Ga0247841, IMG submission 192410) | Freshwater microbial communities from meromictic Lake La Cruz, Castile-La Mancha, Spain - LaCruzMarch2015_18m | ecosystem: Environmental > Aquatic > Freshwater > Lake | place: Spain...
CTACATAAAAAATCAGCATGAACATCATAAAATTGAATCTTTTGAAGATGAGTTAAAAAGGATACTTAAAGAAAATGGTATTGAAATTAATGAGAAATATTTTCCATAGATATGATATTCAACCCCTTTGGGGCTGTAGTTCGCATTGATACCCTACCGTGAGCTTCGCCCACGGTTATTCAGTTTAAGCTCTTTCAGAGCATTCTGAAGTATAAAGAGTTTGCTCATGCTACTGCAGGAAGCCACGAAGTGGTTAAATATCAATAACCGTGAGGTGCAACCCACGGTAAAAGGCATAGCGTAAACCAACAGCCACGAAGTGGTTGAATATCAATAAATGTATGGTGCAAACCACGGAATACGTAAGTATACAACTACATCCTGTCAATTGACGGGTTGACTAAAACAATTTTCGATGTCTAGCTATCGTCATATTTTATATCATTTGATTTTTCGGACAAAAAATAGTCGGAAAACACTTTATCCGGAGCATTCAAAGGAACTTTATGCATATCAGATGGGAATAATTAAAAACAAAAACTGTTTCCTTTATCGGATTAATGGTATGGAAGAGCATCTGCATATTCTGTGCGATTTGCATCCAACCATTGCTTTGGCTGATTTTATGCGTGATATTAAAACATCATCTTCGATCTGGTTGAAACAATCAGGAAAATTTCCTGAATTTGAAGGATGGGCTGATGGGTATGCGGCCTTTACTTATGCATGGAAGGATAAAGAGATGATTGTTAACTACATAAAAAATCAGCATGAACATCATAAAATTGAATCTTTTGAAGATGAGTTAAAAAGGATACTTAAAGAAAATGGTATTGAAATTAATGAGAAATATTTTCCATAGATATGATATTCAACCCCTCTGGGGCTGTAGTTCGCATTGATACCCTACCGTGAGCTTCGCACACGGTTATTCAGATTAAGCTCTTTCAGAGCATTCTGAAGTATAAAGAGTTTGCTCATGCTACTGCAGGAAGCTACGAAGTGGCTGAATATCAATAACCGTGTGGTGTAACCCGCGGTAAAAGGCATAGTGTAAACCAACAGCCCGTCATCTGACGGGTTGAATATCAATAACCGTATGGTGTAACCCGCGGTAACAGGCATAGTGTAAAACAACAGCCCGTCATCTGACGGGTTGAATTTCAATATATGTACGGTATAAATCACAGAGGAAAGCAAACTCAAACAAATAGACAGATTATGGACAGAAGAACATTTATCAGAAATTCCGGTTTAGTAGTAGCTGGAACATCGGTTATCCCTCTGAATTTTGGATGTGTTGGCAAACATCCTAATGATTTGATCACAATTGGGATGATTGGCGTTGGATCTCAGGGGGTTGAGCGTAACTTAAGGCATTATCTGAAATACCCGGAGTTGTGCCGGGTTGTTGCTGTTTGTGATGTAAGCATGTTAAGGGCAACAAGTGCAATGAACCTGGTCAATAATACCTATAAATCAAAAGATTGTGCTATATATCAGGATTTCAGGGAACTTCTCGAAGACAAGGCAATCGATGCCGTTCAGATTACCACTCCTGATCATTGGCATGTTCCAATCTCCATAATGGCAGCTCTGAAAGGAAAGCATATTTGCTGTGAAAAACCAACATTAACTATTGATGAGGGTCGTTTGTTGTGTGATGTTATCAAAAAGACCGGAGTAGCCTATCAGGTCTCGATAGAAGATCGGTTTTTGTCAGCTTATCACCAAATGGCAGAAGTTGCCTTAAATGGAAGACTGGGGGCACTGAAGCATATCGAAATATCGCTTCCGGTACCGCAAATGCCTAAAGAAGATCTCGAAGTGACTACTCCACCCAAAGATCTCGACTTCGATTTGTGGCTGGGGCCTGCCCCTGAAATTCCGTTTATCTATTCACGTACTTTTTACCATTTCAGATGGTATGATGCCTATTCCGGTGGTTTGCTTACAGATTGGGGTGCGCACTATTGTGATACAGCACAATTAGTTACCAGGAATGAGCTTTCGGGTCCGACCGAGGTTTCACCTGCGGGGGAGACACTCTACTACAATGACGGAATTTTCAATACAGCTTATCAGTTTGATTTAAATTATAAATATGCAAATAATGTAACCATGCGGGTCAAAAGTGGTGCCGCTTCAATCCGGCTCGAAGGCGAAGATGGATGGGTGGAATCGGTTGGCTGGAATAGTAAACCAGTTGCCAGTAATGAAAAAATTTTGGATTTAACGGAAAAAAAAATCTCCTTACCCACAGCAAATGATGAATTTATTGATTTTCTTCGAAGTATAAAAGATCGAAGAGCAGCAATTTACAGCGCAGAGTCTGGTCATCGGACCAGTTCACTTTTGCATTTTGGAAATATAGCTTTAAAACTCAACCGTAAGGTAGAATGGAATCCTCAGACTGAACTTTTTGTCAATGACCCGGAAGCTGGGAAATTCAGAAAAAGAGAAATGAGAGAGAAATGGAATTACAGCAAAATTTGTCCGGAATTCAAATATTAGCCGCAGGTCAAGATTTTAAATAACATTATATTTGTAACTACTCAGCTACTAATTTATCAATATGATTAGTTTAAATCTGAGAATCTGTAGCATATATTTGATTATAAACCTTTTAATTAACCTGAGTTGTTACTTGTATTTTAATAATTGATTATCAGTAATATGGAAGTTGATCAGATTAATTATTTCATCGATCCGGTTATGCCGGTGAGACGCGATTTCAGGATAGGTTGTATCGGTGCCGGTTTTATCATGCGCGATTGCCATCTAGTTGCCTATCGCGATGCCGGATTCAATCCTCAGGCAATAACATCACTTAGTCTTACAGAATCAAAAGCCGTTGCTACCCATCACGGTATCCCCAAAGTTTATGAAACCTGGCAGGAATTAATCAGAGATCCTGAAATTGAGATTGTTGACATCGCCATACCTCCTGATGCCCAATTGAGTGTGATCAGGGAATTAGTCAAACAAAATGATCATATCAAAGGTGTACTCTGTCAGAAACCGCTTGCCATGAATTATCAGGAAGCAAAACAGATCGTGGAAATTTGCAATGAGGCCGGGATCAGGCTGGGTGTCAACTCCAATATGCGTTATGATCAATCGATCAGGGCTTTAAAGAGTATTTTAAACCAGGGTTTTCTTGGCGAACCGGTTTTGGCAACAATTGAGATGCGGGCAATACCTCACTGGCAGGAATTTCTTAAAAAGTACGATCATGTTGAGATCCTCAACATGGGAATCCATCATATAGACACTTTCCGGTACCTTTTTGGAGACCCTGAGAGGGTCACTACTGTCACTCGACAGGATCCGAGAACCAAATTTAGCCATATTGACGGGATTTCACAATATACTTTTCAGTATTCCAATGGTTTTATGGCAACAAGTCTTGACGATGTCTGGGCATGGCCCGGTGAAGGGACCGAAAAGGATATTTATATTAAATGGCGTGTTGAAAGTATGGATGGAATGGCACAGGGAACTATTGGCTGGCCAAAATATCCTGAACCAACACCAAGCACACTCGAATTTACTTCTAACCAGTTCCCGGGAAAATGGATCCGTCCAAAGTGGGATAAAGTCTGGTTTCCCGATGCCTTTCAGGGGACGATGGCCCAATTGCTCGTGGCTGTTGAAAAAAACGCCGAACCGGAAATCAGCGGAATGGATAATTTGACTACCATGGCAATTATTGACGCATGTTATCAATCTATTAAGGAACAACGAACGATTTATTTATCAGAAACAATTAAAACAAAAAAGGAGGCTTGATTATGATCTCAGTAGGAATTTTCAATGGTTATTTTCCCTATACTTTGGAGGAATCGGTAAAAAGAATTAAAGCACTGGGTTTTACAGCTGTTCAGCTTGACCTTTCGTTTAAAGGAATGAACCTTTCATTTGATTCGTTGAACGCTGAAAAGTGTCATTTCATAAGGGATTATTTTCGTGATGCCAATCTGCCAATTGTGGCTGTGTCAGGTTATACTAATCTCGTCCATCCCAATTTAGAAAGGAGGGAAGAGAATATCAGAAACCTTAAAACACTATTAAAGTTTGCCCGTGATCTTGGTTCACCTTATGTAGTCAGTGAAACAGGAACTTTTGATACACATAGTGATTGGGTTTACCATAATATGAACGGAACAAATGAAGCTTATGAAACGCTTTGTGAAATTGTAACTGATCTGACGAAATTTGCATATGATAACGGCTCTGTATTTCTTGTTGAAAATTATGTTAATAATATCATAGGAACTGTTAATCAGTTATTACGATTATTTTCTGATGTTAATCACCCTGCCCTGGGGCTGCTGATGGATCCTACAAATTACTTCTCTGATGTCAATATTGATGATGTTGATGGGGAACTTAACCGGATTTTTAATGCTTTGGGTGATAAAATCAGGGTTGCCCACGCAAAAGATTGCAAGAGGGCTGAGAATTTTGCTGAAAAACATGCCAGCATTGATGCTGATGAATCGCATACTTTCAGGGGTGCCGGTTCGGTAGAACTTCCTGCTCCAGGTCTGGGAATATTAAATTACGACCTCTATTTAAAACGGTTATCTGTCTTGCATCCAAATATTCCGGTTATAATTGAACATCTTGATGAATCAGATATTCCCAGGGCCAAAAAGTTTATCGATGACAAACTTAAGAAGGCAGGTTGCTAAATACTGCATAAATATCAATTTTTAATGAAAAGGAATGCTATTGGTATTGGTTAATGAGATGTTTCCGATAAAACTATATTTAAATTGTTGCTTTTTTGAATGATTCGTCCTATCATTGCATATTATTTCAGTACCAGAATTTAATAATGGCAATTCGTACCTTCTTATCATTAATTCATAGGTTTTCAAATAGATAAAATATTAATAATTAATTATATATATAACCCTCAATAAAATTATGGAAATGGAAGAGATTCTTGAAAAACTGGCGTACTGCGTTGAATTTGGTAAAATTAACCTTGCTTCACCTTATCCTCCCGATATGAGAGGACAGGAGGGAGCTGATGAACTGACTAAAAGAGCTCTTGATATGGGAGTTGCACCTACCGAAGTTCTGAATAAAGGGCTTGTGATAGGAATGGGGAAAGTAGGTGTGAAATTCCGCGAGAACAAAGTCTTTGTTCCTCAGGTATTGATGAGTGCAAAAGCTATGAGCTTCGGTATGGCACATCTGAAACCGTTTTTTAATGACGGTTCTGTCGTACGTAAAGGGAAAGTCATTATTGGAACAGTCGAAGGCGACCTTCACGATATCGGTAAAAATCTGGTAGCTATGATGGTGGAGGGAAGTGGCTGGGAAGTAATTGATCTGGGCACGGATGTAAAAGCCGAAAAATTTGTTGAGTCGGTAAAAGCAAATCCGGGGGCCATAGTTTGTCTCTCTGCTTTGCTCACTACGACTATGGTTAATATGGAGAAGATTGGAAAAGCTGTGAAAGAAGCGGTGCCTGGCACGGTTGTTGCAATTGGAGGTGCTCCCGTTACTCAGGATTATAGCAATAAAATAGGAATGGATATTTATTCGGCAGATCCACAAGGACTTATTGATCATCTGAGTAAATTTAACTAGCGTCCGATAAAGCGACTGGCAACTGGATACTGGCGGCTGGCTTTTAGCTTTGTGCTTTCATAGACATTGGATTCCTTTGCCAGATGGCCAATTAAAGAGGTTATCTGAGTTTTAGGAATTGAATTTTATTTTGCGGGTTAGAGACGTGCCGGCAGCCAGTAGCCAATAGCCAGTAGCCAGAATACTTTACCATCACGAAACGTTTATGGGCCGGTTGTATACACGATCATTTTATGACTAAAAAAGAGGATTTTATTAACCTGATCGAAGGAATTTATACAGGCGGAAAGACTGTGTTCAGTCCTATACTGATGCACTTTATCGCCCGGTATGCCGGGGGCAATTATGCCAGATTTGCTTCAGATTACAGGTTTTTGGTTGAAGCAAATATCCGTGCACTTAACGATTTTGATATTGATATGGTTGGATTAATCTCTGATCCATACAGAGAAACCAGTGCATTCGGGGCCGGAATTGAATATATCCCTGAAGGTGTGCCCCGTTGTATTGATCTTGTGGTTAAAAATGAGCAGGATGTCAGGAATCTGGGAAGACCTGATGTTTATAAATGTGAAAGAACACTTGACAGGATTCTTGGTGCAGAATTGCTGTCGAAACGTACAAAAGGTGAAGTACCACTGATAGGGTGGATAGAAGGTCCCTTGGCCGAAGCTTGCGATTTAGCTGGTATTGAGCGATTTATGATGATTATCATGATGGATCCGGATACTGCAAATCTACTTTTGGATAAATGTATGCTCATGGCAAAAGATTTTGCCAAAGCACAGATCGAGGCAGGGTGCGATATCATAGGAATGGGAGATGCAATTTGTTCCCAGATAGATCCATTTACTTACGAAACATTTGTAAAGGAACGTCATCGCGAGATTATCCAGTTTATTCATGATTGTGGTGCCCGGATTAAAGTTCACATTTGCGGAGATATTAAACACTTACTTCCGTCGATGAATGATCTTAATATAGATATTTTAGATATCGACTGGCAGGTTAATCCACAACATGCCTTTGAAGTTATGGGAGCGGATGTCATCAGATGTGGAAATATAGATCCCCGTTTTATAATGGATAAAACCCCTGAGGAGATATTTTTTTCTTGTAATCAATTGTGCATTAGTGAGAAAGGACGAAAGTTCATTTTATCGGCAGGTTGCGAGATAATAGTCACGACACCACCTGAAAATCTTAAGGCCATGCGCAAAGCCAGCTATTAGCGTAATATCAATTAATCTTTTTATGACCGGAAAAGAACGGATTCAAAGGACTTTTAAACTTGAACCAACTGATTCAACCCCCTGGGTCCCATTTGTTGGTGTTCATGGGGCCAGCCTGATTGGTGTGAATGCCACTGAATATTTACATTCAGCCGACCACATTGTTGATGGCATCACAAAAGCAATCGAAATGTATCAACCTGATGGAATTCCTGTATTGTTTGATTTACAGTTAGAAGCAGAGTTGCTTGGATGTAAATTGAACTGGGCTGACGAAAACCCTCCTGCAGTAATTTCACATCCTCTTTCTGAACATAAAACTATTGAATATCTGTATGTACCTGAAAAACAAGATGGGCGTATGCCGGTCGTGCTTGAAGCTACCCGTCGGTTGCGTGCGAAATTTCCGGATATTGCACTTTACGGACTGATTGCCGGACCATTCACTCTTGCACTACACCTTCTGGGGACTGATATATTTATGAAACTTTTCGAAGAGCCTGAATATGTTACAAAACTGTTTAGCTTTTGCGGAAAAGTGGCAAAGCGAATGGCAGATTATTATATTGAAGCCGGATGCGATGTAATTGCCGTGGTGGACCCAATGACCAGCCAGATTGATCCGGTCACTTTTGAAACGTTTGTTTCTCCGCCAATGACCGAAATATTCCGGCATATCAGGGACAAAGGAATTCTCAGCTCCTTCTTCGTATGCGGGCATGCCCAGCAAAACATAGAGGTAATGTGCGGTTGTAAACCGGATAATATCAGTATTGATGAGAATATCCCTCTCGATTATGTGAAAGAGATTGCTTTACGTCACAAAATCAGTTTTGGGGGAAACCTTCAGCTTACGGTTGTACTATTGATGGGAACCCCTGAGGATGCTGCTTTTAACGCCCTTGACTGCATTGAACTGGGGGGAGATCGCGGGTTCATTCTCGCTCCGGGATGTGACCTGCCAATGGCCACCCCACCTGAAAATCTGATTGCAGTTACAAAACTGGCCAAAGATCCCTATGAACAGCAGATTGTTAAGGCAATGACACGTAAAAGCGATAGTCTTAAATTGCTGAATATGAAAGATTATGGCCAAAGTGATAAAGTAATTGTTGATATTATTACCCTTGATTCGGAATCATGCGCCCCTTGTCAATATATGGTTGAAGCGGTAAAGAAAATCGCACCCCATTTTGAAGGGATTGTGGAATGGCGTGAACATGCAATCAAACAAATGGCTGGTGTTACATTTATGGCATCGCTTATGGTGAAGAATATTCCCACCATCTGTATTGATGGAAAGATCTCGTTTGTGAGTCAGATACCCCCAAAAAATGAACTGATAGCTGCCATCCAGAAAAGAATAAACGAAAAAATCAAACTTAAAATTCAGGCGAAAAAAGGTGAGTTTATTATATTCTGCAAAGATGAGGATGAGATAAAAATCATGAAATCCCGAATGAATACCGCTTTTCTACAGACGGGAAAAACGGTTGACACACAATATTTTACAGGTTATGAAAAGCTCTCTGAATATAGTATTGGTCAGACCCCGACTGTGATTCTGAAGAAGTATTCCATAAAATCGCAGGGGAAAGTGCCATCGGTTGATGTGATTTCAGAATGGCTTAAAGAGGTATAGAAATGATTTAGTTTTAGTTTCTTAATATCAGGCAGATAACCTTATCTGTTGTGTATAAATTATACAATTTAATGTCTAAAAAAATTCCTTTTTATCTCGTTACCGGTTTTTTAGGAAGTGGGAAAACTACACTGATAAAACAATTCATAGAAAATTATGCTGATACAAAAAGGATTGCAGTTATTCAAAACGAATTTGCTGAAGTAAATATCGACAGTCGCGAACTGAAAAAAACAGGAAAGTCGTTTGAGTTGCTCGAGATGAATAACGGTTCCGTATTTTGTGTCTGTTTATTGGGAAATTTTGTCAATTCACTTGCCGGTTTTGTCGGCCAGCATAAACCTGATGTTATAATTCTGGAAGCGTCGGGCCTGTCTGATCCAATCAGTATCTGTCAGGTCATTTCGACTTCAGCTTTAAGTAATCTGATATGGCTGGCGCATACTTATACAATCGTTGATGCACTTAATTTTCATAAAACGATTGATAGGGTAGGGCGCAATGTACACCAAATCCGTGTTGCGGATACAATTGTGTTGAATAAATGTGACCTGGCAACAAATTCACTTGAGCATATAACCAGTAAATTACTGGTTATTAATCCTTTTGCAAAAATCATAGAAACCTCTTTTTGCAATATAAAGCTTTTGGGCGAACCGGTATTTCATTACCCTGTTTCGGTAACAGGTGTAAAAAATGCTGAAAGCAGCGAAAAACCAGATGTTGGTTCGGCTGTAATAAAGCTTTTAAAGCCGATATCATTTGAGAATCTTGACCAGTTTATTCAAAAATATAGTTTAATTACCTACCGCATAAAGGGATATGTAAGTACAACCAATGGTCCGGTGGCGGTTCAGACAAGTTTTAATCAAATCGAAATAAAACCGGTCGTTGGTAATACCTATCATACTGAAATTGTTATTATTGGACACGACATTAATCAAAGTGTTTTGCAAAAAGAATTTGAATATTTATGCAACCAGATATAATAAAGGGTTTACTCATCGGGGATGAAGAAATATATATTTTCCTTTTCAGGCAATATTATGTAAGCCTTTGTGCTTATTCGCGAAGGTATGTTGGTCGAAAGGATATTGCAGAAGAGATCGTTTCAGATACTTTTTTGAAAATCTGGGAGAACCGGAAAACACTTATAATTAACTCCTCAGTAAAAGCCTACCTGTTCCATGCTGTTTGTAACAATTCACTCAATTATTTGCGAAAATTAAAAAAAGAAAATAACCTTGAAGGGTACTTTTCGGAAACAACCTTTGAGAATATTGGTTTTGAAGCCACATCGTATGAGATTGAAGAACATAGTATGATAATGGAAAACATAAGCCTGAAAATCGAAGAAGCTGTCTACCAACTGCCGGGACAACAGCAAAAGGTATTTCGCCTAAGGAGATTGGAAGGAAGAAAAACAAAAGAAGTGGCTGAAATTTTGGGATTATCTGTAAAAACAATTGAAATGCACCTGTCAAAAGCTACGCTCCATTTGAGGCAAAACCTGAAAGACTATCTCCCTGCTTTCCTGCTTTTCATGCTGTTGAAATAGCACAATCCGGATTTGTTTGTTGATGGCCACTGGCTGCTGGTTCCTAAGTTTCAGCTATTTTTCAGGGGGTTCTTATTTTAGTGCTAATTATATAAGTCACACATTTGTAGTTCGTTAATTAATGTTTCCATAGAATTAAAGATGGCTGTTTTTTTATTAATAAGGTCATAAGGTTTTTTCCCTTTTGTTAACCTTTCTGCTACTAAGGTTTAAAAAATAAGGTTAGTTAAATAAGGTTTGAGGATAAAATAAGGTATTTAAGACAGAAGAACCTTATTTTCATTGTGTTAACCTTAGTAGAAAAGCAATGTATGTGATTTCACCTGATTATAAAATTTGGCATCCGGAGAAGTATTGCATTTATTATTCTTATAACTCAGATATACCTAACAGGTGATTAATTATTCCAAAGTTGTATTTCTAATATACATCCTATACAGGTTTAATGCCGCAAATTTGAAATATGATTTTAAAATTACGGTATTAACTACTAAAATGAACTTTTATGGAAAATCTAAAATATTTTCATTTTTCTTAAAATATGATACAGGGTTTTTTAAGATTTGTGCATCCTATACCTGAAACGAATAAAAAATGGAAAAGCAAAATAGTATAGATATTCTGATCATCAGGTTGCTTTCAGGTGAAGCAAACGCGGATGAAAAGAATAAAATTGCAGACTGGCTCGGGCAGTCTGCCGGGAACAAAAAGTTATATGCCGATCTGAAGGAAATCTGGCTAAGTACAGGAACACAAAATAATTCCGATAACTATCATCTTGAAGATGCTATCAGGAATTTCAGGGAGCAGATCAGCAGGGAGAAGTACAGGTTAATAAATCAAATCAATTACCGGCAATTTTTGAAATATGCAGCCATTTTAGTTTTGATTTTATCTCTTCCGTTCAGCTATTTTCTTGGAGTCCGAAATTCTGGGCCTGACAATTCCACAACAACCGTTTCCTGTGCTTTTGGCGATAAGTCGAGTATTATTTTGCCTGATAGTTCCAGGGTATGGCTGAATTCAGGGAGTAAACTGACTTTCAATTCAGACTTTAAAAGCGGGGCACGAAAAGTTTTCCTTGAAGGAGAAGCTTTTTTCTCGGTTTCAAAGGATATAGAACATCCATTCAGGGTCAAAACAACAGATATTGATATTGAAGTACTGGGCACTAAATTCAATGTAAAAGCCTACAATGAAGAAAATTCGGTTTCAACAACACTGGTTGAAGGAAGTTTAGAGATTTCAAGCCAGTACCAACATACCCGGATAAAGCCTGATCAGAAACTGGTATTCAGTAAAGAGAGTAAAATAATGGCATTGCGGGAAATATCAGATACCTCTGCTGACACGGAATGGAAGGATGGGCGGCTTGTTTTTCGTGACGAATCGCTTGCTGAATTAGCACCAAAGCTTCGTCGCTGGTTTGATGTTGATATTATTTTTGCCGATGAACCAGTGAAAAAGAGGCGATTTACCGGTGTGCTTGAGCGAGAAAGCATCCTGGAGGTAATTTCCTATTTCGATCTTTCGAAATTTGTGGTATGCCGTATTCAGGGTAATAAAATAATTATTAAATCTGAAAATAATTAATAACAGCTAAAATTAATGCCTATGATCAATCAATTGTTGAAATGAAAAAAGGGAAGTGCTGCGAACACCTCCCTTGAGTAAAACATTAAACCGAAGTTTAACATTTAAAAAGTTTTTAAAATTATGAAATTTAATCGAATTACACTATCCTTTTTTAAGGATAGAGGGCTAAAAAAGTTTTTTTTGATTATGAAACTAACATGGGCTTTTATCCTGATTCTAAACCTGCAAATGAGTGGGTCGGTCTGGTCACAAACCACCACCATGAGCGTTAGATTGAAAAATGCAACTTTGCAGGAGCTTCTTACAAAGATTGAGAAAGGCAGTGAATACAGGTTTTTTTACAACAACGACGAAGTTGATGTAAACCAGCGGATTTCTGTGGATGCCGAAGAGAAAACAATCGGCATAATTCTCGAAACAGCACTTAAAGGGCTTCCATACTCTTTTAAAGAATCAGAGAATAAGCTGATAGTTATTGAGAGAACCAATGAAGTAAATAACGCTTTGTTACCAAATGCCCAGCAGGGCAAAAAAGTCACGGGCAAAGTTACTGATCAGACCGGGGCTTCGTTGCCCGGCGTATCTGTAGTGGTAAAAGGAACCACAATTGGAGTAATAACCGATACCAACGGTATGTTCTATTTGTCCAATTTTCCTGAAAATTCTACTCTGCAATTCTCTTTTGTAGGGATGAAAACACAGGAAATTGCGGTTGGAGGCAAAAGTGCAATAAATGTTGTTATGGAAGACGAAATCGTCGGAATCGAAGATGTTATTGTTATTGGTTACGGTACTGCCAAACGTCAGGATTATACAGGTTCAGTCAGTTCCCTGAAAATGGAAAACTCTCCTGTCTCATTGGCTCCTAACCTCAATGCCCTTGAATCTTTAAAAGGGAATGTAGCCGGGTTAAGTATCGGAGCAACAAACACGGCCGGAGGACAACCATCGATGGATATTCGTGGCCAGAATTCAATCAGTGGCTCCAACGACCCGCTAATTGTATTAGACGGAGTAATTTTTCTTGGGAGTATAAGCGACATCAATCCCAATGATATTGCCAGTTACGACATCCTGAAAGATGCGGTTTCCTCTGCTGCTTATGGTTCACGTTCTGCTAACGGAGTAATCGCGATTACTACTAAAAACGGGAAAACCGGTAAACCTATTATAACTTTAAATACTTCCGGCGGCATTCAGACCTGGCAAAATCAACCGGTAATGATGAAAGGAGAAGAATGGCTGAATTTGGCCAATGCCCGTTCAAGATATGCAGTGGGTACGACCACCTGGTTGCTCGGAGCTGAAAAACCAAATCAGGCTGCCGGAAATGAAATTGTTTGGTTGGATAAAGTAATCCGTACAGGGGTGATTCAGGATTACCAGATTTCCGTATCAGGGGCTGGTCAAAATGTAAATTATTATTTATCAACATCTTACAACCAAAATAAAGGAATTGTGGTAGGCGATGATTTTAATCATATTTCTTTGTTGGCTAAAGTAAATACAACTATTACCAGTTGGTTGAAAGTAGGAATAGATGGTAATTATTCAAGGAGGGATTATTCGGGTAATGCTGCGAATGTTGAATTTGCTGAAATTTTGGGCCCTTATGGTGCTGTTTATCGCGATGATAATGGAAACTATGAAAAATACCCATATACACAATCTGTCCCCAACCCTTTATGGGGAGTAAATGATAATACTTGCAGCAATAAGGATGTCCGTAACAATTTTCGCTTAAATGCCTATTCTGTGATTGATGTTCCATGGGTGAAAGGATTGAATTTCAAGATAAATGCCCTGATTAATCTTGATCAGAATCAGGCAGGAAATTTTTACAATGAAAATTACTTTATTAAAGAAGGTTATGGTTTAGCCAGGTATGAACCTGCAACCGTAGTCGGCTTTTTAGCGAGTGCGAATGGGAATATCGATAATAATAAGGCATACAGTTATGTATTTGATAATATCCTAAATTATAAGAATACTTTTAATAAACACAGCATTGAAGCAACTCTGGTAGCTACCAGGGATTATCGCAGATATGAACAGGTTAACTCAACCGGATCGGATTTTGCTTCCAATGGAAATACTGCTCTTGATATGTGGGGTCTTCATAAGGCCACTGTACAAAAAGTAAACCTAAATATTGATGAGCGGGCCAATATTGGTTACCTGGGGCGTTTAAGTTATTCATATAATGATAAATATTTCTTTACGTCTTCTTATCGTCGCGACGGTGCATCTGTTTTTGGTTCCAATAAAAAGTGGGGCAATTTTGCTGCATTTGGTACGGCCTGGAAAATTTCGAATGAAGATTTTTTGAAGAGTCTCAAACCTCTTGATAATCTGAAAATTAAACTATCCTGGGGACAGAATGGTAACCAGGGTATTGGTCCTTATGCTACATTATCGACTATCGCAAATGGCAGCTCAAGTAATTACCGTTATGAATTTTCCAATGCTCCTGGGAAAATCAGTTATGGTTTGATTCAGAATACACTTGGGAACTCCGATCTTGGTTGGGAAACAACAGAAACATGGAATACCGGATTTGAATCATCCTGGTTAAACTACCGGCTTTATTTTGATGCAGATCTCTATTTTTCAAAAACAACTGACCAGATTTTCATACGGAATATTCCAGTAATGACCGGATTTAAAACTATTCTGGCTTCAATGGGACAGGTAAATAATACAGGTGTGGAACTTACTTTGAGATCAGTTAATGTGAAAACCAGGGATCTGAATTGGACCTCTTCGGTTACATACTGGAAAAATAATAATAAGCTGGTACATCTTTATGGAGAAGACAAAAATAATGACGGGAAAGAAGATGATGATATTTCGGGCTCTTTGTTTATTGGTAAATCTTTAGGCGCTGTTTACGGTTACGAGCAGGATGGAATTGTTCAGGCTGACGATACTCAATACACAGCTTTGACAGGAACACTTCCTGGTGCTCCAAAATATAAGGATATTGATGGAGTTGCCGGTATCACAGGTGCTGACCGTAAAATATTGGGTTATACCAAAGAAAACTTCAGATTAAATATGAGTAACAGCGTTACTTACAAAAATTTTGAACTTTATGCCATGATTACCGGCACTTTTGGTGGAAACAATTACTTTCTGAGAAGCAATACAAGCGCATTTTTATCTGGAGACGAACGGTTTTGTGACAACACGATTTCAAAACCTTACTGGACAACAGAAAACAAAACCAACGTTTATCCATCACCATATTTTGTAGGCGACGGTCGGTACCAGGCTCTTCAATCACGTGGATTTGTGAGGATACAGGACGTTTCTTTGTCGTACACATTTAATCAGCGTTGGATTAAAGCAGCTAATATCAGTTCGTTGAAAGTTTTCCTCAGTGCGAAAAATCTTGCAACTTTTACCAATTGGATAGGAGGCGATCCGGAAACCGGTGCAACAGTCGCCCAAAATATATACCCGGTTCCTTCTACACTTTCATTTGGTGCAAATATTAGTTTCTAAACTTTATTTAAAAAATACTTCTATATGAAAAAGATAAAATATATTGCAGGAATTTGGATTCTGCTACTTTTAATTAGCGCGGTTAGCTGCGAATCAGATGATCCATATTTAAAAGAAGTACCTAAAACATTCTATACGGTTGATAATGCTTTTTCGACATCAGGGCAGGTTGATCAGCTGTTGGTTGGAATCTACAGTCATTTGCGCCTTATATGGACAGTCTCGGACGAATCGCAATGGATGTTTAGGTTTAGAGGAAATGGCACAGATTTATTAGATGTTCCTAATATTCGCAGACCAAATAACTTTAACGATTATAGTATTATCAATCCGGATAACGATACTTTCTATCAAAATTATACAACATGGTACTATGTGATTTCACGTGCCAATTTAGCTTTATATGCTGCTGATTTACCACAGGTATCATGGTCTTCACCTGCCGAAAAAGCTTATGCAATGGCCCAGGCAAGATTCTTCCGTGCTTTCGCATACAGGAATCTGGCTGAGCTTTTTGGCGGCGTTCCAATTGTTACTGATATTTCTACTGCACCTAAATTTGATTATAAACGTGCAACACGCGTTGAGACCTATAAGTTTGCAATTACAGAACTTGAAGCCATTGAAAAAGACCTTCCTGAAACAACAGGCACCGGAGGCCGGCTGGTAAAAGGAGCTGCTCAGCATAATCTTGCAGAACTCTATCTGGCAATGGGAACTCAACTTGAAGCAGAAAGCAAATCTGCTGAAGCTAAGGCGGCGTATACCGCATCAGTGACGAACGCCAGTAAAGTAATTGATGGTGGCACCTATAAATTAATTAATGCCCGTTTTGGTACAAGAAAAAACGAACAGTCAATAAGTATTCCTGTTTATCAGGGAGGAATTCCCACCAGTCCCGTTGATACAGTAAAGCAGATAACAAATTATTACTGGGACTTGTTTCAGGAAGGGAATGTAAATTATCAGGAAGGAAATACTGAGTCTATCTGGACCATACAAATCGATTATGCTGCCTATAAAGCAGAAGATAAAAGCTCTAAATTAAGCTATCAGCGTGCTTATGGTGCTATCTTCCGGATTGGTGCCGCCCAGCATTTTATAGGGACACTTGAAGATGGGGGAGGACGGGGTATTTCCTGGATAATTCCGACGATGTATACGCGTGATGGTGTATATGCAGATAAGTACGAAGCGGATATGCGTAATTCGGAAATTGTGTATCGCAGAAGGTTTAAAGGCAATGTTAGCACATCGCCCTATTTCAAAAAAGTGATTCCGTGGAGTGAGATGTATCATGGAAGTACGAGTGAAGCTACCAATAAAGAGAACGCAAGCCTTTGTTATCCAATATCGTGCAAGATTGCAACTGATAAATATACCGGTCTTGCTGATGGTGAAAACATGAGTAACCTTTTCCGCGACGATTATTTCATTCGTCTTCCTGAAACAATCCTTTTGCGTGCTGAAGCCAAACAGCGAAATGGTGACAAAGCGGGTGCGGCTGCCGATGTAAACCTTCTCAGAACCCGCGCGCAGTGCACATACCTCGTTACTGCTGCTGATATGGACGACAAGTTCAATACAATTCTTGATGAACGTGCACGCGAACTGATATATGAAGAATGCCGCTGGAATACACTGCTGCGTATGGGAGGGACCATAGCCGTTGATCGTATCAAAAAATATGCTTATTGGCCGGAAGCTCAGGCTACACTGACCTTTAACTACAATTTATGGCCAATTCCGCAAACTATAATCGATACCAATAAAGATGAGAAAATGGTACAAAATCCGGGTTGGAAGTAGTCTTTACTAATTATTTAAGAGGTTGCTTAGAAAGTATAAATCTATATTACAGATATTTTTAGGCAACCTCTTATATGTTTTTCAAAAAAATGATTTTGAAAGGGGTAATGAATCGTTTTCAATGCTGATTCAAAACACTTTGTCCTCTTTGAACGTAAGAGCCCGATGATACCAGACACTTTACCAATGCCTGGAGTTAGTTTTCATATCTAAATATATGGTACTATTAGCTCGTATCATAATAAAGAAATAAGTAGGGAATTTATCTTAAATATAAAATTATGATTACTATAAAGTATTTTATTCTGTTGACGTGTCTAACTCTGATATTTTTATCCAGTAATGCGAGAAATTTGTCCTTTGAAAAGCAGCAAAAACCTGTTAAAATAATTTTCGATACCGATATGCTTACGGATCCTGAAGATGTTAATGCACTATGCCTGCTGAATGCTTTTGCTGATGAAGGTGAAGCAGAGATACTTGCCTGTGTGGCCAACGGTCATGAAGCGAACAGGGCATCAGGAGCAGCAATTAATGTTGTTAATACTTTTTACCATCGGCCAAATATTCCAATTGGAACTTATAAGGGAGGTTATACAAATAAAAAAAGCACGTATACCCCCATATTACGGGATAGTTTCCCTCATGATGTGCCTAATGACGATGAACTACCCAGTGCATTAGATATTTACCGTGAAATATTGTCAAAACAGCCAGATCATAGTGTCGTGATTGTTTCTGTGGGTTTCCTGCTAAATCTCAAAGATCTGATTTATTCAAAACCAGACAAATTCTCCAACCTGAACGGGCGGGATTTGGTATGCGCAAAAGTAAAGGAACTTGTTGTAATGGGTGGAAAATATCCCGAAGGAAGAGAATATAACTTTTACTTTGGTGGCGTTGGCGCAGCAGCAAAAGATGTTGCAGAGAATTGGCCTGATGAAGTACCAATAATGTTTAGCGGTTATGAGATAGGTGAACGAATAATATCCGGGAAGAATTATAAAAAACAGCTTCCTCACTGTCCATTACTATTAGCATTAAAGAATGCGTACGATGCAATCAGCCGCGGACGTGAAAGTTGGGACGAAACCGCCGTAATTTATGGAATCAGGGGATTGTCATATAAAGGGAAAGAATATTGGAAAACCCAGTCAAAGGGAAGTGTTCTAATTGATTGTTTAGACGGATCAAACAAATGGCTTCCTTCACCGGATAAAAATCAGTCCTATCTGATAGAATCGATGAATCCTGATTCACTTGGTTCATTTATGGAAAATCTTATTCTTAAAAGTATTAATAATGCTATAAGAAAATAAAACTAAATTTTTTATGAATAGTTTAAACAGAAGAAGATTTTTGGGTTTAAGTTGTTCCTCTCTGGCTGCAATTACTTGTAATGCTAATTTTAAGTATCCAGGTAATTCAGCCAAAGAGAAAAGCACGGAACCTGTTCCAATGATCCATGCAACCGATCTTTATCATACTCATGGTGACCCCGATGACCATTGGGATTTAGCAAGTATCTATGCTTTGGCATGTTCTGAATCTATTGATTTGAAAGGCATATTAATTGACTTTCCTCCGAAACGAAGGTTGGGGGACCCTGATGTGATGGGAGTTGCGCAGATGAATTATCTGACCGGATTGGTAGTTCCAGCTATTATTGGTACTCCTTATCCCATGAACGGTCGAAATGATACTCAGTCAAATGTGAGCAAAATTGAGCATCAGGGTATAAACTGGGTAATAGATACATTGAAAAAATCAAGGGTTCCCGTCGTTATAAATATTGTGGGAGCTGCGATCGACATAGCCATTGCGGCAAAAAAAGAACCGTCTTTGTTTAAAGAAAAATGTAAAGCAATATACTTAAATGCCGGATCTGCATATACAGGGAAAGATAAGAAGCTTGAATTCAATGTCGTTCTGAACCCTGCAGCCTATTCTGCAATATTTGATGTTCCCTGCCCGGTTTTTTGGCTCCCGTGCTGGAATGAAACAGAGATCCATGAAGTAGGTGAATACGGTTCTTATTATAACTTTTTACAAAATGATATTCTACCTGGCCTTTCTACTAAATTACAAAATTTCTTTCTTTTTATGCTAGGGCAGAAGAACAGCTATAAATGGTTAGCATATTTAAATAGTGAGCCTGAACAAGAGTTGCTAACAACATTTAATAAACAATATAGAAATATGTGGTGTACTGCAGGTTTTTTAAATGCTGCCGGGAAGAAAGTTACATCAGAAGGTGAAATATTGCCTTTAGATTCTAAGAAAGACCCGGTATTTTCTTTTAAACCTATTGCCATCAGTTGTGATGACAATGGCTACACAACCTGGGAAGTTGATAATCGCGCTAAAAACCGGTACATCTTACATGTGGATGATTTATTCAATTATCAAAAAGCTATGACATTAGCTTTAAAAAATTTGCTGCTTCAGTTGCCTGAATAAAAATTATAGAATAGAGCTTTTTTGAGAATTTCAATATTTATTATTTAACATAAAAAATAATAAATAGATATAAGAAAATGATGTAGATTGTATTTATTAAAGATGTATAACAAAACATACAAAAAAAAATATCCAGGCATGCGAATGAAAAATATTAAAAAAAATCAGATTAAATATTTAATGAATATGTTTACTAATATGAAAGTGCATATACTGACAATCTTTGTTTCCTGGATGATCCTCCATTCATATGGACAAATCCCGGATAATGCCATTCAAAACAATCGTAAAATTGAGTTTACACAATTGGCAGAAGGTTTCCGTAACCCACCTTCAGAATCACTCCTTCGTTGCTACTGGTGGTGGTTAAACAGTATGGCGACAAAAGAATCAATAACCCGCGACCTTGAAGAGATGAAGGACAAAGGTTACGGAGGCGCTTTGCTGTTCGATGCCGGTAGTTCCGATTATACAGTGGCCTTAAAAACGGCTGCCGGACCAGTTTTTATGAGCCCGGCATGGATGGAACTGTACAAATATGCTGTAAAAGAAGCCGATCGCCTTGGCATCGAACTGAGTGTGAATGTACAGAGTGGCTGGAACCCGGGAGCACCATCAATCACACCTGAATATGCCATGAAAAAAATCGTATGTTCGGAGGTTGATGTTGCTGGTGGAACCAGGATCAGCATTGAATTGCCTCAGCCCGAAAAGAAACTAATGTACCAGGATGTGATGGTTCAGGCAATTCCTAAAAAAGAGGGTGCTCCTGTTAAAAATGAAGCCATCCAAAACTGGAAGAAAAAATCTTTTAACGAAGATATGGGATGGAAAGGGGTTTATCCGCTGCACGAACTGAGGGAAGATTATCCCGGAGAGGCTACTGACCTTGCCGTCAAAAAGGAAGAAATCATTGATCTTACCGGTAAATATAAAAATGGAAGACTTGAATGGAATGCCCCGAAAGGAAAATGGACCATTATCCGTTACGGGTATACCTGTACCGGTGCCCGCACTTCAACCAACAGCGACGGTTGGGAAGGGTTATCAGTTGACCATCTGGACCCTAAAGCCTTTGAACTTTTCAGCAATACCGTTATCATCCCACTGATTGAAACGGCACAGTCGGTGGGCAAAAGTGTTAAATTTCTCCAAACGGATAGTTGGGAAATGGGTGCGGTAAGTTGGACAAATCATTTCCCCAATGAATTCAGAAAATTCAGAGGTTATGATATTGAGAAATACATGCCCGTTTTGGCGGGAAGGATTGTTGAAAGCCGTGATGTTTCCAATCGTTTTCTGCATGATTTTCGCAAAACAGTTGGAGATTGTGTGGCAGAATATCACTATCAATTATTTTACAATCTGGCGCATAAGTATGGTATGGGTATTCATCCCGAATCAGGCGGGCCGCATTCGGCTCCTGTTGATGCATTGAAAGTGATGGCCATCAGTGATTTCCCAATGGGTGAATTTTGGGCGTTGGCCAACACTCACCGGATCAAGGATGATGAGAGATTATGTGTCAAACAAACCGCATGCGTGGCCCACACCAATGGCAAACGCTATGTGGCTGCCGAAGGCTTTACCAGTATTGGTCCGCATTGGGAATTTTCGCCCAAAGATCAGAAAGGAAATGTCGATCGCATTTTTTGTTCAGGAGTCAACCGCATTTTCTGGGATAGTTTTGTCTCCTCGCCAAAAGAATTTGGGCTCCCCGGAAATGAATTATTCGCAGGTACCCACCTGAATCCGAATGTCACCTGGTGGAAACAGGCGAAAGATTTTATCGGCTACCTGAACCGGAGCAGTTACCTGCTGCAACAGGGGTTGTATGTTGCCGACGTACTTTACTATTACGGTGACGATGTTCCAAATTTTGTGTTTCTGAAGGAAGAGCTTCCTGAACTTAAATTTGGCTACGATTGGGACAAATGCTCCAAAGATGTTATTTTGAACCGTGTTTCATGTGACGGCAAAAAAATTGTTTTACCCGATGGGATGAGCTATCGTGTATTGATGTTAGCCCCGGAAAAAGCCATCGACATTAATGTTCTTAAAAAAGTTGAATCCCTTGTCAAAGCAGGGATTACGGTTATTTCGCCCCGTCCTGTTGAAGTAACGGGTTTGACAGGTTTCCCGGGAAGTGACGTGGAATTAAAAGCGATAACCGGCCGTCTTTGGGGCAATATTGATGGTAAGAATATCACTGAGAACAAAGTTGGCAAAGGACGGGTAATATGGGGACAAAACGTCAGCGATGTTCTGGCAGGAATGAATGTCTCCCCTGATTTCACGTTCAGGAGCAATCAGGAAAAAACGGCACTTGACTATATTCACCGTACAACCAATGGAGGGGAGATATATTTCATTTCCAATCGTTTCGGGCGCAAAGGGATAAATGATTTTGAGTTCCGGTACCTCACCAGTCTGCCTGACAGGTACGAACAGGTTGAATGTACTTTCAGGGTAAGCGGCAAGGTTCCGCAGCTATGGGATCCGAAAACAGGGGAAATGAAGGAAATACTAACCTGGCGTGAAGAAAACGGGAAAACGATCCTGCCGTTGCACCTGGGGCCGGAAGGATCTGTATTTGTGGTTTTCAAGGAATCTGCGGCACAGAAACATGTCACAGGTATCCGGAAAGACGGGAAAGATTTATTTCCCGGAAATCAGTTTGAGACGAAGGAAACGCCTTTTATCGATGTTTATAAGCGTGGAGGGAAAAATTTCTCGGCAGTTTATGAACCCGGAACCTACAATTTGAAATGGTCAGATGGACGTGATGAAGTTGTTAAAGGTGAGAAAACACATATTACGACAGAACTTTCAGGGAGATGGGACCTTCATTTTGATCCGAAATGGGGAGGTCCCGAAAATATAGAAATAAATGAGCTTAAATCATGGATTAAATTTGAAGAACCGGGAATTAAGTATTATTCAGGGACAGCAAGATATGATAAGTCCTTTTCCCTGAGCGCTGAGGATATTAAAGGCAACATGCTGGTCCTTGACCTGGGCAATGTTCTTGAGATGGCTTCGGTGAAAATAAACGGCCATCAGATGCCTGTGGTTTGGAGCGTCCCATTCAGGTTCGATATAACCTCATATGTCAAAGCCGGAACCAACGATCTGGAGGTTGAGGTTGTGAATATGTGGCCCAACCGGCTGATTGGCGACGGGAAACTTCCCGCCAGTCAACGGCTGACGAAAACAAACATAATCAAATTTAACGGAACGGATGCAGACAAGTACATTCGTGAATCGGGCTTGCTCGGTCCGGTGATAATACGGTTGGTTAAACGACAGCAGTTAAAACATGATACGATTTAAAAAAGTAAAACAAAGTGGTCTTAAAAAATGCTTAGTGACAACTGATTATAATATTGTTCTTTGACATCATTGATATCTATTTTACTAAAGAGCTCTTTTATTGGAGTTTTATTGAGAAGAGATAATACAAGAATTGTTAAAATCTCATATGTTGAGCAACCAGATTTCCGATCAGGACCAACTATTGCAACATATAAATAAGTGAAAATTGCCGTTTAAGTTTATACTAAAACAGCATTTTCTGAAATTCCCCAAAAAAACTTTATCTTAAGGCGCTGCTTAACCAACTAGAAGAACTCTATCTGCCATCGATTCTTATAAGGCAAAGCAATTTGCTAAGGAGGAACCTTAAAGTTATTTAAAAGATAGACAAATGCACTTTCCTTTTTAGCATCGTTTATTGCGACTTTTCTCAACTTTTCTGGATTTTTCGGTGAGTTATAAAATCCGATAAGCATCCATTACCGGTCACTTAAAACACTTGTACTTGTATTAACGATTTGATAGAGGAAATAATCAAACTTCATGTTTTTTGATTTGATCACTAAGTACAAATTGAACCATGTGATTTTATAAAGACACATGTAATAAAAAAAGAGTAAATCCATCAATTCAAATCGTCTCAGGTGAAAAAGGCTCTCAACTAATTGATAATCTATAATATCAAAGAATAATGTTAATTTTTTATGAACACTAGTATATAATTTAATGCATTTAATATGGTAATAATTGAAAATTATTCCTCGGCAGTTGTGATGTGTTTTATTACAATGTTATGTTGGGGTTCATGGGCTAATACGCAGAAATTAGCAACAAAAAGCTGGAATTTCCAACTATTCTATTGGGATTATGGGTATGGGGTATTACTTATTTCATTGCTATTGGCCTTAACAATCGGAAGTTCAGGTCTACCAGGGAGAGGCTTTATCGTTGATTTACAACAAGCAACCGGTAAATCAATTGAATGGGCAATCTTTGGTGGTGTTATCTTTAACTTGTCCAATATACTGTTGGTTGGTGCAGTCGATATTGCCGGAATGGCAGTAGCTTTCCCGCTTGCTATTGGCATTGCACTAATTATTTCAACAGTTGCGAATTATTTAGCTAACCCGGTTGGCAATCCTTTTTTGTTATTTGTTGGTATTGCCTGCGTGATCATTGCACTTGTTGCTGATGTTATTGCTTATCGCAAGATACCATCTGTTGGACAAAAAACTCCTGCCAAAGGTTTTATACTTTCTGTATTGTCAGGTATCACCATGGGCTTTTTCTATCGTTTTGTTGCGGCTTCCATGTCCATTGATTTTGTAAATCTGGAAGATGGGAAATTGAGCCCATATTCAGCCGTTGTCTTTTTTTCAATTGGACTGATATTCTCAAATTTCATTTTTAATAACCTATTAATGGCAAAACCTTTTGTAGGCGAGCCGGTTGCATTTGGTGACTATTTTCGAAAAGGTACACCCAAACTACACTTAATCGGTATTCTGGGAGGTCTTATCTGGGGGATGGGAATGGTATTGAGTATTCTTTCTGCCGGACCTGCCGGATATGCAATTTCTTATGGTTTGGGAGCTCAGGGAGGCACGATGGTTGCTGCTTTGTGGGGTGTTTTTGTTTGGAAAGAATTTAAAAATGTACCCAAAGGGGTAAATAATTGGTTAGCCATCATGTTCATTTTTTATATTTTAGGTTTGGTATTTGTTATTGCAGCCAGATAAGTTGTGTAATCTTTATATCTATATTAAATATAAATCAAAAACAATTAAATTTATGAAGCAAAATGTAATTACAATCATTGGGAGTTATAACGTTGGGTTATTCTTAAAAGGGAATAAATTCCCGATTGTCGGCGAAACCATAATTGCAAATCAGTTTATCGAAAGTGGTGGCGGAAAGGGTTCCAATCAGGCTGTTGCTGCTGCTAAATTTGGTGCTAAGACAAGGTTTATTGGAAGACTTGGCGCAGATAAATATGGATTGGATGCTTTGCGGATGTATAATGACTTAAATATCTTGATTGACCTGGTTAAAATCGATTCAACCATTCATTCAGGGATCAGTGTTATTCTGATTGATGAAAAGGGGAATAACCTGATTTCAGTTGCTCCGGGCGCAAACTACAGGTTGTCGGAACACGATATTGATTCGTCATTGAAACAGTTAAAGGATTCTATGATTGTGGGTTTCCAACTGGAAAATGACTTGAAAGTAGTTAGTTATGGTCTTAAGAAAATTCATGAACTGGGCATTTCCACATATTTGGATCCTTCCCCTGCACAAAAACTCCCGGACGAAATTTATCAGTATATTGATATCATTAAACCCAACGAAACAGAAGCATGTACCTTAACAGGAATAGAGGTAAATGATATTGAAAGTGCTGAAAAAGCCGGCCGGTGGTTTCTTAAGCGTGGAGTGAAAAAGGTGATTGTAACCCTGGGGCAGAAAGGGGCGGTGCTGACAACTCCCGATTCATGTGTACATTTTCCGGCGCCAAAAGTGAAGGCCATCGATACCACAGGTGCCGGCGATATTTTCAGCGGAGCGTTTTTTTATTCGCTTCAAAAGGGCAAATCGATCAATACTTCCATTGAGTTTGCAGTAATGGCAGCATCCCTTGCAACAACTAAAATGGGTGTAATTGAATCAATTCCATCAATTGAAGAAGTGAACAAATTTGTAAACAGCAATAAAACAGTAGAATTATGACGACCCGCGAAAGAATCCTTTCAGTATATAGGAACCAGATACCTGATAGAATTCCTTTCGGAATATATTCAAGGTATCATCGCAGCGGAGAAGTCGAAAGGTTGGCAAGGAATGCGGGTTTAGGAATATTAAGCTTTCTTCCTGTTGTTTCCTTGCTGTCACCCCCCTGGCATGTGCATACCGGGTATGTTTCCGAAATAAAAAATTCGTCTTTCAGCATTAAATTCAAATGGAACAATAAAAAATTAGTCGAAATCAGGTCGATTGAAACACCTGTCGGAACCATCACACAGTACATTATCAAGGATCCGTCATATGGCAGCGATTGGATTGAAAAACCTTACATCCAGAATACGGAGGACTATAAAATCATGCAGTATGTGATTGAGAATACTGTCTTTGAAAGCCAGGGAAAAGCAATTCGCCAAAAGATCAGAGACTTAGGTAATGATGGCGTTTTGCTTGGCAGAGTTGATCGATCTCCCTATCAAAAATTAATGATTGAATTAGTGGATCCTGAACAATTCATGATGGATGTTTACATTAATCCTTCTCCGATTGAAGAGCTGATGCAAACCATTTATTTTCGGTTGGATGAGCAATTTGACATGGCATTAAATTCTCAGGTTGAAGTCATTTGGCAGCCAGACAATATCACTGCTGATACAGTGCCACCGGATATTTTTGATCAATATTGCATGCCATTTTATAAGAAGAATGGTCTAAAATGCAAAAAGGCGGGGAAAATTTATGCAGTTCATATTGATGGGAAAGCCAAGTCATTATCTGAACAAATTCAGCAAACACCGATTGATGTGATTGAATCGTTTTCATTACCTCTGATGGGGGGCGATTTGACAATTGAAGAAGCTTTGACCTTTTGGCCAGATAAAGTACTTTGTCCCAATTTCCCGTCATCACTCTGTTTGAATGATGAAAGCACCATAATTAATTTCATTAATGAAATATCATTGTCATTTGGAAACAGACCTTATATGATTCAGTTAAGTGAAGATTTTGATATTGATAAGTATAATTATATATTGAATATTTTAAGTAAAATAATCTAAGGAATAAAATTATTGATATTATACATAGGACCAATAATACCAGGAGAGGTGGTTTACTCATGGCAGCTCCCTGAAATTCCACAGAAGGGATTCCTCTTTGAGTAATTATGCACTTTCCAGCAAAAAGTAATACTTGGAACGGTTAGATAGTCGGTTAACATGGCACAACGTCAACTTATAAAAAAAATCATGAACGGAGAGCCTGCTGAAAGATGCGGATTTTGGTTGGGCGCCCCGATTCCTGAAACTGTAAAAATTTATAACAATAAGCTGGGTAGTAACAGTCTTGAAGATATTCAGAAATTTCTGGGAGATGATATAAGATGGATCACCCCTCAGTATATTAAATCTACCTATAAACATCCTGAGGGTAAAGTATTACGGCCCTGGAAGGAGGCCAATCCGACGGGACTTGCCAAAGGGCCCTTGTCCTTCATCGAAACTGTGGAAGAGGTTGCAACGTATGATTGGCCTCAAATCCAACATCTTGATTTCACTGAGACCCTAAATAAGCTGGGGAATCTGGGCGATTATTACAGGTTAAGCGGATTTTGGTCACCTTTTTTTCATGATTTGACTTATATGTTGGGTACCGAAGATCTATTAATTAAGATGTATACCCATCCTGAGGTCATACACGCAATACTTGACAGATTGTGCGGATTTTATCTGGAAGCAAACGAATTGTTTTACAAGCAGGCAGGCAACCTCATAGATGCCCATTTTATGGGAAATGATTTTGGATCACAAAATGATCTGTTAATGAGCCCTGAGCTATTCGGGGAATTTTATCTGCCATGGTTGAAAAAATTTGCCGGTCAGGCCCATGGGCATGGATATCATAGTGTCTTGCACTGTTGTGGTTCAATTTACAGAATTATCGACAAGCTGATTGATGCAGGGATCAATTGTATCCATCCTATACAGGCGTTGGCCAGGAATATGAATGCCGAATATCTGGCTGAAAATTTTAAAGGAAGGATTATATTCATGGGTGGTGTAGATACACAGCATTTGCTTCCCGAAGGAACTCCTGCTGACATTCAGCACGATACAAGCCGGATTATCAAACTACTGGCACCCGGCTTAATTGTTAGTCCCAGTCATGAGGCATTGATGCCTAATGTGCCATTAGAAAACGTAATTGCAATGGCCAAAACAGTCAGAGAAAATTACACAATCAGGAATCAGTAATAAGAAATTATGATTAATATAGGGAGTTTTATAAGCAAGGAAATGGTAAAGCATTTTCGAAATACAAATTATTATTATAACTTGTTAGATCATGCAAAATAACCGGATAATTATAATTGGCAGCTATCTGGTTGCACTGGTAATGGATACCGACCGCCTTCCAGTGCAAGGGGAAACACTGCTAGCCCGTAATTTTCGCCAAACTCATGGTGGTAAGGGTTCCAATCAGGCTGTACAGGCCGCGCGTTTGGGCGCTCCTACAGATTTTATTGGTTTTGTGGGCAAGGACAGTTATGGAAGTTCATTCATAAATCTATGTCAGAACGAAAATATTGATGTTTCAAAAATAAAAATATCAGACAGACTCCCAACAGGTGCAGGGTTTATTATTTGTTCGTCAAATGGACATAATATTATTACTATTGATATTGGTGCAAATCTTGATATGTCGCAAAAGGCGATTGATGAGCTTACGACTGATATTCATCCCGGAGATTTTGTTTTAATTCAGTTGGAGATGCCAGTTGAATCTGCATTGTATGCTGCGAAGGTTGTGAAAAAGCAGGGGGCAACAGTAATATTAAACCCGGCACCAGGAGCTGATTTGTCAAGTCAGGATCTTTCCTGTATCGATTTTATAACACCCAACGAATCAGAGGCCCGTGTTTGTTTTGGGTGGGACTTGAAGACCACCATTTCAGATGAGGAAGCTGCCAAAAAGCTATACTTGCTTGGATGTAAAAATGTGATCGTTACGCAGGGAGATAAAGGATGTCTTATCCTGAATGAAAACGGATTTTGCAAAGTGCCAGCATTCAAATTTCCGGAAATAGTTGATTCTACCGGAGCTGGTGATTCCTTTAACGCTGCTCTCGCAGTCGCATTGTTCGAAGGCAAATCACTACCTGATGCATGCAGATTTGCAAATGCCAGCGCAGGTTTAGCTTGTACAAAGTCCGATACTATTCCTTCCTTTCATTTTCGCAGGGAAGTGGATAAATTTTTGAATAACATGTAGGTAATACTTTTAAATAATTAAACTATGTATCTGGTAGAATCAAACGTAATCGCAATTGTATTCAGCATCTTGTCAATGCTTTGCTGGGGCTCATGGGTAAATTCACAGAAAATTGCGGCAAAAAGCTGGCGTTTTGAATTGTTCTATTGGGATTACAACCTCGGATTGCTGTTGATGGCAATAATTTTTTCATTTTCGTTAGGGAATCTGGCTAATTCGGGAGTTTCATTTCCTGAAAATATTGCAGAAGCATCGTTGCCAAATATTGGTTACTGCTTACTTGGAGGTGTTATTTTCAATATCTCAAACATTTTAATGGTTATGGCGGTTGTAGTTGCTGGAATGGCAGTTGCAGTTCCTGTAACTGTTGGTATTGCAATGGTTTTAGGAGTTATTATTAATTATGTTGGAGCTCCTGCAGGAAATCCTATCTGGCTTTTCGCCGGTGTTTTTTTAGTAACTTGTTCTATCGTTTTTAATGCCCTGGCGTATCATGGTAAAGCGGAAAATTCTAGCCAAAAAGTTATGCGTGGTTTGCTCCTGTCGGTTTCGAGCGGCATCCTGATGGGTATCTACTATCGGTTTGTCGCGAAAACTCTGCCTGAGGACATAACCATGATTCAACATGGACAGCTTACCCCATACACGGCAGTATTCATTTTTATATCAGGGATTTTTCTCAGCAACTTCGTGCTTAATACATTCATCATGAAAAATCCTATCGAAGGAAGTCCGGTACATTATGCTGATTACTTCAGAGGAAGTATTAATAATCATCTGGCAGGTATAGTTGGTGGGATTATCTGGTGCATGGGTATGATGTTTAATATTTTGGGTGGTGCAAAAGCAGGATTTGCTATTTCTTACGGACTTGGTCAGGGCGCTACTATAATTGCTGCATTATGGGGGATTCTAGTTTGGAAAGAATTTAAAGATGCTCCTAAGAAATCAAATATTTATCTGATTCTTATGATGGTGTTTTTCGCTATTGGGGTAGTGTGTATGATTTTGGCAAGAGGTCTATAATACAACATTACCAAATTTCAAGCAAAACAACCTAATAATTGTTTTAATGAATCTCATGAATGGATGAGATTTTGTTTAAATAATTTTATTATTGGGGAACCTCTTCCATCTTCTTTAACCTACTTTTCCGGATCTGCAATTAGGGGGTACAGGACAAAGAATTTGCAATTACCGTTTTCAAAGTACTTTTTCGGATGTGTTTACAGAAAATAAGATAGACTGCTAAAAGAATAACCCAGGAAAACATCTGATTTCCCATGCCTGAACATTTGGCATGAAACTCAAAGACAGAAACTAAAATGGAAAACAGGTTACTGTCAACTATCATGCCGGAGAGAAGTTATAATCCAAAATCTTAAGGATGAAAAAATAGTTAAATAATTTGGAATTTACGTATAAAAAAAATATATTTGACGTAAAAAACATGGAAACAAAGTTAACCCTTTACTTCAATCGGGAAGTTATTGAAAAAGCCAAGGAATTTGCTGCGGCTAATAACGTCAGCCTTTCACGGTTGACGGAATTTCTTTACCGTCAGATTACTACGGGCAACTATAAAACCATTGAAGATTTTCCTGTTTCGGAATGGGTAAATCTGGTTGCTGAAGGGAAAGCTGTGTATAAGAGGCGTTCAAGGAAAAGCCTGAAAGACGAATATTTTAATCAGGCTGTATGAGACTCTTTGTTGATGCTAATGTCCTGGTTGCAACCCTGAACAAGGAATACCCGTTGTTTACCTGGTCATCCCGCTTATTAAGCCTTCAGGGAAAACAAAATATTGAGCTTTTAACCTCTCCGCTTTGCCTTGCCATTGCCTTCTATTTCGCAGGCAAAAAGAGCGGTGAGAAAATGGCAAGAAAAAAAATCGAAATGCTTCTCCGGCATTTTGGAATAACTTCCATTGATGAAAAAATAACGGATCAAGCCATTAAAAATAAACTAATACACGATTTTGAGGATGGAATGGAATATTATTCTGCCATTCAGCACCAATGTGATTGCATTATTACTGAAAATAAGGAGGATTTTTATTTTAGCGAAATTGAAGTGATTGGATGCGAAGCTTTTCTTCTGAGACTTCGAAACAATTAGTAAAAATAAATTTATATTTAATCAATATTTGCAAGCAGAATTTCCGATTGAGAGGGACAGCATTAATTGTTCTTTTCATTCAAAATAACAGATTGTAATTTTATCGTTAAACCCTTGCTAATAAGGTACTTTAATGAATAATCACTATCTTGGGATTGATATTGGATCTGTTTCAATTGCTATTGTTTTAATAGATAAAGAAAATCTGCTCCCCCGGTTTTGCCATCCGGGGGTTAAAGACGTGGAATTTGCAATTCCCATTTCTAAAATCCTTCTAAAGGGAATATTCATCAGCAAAAAGGGTTTGCCTCCGGGCGTTTTTGTTTCAACAACATTGAATTCTCCGGCATACATCCGGATGGCATAAGGAATTCTGCTATGCTCAACAAACTGATGAAGTG
>Ga0247841_10003140_pt1 | contig 31220 bp, 22 predicted proteins | sample LaCruzMarch2015__2_FD_192410 | JGI IMG/M metagenome (GOLD analysis project Ga0247841, IMG submission 192410) | Freshwater microbial communities from meromictic Lake La Cruz, Castile-La Mancha, Spain - LaCruzMarch2015_18m | ecosystem: Environmental > Aquatic > Freshwater > Lake | place: Spain...
ATTTCACGGATGCGGATCCGGCCGAGCGGATCGAACCCGCTGGTGGGCTCGTCCAGGATCACAAGATCCGGATCGTTAACCAGGGCCTGGGCCAGGCCGATGCGCTGGAGCATCCCGCGCGAATAAGTTGCCAGCCGACGATCGGCCGCTGTTTCCAGGCCGACCAGGGCAAGCAGTTCAGCCGCCCGCATTTTCCGTGCAGCACGCGCGAGACCGAAAAGCCGCCCGGCCATAAGCAACAGTTCGCGCCCCGTAAGAAACCGATAGGTGTCCGGGTGCTCCGGAAGGTAACCAATCCGGCGCCGGGCGATTGTCTGCCGGACATCCTCATCGAACAGGCGCGCCACGCCGGCGTTGGCTTTGATGAATCCAAGCAGCACGTGCATGGTGGTGGTCTTGCCCGCGCCGTTGGGACCCAGGAATCCGTACACCTGCCCCTGGGCAACGCTCAGGCTCAGTCCCTGCAGGGCACGCACCGTATCGCCGCGCGCGGGGAACTCTACCACGAGATCTTTAATTTCAATGGCGTTCAAATTAGGCCTTTGGCAACTTTGCCGTTCTCACTCGCCTGGGCGAAGCGCTCCGGCGGAGCCTGGCGAACGGCATCTACACTGATTGGGTATAGCCGCGGTTCGTTAGAACCGCTATGGATTGTCCGCCGTAGGCGGATCCGCCAATGGCGGACAATTTCTATACGTTTGAAACCAATTTCCGTGCTTCACGCTTCACGTTCCATCGGATACGGCACCCGCAACAGCTGGGAAATTTTTTTTGAAAATCGCCGTTTTTCGGCGGAGGCAAAGGCCCGTTCGGCGGCAAGCAGGCGAGCCATGTCGGCAAAATCCAATCCCGCAGTGGCGCCGATATGTGTTTTCAGCGCGATGGCCCGGGCAGGATCCAGACCGTCCAGTTCGTTTAGGTGTTTTTTGACATAATGGTAGGCGTCCCGGAAAGGCATTCCGCGGGCCACCAGTTTCAGCGCATGATCGGCGGCAAATACCGCCGGCGTGAATCCGCGCCGCAAAGCCTCACGGTTGATCTTCAAGCCGGCAACCAGCGGCGCCATAATCCGGAGACTGGCGCGCGTCATTGTCAATCCCAGCATAAAAGGTTCCTTGGCTTCCTGCAAGTCGCGGTTATAGCCGCTGGGCAGGCCCTTGATAATATCCATGACGGCCTGGGCGCACGCCATGACCCGTGCCGCACGCGCCCGCACCAGTTCCAGCACATCCGGGTTGTTCTTCTGCGGCATAATGCTGCTCCCGGTGCACATGTCCGGCGGCAAGCCGAAGTAACCGAACTCCGGCATCGTGAATAGAATCAAATCCTCGCTTAGCCGCGACAGGGTGATCATGACCTGGCTCAACGCCGAAAGGATAACGCTCTCCAGTTTACCACGGCTGTTACCGGCATGCAGAACATTGTGGATCGGACGACGGAACCCCAGCAGGTCCGAAACCTGCCGGCGATCAAGCGGTAGAGGGACACCATAACCGGCGGCTGATCCCAAAGGACACTGATCGTTCAGGTCATAGGCGCCTTTCAGCAAGCGGACATCGTCCAACAGATCTTCCGTGTAGGCCGAGGCCCACAGTCCAATGGAGCTGGGCATAGCCGGCTGAAGATGAGTTCGGCCCACCATGGGCACCCCGCGGTTCCGTCGCGCTTGTATTAAAAGGGCTGACCCCAACGCTAACGCCTCCTCAATCACTGCAAGCAACTGTTCCCTGGCAAACAGGCGCAAATCCACGGCCACCTGGTCGTTCCGACTGCGGCCGGTATGGATTTTGCGGCCCACGGCGCCGAGTCGGCGTGTTAATTCGCGTTCCACCGCCAAGTGCACATCCTGGTCCTGGAGCGTGATGGTAAAGGCGCCACGGTCCGCCCGGCGCATGATGCGCGTAAGTTCGGTAATCACACGACTCCGATCCCGCGCAGAAAACAGACGTGGCTTCAGGGGCAATCCGGCCAGCATGGTTACATGCGCCGCGGAGCCGATGCAGTCGGCCTTTACCAGGCGCGCATCCAATTCCACATCTTTGCCTGCCGTGTAGGCCAGGACGTCCGCGCGAATGGTTCCGATCATGGTCTGTTTCGAATTAGACCGCAATGCGGGGTAACTTTTATGACGCCCGGTGAGGGCGCCGGGCCTACGGCGTTTTGTGTAGGCCGGGTCCCCTGACCCGGCGGAATTGACATTTCTATGCATCGAGATAGTGTTTTTCATTGACTTAGTCCTTGGTCATGGGGTCTTCCAAGCCCTGTTTCTTACCGCCACGGCGACTTGTCCTTCCTCAAGTTCCAAATTGGTCATGTTCGCGAGCAGGGCGCGTTCCCGGAAGCTCGAGTTAAAGAATGGGCGCAAAGCAAAAGTCGCCGGTGCGCTCATCGGACCCGGCAAAGGGAGGTGTCCGATCCGTCCGCCTTTTATCGACCATTGGAACCCCCGCGGGCCGCGTGCGGGAACCATCGTTACTTGGCTGGTCACGGGCCATGGGCCCAATTTAAGGGATCCGACCGTTACCGGTCCCCACACGGATGCCGCCGAAATCGTAATGGCATTAGGACGGATGGCCACCTCGACCGCCTGCAACACGGTTGTCCATCCGCCCCGGATTCGGGGGGGGTGGCCATCGCGCAGAAGGAAATCAAGATAGACATTAATTTCCCGTTCGGCAAATAATTGTGACGCGGGACTCAGGCCTTTTTCCAGCAACAGGATTTTCTTGCGCGCCTGTTGGGCGTCCGCCTCGGTTCCCTTGCGGCCTTCGAGCGGCATCGGCCACAAGGCCAACGCTAAGCCCGTCACGATACCTGCAAATAGCACCAGCCACACCAGTCGCCGGCCCTGCCCATGCTCCGGTTGGGACTCAGGATTGTTCCAGGCCTCTTGGCCAAGCGGCTGGAGGTCCAGCTTGGACCGGCACTGCATGCAGAAGATATGGCCTAATGCATTCGCATACCCGCATTGCGGACATCGGATCATAATAGATTAGGCCTTGGCGGCCACGCCGGGTTTTTCCGTTTTGGCCGGTACAGCGGCCTTGGCGCCGTCTTTGGGCGCGGGCTTACTCGTCACCGCAGCGGGCTTATCCGCCGCCGATTGTTTCCGGTAATGGTCGCTACGGTAATCCGTCTGGTAAAATCCGGAACCCTTGAAAATAATCCCTGCGCCCTTGCCGATTAATCGCCGCAACTTGTTCTTTTTGCATTTAGGGCAACGGGTAATGGGCTTGGCCGTGATGTTCTGAAAGAGTTCGAATTGATGATGACAGTCGCGACACTCGTATTCGTAAGTTGGCATAAATGCTGGCCACTCCTTCCTTTCTAACCAATAACACCTGACGCGATCATGATATACAATCCCCCGAAGAATTCAATCCCTCATTCCGCGTTAACGCGAATGTAATATTCTCCTGTCATTTTCACCCGTCTTGTCATAGTATAAATGCCAATCCTTGCACAAGAGAACATCGCCATGTTCGATCTTCAGCATTACTTAGACAATAATATTCGGTTGATCAACGCCGCGCTGGACCAGCAACTGCCGGCCGAAACCGAACGGCCTGCCGCGCTCCACAAGGCCATGCGTTATAGCGTGTTCGCCGGCGGCAAGCGCCTGCGTCCGGTCCTATGCCTGGCGGCGGCCGAGGCCAGTGGTCTGGTCAACACCAGTGGTCTGGTCAACACCAGTGGTCTGGCCGAAGCCAGCGTCCCGGCCAACCTGCCTGCGCCCGGCGCTGCCGGGCTTCGGCAGGCAGATAACACGGCGCTCTCCGCCGCGCTGGCGATTGAAATCCTGCACACCTATACCCTGATCCACGATGACCTCCCCAGCATGGATGATGACGTTCTGCGCCGCGGCAAGCCCACCCTGCACGTCGTGGCGGGCGAAGCCAATGCCATCCTTGCCGGCGATGCGCTATTGACCCTGGCGTTTGAATGGCTGGCGGAACTGCGCGCGCCGCCGCCCTACTTGCCTAATCAGCTTAGCTTGGAGCTGGCGCGTGCGGCAGGAAGCCGGGGCGTGGTCGGCGGGCAGGTCGAAGACCTGGCCGCCGAAGGCCGGCCGGCCGATGCCGACACGGTGGATTATATTCATCGCCACAAGACGGCCGCGCTCCTGCGCGCCGCGGTACGCATGGGTGGCATCGCCGCCGGCGCCGGCGAAAAGGACTTGGCCGCCTTAACCGCCTATGGCGACGCCATCGGCCTGGCCTTCCAAATTGTGGATGACATCCTGAATGAAACATCAACGGCGGTCATCCTGGGCAAGGCCGCCGGCAGTGACCTGAAACGCGGCAAAATGACGTATGTTGCCGTGCACGGATTAGCAGCTGCCCGGGAACGGGCGCGGCAATTGACAGAGGACGCAGTTGCCGCGTTGCAATTGCTCCCGGGAAATCGGGAGCCGCTGACGGCATTAGTCCGCTGGATGATCCAACGAACATACTAAATCCATGACCTGGCCCCTACTTGATTATCTATCGGACCGTTGGCGCGGTTTGCCGCCGGCGTGGCGTTTCGCGGCGGCGTCGGCGGTGGCGCTTCTGGTCTGGACGTTTTCGTCCAAAGCTCTCCAGGATATTCTCGTTTTCGGCGCGTTCCTGTTCGCGTTGACTCGGGCAGGTCTCGGTGCCGGCGCCTGGAAACAGCCGGCGGGGATTGCCTTTATCGTTGTCGCGCTCCATCTTGTCCTGTCATTGCCTTTCGCCGAGCATCCGCGGCTTTCGTTGCGCGATTTCAGCGGATTCCTGGAAGTGCTGGCGGGCGCCTTCGCTATTCCGGTGATTTTCAATACGCGGGAAAAAATCGCCGCGGCCCTGTTTTATAGCGCCGTTGCCGTTGCCCTGACGCTGGGTTATGATCTCGCGCGCCTGGCTTACCACCTGGGCCCGGCCTTGTTGGCCAAGGGGCATATCTTTACGCCATTTATCCTGAACCATGCCAATGTTGCCAGCATGCTGGCCGGTGCCGCCATTTTCGTGTTCTTACAACGCGGGCTCTGCATTATCGCGGAACGCAATTGTTGTCCGGTCCGGCATCCCGCCTTCGCCCGGCAACGCCGGACTTCTGCGGGCAGGCCGGCGCGCGCCCTGCGTAGCTTCTTGAGCGAAGCAGGGTCTGGCGTCCCTGCTTCGCCAAGGCTTCGCAGGGCAAGCTGTCGTCAGGCATCCGTCTTAGTCTGTCTGCTGGGAATTCTAATCTGCCTGGCGCACATGGTCATAATGGCTTCGCGCGGTCCGCAGATTGCCTTCGTGCTGGCCGTGGGCGGCGCCGGGCTCCTGATTCCCAGCCGAGGCGGCAAGTTGGTGTGGTTCCTGATCGTGGTCCTGGCCGCCGGCGCGTTGATCATGAACATCGAACATGTCAATCCGCGCTTCCTGGAAAAAAAGAGCATGTCCAATTTCAGCGAGCGCGACAAGGTCTGGCAACATACATGGAACCTAAGTTCTCAGCATCCCTGGTTCGGCTACGGCTATGGCAAACGGAATTTTGAGGCGATTTACTACGCCAACCAGCCCCCTAAATCCCGGTTCCATTACCCGCATTCTCACCAGTTCTGGCTGAAACTGCTGTTTGAATTCGGCTGGACCGGCCTGGCGCTGCATCTGGCCGCCTGGGTTATCCTGGGCATCAGTCTGGTACGCTGCGTGTGGCGCCAACCGACCTTTACCGAAAGGCTGTTGCCGGGGACGGTGGGGATTATTTTGTGTTTCATCCACCTGTACGGCCTGGGCGATTACCCCGACAATATCGTCATGGTGGCCCAGTTCTGGCTCATCCCCGTTGCTTTGGTGCTGATGAAAAAAACGGACGATGAACACGCCACTTGAGCCAACCCCGGACGCTCATCCGATCCGGACTTTCATGGCCGTGGCCATCAGCGAAGCGGTCCGGGGCAACCTGACTGAGATTCAAGCCCGGTTAAAACAGGCCGGCGCGGACGTCGGCTGGGTTGCACCGTCCAATATTCATCTCACCATTCTATTCCTGGGCACGGTATTTGAATCGCAGGTGGCGGCACTCGCCTCCGCCGTGGATGAAATCGTATCGGTCTATCCGCCCGGCGCGCTGGAAGTTAAAGGAATTGGCTTTTTCGGCCGAGCGCAGTCGCCCCGGGTTATCTGGGCCGGCCTGGTGGGCGACGTACAACCGCTTCTGGCTCTGCAGAAAGAGGTCACCGAAGCCGCAAAAAAGACGGGGATTTATACCGACGGCAAGCCCTTCCACCCGCACCTGACGATCGGCCGGGTGCGTTCCTCCTGCCGGGCGCAGGAATTATTACAAGCCATGGAATCTTGCCGGGACACGATATTCGGGACGATCATAATTGACCGCGTGCTTCTGATGAAAAGTGAGCTTACAGCCCAAGGCCCGACTTACACTCTCCTGCACGCAAGCCAATTAACCCGCGAATCCCGAACCTGTCCCGATTCTTAAGCCCTCTTATTTTTAACGAAACAAAATCATTCCATAGCCACCCACCATGTCGGTTACCGTTCTATTTGATACCCATTCATGTCCGTGCCCAAACGATTACAGCCAGCGATGCACCCGGGACTTGAAGGCGCGATACTCGGCACCGTGCCTGTACTCAAGATAGCGTTCCTCGGGGAGGATCGCAAAATAGTGCAGGCCCATGATGATAATCGGCAGAAAGAGTAACGGCCACCCCGCAGATACGCCGAGCGAGATACCCGCATAGAACAGCGCGAAGCCGATGTAGAGTGGGTTCCGGGTGAACTTAAATGGCCCATCCACAACCAATGCCCGGCTCCGCCGCAGGAAAAGCATGCTGGTGCGGTTGCGCCGAAAGGCCAGCCAGGCAGAGGCCAGCAACACAATCGCCGGAAGACCGCACAGTAAACCCAGCATCAGGCCGAGCCAACGGGGTGGAAAACAGAGCGGGATGAACCATTGAAGCGCCAGTGCCGCCAAAAGCGGGATACCGATGATCAACGGCGGTGGAACCGCCACTCTCGTGCGACTCATTTTTACGGTTTCCATGGATTTCGCTGACCGCTGGAAGAGATAACGGCCCCGTAACCGCATACCCGTTAAGCCTCAATGCGATTTGTGCCGGCCGGCAAAAATAAGCGCCCTGTACTGGGCTCGGAATTCAAGGCTTCATTTCGCTTGGATTCGGGCTTTTTATGATCAGGAACGACGCATTCTCTTTGGAGGCATTCCGGACGCTCATGAGCGTCTTGAAAGTAACCGGGAGCAGGTCGCCCTTCATGGCAGCGGTATCCTTGCCGTCCAGGGTCACCACAACCTGGCCTTCGACAATCAATAAATTAACATTGGAGTTGGCGTTGTGTTGCGGAACCTGCTGGCCGGGCTTCAACGCGACCTGCATGATCAGCAGGTATTTTGCGTCCACGAGTTGCCGTTTCCCTATCTGGCCGTCAGCATATGGAATGTTTTCGAGTACGTTCTGCATGTGTTTCCCTCCCATGGCGTTTAGCCCGGTTATCAACACTACACACATTGCCGTTACGAGACTATTCATGTTTGTCACTTCCTTTCTGTCCGAACATATTATTCATCCTCAAAAACAGCATCCCATCGGTGCCTGACGCGGGCGGTTGCGTCGTTTACCCGAGGATCGCCTTCAGGTCCGCCGCCGGCGTCGTGATCGGGGTGAGGCCGAATTTCTTTACGAGCACGTTCAGCACGGTCGGCGAGACGAAGGCCGGCAGGCTGGGCCCGATGCGGATGTTCTTGATCCCGAGCGCGAGCAGCGTGAGCAGGATGCAGATCGCTTTCTGCTCATACCAGGAGAGGATGAGCGAGAGCGGCAGGTTGTTCACGCCGCAGCCGAAGACCTTGGATAGCGCGACGGCCACCTGGATCGCCGAGTAGGCGTCGTTGCACTGGCCCATGTCGAGCAGGCGCGGAATGCCGCCGATGTCGCCCAGCTTGGCCTGCAGGTGGTTGAAGCGGAACTTGCCGCAGGCGAGCGTGAGGATCAGCGTGTCTTTCGGCGCCTTCTCCACAAACTCCGTATAGTAATCGCGGCCGAGCTTGGCGCCGTCGCAACCGCCGACGAGGAAGATGTGCTTGACCGCGCCGGATTTGACCGCAGCAACCACCTTGTCGGCCACGGCCATGACAGCGTTGTGGCCGAAGCCGGTCAGGAGTGGTTCACCTTTGACCTCTTCCGTCCAGCCGCCGAGCTTGATCGCGTGGGTGATCAGGGCGGAGAAGTCCTTCTTGCCGTCCAAGTCCGCGGCGATGTGTTTGACGCCGGGCCAGCCGACTTCCGCCGTGGTGTAGAGGTTGGCGGTATAGGAGGGTTTGGGCGGCATGAGACAATTCGTGGTGTAGAGCACGACGCCGGGCAGGTTGTCGAACTCCTTCTGCTGATTCTGCCACGCGGTGCCGAAGTGGCCCTTGAGCTGCGAGTACTTCTTCAATTCCGGATAGGCGTGGGCAGGCAGCATCTCGCCATGCGTATAGATGTTGACGTCCTTGCCGACGGCCTGCTCCAAGAGCATCTTGAGGTCGTGCAGGTCGTGGCCGGTGATGACTATGAAGGGGCCTTTCGCGCGGGTCGTAGAGACCGGTGTTGGAACCGGGTTGCCGTAGGTGCCGGTATTGGCGGCGTCGAGCAGCGCCATGCACTTCAGATTGACGTTGCCGAATTCGAGGATCAGGTTGAGCCACTCTTCGACACTGTGGTCGTCGCCGAGGGCCTTCATGCCCTTGACAAACCAGCCCGAAACCTCCGGGTCGGTCTTGCCCAGCACGCGGGCGTGGTGGGCGTAGGCCGCCATGCCGCGCAAGCCGAAGAGCAACGTGGAGCGCAGCGAGACGATGTCCATGTTGCCGTGGAAGAGGGCGTCCGGGTTATAGGCAGGTGCGCCATCGTACTTCTCAACGCTGCGCAGGATGCGGTCGCGCATGGCGGTGAGGGCGGCCTCGTCGAAATTCACGTTGGTGACGGTCATGAAAAGCGCATCCATGAAGAGCGCTTCGCATTTAGAGCAGGCGGGCTTGCCATCGGCCGCGCGCGCCAACGTAATGAGGGCGGCGGTGATTTCATTCTGGAGCTGGGCCGCCTCGGGCGTCTTGCCGCAAACGCCCCTGCGGGTGCAGCCTTTGCCACCCGCCGTTTGTTCGCATTGAAAACAGAACATCGCGCTCATTATTGTCTCCTGGTTGGTTGTGTTGGTGTTGTGAAAGGCGAGAGGGTTATTCGTCCATAATCGCCCCGTCGGTCGAGATCGTGACCACATGCCACGGGATCATCTTCCCACTGGCGAGCAGCGCCTGCTTGGTTGCGTTGACGATGCCTGCGCAGCAGGGCACCTCCATGCGCAGCATGGTCACGCTGCGGATGTCGTTGGCCTGCAGGATGGCGGTCAGCTTTTCGGCGTAGTTTACCCCGTCCAGCTTTGGGCAGCCGATCAGGGTGACCTTGTTAGTCATGAAGCGGCGGTGAATGTCGGGGTACGCAAAGGCGGTGCAGTCCGCGGCGATCAGCAACGCGGCGTTCTGGAGATACGGTGCGGTGATGGGCACAAGTTTGATCTGCACGGGCCAGTTGACCAGACGCGACTCGGATACGGGGTCTGCGGCGTCCGGTGCAGTTGCGAGGTGACGGGCAATGGTCTTTGCCATCTTGCCGGGGCAGCCGCAGGCAAGAGGCGGCTGTGACACTGGCACCCCACCCTTGTTTGGCGCATGTTTCTCCGTGCTTTGCTTGGCGGCCACGGCAGCTTCGTCGAAGGGGGGAGCCTCACGCTCGATGATCTTGATTGCACCGGTCGGGCACTCAGGCAGGCAGGTGCCGAGCCCGTCGCAGTAGCTGTCCGAGATGAGTTTGGCCTTGCCGTCTACGAGCTTTAACGCGCCTTCGTGGCACGCGCCGATGCAGAGGCCGCAGCCGTTGCAGAGATCCGGGGCGATGGTGACGATTTTACGTTTCACGCGAAGTTTTATCCCGATGGGTTAGCCAATTCAGTTCTTCTTCAACGAGCGCACGACGGTCGCCAGCGTTACGTTCTTCAACAACCCGACCAGGCGCTTGTTCTCCTTGGCCATCAGCTTGCCGAGCGCACAACCATCGCCTTTGCAGATGTTGTGCTTCAGCAGGCAGCCCTTGTAGGTCGGGTTTCCGCCAGCAGCGATATAGATCTCCAGGAGGCTGATTTCGGCGCTCGGCCTAGCCAGGCGCGCACCGCCTGCGGGACCACGCTCGGTCTCGAGGATGCCGGCGCGCGCAAGCTGCTGCACGACCTTTGTGCAGTGATGCGGGGAGAACCCCGGCTTGCCGGATATCTGGCGGACCGAATAGAATCGCTCCGGGGCATTCGCGAGCAACACACAGGCGTGCAACGCGATCGATATGGCTTCCGAAATATTCAGCAGTCCGGGCATGATATAACCTTGCCTTTCGTTTAATTGGTCATTATGGTACCTAATTACAGAAATTATGTCAACCGGCAATAGTTTGGCGCATTAAACAAAAAAGATCGCATCGAGCCGCTTGCTCCATGGCACGCCTTTTTGCATGAACCTCTAATGTTAGCCGCATAAAAACATGTAACCCCGGTTATAGGGGGCAGCCAAAGTTATGCAACCCCAAGCATAGATGTCTCGACTTCCGCCGTCGCTCAAGGAGCTCGACATGACACACAGCAAGGGTCATTCCGCCTGCCCGGCATAGCCCCTTGGCAACGGCGGGAGCTTAAGCGAGGAATCTCGCCGATGGATGACAAGCATTATTGCTGGCGCAATCGTATTCATACCCGCGTAACTGAAGTTACAAAAACATGTGTTTTTAGCTTGCCTATTGTTCGTTAAATCTCATAGCTTTACCCGTAAATTCTGTGGCAGGGCCCGATTTTAGGAAAGGAACATTTTTATGGCACAACGCTTAGCCCGCCGCGATGCGAATGTTACATCCATTATTCCGCGCCCGGTTTCCGTCAGGAGCGCGCCGGGGTATTTCGAATTCCACGCCGACACAGTTATCGGCGTTCAGCCGCAAACGGCGGCCGCTGGCGCCTATCTTGCCCGGTCTCTGGCGCCGGCCACGGGGTGGGACTTGGCGCTCCGGCAATTGCCGGTCCGGCGATTGCCGGTCCGGCGCGGCGGCTCATCAGGCGAAACGCAGGTCATCCTGCGGTTGAGCCCGCCGGCTGCCCAATTTGGGGACGAGGGCTACGCGCTGGACGTAACGCCGGCACAGGTTGTGATTACCGGAGCGACCCCGGCAGGCGTTTTTTACGGGGTGCAATCGCTGATGCAACTGCTCCCTCCGGCTGTATGGCGGAGTGTCCTCCAACCGGGCGCCCGATGGCGCATTCCCGGCATTCGAATTACCGACCACCCGCGCTTCGCCTGGCGCGGTCTTATGCTGGATTCCGCCCGCTACTATATGCCCACGTCTTTTATCAAGCGTCTTTTTGACCTGATGGCGCTTCACAAGCTCAACCGCTTCCACTGGCACCTGACCGACGACCAGGGCTGGCGGCTGGAAATCAAGCGTTACCCAAAGCTCACTTCCGTGGGCGCCTGGCGCGCGGAAACGGTCGTGGGCCACGAGAGCAACCGGCCGAAGTACATGGACGGGGTACCCCACGGCGGATTTTATACCCGGGATGACGTGCGCGAACTGGTGGCCTACGCGCGGGAACGGATGATAACGATCATCCCGGAAATCGAAATGCCCGGGCACGCCCAGGCCGCCATCGCCGCCTACCCGGAGTTGGGTTGCACGGGCCGGCGTCTGCCGGTCAGCACGCACTGGGGCGTCCACACAACCTTGTTCAATACCGAAGCGAAGACAATCCGGTTTCTCCAGAACGTCCTCAGCGAGGTGATCGAACTTTTCCCGGGTTCATTCATTCACATCGGCGGTGACGAGGCCGTCAAGGACCAGTGGCAAGCCAGCCCGCGCATCCAGGCCCACCTCCGCAAGCTCCACCTCAAGGACGAACGGGCCCTCCAGGCCTGGTTCATCCGGAACATGGACCGTTTTCTCGCGGCACGCGGGCGACGCCTGATCGGCTGGGAAGAGATCCTGGAGGGCGGACTGGCCAAAGGCGCCGTGGTCATGGCATGGCGCCAAGATGGCGCGGCGGCTCTTGAGGCAACCGGGAAGGGCCACGACGTGGTCATGGCACCCCAAGTGCATACGTATTTCGACTGGTACCAGTCCGACGCCCATGAACCATTGGCGATTGGCGGTTATTTGCCGCTCCAGAAAGTCTATGAGTTCGAACCGGTGCCACCCAAACTCAAGGCCTCCCAGGCAACTCGCATCCTTGGCGCCCAAGGGCAACTTTGGTCGGAATATCTTCCCACGCCTTCGCAGACGGAATATATGGCCTTCCCCCGGACAGCAGCGCTGGCGGAAGTGGTTTGGTCACCGGCATGGGCAAGAAACTATGCTGATTTTCAGAGGCGGCTGAATATCCACCTGCGGCGCCTGGACATGCTGGGCGTCAACTACCGGCGCTCCGGCTGACAACACAACCTAATATCTAGATTAAAGCCACCGCGTCAGGACCGAATTGGGCAATGACTCGACGGGATTTCATCCAGAGGATAGATCGGCCGCCTGAGCCGGCGATAGGGGTATTGGGATAAATCCGGGGAATGAATCCCCGGCGTGTCCAAATCGAAAATTTTCGCGGCCATCGGCTGATAACCGGCGCGGAAATGGACGGCCGATTTCAGGCCGATCAACAGCCGTTCACGGGGTTCGATTCCCAGGCAGCGCAAGGCTTCGCAGTCGAAAGGCTGGAATCTGTTTTCCGTCAGGATAATTTCCACGTGATTGACCACGAACACGGCCGCGCGTCCCATGCGCACGCGCATCCCGGTCTGCATGGGGCCCTTATTGACATACTCTTTTTCACCGACCCAGCGCACATCTCCAGTCAGAGTCAGCGGGGAACCATGGCGGGTATCGGTTTTTCCGCCGATGACCAGCGTCGCCTGATTTCCGGCTCCCGCCCGGTGAACCTGGGCCACCGCCTCCGGGTCCACAATAAGGGCCACCACCGCCGAGGGAACATTTGCCTCCACAAGTGCCTTAAGCATGACCGTGCCATCACAAGGTGCGCCGCCACCCGGATTATCCGATCCATCGGCAAGCACAACCGGACCGCGCTTTGTCTTCAGCGCATAGTCAATGGCCTCGCGCACAGGGGTCAAGGATACACGGAAATCCCGGCGATGTGACCAGAGATAATCCGCCAGTTTATCCGCCGTCCGCTGGGCCAAGGCGACATCGGCATGGGCGGTTACCACCACGGCGACCCCCGCATCCCGGATATCGGCAAACGGGAAACCACCGGCCAAGGTAATGCTGATAATCCCCGCCTGCCGTTCCAATTCATGAACAAGGCGGAAAGCGTCCGCCATGGGACCTTGAAGCGTACATTGCCGGGGGGGAGCGATGAGCAGGTCCACCTGTCGGTAAGCCACAACCGGATTGACCGTCCCCTTCAGGATGGCGATCATCAGGTTTGCCGCTTCTTCGCCACGCTCAGTATAATCAATGTGCGGATAAGTGTCGTAGCCGATCAGCGTCGTGGCCGTATGGGCCATTCGCGCGGTTATATTGGCGTGCAGGTCCAGGTTGGCAATAACGGGGACCCGGGGACCTACCAGGGAGCGAACCTGCTGGAGCAGATCGCCTTCAACATCCTCGCACTGATCCGTGACCATCGCGCCATGCAAGTCCAGGAGCACGCCATCCACCGGCAGGGCCCGGCGCAGTTTATCCAAAAGCTCCGTGCTCAGGCGCGTATAGGCCTCGTGGCGCACCGTCGCTGACGGCTGGGCAAACGTCCAAATCAACGGCGCCAGTTCCACCCCTGATTTTTCGGCCACTGCAATATACCCGCCGGTACACATGGCAACTCCCCGCAGAGTTTGCAGAATTTCCTGGTCTTTCAGCAAACCCGGAAAGGTGCCTTTACGTTCAAAAGCCGCGTAATCCGTCAATCCCTCGGCAAACGTATTCGTTTCGTGGAGCAGGCCGGCAATTGCAATGCGCATGATTTTATCCCATCCGTGGTGTGAGGACACCCTTGAACGATGCGACTTTGGGCAGGGGGCCGACGATCGGCCGGGCATATTCCAGGAAAGCCGGGGTAACGTCATTGCCCGCCTTATTAATGAAGTCCTCCGGCATGTGGCGGGTAGACTTGGCCACGGCTTTGAGCGGCACGCGCTCGAAAAATACGGAATATTTTTTGCCCGGCTTGCGACGAATGGCGACGGATCCATCCGAATCTTTGCTGACCGCCCAGCGCACGGCCAGCTCGCCGACAATCCGCGCCTCGCGAGCATCCGTCTCGGAAATCAGACCCGGGAAAGAGCGTTGGAGGTAACCGAAGGTGTCGGCGCGCACGCGGGTGATCTGGGTCTGCGTCTTGATCTCGTTGGCCAGCAGGTCGCCAAGCGCCCCCGTGCCGCTGAGCTGGACGTTGCCATGCGAATCGGTTTCGGTTATAAACTTGGTGGCAATGGCCGAGCCCTCGGCATCGGAAATTCCCTCGGATACAGCAACGACGCAACGGCCCAATTTTTCATACACCCGCTTGACATCTTCGATGAATTGTTTCACCACGAACGGTCTTTCCGGCAGGTAGATCAGGTGCGGTCCGTCGTTGGGATTGACGCGCGCCAGGGCGGCGGCGGCGGTCAGGAAGCCGGCATGCCGTCCCATGATCACGTCAATCTTGACACCCGGAAGCGCCCGGTTGTCGAGGTCGCCGCCCATGACGGCGCAGGCGACAAACTTGGCGGCGCTGCCGAAGCCGGGGGTATGGTCATTTTCGAGCAGGTCGTTGTCAATCGTCTTTGGGATATGGAAACAGCGGAAATCGTAATTGATCTTGCGGGCCTTCTCGTTGATGATATGCGTGGTTTCGGCCGAATCGTTGCCGCCGATGTAAAAGAAATACCGGATATTATATTTAAGCATGATGCCAAAAATCTTGAGGGAGTCCTCCTCGGTGGGTTTCTTGCGCACAGTGCCCAATGCCGAGGACGGCGTCGCTGCGACCGCTTCCAGGTTGGCCGCAGTTTCCTTGCGCAGGTCAATCATTTTCTCATCCAGCACGCCCTTGATCCCGTGCAGGGATCCGTAAATGCCTTCGATTTCCTTGTGCTTCTTGGCTTCCTGGATGGCGCCCACCAGGCTCCGGTTGATGACCATCGAAGGTCCGCCGCTCTGCGCAATCAGCATGTTGCCCTTGAGTAATTGAGTCATTGTTTGCTCCCTAAAAAAAGCGTTAGAATTCAGCCGTCAGAATCTTAAATGAATCCTGATCCCCAAAAACGGTTGTCAGCATGGAAAATACGGCCCACTTTGTCAACGGCATTCTTGGGATGTCTCAAATAGCGCCGGGATGTTGGCGGGCGGGGCATCGGGCTGGATGTCGTGACCCCGGGTGAAGGCCCCCCCCGCCGCCGCAGAACACCAGGTCGCGCCTCAGTTTTTATTGACTAAAACACGCTTCAGACAATATGACACGAAAGGGACAAAGGAGGGCCTGCCTGCGTAGCTTCTGAGCGAAAGGAGGGCGTGCCCTCCGTAGCCCAAAGGGCATAGGAGGGTGGCGAGAGACGGAATTGAACCGTCGACACGCGGATTTTCAGTCCGCTGCTCTACCAACTGAGCTATCTCGCCATTGTCGAACAAGACAATAAATTGTGATTTTTCCGCCGGAGGCGGACCCGCCTACGGCGGGCAGTCCGCTGCTCTACCAATCCCCCTTCGCCCCTATTGCCCATTGCTTCGGGGGACAGGCTGAGCTATCTCGCCCTGCAAATATCTTTTGCGGCAATAACGGCGAGGATAATATCTGCGAGACCATTTATAATCAACGATAATTGTAATCTTTGTTTCCGGAAAATGCAGGAAGATTGCGGTGTGATTGCCAGGAAAGCCCTGTTAATTGCGGGATGGTTTTTTTGACCGGCAAATGTTAAAAGTTGCGATGCGGCCCCTCTGGTAGCGAAATAATCTTCCCGGCTGTTTTGAAATATAGCCGGGTCCATGTCGAACAACCACATTGCACGTAGTGATTTCTATTTGAAGATATCTTTCACGCTCTTTGCCGCGCCAGCCGCAGCGTCTGTGGCCCCCTTGGTGGCGTCAGCCGCCGTACCCGTAACGCTCTTGGCCGCATCAGCCGCCGTATCGGCCGCGCCCTTGGCCGTGTCCGCTGCCGCGCCGGCCGCGCCCTTAAGTGCGTCAGCCGACTGACCGGCCACCGCCTTAACCGCCTGGCCGAGACTACCAGTGATCTCGTTAATGATCTGGGTGATGGCCTCCACAAACGACGTGCCCCCCGACGCTTTGCCGATGTCCGTGACCGTCACCGACGGTAACGGCAATGCGACCGCCTTACCGAGGGTCAAGACGGACACATACGACACTTGGGCATTATTCAGCGTGAAGAGTTCGATGATCACCTTTTTGCCGGGCTTTTTCTCATCGGACTTTTTGTCTGCGGGTTTCTGCGCCATTTCCTCGTCGGAAGATTTCTTGGCATTGGCCTGGATCGTGTCGAAGTTTGATGCGCCTTCCTTGGTTTCATAACTGATTGCCGGCGCATCGACCAGGATCTTTCGCACCAGGATCGTGTCGCTCATCAGCGAATAGATATCCAGTTCCACGTCCACTTTTTCCACCGCAAACGCGGGCTTGTCCGAGTATCCTTTCGGATTGCCGACGCTCAATTGGGAAATGGTCAAGCGGCCCGCGAGCGGGCTGAGCGCGACATTTCCCACCGAGACCGTCACGCCGAGCGCTTTGGGTCCGCCGGTTGATGCCGCCGCCTTGACGATCGGATTGATAGTGAACGGCAACGTGAGCACAACGACCAGGACCAGCACAACCAACACGACAAGCACGCCGAGGATCACCTTGACCAATTTTTTCATAAAGCACCTCCCTTTTGTTGTATTTAATTTTCTGTTATCGCTCCTGCTTGTTGATAAGAAATTGCTTCGCGGGCAACATGGACGCCTGCCTATCGAAACCTGACTGATCAAGCTTTTTCACGGTGCGAGTGTGTTAAAAGGTGGCCGATATGTCAAGTTTGAAGAATAAAAAGCCGATGTCAAAATTAAATTTAAATGGGCCTCGTGTCCAAAACGGGCTTGAGTGTGATATTTCGTATCTCCCCAGTTGCCTATCGGGGCCGCGGCGGCGCAATCGGCGTTCCCGGCGGGCGCGCCGCCATCCGGCGCAGGATGTCGGCCGCGATGCGGAGCGTCTGTGACTCCGGACCGGGAAGCTTTGCGTAGGCCTTGATACTTACCACGATGTTGCGCTTCTTGAAGACGAGGAGCTCGTAGGTCGAGTAGCTCGGCGGGTCCTTGCTGTAGCTCGGGTGCCAGATCTGAACGTCCCCGCACAGGACGGCGTTCTCAGCCCCCGGCAGCGCGACGGACTTTCTCTTCTTGTCGCCCTCCTTCAGTTTCTTTTGGTACGTCTCGGAGACGCACGCGAGGGCATCCGCCCAGGTTTCCTTATCGTGGGCGTGGCATCCCGCGATCTCCACACAGTAGCGCTCCTCGCCCTTCCCGATGGGGCGCCGGAGCTGGCAGCTCGCCCAGAGACCGTGAGGACCGTGGCTGCCGTCAGTCCGGGTAAAGCCGGGGAGCTCCGGCAGGAAGGGGCCGGAGTCCCACCACCACGTCGCCATCTCATACGCGTGGAGCGCCGTCGCATCCACGATCGCGTCCTGCGCCATGGCCAGCGCAATCCGCTCCGTCGCGACGCGCCAGCGCGACACCGCGTCATCGCTCCATCTGGAATCAACGAAGCTCGCTCCCCGGCTACCGATGAGCTCGGGATCCGGAGCCAGAAACTTCGGGTTCGTCGCGCCAAATCCGTCGATCTCGAGGCGCGGAACAAGGGTGATCGAGAACGAAAGGTGCCCCTCCACGACCTGCAAGACGTATGACCCGGTATTATTCGGACCCTTGGACCACCCACCGCGGGACTCGGCCCCGACGCCAACCGGTGTCTCGATCCCGCGGTAGGTGCGCATATTCTCCGCCATCGAGCGAACCAAATCCTCCGGTATCCCATCCGGCCGCAGGGGGGCATCAAAACTAATGTGCCAACTGAGCGTCGAGCTGGTCCAAAGCTCGAGCCAGAACCAGTAGGGCACCGCTTCGGTTGTTTCGTTACGGTCGCGGACCCCGTTCCAGTTCGCGTCGCGCCAGATGTTCACCTTCCCCTCCTCCATCATCTTCGCGTACCCCTGGCGGTGGGGCGGCGGGCCCTTCGAGCGCTCTTTGTCCCAAGGGCCTTCGCTGGTGAACCCGAGGACAACGTGGCCCGCCTGTTGCCGGTCGGAGCCGCGCGTGCCCAGTGGGGCACGCACCTCCTCCCAGGAACGCCGGAAGAGGTCTCCGAAGGCCGCCGCTTCCGCCGGAGCGCTCTCGGCGGCGGAGGCGGGGAGTTGCTCACGGAGCGCCTGGTAGACCTGGTCAAGGCGCGCAACGGCATCGCGCGCCTGGCGCATCGCGTCGGTCATGTCGGCGATGGGGCGCGCGAGCCGCTCCAAAATCGCCCCCGCGTCCCGCTCACGCGCCTCGGTCACGGGGTCGGGCGGCAGGACCTCACAGGGAGCAATCGCCTTTGCCATGCCATCGATCCCCATCGTGAGGCGGTCGAGATCCGAGATCCCGCCCTCGGCCGACGGAGTCTTCGGCCAATGGCTACGGAGATCGGCCGCCTCCTCGAGCATGTCGACGAGCAGGGCCGATTCAGCCACGCGCGGATCGAGCGCGGCGCGCGCCGGTAAACCGGCCTGTGCATCCCCCGCCTCCGAGCCCTTGAAAATGGAGATTTTTTCGCGCAGCCATGCGTCCGAATCGTCGAACGCGCGCTTCCAATCGGCGAGGTCGTGCTCGTCCTGCCGCCAGCGCGCCGCGAATTCGCGCGCGTACGAGGCAAACCCGAGGGTCTCGCGCTTCACCTGCTCCACCTGAAGGCTGGCGGCCACGAGGGGCTCGCGAAACCCGGCGGCGGCGGAAAGCTCGGCAACGCGCGCATCGGCGGCGCGGTAGCGGGCGAGGAGGTCGGGAAGCTTTCGGCCGAGGCCCTCGGCATCGGCCCGGATCTCGGCCGCGGGACGAGTTCCCTCACCATACGCGCTCACGAGCCGATCACAGGTCTTTGCAAGGTCGAGCGCGTCTGCCGTGACCACGCCAATCTCGCGGGCAAGCACGTTGCCATCGGGCAAAGGAGGCAGCGCCGCTCCCGCCGCCTTGCGGCCCTGCGCCTCCTGCAGCCGGGTACAGGTCTCCATTGCATCCCCGGCCCGGCGGCGCAGCACCTCGAGCGCCGCATCGAGCGCGCGCCCTTCCGCACGCAAGCGCTCGAAATCCTCGCCGATTGCCTGGGCCCCGCGGACGCAGGTCCGCATCCGCGTGAGTTCACCCCACCCGGCTCCCTCCGAAAAACGGCGGACCGTCGCATCATTCTGGACGCGGTTCCGCTCCCGCGTCGTAAGCAGGTCGGCGCGCGCCTTGTAGGCCTCACCCCAGGATGAGCCCAGGTTCCACGCCGTCAGGGATCCGAACACGACATCGCCGACGCCCGATGGCAATGCCTGGGCGATCTGGACGGTAGTCAAGCCAAGAAGGTGCGCGTAGCCCTTTGCCGCCAGGCGGAGGTCATCCGCCCAGCCGAGTTCCCCCTTCGTAGAGCGCTCCTGCGCGATCATCTGGTTCAGGTAGGCGCGGTTGGCATCCACGGCGTCGCCGACCCCCAAGGCGAAACTGGTCCACTTGTTGCCATAAAGGATCGACCAGCCGGCCGCCCGACGGAGGTCGACGTCGCGGTTTTCCCGCTGCGCATCCTCCTGTTCGCGCATGTAGCCGCTCGCGCCGGCGGAGACGACCCCGAGCGTGGACACCGTGCGGGAGCCTGTTGTCTCGGGCTCGCTTGCGCCGCCCGGCCCAGACAGGACTTTACGCGCCGACCGCTCCTTCGTATCGAGCCCGAGTGCCTTGGCCGCTCTGGGGTGTTTGGCCTTAAGTATGGAGAGGGTGACACGGTCGCCGCGGTTGCGGCTCTCGATCTCGAGCGACCGTTTCTTCGCCGCCTCCGCCGTCGCCTGCTTCTCCGCGATCGCTTTCGAATCGCTGCCCTTACGCGCCGCCTCAAGGTCGGCCTCGGCCCGCGCGCGCGCGGTCGCGGCCTCCGCTGCCCGCTTCTCGTTCGCCTCTCGCTCCACGACGTTCATCTTCGCGAGCAGTCCCGTGACCTTATCCCTGAACTCAGTGAGGTCGGCGACCGCGGCCACACCGGTCGTGCCGAACATCCGGCAGCGGCCGTTCGCGTCACGGCCAACCTTAATGTCCTTCAGCAGTTTCACTTCCTCCGGGGTCAGGTACGTCCCCGCCTCGTCGTGGTCGAGGATGAGGTTGGACTTGAGGAGCGTCTTCGCGATCGTCTGGAAGTGCTGGTCCTGCTCGAACGGGTCCGTGGGGATGGGCCGGTCGAGCAGCGGGGCGACCTTCTTGGTGTGCTGGGCGACGGTCGTATCGTCGTGGTGAAGGAGCACCTCTTGGTCCCCGACGAGATCGAGCGTGCGCGGTACGCCCGGCGCCCACCCCATGAACCGGTATTTCTTCGACTCGATGCGGTAGTGGGAAGCCTCCGCGGTGGGGTCGAGGGCCTTGATCGCCGCCACGGCGCGTTCGTACTGCTCTTTAGTTTGGAACTCGATCTCGTAATCGCTGAACGTCCCGCGGGAATCCTTCGGGGCCGAGCCCGTAAACCGGTAGTTCTTTCCGGTCACGCCTTTCTTCCCGAGCGCCCGTTCGACGGCCTGGTCGCGCCGCGGGTCCTGCGACACGGCACGGAGCCTCTGCTGCTCCCATGCGTCAAATTCCGCCTGCGCGGCTGCCAGCGCCTTGCCCGGAAGGGGGCGGCCCGTGGCATCGCGGAACACGCGGTGCTTGCGCAGGAGTTCGTTGACCTTTGACGCCTTCTCGGACGACCAGGCCCTTTCATACGCGTCGACGTCAATGGACTCGGCGTCGCTGCCTGAGCTGTTGCCAGCTGCGCCGGGGCCGCCGGCGACAGAGAGGGCTCCGACGGCAACGAGAAGGAACAGAAAGGTTGCGAGGCTCTTTCGGAACGCGCTCATCGCCGCCACCTTTCCGCCAGCCAGCGGGCCTCAACGGTGAAAGGATCATCGGCCGGAAGACCGCGGGTGGCCTCGGTAAGCGCTTCGCGCGCGCCGCGCCGGTCTCCCCGTGCCTCCAGAAGATCGGCGAGAAAGAGCCGCAGCACACGCTCCTTTCCGTGGCGCGCCAAGAGTTCGCGCAAGAGAGCCTCGCCCCGCGCAAGGTCGCGCGAGAGACGCGCGAGGACCGCCGCCTGCAGGCCCGTTCCGAATACGTTCACCTTGGTTCCCGCGGCCCGTCGTTCCAAGTGGGCCCAGGCGTTGGTGAAGTTCCCGAGTGCCTGGTAGGCGATCACGACACGACCGCGGAGCGCGTCATTCTCGGGGTCATTCGACAGAACCTCTTCGTAAAGGTCGATCGCGATCGCGATCGAAGCCTCCGTATCCATCTGGAGGTATGCGTCGGCGAGATCCGCTGCGTAGAGGTCCACCGTGGGATCAAGGGCCACCGCCTCCTCCAAGCGCGCGATTGCGGCGTCGGCTGCCACGGGATCGCCGGCCGCTTTTACGAACGCCGCGGCTCCGAGCGCGTGGAGAAACGCGGCTCGCTCGGCGGCCTCCGGCCGGGGTGCGGCTATCGCCGTTCCCGCGACGAGCGCCGCAGGAGCGGCCTTCCCCGGTCTTTGCGCCCCCTTGTCGGGCGCACGTTCTTTCCCGCACGCCGAGAGAATGGCGACAATTACGATCCCGATGGTCGACCAGCTGAGGCGCTTCATGGCATAAATTACGGTCATATCTTTAAATTTAATTAACGGCGACACTTATTCAACAAATCGGTGCAAGTTACGGTCATTAACCATCCGTTCTTTCAGCCGTTTCCCAAATCAAGGCTGGCCGCCAGCTATTGTAGATTCCGATTTCTTAAGATAAAATCCCGCGATTTTTAGCGAAAATTTACTGTCTGAACCGCGTGTTCCATAGATGCATGGTATTTATCAAAAAGATCGGAAGGCGTGGTATAACCCAGCCAGCAAAAACAGGATTTGGTTTCGGTTATGTATTGCTCCTGGGCAAAAAGTTCAGTGCTCCCCGGCGCCTGATAAGAAACCCTGATTTTATAACCCGGGCAATCGCTTAATTTGCAGGATTCTTTGCTTATTAATTTAAACTTCCGGGCGGTCTTCATCTGGCTTAAAAATTTCTCGACTTCGCCGTCTAATGTTTTACCGGCCTGCTTGGGAATAAATTGAAAAGTAATCGTCGTATTATATTCCTCTGTGCCCTGTTTCCCCGAGAAAACAAGGCCGTTCTTGATGTTTTCAAATGTCCATTTTTCCGGAACCTCCACGGCAAAATTATATTTTTGTTCGTCTGTATATTTCTTATAACTATCTTCAGCGATGCTGGAAAAAACCGGCATGCTAAATAAAACAACGGCCATAACGGCGACTAAATTTCGCATCTTATTCCCCTTTCTTTTCTTGTTTTGGCGGAATAATATCGAACATACAGTTTGTTTTTTCCGCCACGTTAAACCAGGCCATGGTCAATGCCAGGCTGTTCCCATAAAAAATAGTAAATAATGATTTTTCTTGAGAATCATAGTCTATCAATTGGGCTGCAAAACGAATGCCCACCCCTTTGTATTCTTAAACCCTTTCCCGGTCCGGCAGGGGATTCTGAAGCCGTTGAAACTTTTTTCAAGACAGGATGTTCCGACCCGCGAACCAGGATTCCGCAGTTGGGACAAAAGCGGGCACTTTCTTCCAAAGCCGTTCCGCACTGATGACAGGATTCCATTGGCGCATCCCCCTCGGGCTGCAATCTTACCTCTCAACCTCCAGCGATTGCAACTTTTTGTTAGCAGGTTCGAATCCCTGGCCGGCTGCCTTTTGAAACCACTGGACCGCACGGTTCCGGTCTTGTGGGATCCCCTGTCCATAGAGAAACATCAGGCCCAGGTTATATTGAGCCATAGCCTCTCCTTGTTCGGCGGCTTTGCCGTACCATTTAAAGGCTTCCTGAAGATCCTTTGGCCGGCCTAAACCCTCAAAGCACATAACACCCAGATTAAGTTGAGCCTCAGCATAGCCTTTATCTGCGGCCAGCTGATACCATTTCAGGGCTTCCGGATAATTTTGTGGAACCGCGCGGCCTTGTCGATATAGTTGGCCTAAAATATATTGGGCTTCCGGATAGCCGTTGACGGCACTCATCCGGTACCATTTCAAGGCTTGGGACAGGTCTTGGGATACTCCCAAACCCTGCTGATATAATTTACCCAGATTATATTGGGCCGCAGCCTCGCCCTGTTCGGCGGCCTTTGCATACCATTTTAAGGCTTTGCTGTAATCCTTAGGAAAGCCGATCCCATTTTGATACATCCCTCCCAGATTGAGCTGGGCCGGAGGGTATCCTTGTTCAGCAGACATTTGATACCATTTAGCGGCTTCCGAATAATCTTTCGGTACTTCACGACCCTGCCGGTATATTTGCCCCAGATCAAACTGGGCCAGGGGGTGCCCATGGTCGGCGGCCAGACGATACCATTTCAGTCCCTGGGCAAGGTCCCGGGGTACTCCATGGCCTTGGACATAGAGTTGGGCCAAGTAGAATTGGGCCCTAATGTCACCCCGTTGCGCAGCTTGGTTAAAATACTTTGCCGCTTCATTATAATCCTGAGAGGCCCCTTGGCCTTTTAAATATTTTAAGCCTATTTGAAATAAGCCGCCGGCAAAGGCCTCTTCCGGCGTATTGCGAACCTGATTTGGATCCTCCCGGATACCTTTTTGCCATTCTGACAGGACCGATGGTTTTTTCTCCGGCGCTGGGGAGGGCATCGGCGATTGCGCCTGTGCAGCAAGGATGGCAATGCCGGCAAACAGGGTGGCAAGTATTTTGTTCATAATGTTTCCAGCGCGAACATTCATTTTTTTGCCCCCTTGATCTTCAGGGCATCTTTTCCACTAAATATTTTTTCGACATTGCCGGCAATTCGATCAAATGCCTTCACCTCCGTATGCATGACCGACACCGTGTGTTCCTTGCCAAAACATATACTCATATTATAACATTTCATTATGCCAATGCAATACGCCCGATTAATTACTTCAGTTCTTCATCAATAAGCCGGGTTATGTATTAAAACGTCGTTGCGAACTGGATATACCCCGCCGGCGAGAGGGCCTGAACAGCCTGGTTGATGTTGTCGTCACCTGAACGCGGTTTCATTCCAACTTTTCGTCGGCCGCGTATTTCGGCTTTACTTTACCTTGCCGCCCGCTTAATTTTTAAATCTATTCGATCTTGGTTTTTTTATTGGCGTGCTTGGAATTTGAAAATCCGGAAAGGAGAAAGTCATGCCGCTTATTGATCTACCCCTGGTGAAATTAAAACATTACCGGGGACGGAACCCAAAGCCGACCGATTTTGAGCGCTACTGGGACCGGGCCCTGAAAGAAATGCGCGCCGTGGATCCGCAGGTCGAGCTTGTGAAGAGCGATTTTCAGACGTCGGTCGCGGATTGTTTCGATCTATATTTTACCGGTGTGCGCCAAGCCCGGATTCACGCCAAATACATCCGGCCCCGGAATTGCCCGAAGCCGCACCCCGCCGTGCTCCTCTTTCACGGCTATTCCGGAAACGCCGGCGAATGGTACGACAAACTGAATTATGCCGCCCTGGGTTTTTCCGTGGCGGCCTTGGACTGCCGCGGGCAGGGCGGACAATCCGAAGACACCGGCGGCATCAAGGGCAACACGCTTAGAGGTCATATTATCCGCGGACTGGATGAAGGCCCAAATCAGCTCCTGTTCCGTCATATATTCCTGGACACGGCTCAACTGGCGCGGATTGTCATGCGCCTCCCGGAAGTGGATGCGGGGCGTGTCGGCGCCATGGGCGGTTCACAGGGGGGCGGGTTAACCCTGGCCTGCGCCGCGCTGGAGCCGCGCATCCGCCGCGCCGCACCGGTGGTTCCCTTCCTCAGCGACTACAGGAGAACCTGGGAGATGGACCTGGCCAAAGATGCCTACGAGGAGCTAAGAACCTATTTCCGGCTATTCGATCCGCGGCACGAACGGGAGGCGGACATATTCTACCGGCTGGGTTATATTGATGTCCAGCATCTGGCGCCCCGCATCCGGGCGCGCGTGTTGATGGGCACGGGGCTCATGGATACCATTTGTCCGCCTTCCACCCAATTCGCCGCCTACAACAAGATCCGCTCGCCTAAGGCCATGGTTATTTATCCCGACTTTGGGCATGAAGGCTTGCCTGGCTTCCAGGACAGGGCGTTTCAGTTCATGGCAAATCTGTAAACTGGAAATTTTAGTGAAACTTGCGCCCGTCGCCGCCAAGCGGAAGGCGTCTGATGTGTTTGTTTTTTGAAGACGCGGTTGAATTGTTGGATACTCCCGAATCCACAGGAAAATGCGATTTCGGCGCAAGTGCTTTGCGTATGGGCCAACCGATCGCGAGCTTGGGTCAAGCGCAGTTCTTGAAGATAATCATGCATCGTGTTACCAGTGGCGGTTTTGAATGTGCGCGCAAGATGTCTGGCGGAGACATGGATGGCCTGCGCGACAGCAGCCAAGGTCACATGTTCCTCGGCATGTGTCTGGAGAAATTCCTTTGTCCTTTCAACGAGCGATTGCGATGGCCTCGCTTTCAAGCGCAGGGATTGCAGATACATGATTTGATTTGTAAATAACGTTAACAACATCATTACATCCCTTTGCCGGGCTTTGGATAGAGATCGGCTTTGCATGAAGAGCGACTTCAGTGGTTTGATCTGGTTTAATGGAATTCCCAATTGGTGCAATTTAATCCGGGCGCGCCGCCAAGATCGAGTTGTAGGGGGATGGTCGAGTATCTGCCCGCTTAGAATGACAGCTGCGATTTTGTGATCGATGGAAATTGGCAGCATAAACTCTCGCAACCCAGCAAAACATCGGTAACAAGTTGGCGTTTTTGTTAAAATTACATGCGCCAAAGCGGAGCGGTCGGAGTTTAAACAGGCGGACCTGGCTTCAGGAATACGTTGCACTGCGGCACAAAACGGGTTCGCCCGCCCACTCTTTCCGGATACAATGAAGCAAAGTCCATTGGCCGAAAGCAAACCGACGTTCAATCCAAACAATCGCCAAATCAATCGGAACAGGCTGTGTATGGCCGGCAGGGACGCCAAGGAATCAACAATTGGCGTGTCGGCATGAATTTGCCGCGAATTGATTCCATGAATGTTTTGCACAGACGCAAAGCTAACATTTCAACGGAGAAATGTCCATATATGAGCAGTTATTTGTCTGGAAATGAGTAGTCGTCGGAGTCATGAATTTGTAGTATTAATTTTACGCAAACAATATGTTTTGCCTTCAAAAGGAGCGAACGATGGAAATGGTTAAACCGGCATGTTCAAAAACCAGCAGTCCTATGTATGGTGATGCCTTCTCAAAGGCAACCGCCTGGGTGGCCACGCCCTTTTCCTCCCGTCCTTATTATCCAATGACGCTGGGCAACGGCAGCGATTTTATCACGATTGATTACATGGGCTCCATGCTGTGCGGCCTGGATGGGCACGCGCACAAGGAGCAGCACCAGGGGCTGATCCCCGGCTGGTATAAAGTTGCCCAGCGAGTAATGCATATTCCTCCGCGGTTGTCCCGGGCCCATCCATTCCCCAGCCTGACGTGCTTTACGCAACCAACCATCCAAGCGGGCGTGAATATCCGGGTGAACGGCGAAATCACCGAGGCGTCGCATTACGTTCAGTCCTTCGACGCCCGGCGGGCGATCCTGTCCACCGAGATCACGCTGTTCGGCGGCCACTGGCGTTCGCAAACGTACCTGACCGATGACCACCTGTGGGTCGAGCGGTTGGAAGTGTTACGCCTGCCTAGGGGCCAGACCATCGACGTTGTTTTTTTCATCCGGCCCGTTACGGCGCCAACCGCCGCAGGCACAATGCTGTGCCGCCAGTCCAAGCTGGATATCAAGCCGCTGCCCAAGGAAGGTGCCGTGGCGTTCGATTATACGCTCGCGCCCAATGATTTTCATGGCCGGGGCGTTATGTGGGCTTCGCCCAAAGGAAAGATCGGGATAAGCGTATACCCAGGCTGTGCCGAAATTATTTTCAGCGGTATCAAACCGGGCTTTGCCGCGACCCGTTATCTCGTGGCTGTGGACGATGCCGAAACGTCACGGGGACCGGAAGAAGCGCGTGCCAGCTATCGGCGATTGAAAGCTTGCGCAGAAACCGATATCCGCAAAACGCATGTCAAGGTGTGGACGGATTTTTCCCGGCAATCGTCCCTGGCCGTGCCGGATCGTGAGTATCAGCAATTATATGATTTAAGCATGTATTGGATGCGAGCCAATCAATATCCGAAAACAGGGTCATTGAATCTTGGCCCATTCCCCTGCCATTGGGGCGGCGGCGCAAATGCAATTTGGGACGCCGGGATTATGCAGGTGCCCTTGTTGGCGAGTAACCATGTCCAGGAAAGCAGGAACCTGCTGGAATTTTACCGGATGCGGATGCCGCGTGCGCGCGTAGTTGCCAAGACTCTGGGATATCCGGGCGCTCGTTTGTGCTTTTTTGCCGCCGCCAACGGCCAGGATGCGCATGCCGATCCCGAAAGCATGCGGCATGAAAAGATTATTTTCAACGCCACGGCTTGTCTGAGTTTTTATGACCACTGGCGGATCGCGGGGCGGGATGATTCGCTGGAGGCCGACCTTGGAATCATGCGGGAGTTACTGGATCATGTTCTGGCGGTGGCGGTGATGGAAAAGGATGACCGTGCCTATATTGTTGATGCCTTTGGTGCGAGCGAGGGACGTTGCCTGGTTTCCAATGATTCTTTCCTGGCAACCAGTTTAGCGCGCGCCTTGCGGGGGTATTGTGAAATGGCGGAAGCTTCCGGCATGCCGGCGCCGGAGCGCTATCGGGCGGTTGCCGTCAAATTGGCGCAAGGGCTCCGCGAGAATTACCGCCGTGGAATTATCATGGCCGACAAAAATGCCGCGCAAGGGGGTGGCAGCCCGCTGCTGGCGCTCTTAAATTTACCGGATGCCTTGAAAAACGATTATACTCCAAAATCATTGGAATATTGGATGAGGGACGCCAAGACACCATGGGGCTTTGACAAGCCCCAGAAAAATTACCGCGATTGGCCCTGGTCTCATTGCTGGCTGTCCATTATTTTCAGCCATTGGGGATGGGGGCGCAAGGCGTTCAAGGAACTCCGGCTGGCCATGAAAGATTGCAGTTCGCTGGGCGCCATGCCGGAAAAAATCCGCTTGGACAGCTATGCCATCAACTACTGGTATACTTCAACACATGCGTCTTATCTTCAGGCATTCCAAACGGCGCTTTGCCACGACCGCACGGATGACGCGATTGGGTTACTGCAGGGCATGGACGGCACGTGGCAGGATCTGAAGTTTGATCAGTTGCGTATGAGAGGCGGTCTTTTGGTGTCATTAAAGATAAAAAAAGGGCGTGTCCGTGAATTGGTCCTGCGTAATGCAGGTGTCCGGCCCGTGCAGCGCAAATTGATCTGGAATTCGCGCTATGCCTGCGCTTTGTCCCAGGAAGTGTTCCTGCGACCAGGCCAAACGACCCAGGTATGCTGAAAAAGGAGACTGTAAGATGCGTGTCATGATTGAACCTTGGTTTGGATTGGCAATTCTCTTGATGAGCCTGCGACTTGGCGCTGCCGCCGCGGAAATGCAGCCTGCAACAGCGCCTCCAATCCCGGAACTGAGCATTCCAATCTGTTTGGTGGCGCCCAGGCTGGATGGTGTGCTCGATGACGTCTGCTGGCAAACGGCGGCACCGATCACGAATCTGCACATTGTTGGCGAAGCCGGCAAGACGTCTGGAAGGTATAAGGTCTACGTGATCCGGGACAATGCTTGGGTTTATGTCGGGTTTCGGGTGATCCAGGCAGTGTCCGAACGCAATCCACCGACTTTCCGCAAGCACGATGAAGAAGTCCAAAGCGAGGATAACGTACAGGTGTCGTTCGATCCGGGAACGGACGGCCAATTATATTATCAATTTCTTTTGAGTCCGCTCAATGTACGGGCGGATTTCCGCATGACACGGGCGGGGGGGCGCGACCGGGAGGACTGGAACATTCCATGGCGCTCGGCGACAAAGCAAGATGATCAAGGCTGGTATGCTGAAATTGCTTTACCGCTAAGCTTGCTGATGGCTGGCGGCAACCTGGCCAAGGCGCGCTTTAACGTCTTGGCGGATGCCTTCGTGGTACAGCGCGACGCCTGCGCCGCGCAGGTCGGGATCAAGCGGGAGGAATCGAGCTGGGCACCGCTAAAGATTCATTTTCACGAACCGGAGCAATTCGGGTATTTGCGTGGGATGACTAAGCAGGCGATCACGACACCATTCCTGCCGTTTTTCAGCGAAGTAAAAATTTCGCCATATCGCATGGCCGATAATAAATTCTATTATGATGTGCGCTCGGAGGTGCGGGACATGGGCAAGCAAGGCGGACAAGTGAAGCTGAGCGTGGAGGACAAACCATCGCAGGGCCCGAGCCGCAAAATCGAGCAGACGCTGGATATCAAATGCGACGGCACGGGGCAAACCTTCAGCCTGGCTGTGCCGGTGGATATACCCGGCAAGCGCACGGCGGTTCTGAGCCTGGGCAATGCGGCGGGCGAAGTATGGCAGTCGGTCTTGTTGGATGAAACGGCGGCACTGGATTTATTTTCCGCGTATTTGGATCGCAATTATTATACGGCAGAAAAAAAGGCCACAGCCATGTGCCGGATCGGACTGCCGGCGGAGGGATTGAAGGGGATGGTACTGCAGGCCAAGGGTCCGAATGGGAAAACACTGGCCAAGGCGCAAAATCTTCAGCCGGTGATGTCATTCGGGATACCGTTGGCGGACCTGGCGATTGGTGAGCAGCGGATCACGCTGGAGTTATGCCGCGCTGATGCGAGTGTACTGACTCGCCAGGAGGTGGCGTTGTTGAAACGCGCACCCAAGAGTGGTTGTGAGTGGAAGATTGACCGGGTCAATCGCATTCTGCTCAAGGATGGCATGCCCTTCTTTCCCTTCGGGTTTGTCATGGAGTCAATTTCAGCCACGGATGATTGGGCTTTCGAAGATGTAGCCGAAATGGGGATCAACAGCATCCAGAATTACCTGTGGAATATTGCCTGTTCCAACGAAAACGAGGTGGCCGCCAACGCGCGGTCATATCTTGATACGGCCAGCAAATATAATCTGCAGGTGCTGCTGACATTAGATGTATGTTACAGTACGCCCGTGTCGGTGGACGATCCGGAAGGCATATTGACGCCAGACCAACTCAAGCGGTTACAGGAGTTAACCAAAACCCGCCGAGGTAGTAATTTGACCGCTTTGCGAACATCGCTGGTCCTGGATCCCATCTTGAAACCCATGACGGTTACCAATAAGGGCAAGATGTTTTTTCAGATTTACGAGAAGCAATTGCCCTATTTCATGGCCGCCGTAAAGGCCGCCAAATCCGTGTCTAACCTGATTGGATATAATATATTCGATGAGCCGAATATCTCGGGTCTCAACCAGGACATAGCCGGACGCCATTATAACGGAAGAATCCATGAAAACGATGGCTATCATCCGGTCATCACTATATATAATACGCTGTGGGATACATCGGAATACCGGACGCGGTCTACGGACTGGTGTGATGTCCTGATGCAGGATCCCTACTGGATTCCCGCCGGCGGTAGAAACAGGCCGGCCCAATCGGTTATTAATTATGTCGCCGGAATGGTGGCGCGCACTAAGCGGTTGGCCGACAGCGCGCGTTGCGTTACCATGACTATGCCGCATTCCGAGTTCTGGGGCGGCGACCCGAAACGCAGCCTGTTGCCTGCTGAGCAACGCTGCCAGACCTATCTGGCGTTGATTCATGGTTCCAAAGGCATTATTTATTACCGATATCCGCTTTATTCACCTTCAATGGCCGCCATGCTGAAACAATTAGCGCAGGAAATGAAAGTATTAGGTCCGATCTGCCTGGAGCCGGACGTCGAACAGCAAGTGGTATATTTACCGGG
>Ga0247841_10003141_pt1 | contig 31215 bp, 31 predicted proteins | sample LaCruzMarch2015__2_FD_192410 | JGI IMG/M metagenome (GOLD analysis project Ga0247841, IMG submission 192410) | Freshwater microbial communities from meromictic Lake La Cruz, Castile-La Mancha, Spain - LaCruzMarch2015_18m | ecosystem: Environmental > Aquatic > Freshwater > Lake | place: Spain...
ACCCTAAGTGATCAAGCGATAAAGTTGATAATTTCATTTCAGGCCCCTTCATATCCCTTTTGGGCTTATTGAATCGTGTCAGAATAAAAATGTTTCATAAAGAAAGGACGACCTGCGGGATGTGGGTATTAAGATAGACATATCAAGCCGAATATAGCGAGGTTGAAATGGCCAAGAGCTACAAGCTCCGTATTTACGAGATCCTGGAGTCGACCAATTCCGAAGACAAAACGGCTGAGGCAGTAAATCTCTTTATGCTGGTACTGGTGGTCCTCAATGTCACTGCGGTGGTCCTGGAAACAGTGGAGAGCATTTATGCGGCCCACAAGGATCTGTTCCATTACTTCGCGGACATATCCGTAGTAGTATTCACCATTGAATACATTTTGCGCCTCTGGTCATGCGATGTGGACCCTAAATACAGCAGTCCCTTCCTGGGAAGATTGCGCTTCGCCCTGACTCCTTTGGCATTGATCGATCTTCTGGTGATATTGCCAACCTTAGCCGCCCTTGCCTTTCCCACAGATCATACGCTCCTCCGAAGCCTTCGCGTGCTCTGGACCTTCCGGCTGCTTAAGCTCAGCCGCTACTCAAAGTCCCTGCAGACCATAATGGATGTGGTACGCGCCCAGCAGCGCGAGCTGGTCATGAGTTTCTCGGCCATCATTTTCTTCATGGTGCTATCCTCGACGGTGATTTATTTCCTGGAGCATGAGGCTCAACCCCAGCGTTTTCCGGACATACCCGCTACCATGTGGTGGGCGGTACTGACCATTGCCCACCCTCTGCGAGAATTTTTATCCCATAACCACTCTGGGAAAGCTGTCCGGCGGGCTGATTATAATCTTGGGCGTGGCCACCTTCGCCCTGCCTACGTCGATTCTAACCTCCGGCTTTGTGGATGAGCTGGAGAGACGCCGGGAGGAGAAGGAAGCCGCAGCGAAAGAAAGACTGGAAAATGGCCCTTAAATGACGCTGGAAAGAATTTAAATGCAAGACAGCTCTCCATAAAAGCCGACAATGAAGAAGGACCTCAAGACACGCATCTACGGCATACTGGAGCCGGGAGATGAGGACAGCAAGTACTTCGACCCCTTCATCATGGGCCTGATTGTATTAAACGTAGCCGCGGTGGTCCTGGAGACGGTGCAGTCGATCTACTCTGCATACGCCCCCCTCTTTTATGCTTTCGATGTTTTTTCCGTGGCCGTCTTCACAGTTGAATACATCCTTCGTGTTTGGAGCTGCACCGTAAATCCCAGATTCAAAGATCCGGTGCGAGGCAGGCTGCAATTCCTGGTGACGCCTCTGGCCTTAGTCGATATCATAGCAGTGTTGCCTTTCTATCTGCCCGTCTTCTTCATGGATTTGAGGTTCATGCGAGCCATGCGCCTCTTCCGGCTCTTTCGGGTGCTGAAGCTGGCCCGTTACTCCCAGGCGCTGCAGACCTTCGTGGATGTGCTGCGGCTGAAGAAGGAAGAGATTTTGCTCATGTTCTTTGCCATCATGATACTGCTCGTCGTCTCCTCCAGCCTCATGTACGAGGCGGAGAACGCTGCTCAGCCCGAGGCCTTCTCCAGCATTCCGGTGGCCATGTGGTGGGGCATTGTGACCCTGGCCACGGTGGGCTACGGAGATGTATATCCCGTGACACTCTGGGGCAAGCTGATAGGTTCGATAGTAGTAATATTAGGCATAGGCCTCTTCGCCCTGCCCACCGGGGTTCTGGCCTCCGGTTTTGCCGAGGTGCTGGCTAAGAGAAAGGAGGATCGCAAGATGCAAAAATTTAGATGCCCGCACTGCGGACGGTATATCGGTGATCTGGCCTGCTCTGCCGGGCCTGGCGATGGCGAGCTCAAGGAAAAATAGAATAGATGGCAGGGATAATGCTGCCCGCATGAAGGCTTCTCGCGATATCGTCAAGGTTGAACTGGCAGAAGAGTTTAGGATCTGTCCCCTGTGCGGCTATGAGCTGGGATTTCACAGCTCTTTTCTGCAGGCGGAGGATGGCTATCGGATCATCCTCATCTGCCCGGAGTGCGGGGCGCGGTATGATGTGGGATGGAAGATGTGAAGACATTGATATACTTGCAATGCATTGTAATACAAGGTGATTGAGATCTCCACATCCGTATCGATTAGGCTCCCTGATGACATGGCAGATAGCCTGAAGAGCCTCTCTGAAACCATAGATCGCTCCAAGGCGTATATCATCAAGAAAGCATTGCAGGCATATCTTGAGGATTATTCAGATTACCTGATTGCCCAGGAGCGTTTGAACGATAAAAACGACAGCGTGATATCCCGCGATGAGATGAGGGAACTAATTGGCCTGCCGGATTGAGTACAAATCATCCGTGGCCCACGACCTGAAGAATCTGGACAAGGCTGTTGCCCTGAGATTAGTCAAAGAGCTGGAAGAGGCATTATCCTGCGACCCGGACTGCGGAGATGCGCTCACCGGGCAATTCAAAGGACTGTTCAAACTGCGCATAGGAGAATATCGGGTCGTCTATTCCAAGAAAATGGGCGGAGTATTGGTGTTGCGAATCAGAACTCGCAGCAAGGTATATCGATAATGAAATGACGGCGGCACCCCAGCGCAGGGATCTCAGGAGAAATGCTATGGACGACAACTTGGAAAAGCTCGCAAAGAGCGTGAAGACCTTCACGCCCCAGATGCTGGAGCCACCCTACAGCGGCATCACTACCTTTTTCGGGGCGCCGCACCAGCCGGAGATAAAAGATATGGACATTGCCCTGGTGGGCGTGCCCTTCGACCTGGGCGTGACCAACCGCAGCGGTGCCCGCCTGGGCCCGCGCGAGATCAGGAATCAGTCCCTGCTGGTGGGAGTCTACAACCACTACAGCCGCATGTCGCCCTTTGCCGCTCACCGAGTGGCGGATGTGGGAGATGTGCCCTTCCATACCACCTACAATCTGGATGAGGCCCTCACAGATATTGAATCATTCTACCGGAAAATATCATCGGCCAATGTCCTTGCCATAACCGCAGGCGGAGATCACTCCATAACCTTTCCCATTCTCAAAGGCCTCTCTTCAAAAGAGAAGGTCGGCCTCATTCATTTCGATTCGCATTGTGACACGTCGGCACCTTTTCACGGAAGCGGATTGCAGCACGGCTGCCCCATGCGAAATGCCGTAGAGGCAGGGCTGGTGGACCCAAAGCGCACTGTGCAGCTCGGCATCCGGGGCGCGGCGGAGCTGCTCTGGCAATTCTCCTACGACTGCGGTATGAGAGTAATTCACATCGAAGAGTTCTATGAGCTGGGAATGAAGAAAGTAGTCTCGGAGATCAAGAGCCGGGTGGGAGACGGTCCGGTCTACATATCCTTCGATATCGACTGTCTGGACCCGGCCTTCGCTCCGGGTACGGGAACCCCGGTGGTGGGAGGCATGAGCAGCTTCGAGGCCTTGCAGGTCTTGCGGGGCCTGTCAGGGCTGAACATCATCGGCGGGGATCTGGTGGAGGTAGCCCCACCCTACGATGCAGGCGGGATTACGGCTCTGGCCGGGGCCACGCTGATGTTTGAAATTCTCTGCCTGGCGGCCCAGTCCAGGGCTACCAGTACGGCTGGGCTGAAATGAACCTATGTTTTGACTTCGCGGCTTCGCGGCTTCGCGTGAAACCGTACCCGGTTGAATCTCACGCGAAGTGATCCCATAAGTTTGCGGAAAATATTCTTAGCAAGAAATAAATATATGAAGGGAGAAAAGATACTGCAATGAAAAAGAGAGCCAGAACTTCGCGAGAGCTTACCACCGTTGATGACATTCTCCTTAAGTTTGAGCAGGAGTTCACAGACCCTGATAATATCGAAACCATTGCGGTCCTGGGAACAACGCTTGGTAGAAGTGGCCGTTTGGATGAGGCAATACAGCAATTCGACAGGGCCATTGAGATCGATCCTAATTTCTGGGACGCCTGGTTCAACAAAGGAGTGGCTCTAATCAACAAAAAAGAGGACGCTAGAGCCCTGGAATGCTTCCAGATGGCGGCCTCGATAGATCCCGATATCTCTATCCCATGGCTTAAAATGGGCGAGATCCATAAGCGAATGCACAATTTTAATAGAGCCGTTGAATGCCTGGATAAGTGCCAGGCCATTGACCGTGAAAATACCTATGCACTTGGGGTGAAACTGGAGATCTTCCTCGAAAAAGGAGAACCGGAAACGGCTCTGCAAGTTATTGATAAAGCCCTGGAGATCGGACCGGAGGATAGCAGCTTCATAGTGCGCAAAGGAGAGATTCTGTCATCCCTGGGCCGTCATGATCAAGCGCTCTCCTGTTTCGATGAAGCTCTGAAAATTAGCCATGAGGTTACCATAGCCTGGTACGGCAAAGGAGCGATCCATTTCCAGAAGGGTCTTTATGATGAAGCCCTGCAATGTTTTGAAACTGCTATAAAAATTGATGGTGAATACTATGATGCGTCAAGGGGGAAAGCCTTTGCCCTTCTTGCCCTGGAAAGATTCCATCCGGCCTTGAAGGAATTCCAGTTCTTGACAAAGAGGTACTCGGAATCCTTTGAATTCAGCATGGGCAAGGGCCTGGCCCAGATGGGCCTCCGGAGATACCCAGAGGCGCTTAAATTCCTGGACAGAGCCATACGCCTGTGTCCCAACAATGCCGATGCCTGGCAGGAAAAGGGAAGTCTGCTCCAGAAAATGGACAGCGAGGTGGAGGCGAAATCTGCATTTGCCGAGGCCCAACTACGGAAAGCGGCAGGTGAGAGACGCTGCCCATATTGGCCTAATGATTTAGCTCAAATTCAGTACTTGAACTTCATAAATTGAGTTTAATGGCGAATTCCCAGCGATCTTTCTACCTCGCCATCGCCTCTTTTCTCATCTCTTGCGGCATCTTCTCGATAGCATACCGTAGCGCTGTACGCGGCATCTTCGCTTTCCACCTCATCACGTAGTCGAAGACCTCCGAAGGATGTTTGCGGCTCGCCTCCTTGAGCAGCCAGCCGTAGCCCTTCTGCACCATGTCGTCCCTGTCTGTGAGTAGAATGTCGGATATCTCGAAAACCTCCTTCAGAAACAGGCCCTTCCGGGCGGGAAGGATGAGCGTCACAGCGGAGGCGCGCCGCAGCCAGCGGTTTTCAGCGCGGGCCCAGATCGCCAGGTTTTCGATGAACTGCGGATAGGTCTCCACGAAGGTGCCCAGGGTGTGGTTGCAAAGCGTGTCGCACTTGGCCCAGTTGTCCACGTACAGATCCACCCATCTCTCGAATACGGCAAAGTCCTCTGGCTCGTACTTGCGCCGCAGAGAGTAGGACCATTCGAAGGCGATGAAGGCCTCCTCACCAAAATTGGCCTGCAAGAGATCTTCGCAGAGAGAGAAGATCTCTTTTTTGTCTCGACCTTTTATATCCCGAAAATACTTGGTGGCGATCTTTTTGACAGCAGCGCTCTTCACGCCGTGGAACTTAACCACCTCTTTGAAGAAGCGCTGAGCGCTCTCCCGAGTCTTCTCGTCAATGCTTTGCTGCAGTTCACGGCGCACGGCCGCCAGGACATCACTTTCCATATTTTACCAGTGGATTTACCTTTGTCAAAAGATCTTCGCTAATCCAATTCTCGCCTGCATCCACAAGACCTGCTCTTCGCCTTCCCTCTCCCGCCAGTACATGGAGAGCTCCCTGCCCCGTCCCAGTTCCTGCTTCTTCTTCTCCACGCCGCCCCGCTCCTCATAGTGCTTCTGTGTATCCTGCAGGATGCGCTCGAAGCTCACCTCCTGCAAAGCTTCGCCCATGAGCAGCCGCTCCTCGGTGTCCCCCTTCAGGAAGACGCATTCAACCGTTGGCACCCCTAGAAATCGCCTGATCTCCCTGGCCAGCTCGTATCCCTGCAAAGCAGGAACCACCAGATCGCAATCCAGAAAATGGCGCTGCAGTATCTTCAGAAGCTCTGTGAAGAGATGAAAATCCATATCAACGTATTTGAACAGCTTATCGAGTACAATTTTTCGCTTTTCCCGATCGATCTGCAAAAAGACCTCAAAGGCAACTCCATCCAGGCCGCACCTCGCCTTTTTGTCAGCCGCCAGGAGATCAAAGCCCTCTTGCAGCCGGTCGAAGAGGTGGCACAGCTCCCTGCAGAAGCTGCCATTTCTTGCCTTGGCATCAGGCGCGGGCACGCCGGAAAAATCGAGAGCAGCACGAACGGACGGCCACTTGTCTCTGCTGCCATCAGTCAAATCGATCATTTCTATTCAATCATCTTCTGCATCCAGACCACATCGAAGTCCTGGCCCCATTTTCGTCCGATCTTCTGGAAGCGTCCACACTCCTGAAAGCCACGCTTTTTGTGAAAGGCAATGCTAGCCGAGTTGAGGGAGGAGATGCCAGCTAGTATGGAAGTGATGCCTTTTTCCCTGGCCTCGGCCAGGAGGCGGTCTTGCAATGCCTTTCCCATCCCCCTTCCCGTATTCTCCGGAGCGATGAAGCAGGTAATCTCTGCCGTCCGGGAAAAGACGGGCACGCGACTATGCGCACGAAGCAAGGCAAAGCCCAGCACCATTCCCTCGTCGTCCCTGGCCACTAGGAAAGGATAGCCTTCGGCCATGTTTAGGAAAAACGAAAAGAACTGGTAAGGCACCAGATCTTCCGGATAAGCGGCGAAGCTGCTTTGCACGTAGTGGTTGAAGATATCGATTACTGCATTTCCATCCTCTTTCGAGACAGGGGCAATGGTGAAGTCCATCTCTATCCTCCTGCTAGCATCAATTCGTGGAGGAAATGGATGGATAATTATCCCTGCCGGGACCGCTTCCTATCTTCCTTGGCATGTCACAAATTTTATCTTGGTTGGTATCATTACAGCCCTCCGACGCCTCATCGTAATCGCTGTAATGGTTTCCCATAACCCGCGGGCCGCTTATCATCTCCAATAGGCCCTGCAATCCTCCTGCCGGCACGCTCCCATTCCATCGATTATTGATTCCACTGTCGCTTACAGCTATTTCATTCTCCAGCAGGTCGTTAGACAGAAATGTATTATTTTCATTTCCTGACTGAATATAAATTCCATACTTATTCTTGTAAATTGTATTGCCTTGCAAAATATTATTGCTGGAATCAACCTTTATCCCGGCATTGCCGCATCCGCAACCGCCCGAGCCTGTTATGTTGAAGCCCTCAACAATCGTGCCGTTGGATGCTATGCTGATGACGCTTCCCGATCCCCCGGCATCCACGACAGGTTGCCCTTTGCCGCTGTCAATGCCCTGCAAGGTAAGAGTCGGATAGACATAAACGTTCTCGCGATAGACTCCACTTTGCACCTCAATGATATCCCCCTGGCTGGAATTGTCTATTGCCTGCTGAATATGCGAATAATCCGCATCCTTCGGCCCCACGGTTATCTTGGAGGCATTGGCAAACCCCAGGACCAGAATTGGGATGAGTATTAATATTAAGCATGCCCTCATAATTTTCTCGTAGTAGCTTCTTTCTATTAGAACTTTTTCATTAATATTCTTTAGATTGATAATTTTAATTGCCCCTGCAAAAAATGATCAGCAACTCCAATCAAGATCTAAGCCTCTTGCTCGCAGTTCATATACACCTTTGTTCTACTATGTAATCAGGCATACATTCAGCAACTACGAAGATTGGCCCGCAAGACCGCACACGAGAATTGCAGAGCTGTCGGTTATTCATCTTGAGGATGTTTGAAGATTCGAGGTAAATGATATGGCAGGACAAAAATCAACGACTGAAGAGTTCTCACAAGCCCTCGGCGAAGAAGTGGACTCTACCTTCAATAGGCTGGCATTTTTGATTCTGAAAGAGGGCGCACTCTCCGCAAAAGACAAGGCCCTAATCGCCCTGGCCTGCTCTGTAGCGGTGAGATGTGAGCGCTGCATCCTGAGGCATAAGGAAGCCGCCCGAAAGCTAGGAGCCAGCCGGGAAGAGATGCTGGAGGCGGCGGCAGTCGCCGGGCTTGTGCGCATGGGCTCTGGGTTCAACGCAGCCGCTGCCCTGCTGGATGACGAATAAAAAAAAGTTGGTTGTACGATAAGAGGTAGATTGGCGATGATAGAGGGCATAAAATGCCAGAATTGCGGCAAGAAGATCGCAGAGGAAGAGGTCTTTGCCACAGAAGGCAAGACGCTCTGCGAAGATTGCTACATCGATGTCGGCCACCGAATTCGGGTCTGCGATCCCTGGGGGGAGAGATCAAAGAAGATATTCCGAACGAGCCACGGTTTGGAAGGAACGGATGGCCTCACAAATCTGCAAAAGGAGATCTACGAGTACATCCAGGAGAAAGGCAAGGCCACCAAGGTGGAGCTGATGGAGAAATTCCAACTGCCCGTCCCGGAACTGGAGAACCAGTTCGCCATCCTACGCCACTGCCAGCTTCTCAAGGGCAAGAAGGAAGGGGATATGGTGTATATTGTACTGTGGTGAAGACATGATCGTCATTTTTGATGGTGTCTTTCTTGATAGGACCCTTCTGGATAAGCTTCATCTTCATCAGGAAAAACGAGGTCCATTGGAAATTTGCAGACCTTCTCCCGTGGGAGACTGCATGCCCTTAAAAATAAGGAAGAATCTCCTTGGACCTGAGCCATGACCATCGATCAGATTCCAATCACCAGGTTCTCGATTATCACGAGGATCACCCCCAAGGCCCTGCGCTACTATGACCAAGTGGGGCTGCTGGTACCGGCAGCTAAAGACACATTAAATGGCTACCGTTACTACACTGCGGACCAGATGGAGCGCGGAGTTAGGATTAAGACATTATGCTCTTTGGGCTTATCCCTGGAAGAGGTGGCCAGATACATCGATGCCGAGGCAAAAGGTGACATGAACGTCGTGCAGGCCCTGATAGAGATGCATCTCCGCCGGACAAGAGGCGAGATCAACAGGCTGCAAAGGATCGAGGTCCTGCTCAAACAAAGCGATAGGGAGCTGATAAAGATGGCTTTAAGGGAGCCGGTTATCAAAGATGTGCCCGCTCTACGGGTGGTAAGCAAGAGGGACAGAGGAAGCTATGGTGAGACCATCGGCCGCCTGATCGGAGAGCTCTGCGAAACGCTTTTCCGGCCAGATAACCAAAAAAATCTCGTGAAGATGAGCGGACCGTGCATGGCAATTTACCATGACCAGGAATACAAGGAGAAGGATGCTGATATAGAGGTTGCCATACCCATAACAGGAAGGATCGAAGTGGACGGCGGAGTGGAAGTTAAGAATCTTCCTCCTGCCCGGGTCCTGGCCGTTATGCACAAAGGAAGCTACGAGACCCTACACCTGACCTACAAGGATCTCTATGAGTATATGATGAAAAATGGGATGGAGTTTGCCGGGCCTGGAAGAGAGCTTTATCTGAGCGACCCCTGCAAGACAGCCCCGGAAGAGCTGTTGACGGAGATCCAGGTGCCGATCAAAGTGGGCTGATTATCAGGTTTTGCCCTGCATGAATGATACTCAATCCCGTGCCGAATTCGTTTTCTTTTTTTGTGTGCCAAAAACGCAAACTGTCATTGAGGTCGCATTAAATATTCAACGATAGAAAGCAATCGAATCATTATAGTATATTCGTGGCCATAATTGTCGTAGCGATCCTATTTGCAAGAAGAGCTAAATAGAATGCGTTAGATTGTTTTTACCAAAGGTGAGATAGTATGTCTGATAAGAAATTATATTCCCTGCCACCACTGCCCTATGCCTACAATGCCCTCGAGCCGTTAATCTCCGAGGCACAGCTGCGCCTGCATCATGACAAGCACCACGCCGCCTACGTGAATGGAGCCAACGCCATCCTGGAGAGACTGGAAAAGGCCCGCCAGACGGGGACCGACGTGGACATGAAAGCCACCCTAAAGGAACTGTCCTTCCAGGCAGGAGGCCATGTTCTGCACAGCCTCTTCTGGCAAAATCTGGCCCCCGCGGCGAAAGCCGGCAAGGAGCCGGGCGGCGCTCTGGCCGACGCCCTGAAGAAGGAGTTCGGATCCTTCGAGCGCTTCAAGAAGGAGTTTTCTGCGGCGGCCGCCAGCACGGAAGGATCGGGCTGGGCGGCTTTAGCCTGGTGCGGCATGACCGGCAGGCCGCTTATCATGCAGATCGAAAAGCATAATGTGAACGTTTACCCCATGTTTCGCATTCTTATGGTCCTGGATGTCTGGGAGCATGCCTACTATCTGGACTACAAGAACGAGAGGCCCAAGTTCGTGGAGGCCTTTTGGAACATAGTGAATTGGGATGAAGTTGATAAGAGGCTAGATGCGATAATTAAATAAAAAATATTTTTTAAAACTGGAATTCATGCTACGGCAAGTGATCCGATTATCTTGCTGGCATCTTTTGCGAACTCCTCGTAGCGACCGACCGGTGCATTGTAGGTGAAGATGTAAGCCGCATCTCCCTGGACGGTCCAGGCTCTAAGAACTTTGTATTCGGCACCATCGCTCATGAGGTTGTAGACTACAGCGTGCCCCGGCTGCCCACCCATGGGAATGTCGCTCTCCGCCAGTATCTGCAGGTCCGGCAAGGCTTCCAATAGGTTGCTTAATGCTGCTTTGCCATACTGAGCCAGAGTCAAATTCATGCCATCAGGCAGCGCCTCGACCTGCAAGGTGATGTATATAGAAGAGTTGTTCATGTCCACTCCAGGAGCCAGGAAGCCGGCCACCAGTCCCAGATCGTTGGCATCGGCATCTTTCGCGATCCAGCCAGAGGGATATGTGACACGAAAATCGTTTTCTGCATTTTCGTAAAGCTGCATCTCTCTCAAGTCGGACAGGCCGACGGCACCTGATGTATTAGTTTTCGTATTGCACGACAGATTACTTTCGCCCCATGCACGATTGGGTTTAATAATTCCTGCGTAGATGTTGGCCGATCAGTTTATTACTCAGATAAGAGATACCTGTAGAAAAATTTTGATGGAGTTTGGAGCGAAACCCGAATAAACCATAGGTGAAATACTGGTATAATAAGTTGATTGCGAAGAGGATGAGTTATGTTGCGTTATGGTAGAGGGGAATGGCGTTGAGCAGCAGAATTGTGCAGCAGACCCTGGAAGGGCTGGCCGTTTCTGCCATGCCCAGAGTTAGGACCACGGACGGCCATCTGCTGGACTGGGATAGAGAGGCCATAGCCAAGCAGCTCCTCAAGGAGACAAAGCTATCTGAACAATTTTACAAGGAGCCGGGCATTACGGAGGAAGAGGCTCAGGACATCGCCAAAGAGGTGGAGCGTCGGGTGCGATGGATGAACGTCCAGTACCTGAGCGGCCCCCTGGTGCGCGAGATCATGAATGTAATCCTCTTAGAGAGGCACCATACGGAGTGGCGCAACATCTGCACCCGCGTGGGAACTCCTGTCTACGATGCCCATCTCATCGACATAGGTACGGGTTTTGAGTCCAAGGAGAATGCCAACCTCCAGGAAAATGCCGAGACCAGCCACAAGAAGAAAGCAGACAAGATCAGCAAGGAGCAATACCTTCTGCTGCTGCCTCCCCATCTCGCCGATCGCCACCTGGCTGGGGATCTGCACATCCACGATCTGGAGTACTTCGGGACCAGGCCGTTCTGCCAAGATTGGGATCTGCGCTATTTCTTATACTACGGCCTGATGCCCGATGGTCTGGGCACCAAAGCCAGCGTGGCCGGTCCTGCCAAGAAGCCGGAGGTGGCCATGCTGCATGCTGTAAAAGCCCTGGGCAGCGCCCAGACCAACTTCGCGGGAGGGCAGGGATTCTACAACTTCCTAACCTTCATCGCCCCCTACTTTGAGAGCAAGAGCTATGCCGAGATCGTGCAGCTCATGCAGATGTTCGTCTACGAGATGACACAGATGATGGTCGCTCGCGGCGGCCAGCTCGTCTTCTCCTCGGTGCAGCTCACGCCGGGAGTTCCCAAACTGTGGCGGGACAAGCCCGCCGTTTACGCTGGACGGGTCTGGAACGGCTCATCACCTGAGGCACCCCTGAAGACCTACGGCCAGTTCGAGCGCGAGGTCCGTTTAGCCTTCAAAGCCCTCATGGAGGTCATGCTGGCCGGTGACTACTGGGGCAAGCCCTTCAACTTCCCCAAGCCTGAGATCAGCATCGAGCCGGACTTCATGAAGGAGGACGAGGCCTTCAATGCCGCCCATCCGGATCTGCCCACCTACCAGCAGCTCTACCTCCTGACCTTTAAGCTGGCCGCCGAGTACGGCACACCTTACTTTGACAACCAGCTTCCCGCTTACCGAGGTGCCGGCGAAGGAATATCATGCTATCAATGTTGCGCCTACCAGTTCGCGGCCACTTATGACAACGACAGCCAGTTTGAGGACAAGCTGTACTTCAAAGACGGCAAGCACTTCTCCATGGGCTCCTGGCAGGTGGTATCCCTCAACTGTCCTCGCGCCGCTTACCTGGCCAGGGGTGACGATGAGCTGCTCTTCGAGTACCTGCGAGAGCTGATGGACATCTCGGTGGAGATCTTCAAAGTTAAGCGCGAGTGGATGAACCAGATCATCAAGAATCATCGTATGCCCTTTGCCACTCAGCAGCCGCGCGACCCGCTTACGGGCGAGAAGGGCTCTGTCGCCGTGGGCCTGGAGGGCCTGGTTTATACCATCGGCGTGGTGGGCGTCAACGAGATGGTGCAGTTCCACACGGGAAAGCAGATGCACGAGTCCAAAGAGGCCTGGAAGCTGGCCGTGCGCGCCATGACGGAGATGGAGATCTACGCCAAAAAACTCTCTTTGCAGCACGGCATGACCATTGCCCTGGCGCGAACACCCGCGGAAACCACCGCCCAGCGATTTGCGGTATCCGACCTCATCCACGAGGAGTTTCGGGACTGTGCGGAGAAGGTTGTCAAGGGCGACCTGGACGCCGTGAAGAAGAATTTGCAGAAGACGCGCGATCTGCCCGTCTATTACACCAACGGCACTCATCTGCCGCCCGGCGCCGAGGTGACCATTTTCGAGAGAGCAAAGCTCGAACATGTCTTTTTCCCCATAGTCGATGGCGGCAACATCTTCCATATCTTCATGGGAGAAGCCACCCCAGACCCCCAGGGCCTGATGGACTTTGGAATGCGCCTGGCCAAAGAGACCCAGATCGGCTACTTCACTTTCAGCAGGGATATGACAGTATGCCTGGGATGCTCCAAGGTCTCAGGTGGACTGGAAGATAAGTGCCCGAGCTGCGGATCGGACGACGTGGATCACATTAGCCGAATTACCGGATACCTCCAGGCTGTAAGCGGATGGAACAGCGCCAAACGCCAGGAGCTGAAAGACCGAAAAAGGTACAACGAACTGGCATAGGCTAACATGGACCAACGAAAGGTATATATCGGATATACTTACAGGTGGATTTGCCCTAGTGAGGCAAATTGGAGGAGTTACTAATGCCTGCAGTTATTAACCGAGAAGAATGCGTAAGCTGTGGAACTTGCGTCGAGGAGTGCCCGGAAGAAGCCATCACCTTGGACGACGAGGAAATTGCAGTTGTAAATAAGGAAAAGTGCACTGAGTGCAAGACATGCGTTGAGGCTTGCCCATCCGAAGCCATCAGCATGGAATAAACTGTACCATTCAGCAAATTTTTTTAGGCATGCGGTTCTTTTTCTTTTATGGCCTCATAGAACAGTTCCCAGTCCAGTGTCGTAGCCACACAACCCGCTTTTAAGAGCAGCACCCCTCGCGCCGGTATGCCGTGGCGGTGGCAAAGATCCAGTCCCTCTTTTATCTCCATATGGCAGCCGACGCCCACGATAGCTCGCGGCCGGTATTTCTTGATTATTCTCTTTATGAAGCTGGAGCCGGGCACGATGAAGAAATGGTAACCAAGGCTCTCGGCATATTTCTGGGCCTCGCCTACGTTGCAGCGCCCGCAGTTCACGCACTTTATGCCCTCCGGCGTGAGCTTGGCCGGACACTCTGTGCTGCGAACGCATTGGGGCATGAAGATGAATCGCATAGCACATGGTGTCTTCAAAAACTCCTTGTTGTTAATGTAATTACGTAGCCGCACACCCACATCGTCTACAATGGAATCATCAACACGGGTGATCCAGAAGAGAGTCGTTATTACATTCTCGAGAAGAACGATGCCTAAAAGCATGTACCGGGCCGCGAAGAAATTGCCTGTCTTAAAGGAGTAAAGAACGAGCATAGATACTATTATCGACAGAATCAAGATCAATACGACTAAAAGCACCACCGCTTCGCCCACCAGATAAAATAGCTGGTTTATATACTCGGGAAACATGACAATGGTCTTGAAAAACCTCCCGCCTATAAATTTGTTACCTACAGGGCGGCGCAAGTTTTTTATCCCACCTGGCAGTGAGGATTACACCTTCGCCTTTATGAAATTTAATGAGGACTATCAAAATGGCTAAAATGCACAGCAGAAAAAAGGGTTCCTCCCGATCCAGACCACCCGTGGTTGCCAAAATACCCGCGTGGTCCGATGTATCTAACGAGGAGCTGGAAAAGACAATCATGAAGCTGCACGAGAGCGGAATGCCTCCCAGCCGCATTGGGCTAACCTTACGTGATCAGTACGGAGTGCCAAGCACCAAATTGGTCTTGGGCAAGAATATAACCGGCTTCCTGAAGGAGAACAAAGTCCTGCCTGACATACCTGAGGACCTCACCAATCTGATGAGGAAAGCTCTGCACGTCAGAAAGCACATCAAGACCAACAAGAAGGACGTCCATAACAAGAGATCCCTGCATCTTACCGAGAACAAGGTCCGAAGATTGGTAAAATACTATCACGACTCCGGGCGATTGGCACCGGATTGGACTTACTCGCCTGAGACGGCTGAGATTCTCATCTCATGAAGCGGCTGGACAAAGCTGCAGAGGCTATTGCCAGGTCGATAATGCAATGCGACAGCATGCGCGTGATCTCGCATAACGACGCGGACGGGATCACATCCGCAGGGCTGATTTGTAGTGCCCTCCTTCGCGCAGGGATACCTTTTCAGGCCTCTCTGCTAAATCGGCTGGACGAGTCCGTGCTTGCCGGACTAGAGGGGCCGGTGGTATTCTGCGATATGGGCAGCGGCAAGCCAGAGCTGATCTCGCGCGTCAAAGATGACTGCTTTGTCCTGGACCACCATCGGCCCGTGGGCACGCTGGACTGCATGCACCTCAACCCCCATCTCTTCGGCATAGATGGGGCCTTTGAGCTGTCTGCCGCGGGCACCGTATATTCTGTGGTGCGCCACATGGGCGAGAACGCGGATCTATCCGGCCTGGCTCTGGTAGGCGCCATGGGCGACCGGCAGGGCATGATCGGCGCGAATAAAACCATTCTGGAAGAGGCCATTGCAAGCGGGGCCGTAGTGTTGAAATCCGGCTTGAAGATGTCTGAAGACGGTCCGATCGAAGAAGTTTTTCAGAGCAGCATAGAGCCGCTCCTGGACTTTACCGGCGACACGGAAAAAACCCGCCAATTTTTAGATGATTTGAAGATAAAGGGCAATGTAGAGAGCCTGGCAAGAGATGACCTGGCAAAATTATGCACGGCCATAACTCTAAAATTACTTATGCAAGGAAGCTTTGCCGCCGATTCAATCATAGGAGAGGCCATCCGCCTCAAGCACGAGGTGGTGGAAAACTCCCTGGAGATGGTAGAGCTGCTCAATGCCTGCGGCAATAGAGACGTTCCGGGCCTGGGCTTGACACTGTGCCTGCGCGATACTGGCGCACTTGAGCAGGCTAAAAGCTTGGCCCAGGAATACAAGGGCCATATCCTGCGGGAGGTTGGCATGCTGCGAGAGCAAAATAAAGTGCTACAGAACATCCGCTACCTCAAAATGGTGAATATGGAAGCGGGAGCTATTGTTTCTGGACTGGGAATCCGGTATTTGTACGCCGACCTGCCGCTCATCACCCTGAATCACAAGGACGATATGGTCAAGATATCGGCACGCGGAACCAAGCCGCTCATATCCCGGGGCCTTGACTTATCGATTGCTCTTCGGAAGGCCGCCGGGGCCGTGGGGGGAGTGGGCGGGGGGCACACCATCGCCAGTGGCGCTTCTATCCCACCTGGCGCCGAGGATCGGTTCCTGGCCATTCTGGACGAGATTGTGGGGGAGCAACTGCATAAGGATGCGCCGGCGATAGAGGATACGGCATGACATGGGCCCGTCTGACTTTTTGGGGGACGCAAGCCGAAACTGTGGCGAAGGCGGTTCTGCCCGATAACCTGCCCAATATGAGTCTTGTGATAGATGCCGACCGTCTCTGCCTGCAATTCTCCACGGAGAAGATAGGCACCATGCTCTCCACGGTTGACGATCTACTGATGAACATTAAAATAGCGGAAGAGACACAATCTTGTGCGGAGGAGAGATGAAATTCCATTTAGAGGCAAGCTTCCGGCTGAGCGCGGACGCGGAAAAGGCCGAGGCAGCCGTTTCAGACTTTTTTGGCAACGCCGGGCCCATATTACAGAAGGGCGCACCTGTTGGCCAGGGCGCCAAGATTATAGCATGGAAGCAGGCCGGTAGCAAGATCGATCTGGTCATTGACAGTGATCGGTTTGTGCGAGCCCACGATGCGCTGCTCAGGCTGCGCCGGCCGCTGTCCGAGCTATTGGGGAAAGAATTTCGTATCGGCGTGCGCGGCCTGGATGTAAACAAATTCGAGATAGAGGTCGAGTCGGATCGGGCCATAAAGCACAAGATACCTTATGTTCGAGAGATAAAATTTGAGGATGGCCGACTGCATCTATCCCTGGACGTGGGCCCGAACGGAACTTTAGGCCAGTCGGAGATGGAAAACCGCATACCTGATAGGATAATCAGCCTTCTGGAAGAGAAGCTGCAGAGCAGCTATGGAGGCAAAACCGAGCACTGGGAGCTGCTCTGGGAGAGCGCGCCACGTCCGCCCAAGTTCACAGGCGATCCTACCGAGGAGATGCAAAAGGCGGGCTGGATCAAGCATGGTTCGAGCCGCGGCCAGTGGATCTACGGGCCGGAGGCGACGCACGTATTTCGCACCTTCGAGAAGATTGTGCTGGAAGAGATCGTGCAGCCTTTGGGCTATCGCGAGATGATCTTTCCCAAGCTAGACACCTGGGATGTCTGGAAGAAGAGCGGCCACGCCCAGGGCGTCTACCCGGAGATCTACTTCGTCTGCCCGCCCAAGACTCGCGATCCGGCCTTCTGGGAAGAGGTCATGGACTACTACAAGGTCACCCATGAGGTGCCCCTGGAACTGGTCAAAGAGAAGATCGACCTGCCCATTGGAGGCATGTGCTATGCCCAATGCCCTACCTTCTGGGGATTTCTGCAGGGCATGACCTTGCCTCGCGAGGAGCTGCCCATCACCGTCTTCGACCGATCCGGCACCTCTCACCGTTATGAGTCCGGGGGCATTCACGGCATCGAGCGGGTGGATGAGTTCCACCGAATAGAGATCGTGTGGCTGGGCACGCGCGAGCAGGTTCTGGCGGAAGCCGAGAAGCTGAAGGCCTGCTACAAGCACATCTTCGAGGATATCCTGGAGCTGCACTGGAGGACAGCCTGGGTCACGCCCTGGTTCATGGCCCAGGAAGGAAAGACGGGCCTCGCTGAGATGTCTGGGGCAGGAACTGTGGACTACGAGGCGGTGCTTCCCTACAACGGCAACTGGATCGAGTTTCAGAATTTGTCCGTCAATGGTGAGAAGTATCCCAAGGGCTTCACAGTGAAGTCCCAATCAGGCGAAGCGCTCTGGTCGGGATGCAGCGGCGTGGGTCTGGAGCGCTGGGCCTCGGCATTGCTGAGCCAGAAGGGGCTGGACACTGCTAATTGGCCTGAGGAATTCCAAAAACGTATTGGGAAGATGCCCAAAGGGATCAGGTTCCTGTGAACCTGATCCTCAACCAAATTTTTGTTGACTAAATGCCCTCTTTGCTGCTGGCAAGGTAGTCATCAACCGTCTTGCGCTGCGTGGCAGGCTTTGCAATCTTGGCAGGCTTTGCTCTGGCGTATGCTTCATCTGCCTTATCGGTATCACCAAGCTTTGTGTAGACATCGCCTATGCTCTCCCAGGTATATGTATTATCAGGATTCAGGTCCAATGCCTGGGCCAAGACATCCAATGCTTCATCATATTTGCCCATACGGGTAAGAGTCCTGCCTTTGCTCGTTAGTATATTCGAAGAGTCTGGCTTGAGATTCAATGCCATTTCGTAATATACCAGTGCCTGATAATAATATCCAATGTTATTCATGACGTCCCCTTGACCGGCCCAGTCGAAGGCTGAGGTTGGATCCGCCTCGATGGCGCGCCCGAAACAGCCAAAAGCCACATCGTTCTGGCCTGCGGTGACCAGATCGGCACAATCGGCTGCTCCACTTTCCAGGGGGAAGTCTTGGGCTATGCAAATGCTCACGCATGACAAGCATAAAAAACAAAATATAATTTCTATTGAAAGAGACTTGGTCTGGCTTTTCATTCCTGTCACCTTCGGCAATTGTTCTTGCGAAATGCTTGGTGCTCTGAATATATCAATTATGCTCTTCACTAAATTATGTGAATAAAGCCCATCAGTACATCGCCTTTGTCCAACATTACAGAGTTGGCGAGACCCTGGCGATCAGCCATTTTTCTTATTTTGCTCATAGTCCTCTCGTATGGCTCTGGCCATCTCCTCATCCGCTTCCACGATCAAAGCGCCCATGTAATCGCAGTTCTTGCAGCGGTAGATCTTGCCTGTGTAGCCGCCCGCCTCGTAATACAGGTCAGCGCTGCCGCAGACCGGGCATACCTCCAACATCTTCTCTTGCTTCATGATAAAGTCCTCTCGGTTTCAGGAGTTCAACTTTTTGTGTGCTGCGAAGAGTTTTTGATTTTGAATTATCTAGGGGATGTATCTGAGGGACGAAAATGACTCGACAAAGCTCAAGTGGAAGCTGCAGCTATTGCCAGGGAAGCTATGCCAAGTCGGCAATGGCCCGGCATTTGAAGGCCTGCAAAGCAAGGCAGGAAGATAATGAATCGGAAATAAGCAATTCTGCAAAAGGCAGCGCCAAGAGAACTATCCTCCATTTGCAGGTGGTGGGTCGCGACAGACCGATGTACTGGATGCATATCGAGATTCCTGCCAATGCCACGTTGACGGATTTGGATGATTTCCTGCGCAGGACCTGGCTGGAATGCTGCGGCCATTTGAGCTGCTTTGAAATTGCAGGCGAAACATTCGACTGCGAGAGTGCGGAGATGGGCAACGAGAGCATGAATATCACCTTAGGAAAAGTGATCGGGCCCAAAATGATGTTCGAGCACACCTACGACTTCGGAACCTCAACGAAGCTATCGCTAAAGGTGATATCCGCCAGGCAGGGCCTGGCACAGGGAAAAGCAGTGAGGATCATGGCCCAAAACACTCCTCCGGATATAAGATGCGAAGTCTGCGGCAAACCGGCAGTTGCCGTTTGCTGCCAGTGCATCGATGAGGGCACCGGCTTTGTCTGCGAGGACTGCGCAGAAAAGCACGAGTGCGGAGAGGATATGCTTCTGCCGGTGGTCAACTCCCCACGCATGGGCATGTGCGGCTACACGGGAGACGCTTATTGATTAGAAGAGCCTCATCAGCTCCTCGCCAATGATCTTGTAGCCGGCCTCATTGGGGTGGTCCAGGCCCGGCAGGATCAGCGATCCCAGAGAGGTGCCCGCCTGAACGTGCCGCATCCAGGCCCCGTAGACATCCACAAATCCCACATCCATTTCCCGGGCCACCCTTTCTATGGCCTGATAGTAATCTAAAACCCGTCGATCGTAGGGCGGCGTCTCCAGGGGCTGGGAGGAGAGCAGCAGCACTTCCGAGTTGGGGCCGGCCCGGATGCGCCGCACCATCTTCACGAAGTTCATCTCGAACTCCTCCAGATCCAGGCCCAGCGCGCAGTCGTTGATGCCGAAGTTGATGGTGACCAGGTCGGGCTCGTAGGAAAGGACCGCCCAGTCCAGCCGGGCCTGGCCGTCCTGGCTCGTGTCTCCAGAGATGCCGGAGTTGATCATCTCCACTCTCGCGTCTGGATACTTTTCTGCCAGCAATGTTTTCCAGAAAGAAGGAAAGCCGCGCCGTACGCAGTAGCCGGCGGTGATGGAGTCGCCAAAGGCCACGATGGTGACATTGCAGCCGCTTTCCAGGTCTCTCCTCGTCTTTTCCACAAATCTTTGCCCTTCGTCCATGGATGAGAATCCTTCAGCCAACTATTGGAGCTTTGCTCTTTCCTGCCGCTACTACCGCCGCTTTCATCTCGCGGACGAGCTGCTCCAGCTGCTCCATCTCTCCTTGTGCGATCAGGTCCACGCAGACCGAGCCCACAATGGCGGCATCCGCTCCCGCGGCAATAACTTCAGCCGCCTGGGCGGGAGTGGAGATGCCAAATCCGACCGCCTTGGGCTTGCTGCCCGGCACGCGGGCGATGAGGTCGCGCGTGCTTTGCAGTATATCGCTCTGTGCTCCAGTCACGCCCGTTCTGGCCACCAGGTAGAGGAAGCCCGATGTCTCTTCTTCGATCATCTTCAGCCGCTCTGCGGGTGTGTTGGGCGCAGCCAGGAAGATCAGGTCCACGTTATAATGGGCGCAGGCCTCCTGCAGAGGTCCGGCCTCCTCGGGGGGCAGATCGGGAACGATCATACCGCAAATGCCTGAGCGGGCACAGTCTCCGGCAAACCGGTCCAGGCCGCGGGCATAGATCATGTTGTAATAGCCCATGAAGATCTTGGGTATGGTGACGTTTGCCTCGGCGGCCTTTTGGAAATAGACATCCGTGTTCATGCCGGCGGCGATGGCCCTTTGCGCTGCCGCCTGGATGGTCGGGCCGTCCGCTATTGGGTCAGAGTGGGGCAGTCCCAGCTCAATGATATCCGCTCCAGCGGCAGCCAGTCGCCGCACCAGGTCGGGCGTTGCCGCCGGCGTCGGGTCCCCGGCGCAGATGTAAACGATCAGGAGGGGCGCTTCTTCAAATGCTTCAGAGATTTTCATATTCCATCACCGTCGCCAGATCTTTGTCGCCTCTACCAGAGATGTTGATGATGGCGAGGCTTCCCAGCGCCTCTGGCTCTTGCAGGGCATAGCCCACGGCGTGCGCTGACTCCAGAGCCGGGATGATGCCCTCCAGTTTGGAGAGGGCATGAAATCCTCGCATGGCCGTCTTATCATCAGCGATCCGGGTCAGCACGCGCCCCTTCTCCGCCAGAAAAGCCAGCTCCGGGCCCACGCCGGGATAGTCCAGGCCTGCCGCCACGGAATAGGACTCCAGAATCTGTCCGTAAGGGTCCTGCAAAATTTTAGTAAGAGCGCCATGCAAAACGCCATCAGTGCCGTGGCCCAGACTGGCTCCGTGCTCCGCAATTCTATCCGTCTTGCCAAGGCCTCGCCCGCCTGCCTCCACTGCTAAAAGCCGAACCTCTTCGTCCTGCAAAAAAGGAGCGAAGATGCCCATGGCATTGCTGCCTCCTCCTACGCAGGCAGTGATGCTGTCCGGCAGTCGGCCTTCTGCTTGCAGGATCTGGCTTCTCGCCTCTTTGCCTATGACGCTCTGAAAGTCGCGTACCATGCTGGGGAAGGGATGGGCGCCCGCTGCCGTGCCCAGCAGATAATGGGTGTGATCAAAACTGGAGGCCCAGTCTCGCATGGCCTCGTTGATGGCGTCCTTGAGGGTTCGCGACCCGGAGCGCACGGGTATGACCTTTGCTCCCATCAGTTGCATGCGGTAGACATTCATCTTCTGCCGCTCGATGTCCACCTCGCCCATGTAGACCTGGGTCTCAAAACCCAGATTGGCTCCCACGATGGCCGTGGCCACGCCATGCTGGCCGGCGCCCGTCTCGGCGATGAGCCGGGTCTTGCCCATCTTCTTGGCCACCAGCGCCTGGCCCAGGGTGTTGTTGAGCTTGTGCGCCCCGCCATGCACCAGATCCTCTCTCTTCAGGTAGACCTTGCGGCCCAGTTTTTGGCTGAGGTTTCGGGCATAGTAGAGGGGGGTCGGCCTACCGGCAAAGGTTTTAAGAGCCAGGTTCAGCTCTTCTTTAAAATCTTCGCTCTTCATGAGGCGCTGGTAAGCCTGCGCCAGCTCCGCCAGGGGCGGCACCAGGGTCTCGGGCACAAAGAGGCCGCCGTACCTGCCGAACTTGACTGCGGATGTATCGGATATCAGACTATGCAAAGGATCACCGGCTTGTATCTGCTTTAGATGTACTAATTAATACTATGATGTATAAAAAAGTACATCACTGGTTGTATTTAAACTTATCAGCTCAGATCGGGGGGCAGCTCTCCGGTCAGTGACTCTATCCTTCTCTGTGCGCTCTCCAACCGGGCATTGCAGAGCTTGACCAGCTTCATGCCCTTTTCATACAGGTCCAGGCTCTCCTCTAAGGTCATCTTTCCTTCTTCCAGCACCTCTACAATCTGCTCCAGACTGTCCAGTGCCTCTTCTAGGCCCATCTCATTCTTCTTCATAGTGAAGCCTCTTCATCATCCCGGCATTCCAGCACCTTGCACCTCAGCCTTCCTCTCCCTAAGATCAGTTCTATCTCCTCACCAGAATGGGCGTCCTGGGCTTGCAGTATCAGGCCCTTCTCGGATCGGGCGATGGCATAGCCTCGCAAGAGGGTGGCCCGCGGCCCCACAGCCGTCAGGCGCCCTTTGGCCAGCTCCAGACGGCTTTTCAGGCTTTGCATCTTATCCGCTGGGGCGGCATCCAGGCTTTGGCAAAGAATATCCAGTCGCAGGCGAGCGTCCCGTGCCAGAGAGTACATCCTTTTGGCGGAGACATTGTGCTTTAGATATTCCAGACGCTCCTCTTTTCGTTCCAGGTTCGTCCAGAGGGCGCGCATTATTCTGACCTTTGTGGAGCGCAGTCCTTCCTTAATCTCCTCCACATCCGGTACAGCCATCTTCGCCGCAGCGGTAGGAGTCGCTGCTCGCATATCTGCCACGTAGTCGGCAATGGTTACATCCGTCTCGTGACCGACTGCGGAGATGACAGGCACGTCGCAGGCGAAGATGGCACGGGCTACAATTTCGGAGTTGAAGCACCACAGATCCTCAGTCGAGCCGCCCCCCCGACATACTATGATTACATCAGCCCGGCCTCGCAGGGCTAAGATGGCAGAGGCAATGCTCTCCTCGGCCCCATCTCCCTGCACCTGGGCCGGAGAGAGGATGATTCTGGCGGGATAGGAGCCTAAGGTTCGCAGAACATCTTGCAGTGCCGCTCCCTGGGGAGATGTGACAATGCCGATTCGCTCTGGATACAAAGGCAGCGCCCGCTTTCTCTCCTGGGCGAATAACCCCTCCCCGGCCAGCTTCTTTTTGAGCGCCTCCAGTTGCAGGTGCCGAAATCCCAGCCCCTCATCCTGCTTGATGCCGCGAGCTACCAGCTGCACTCTGCCCTGCGGCCTGTAAACGGCAACATCTCCGAATACCATCACATTTGTGCCGTCCTTTAGCTCAAAGTTCAGGGAGAGGGCGCTACCTTTGAAGAGAACGCAGGAGATGGAAGAGCCCTGGTCCTTGAGGGTGAAATACCGGTGCCCCGACCGGTGATGCAGGTAGTTGGAGACCTCGCCTCGTGCCCAGAGGTCATGCAGGCGGGGATCGTTCTCCAGGCGGTCTGCTATCCTCTGATTCAGGTCGGTGACTGTGAATATCTGGGTCAAGATAATGACGTTTTTATCAGGCCCGATATTTAAGGGCGATTCATGCGGGGCGAAACAAAAGAAAAAAAAAGATTAGGGGGCAAAAGCGGGCGGGGAAAATCCGCCGCCCGACTAAAAGTTGTCCAGCGTTCCCAGGCCCTCGTCGGTAGTCGTCAGTCCGAACTCCTCCGCGGGCGGTTGGCTTCATTTATGAGGCTGATCTGGAGACCTCCGCGGTCTCCATGCTATTGATTATGCTTCGTCTTCCGCTGAGACGCCAATATCTCCTGTGTACCACCCCTCCTCCGACATATTGAAATCCCAGCCAGGGGGCTGCCATCCGTCATACCTGGTAGTGTAGGGCTGACTGCCCGTTCCCTTGACTATGACCGAGGCCTCCGCCTCTGCTGATGCGCTGCCCTCTCCGGTTATGGCCACGCCGCGCACCTTGACCTTGTTAACCTGCTGGCCATCTCTCAGAGCCCGAGCCACATAATCGATGGTTATGACATCGCCGGCGGGAACGGTGTTGAATACCCACTCCACCCTTCCCGGACCGTATTTGGCAGGCGTCTGATTGGTCTCGACGATTTGCAGAGTAGCCGGCAGGTAATCCACAACCGTTACCGCCATGGGGTAATTGGCCAGGTTCTGCAGGACTATCCTGTAATCTATCAGGGTCTGGTCGGACGGCTCGACGATGGCCGTCTTCTCGATAGCCAGCTCCGGTGAGCAGCAACCCAGCCAGTTGACGGGTATGACGGCGTAGCTGGCCGCGTTCACCCATCCGCCGCTGTAGCCTCCGTACACATCCACCCGATTGACCAGATCTCCGAAGGTGATAGACTCAGTGACATTCAGCTCCAGCTCAATGTCCACGTTGTCTCCTATGCCCAGGTGCGTCAGCGTCCAGTTGGCACGGGTCTTGCCCAAGGATGACGGTTTGATGGATGAGTAGACATATTCTGTGCCCGGCGGGAACCTATCCATTACCTGGATGGGGGCCAGAGCCCTATTGCCGTCATTGGTTATGTGGATGGTGTAGAGGGCAATGGTGGCATTGGTGCCGTTGTACCAGCGGTTAATGGTCGTTCCATCTTTGGTCACGGTCATGTGAGGCACATCGTACTTGGAGACGCCGGTTTGGAGGATATGCCTCTTGACGTCGTAGCTGCCCACATAACGCTCTTCGTTATCCACCTCATTGGTCTTGTTGGGTCCGGTCATGATGGCCCGGTAGTCGGCTGTTCCCTGGAAAGTGGCCTCTGTGCTCATCTCATTGAGACCGCGCGCTTGCGTGGTCTTCTCCATGCTCTCGATGCCGGTGTACTTTTCGCTGATGTAGCTTACCGTACGATTGTCCTGGCTGCTGCCCGAGGCGCAGCTGGCGTTGGACTTAGCTGCGGGGCTGCTATCATTGCCTTTCATGAGAGCGCCGCCCCGCAAAGTTGTGTCGCTGCTCTTGGAGAGCATGCCCTCGCTCCAGAGCAGATCCTGGGATGTTTTTACCCGGGGTGTGTAGCTGAAGCTGCTGGGCCGGCTGCCCACCTTCAAATCCTTGTAAATGTAGCTGGTGGGCGTATCGATCTTTTCCTCGACCTGGTAGGAGCCCGAGCCTGACTCATAGGTTCTTTGGGTGTCCCGAATTCTCTTATCCACCGCCACATAGCCCACACCGGTTGCGGACTTGTTGGACTCAACGTTCTTGCCGTACTCGCTTACCTTCTCCTGGATGCCGAAAGATCCGGTGTAGTCCTCCTGCATCTCAAAGATGGGCGTGGCCTTGGCCAAAGCGCCCAGCTCGGATTTCTTCAGGAATCCCAGATGGGCCTGGCCTACGAAGGAGGAGTTGATATCCATGATTGACTCGTTCTTGTCAACCTTAAAGCTCCCATCCCGATTGATCTTTGTGGCGAAGGTGTATTCCTCGTTCATGGAGGCGCCGGTGATAAAGTTCTTGGCCTTGTATTTCTTGATCCAGAGCGTGTTGTAATCTATGGACCGGTTGGCAGGGAGCTGGAACTTGGTAGGTGCATAGACCGCCGAGACGTCCTCTTTGTCTTCGATGGAGAAGTTCTTGGAGTTGTATTTCAGCTCATGCTCTGTAACGTATTGGCCGCTTCCGTGCTCCTTGGTCATTATCTCCGTTCCCAACTCCTTTCCGATTCCCACGATTGCGCAGTCCGAGTAAGTCTCCTTATCCACCTGCACAGATACGCAGTTCCTCAGAGCGAAGCCTTGCAGAGATGTCGAGTAGTCGTTATGCACGTTTACGAATCCCTCACCCGATACACTCTGCTCCATCTCGAATTTCGAGTCAACCTTGGGAACCCGGGCAACTACTATGAAGTCCATGCAGGTTCCCGCCGGAATCTCATTTACCACCCAACTGATCTTGGTTCCCACAGTCTGAACCGGAGACAGTATCTCCACCGGGTAGTTGAAGACATCAGTGATATTCACATTTCGCCATGGTGTGGGGCCGTAGTTGCAGACGGTGATGGTATAGGTTATCTCCTCACCTCTTTGCACAGATGTCTTATCTGCGACTTTATGGACCACATTGAATGGCTCGTTGTAGAAGTCCACATTATAGATGTTTACATCTACCAGCGTGACACTCAGGCAGATCGGGGTGGAATTCTTCCAGCCGGCTTGAGGCTCTTCGCATACCGTGTATGTGCCGGCTGCCAGTTGGCAGACCTGCCAGTAGCCAGTGTCGTTGGTTGTGGTTGTCAATGTGCTAGTGGCATTGGTCACATGGATGGTCCAGCCGCCCAGGCCCTCACCGGTGACGTTATGGTACTTGTGGCCGGAGATACACAGGCCATGCGGATCGTTGGCGAAGTCCAGATCCGTGAACTTATTGATGCCATCTACGTTGATGTTGTGATAGCAGCCATCTGGGGTAGGGGGATATGTCTGTGTCCAGCCGGGATGATCAGCCAGCCGCTCGCAGACTGTGTAATTGCCTTTCAGCAATCCGCAGATTCGCCAGTAGCCGGTAGCATTGGTGACATTGCTGGCCTGAATGTTCTGGTTAGAGCTATCCTGACCTGTAGCCGTGATGGTCCAGTCGCCCAGGCCCGCTCCGGTGATGCTGTCGATCTTGCGCCCGGAGATGCACTGGGTCAGGGTATTGGTGAAGTTGATATCGCTCTGGTTGGAACAGCTTGTGACCGTCAGATCTACGGTCAGATTTGTTGGTGTCAACGCCTTGTAGTCACCCTGCAATATTTCGCTTACCTCGTAGACGCCGGGCTCAAGATCGCAGACCTCCCAGTGGCCTGTAGAGTCTGTTTGGATGCTTCTCATAAGGGAGTCGCTCGTGCTATTCCTGACTTCTATGGTCCAGCCGGAGAGGCCATCGCCGCGCTCGTTGAGTTTGTAGCCGTTGATGCACAAGAGTGGAGTGTTCCAGAAGTTCACGGTCTTGTTATCGAAGCCCAGTTCTACGAGCTGGTCGGGATGGGCATTCTGCCAGCCTGCTTGTAGGGTTTCATTGGCCCAGTAGTTGCCGGGGACCAGGCCGCAGACCTGCCAGTAGCCAGCGTCGTTGGTGGTGGCTGTGCCCTCTAAAGAGTGGGTGCCGGCATTGTAGACATTGATCTGCCAGCCGCTCAGAGGATCGCCGTTGCAGGCATTGTACTTGTAGCCGCTCAGGCATAGCTTAGGGTTCATTCCTGCATCCCATGTGGGATCATTCTGACCCGAGATCAGAGTAATCTGGGCAGTCTTGCCGCTTGCAACATCGGCATCGCTGTCTTTGCCGTTATCTGCCCCCTGGTCCTGCAAAGTGAAGCTGTAGCCAGTCGGGAGCAAGAAGGTCAGATTGTAGCTTCCCGGCACCAGATTGTCGAACAGGTACAGTCCTCCGGCATCGGTAGTAGTAGTGAGCGTTGCCGTTTCGTTCTTCAGTGTTACTGTGACATCGGCAATTCCCGGCTCCCCGGCATCCTGCACACCATTCCTGTTCAGATCTTCCCAGACGAAGTCACCCAAAGATGCCGGCCTGATCAAGCCTGCATCCCATGTCGGATCATGCTGACCGGAAGCGAGAGTTATGGTGGTGGTCTTGCCGCTTGCAACATCGGCATCGCTGTCCTTGCTGTTATCCGCGCCCTGGTCCCGCAAAGTAAAGCTGTAGCCCGTCGGGAGCAAGAAGGTCAGATTGTAGCTGCCCGGCACCAGATTGTCGAACAGGTACAGTCCGTCGGCATCGGTAGTAGTAGTGAGCGTTGCTGTTTCGTTCTTCAGTGTTACCGTAACATCGGCAATTCCCGGCTCCCCGGCATCCTGCACACCATTCCTGTTCAGATCTTCCCAGACGAAGTCACCCAAAGATGCCGGCCTGATCAAGCCTGCATCCCATGTCGGATCATGCTGACCGGAAGCGAGAGTTATGGTGGTGGTCTTGCCGCTTGCAACATCGGCATCGCTGTCCTTGCTGTTATCCGCGCCCTGGTCCCGCAAAGTAAAGCTGTAGCCCGTCGGGAGCAAGAAGGTCAGATTGTAGCTGCCTGGCACCAGATTGTCGAACAGGTACAGTCCGTCGGCATCGGTAGTAGTAGTGAGCGTTGCTGTTTCGTTCTTCAGTGTTACCGTAACATCGGCAATTCCCGGCTCCCCGGCATCCTGCACTCCGTTCCTGTTCAGGTCTTCCCAGACGTAGTCACCTAATGATGCCAGCTTGTACATTCCCGCATCCCATGTGGGATCATTCTGACCTGAGGCTAAAGTTATCGTAGTGGTCTTTCCGGTAGCAGTATTTACATCGCTGTCCTTGCCGTTATCTGCCCCCTGGTCCTGCAAAGTGAAGCTGTAGCCCGTCGGGAGCAGGAAGGTCAGATTGTAGCTGCCTGGCACCAGATTGTCGAACAGGTACAGTCCGTTGGCATCGGTAGTAGTAGTGAGCGTTGCCGTTTCGTTCTTCAGTGTTACCGTGACCTCGGCAATTCCCGGCTCCCCGGCATCCTGCACACCATTCCTGTTCAGATCTTCCCAGACGAAGTCCCCCAAAGAGGCAGGCCTGATCAAGCCCGCATCCCAGGTCGGATCATGCTGACCTGAAGCGAGAGTTATGGTGGTGGTCTTGCCGCTTGCAACATCGGCATCGCTGTCCTTGCTGTTATCCGCGCCCTGGTCCCGCAAAGTAAAGCTGTAGCCCGTCGGGAGCAAGAAGGTCAGATTGTAGCTGCCTGGCACCAGATTGTCGAACAGGTACAGTCCGTCGGCATCGGTAGTAGTAGTGAGCGTTGCTGTTTCGTTCTTCAGTGTTACCGTAACATCGGCAATTCCCGGCTCCCCGGCATCCTGCACTCCGTTCCTGTTCAGGTCTTCCCAGACGTAGTCACCTAATGATGCCAGCTTGTACATTCCCGCATCCCATGTGGGATCATTCTGACCTGAGGCTAAAGTTATCGTAGTGGTCTTTCCGGTAGCAGTATTTACATCGCTGTCCTTGCCGTTATCTGCCCCCTGGTCCAGCAAAGTGAAGCTGTAGCCCGTCGGGAGCAGGAATGTCAGATTGTAGCTGCCCGGCACCAGATTGTCGAACAGGTAAAGTCCGTTCGCATCGGTAGTAGTAGTCAGAGTCGTCGTTGCATTCTTCAGGATTACCGTGACCTCGGCAATTCCCGGCTCACCGGCGTCCTGTACTCCGTTCCTGTTCAGATCTTCCCAGACGAAGTCACCCAAAGATGCCGGCCTGATCAAGCCCGCATCCCATGTCGGATCATGCTGACCGGAAGCGAGAGTTATGGTGGTGGTCTTGCCGCTTGCAGCATCGGCATCGCTGTCTTTGCCGTTATCTGCCCCCTGGTCCTGCAAAGTGAAGCTGTAGCCCGTCGGGAGCAAGAAGGTCAGATTGTAGCTGCCCGGCACCAGATTGTCGAACAGGTAAAGTCCGACGGCATCGGTAGTAGTAGTGAGCGTTGCCGTTTCGTTCTTCAGTGTTACCGTAACATCGGCAATTCCCGGCTCACCGGCATCCTGCACACCATTCCTGTTCAGATCTTCCCAGACGAAGTCCCCCAAAGATGCCGGCCTGATCAAGCCTGCATCCCATGTCGGATCATGCTGACCGGAAGCGAGAGTTATGGTGGTGGTCTTGCCGCTTGCAACATCGGCATCGCTGTCCTTGCTGTTATCCGCGCCCTGGTTCTGCAAAGTGAAGCTGTAGCCATTCGGGAGCAAGAAGGTCAGATTGTAGCTGCCCGGCACCAGTTTGTCGAACAGATAAAGTCCGTTCGCATCGGTAGTAGTAGTGAGCGTCGTCGTTGCATTCTTCAGTGTTACTGTGACATCGGCAATTCCCGGCTCACCGGCATCCTGTACACCGTTCCTGTTCAGGTCTTCCCAGACGAAGTCCCCCAAAGAGGCAGGCCTGATCAAGCCCGCATCCCAGGTCGGATCATGCTGACCTGAAGCGAGAGTTATGGTGGTGGTCTTGCCGCTTGCAACATCGGCATCGTTGTCCTTGCTGTTATCTCCACCCTGGTCCTGCAAAGTGAAGCTGTAGCTCGTCGGGAGCAAGAAGGTCAGATTGTAGCTGCCTGGCAGCAGATTGTCGAACAGGTAAAGTCCGACGGCATCGGTAGTAGTAGTGAGCGTTGCTGTTTCGTTCTTCAGTGTTACTGTGACATCGGCAATTCCCGGCTCCCCGGCATCCTGCACACCATTCCTGTTCAGATCTTCCCAGACGAAGTCACCCAAAGATGCCGGCCTGATCACGCCCGCATCCCAGGTCGGATCATGCTGACCGGAAGCGAGAGTTATGGTGGTGGTCTTTCCGGTAGCAGTATTTACATCGCTGTCCTTGCTGTTATCCGCGCCCTGGTCCTGCAAAGTAAAGCTGTAGCCCGTCGGGAGCAGGAAGGTCAGATTGTAGCTTCCCGGCACCAGATTGTCGAACAGGTACAGTCCTCCGGCATCGGTAGTAGTAGTGAGCGTTGCTGTTTCGTTCTTCAGTGTTACCGTAACATCGGCAATTCCCGGCTCACCGGCATCCTGCACTCCGTTCCTGTTCAGGTCTTCCCAGACGTAGTCACCTAATGATGCCAGCTTGTACATTCCCGCATCCCATGTGGGATCATTCTGACCTGAGGCTAAAGTTATCGTAGTGGTCTTTCCGGTAGCAGTATTTACATCGCTGTCCTTGCCGTTATCTGCCCCCTGGTCCTGCAAAGTGAAGCTGTAGCCCGTCGGGAGCAGGAAGGTCAGATTGTAGCTGCCTGGCACCAGATTGTCGAACAGGTACAGTCCGTTGGCATCGGTAGTAGTAGTGAGCGTTGCCGTTTCGTTCTTCAGTGTTACCGTGACCTCGGCAATTCCCGGCTCCCCGGCATCCTGCACACCATTCCTGTTCAGATCTTCCCAGACGAAGTCCCCCAAAGAGGCAGGCCTGATCAAGCCCGCATCCCAGGTCGGATCATGCTGACCTGAAGCGAGAGTTATGGTGGTGGTCTTGCCGCTTGCAACATCGGCATCGCTGTCCTTGCTGTTATCCGCGCCCTGGTCCCGCAAAGTAAAGCTGTAGCCCGTCGGGAGCAAGAAGGTCAGATTGTAGC